>ENA-UPTA01000512-UPTA01000512.1-activated-sludge-metagenome-genome-assembly--contig:-NODE-512-length-44948-cov-8.380772_pt1 | contig 44948 bp, 32 predicted proteins | sample MGYA00238184_ERZ773361 | MGnify/ENA primary metagenome ERZ773361 (study PRJEB29100, sample SAMN05720205) | activated sludge metagenome | isolation source: anaerobic digester from wastewater... | reverse complement strand
TCAGCACATTTAGTATTTTTTCTGTTGACCCGGGTATCGGACCATCGTCGAAAGTAAGATACAAACATTCAATGCTGCCGGGGATATTGCATACAACATCTGGCATGAGCCTTAATGCTGATTTTGGGATGACGTAGTTAGTTTTCAAAGGACTTTCCTTTAACCTTTTCGTACCGGGTGCGCAAAGTTCTGTATTGCAATTCAATTTCGGGCAGATACTCCCTGTGTTTGTATTCTTTGGCCATCCGGTAGAGTTCCTGTAGTATCAGCAGGGCTTTTCGTTCATCATTGTCGAGGCTGGTTTGATATGCGTTCCCGAAACTCAGCAAAAAACTCAGTTGTGCTATAGTATTATTCGCCAGTATTTGTGCAGTTTCTCTTGCTTTTTTCTTTCGGTTGATACGGTAGTATCCATGTATAAGGGTTGTAGTATAATATTCATATTGTACACGGTTATCTGGAATCAGTTTCAGGCATGTATCAAGCATAGATTCAGATTCTTTTACCCTGCCTTCAAAATACAAGGCTCTGGCACAATGTCCGTATATATTCCGTATATTTCCTGCCAGTTGCCGCATATTTTGGTCGAGATATACGCTGCTGTCGGTATATGAGTTCAGACGGAAGTTTTCGTTCAGGTTTTTATATATCACTTCGGCATCGACCGACCCAATCGATTTCTGGCTGAGTTCGTTGATAATTGGCGACAGCCGGAAGCTCATTCCCTCAAGTGAAAAATATTTTTCCAGCCCCAGATAGCTTTCACTTCCGGCAGTAATTGAGAAATATACCGGACGTTTCCAGTTGTTGTCGTTAATAATTTCCAGTACCATTAAATCACTTTTTGTCAGCAGTTTTTTAGGAATTTCCCATTCCATCGCATCCGGTATCCATTCTTTCTGGCTTGCTTTCACGGTGCCGGTGCTTAGGAGATGCTCCTTGTTAAGAGGCATTATTAATCGAGTTCCGGGGAAATAGTTTTCAGGTTTATCCGAATAGCTGTGCTGCATTTTATTACTCTCGTTGTCGGAAAACACAAAGGCAAGGGCATCGGCAAGCGGAATCGGTTTTTCAATCTGGGCTTTTAGCATATTGTCGATAGCAAGCAATATCGCATTGGCTATAGTTAAATCAATTTTGTAGAGCTTTGCTTTTTCGGGTGATGAGATATTTTCGATAAATGAACGGAATGCTTTGAATTGCGGGTTTTTACCATGGGGTGCCATGAACATGAAGTCTTTTTTCAGTTTTTCATATTCGTCGGGTTTCATTTGCGGATAAAGTGATTTGTCGAGCATTCCGACCCACTGAGCATATATTTGCTCCATGCTATGGTCAAATTCTGCTTTATGCGACTCGTAAATCTTATCGACAAACGGAAAAACATTATCGTGAATATACACAAATTCACGTGTCCCTGCAAGATAAGCGGATGCATCAATGTTGCACGGCACTGGGTCGCTTTCGTACTGTTTTTTTCTGCATTGATTGATATACCAGTCGGAATTCAGATAACTCAGGTTTATCACCCGCACATCGGTTCTTACCCCTTCTACTTCCTGAAGATACCATAGTGGATAGGTATCATTATCACCGTTGGTAAATAGAATTGCATTCGGAGCCAGCCCTGACAGATAATTGTAAGCCATTTCAGAGGCGAGCCTTTGACCGCTTTTGTTGTGATCGGCGAAATTTTCTGCAAGCATGAGAACCGGAACGGCAAGCAGGCAGACGCTTGTAGTAATGATTGCTACACGAAGGGTTTGCCATTTTTTCTTAAGCAGATAAAAAAGTGCATAACAGCCAATGCCAATCCAAACAGAAAATGTGTAGAAGGAGCCGGCATAAGAATAATCCCTTTCACGGGGCTGATAGGGGAATTGGTTGAGATAGATCACAATTGCAATTCCTGTAAAAAAGAAAAGTAACAGCAGAATGCCCGATGCTTTTTTATCCTTTCTGAAGTGAAACACCAAACCAATCAGACCCACCAACAACGGGATAAAAAAATATGTATTTTTTGCAGGGTTTTTCAGGATGCTGTTTGAATCCACTGAAGTTTCACCCAACCGCAACCTGTCGATAAAGCCTATACCCGAAATCCAGTTCCCGTTAACAGGCCCGCCATGTCCCTGAATATCGTTCTGCCTGCCAACAAAGTTCCACATGAAATATCTGAAATACATATGCCCTATCTGGTAGCGAAATAAAAACCTCAGGTTTTCCTTCATCGAGGGAATTTTGTCCCCATTATTGCCCGACCATTCTTTGTAGGCTTCTGTATGGTTTTCTTTGCTGCTCCACATACGTGGAAAATACCGGGTGTCCTGTTTTATATAATTTGGCTGCATCTGATAGCCGGTAATCACATATTTACCGTTTACAATGCGATGCAATGGCGAAGCTTCAATGTAGGGTTTCTGGGGATTAAGCACAGAATTGAAAAATGGACCTTTCAGTAGCGGACGATCGCCATATTGCTCCCTTTCGAGATACGATAACAGGTTATATGCCTGCGAAGGATCAGCTTCGTTGATAGGCGTTCCTGCTGAAGATCGCAGCACAGTGAGTGCATACGAAGAATACCCTGTTAGCAGCAATAAAACCATAGTAAGAATTATTCTCAGGCGTTGCAGCTTTTTGCGGATGGCAATAAATATAGAAACAGCAAAAATAGCATACAGAATCAAAAATCCGGTAATCATTCCGGAACCTATGGGCAAGTGAAACACGTTAACAAATAACACATCGGTGTAGGCAACCGCATTGCTTACTCCGGGGATAAGAAGATAAAGTATCGCAAAAAGAAGTGCTATGGCAAACCCGGCCAACAGTAGTATATTCTTTAGGTTCGGTTTATACTTTTTAAAGCCAAAAACAAATACCAGGGCGGGAATGGTCAACAAATTGAGTAAATGGGTTCCTATCGATAAGCCCATAAGATAGGTTATCAGGAACAGCCACCTTTCCGCTCCCGGTTTTTCCGAGATTTTTTCCCATTTCAACATACACCAGAATACCGCTGCGGCAAGGAGTGAGGACAGGCTGTACACTTCGGCCTCGGTAGCCGATTGCCAGAAACTGTCGGAAAATGCATATGCAAGAGCACCGACAGCACTGCTTCCCCATATCATGATTTGTTGTACGCGTGAAAATTCCGGAGTGTTTTTAACCGTAATGCGCTGCAACAACATCACAATAGTGAAATACAGAAACAGGATGGTAAATGCCGATGCAAATGCCGAAAGCAAATTCACTGCAAATGCAGCATAACTACCCGATCCGAAAGCAAATATCAAAGTAAAAAGACGCGCAAGCAATACATAAAATGGCGCTCCGGGAGGATGCCCAACCTGCAGTTTATAGCCAACGGCAATCCACTCGCTGCTATCCCAGAACCCCGCCGATGGAGCAAGACTGATCAGATATACCAGCATTGCAACGAGCCAGATACTCCAGCCGATAATTTTATTTGTTTTTGTGGAATTAAACATCCCCGAACTATTTGTGCAGCTAAGGTATAACAAATAATCTATTCGTAAATACAGCACTTGTGAATTAATTGTCAGGTGGTATTAAACTTTTCTGCCTGACGTTATTTGTCTGATAAAATCGTTATTTTTGTAAATAATAAAAACTAAAGAGTATGAAAACACTGTTCACAATTCCGTTTATTTTTCTGGCTTTGTTGGGAACTGCCCAGAATGTTACCGAGGGAGAAGCTATCATTTCGGGGGTAAAGCAGAATGCCATTATTGCTACAATTCCCAAAGCTGATGTAGAGGTGATATCCAAAGAGTGGAAAAATCTGATGAAAAAATACGATGCAGAGGTTACAGGTAAGGATGAACTGTTTGCTAACAATGCCGTTATTAAGTCGATTACCGACAATTCTATGGACGTGTATGCACGTTTCGAGGTAAATAAGGACAAAGACGTTGTAATGAGCGTTGCATTCGATCTGGGCGGTTTTTATATGAATTCATCAGCACAACCCGAATTATTTAAAGAAGCTAAAAAATTCGTGCAGAAATTTGCTGAGAGTCAGTCGAAATCGGCCTATAAAGAGACTGTGAAAGCAGAGCAAAAAGTGCTCTCCGGCATGGAAAAAGAAAAGAAAAAGCTGGAAAAAGCCAACGAAAAACTGGAGAAGAAAAATGAAGATATGCGCAATCAAATCAAGGAAAACTCCCAGGCAATCAAAGAAAATCAGGCTCAGATCGATAATAAAATAAAGGAAATCGAAACGCAGGAAAATAAGGTGAAGGCCCTGAAAAAGGACAAACCCTGATTGCAGGGAGCTGTTAATAATTTCTTATTAATAATCATATTGCCATGCGCCCCTGCAGGTAGTTTTCTTATTTTTGTGTCATCTAAACTAACAAAATAATGAAATTTGGTGTTGTCATTTTCCCGGGTTCCAATTGCGATCACGATATGAAATACTCCCTGCAGGATATATTGCTGCAGGATGTGGTTGAACTGTGGCATAAAGACAGCAGCCTGAAAAACTGTGATGCTATTGCAATTCCGGGTGGCTTTTCGTTTGGCGATTATTTGCGCTCAGGGGCGCTTGCCCGTTTTTCACCTATCATGACCAAGGTGATACAGTTTGCCAATAGCGGAGGGTTTGTTTTTGGTGTTTGCAACGGATTTCAGATTCTCTGCGAAACGGGGCTTCTTCCCGGTGCTTTGCTGCACAACACAAATCAAAAATTTATCTGCCGCAACCAATTCATAAAAGCGGAGCATAATCAATCGGCAATGACCAATCTGGTGCCTACTAATAAAGCGCTTAAAATTCCCATTGCCCATGGTGAAGGTCGCTATTATGCCCCCAACGATGTGTTGTCCGATATGGTCAATCACAATCAAATTGTTTGGCGCTATTGCGATGCCAATGCTGAGCTATCAGAAAAAAGCAATCCCAACGGCTCCGTAATGAATATTGCAGGCATTTGCAACCGTAAAGGAAATGTATTTGGCATGATGCCCCATCCGGAACGCGCTGCCGACCCCGAACTGGGCAATACCGACGGAGTACTCATCCTCCAGTCGATTATCAATCACCTGCAGAAATAATATTATTTTCGTTGTAATCTGATTATTGATTATATTTGTTATTTAAGTAAAGCATTGTATATTTAAAATTATAATAATGGTATATTTAAGAAGCTTGCAATGTAATCTACGCATAACATGAATTTCATGAAAAAAACAACCTACTTTCTGTTGCTTATACTTTTTACAATTCCCTTGCATTGTGTTGCACAGTACTGGGAATATGATTATTTTGATGCTTCCAGCATGGGTAGGCAGGTAATTCTTACCGATGACTCATGCTTTGTGGTTACCGCAACCAGAAACAATACCGAGGCCGGTGTAACTATTAAGCTTAGCCAGGTTGGAGAATTGCTTGGGTCTTTTCCGTTCGGAGGTTTTTCAATTTGCCAGACATTTGACGGAGGGTATGTAATTGCTTCGGGACTGAACTTCCAAGATACCCGTTTATTGAAGGTCGATTCTGCCGGTGAATTTGAATGGGACCATACTTATGGTGGTGAACAGCAGAACCATTTTGCAAAAGTAATTTCCACATCCGACTCCTGCATTCTTGCCTGTGGCTCTACAGAAAGTTATGGCGATAGTTGCATTTTTATTGTAAAAACCGATTCTCTTGGGAATTTGTTATGGCAACGCACATTCCAATGCTCCGACTATGGTATTGCTAAGGACTTGATGGAGATAGACAATCACTATTTTGTTTCGGGCATCTACCAAAATGCTAATTCGGATTTTGTTTTATTTCTGATAAAATTGACTCCACAAGGGACCACCGTCTTCCGGAAAGAACATACTGTAGGAATCACAGGGTGGTCAATGGCGATGAATTCCGATTCAACTTTCATTTTTTGTGGCATGAACCGACTTGTAAAACTTAGCCACCAGGGAGATATGATCTGGAGTAAACTTTTTAATAACAACTGGCGTTTTGCCTCAGTTGATACATTATCCGAGGGTGGATATATTATTTCCGGAAACATTCAATATGGTACGTATTACGACGAAAACGCCCTTTTTAAGGCAGATGCCGAAGGCAATGTGTATTGGTTTCAAACCTATCCGAATGGTTCCGATAATGTGATGGAAGAATTTAGTTCCGTAATTACCCTTGCGGATAATGGTTTTATAACCTGCGGATATTCCTATTTCGATGATGATGAGATTTATATCAGGGTGCTCAAAACTAATGAGAGCGGGCAGATAACTTCGGATGTGGAAACACAGGCAATGTCGCCTATAATAACTGTATTCCCGAACCCTGCCACCGATGAAATACACTGGAACCCCTGCGAAAAAATGAATTATTCTCTTATGGATATATACGGTAGAACCATCCTGTCGGGCAGCGGTAATTATATTAATACAATGCAATTGCAACCGGGATTATATATGTTAACATTTCACACTAATTCCGGTGATTTAATGAAACAGGTTAAGGTGCTTAAAAATTAGGTCCCCATAATGTTTTTGGGAATTATTATTACAAAATCGTAAACATTAAAACGGATAATTCCGATTATTTATATCTTTAATCCTTCTTTTAAAACTCCGATATGCTCGTAAAAATATACGCAAGCGCAGTTCAGGGCATTAGCGCACGCCTGATTACCATTGAGGTAAATGCCAGCAAAGGCTATGCGTATCATTTGGTTGGTTTGCCCGATAATGCCGTGAAGGAAAGCCAGCATCGCATTGTAAGTGCACTTTCGAACAACGAATTGCGCTGGCCTGGAAAGAAAATCGTCATCAATATGGCACCTGCCGATGTTCGTAAAGAAGGCTCTGCATACGATTTACCACTTGCAATCGGTGTGTTGGCAGCTTCGCAACAGATCGTTGCCGAAAATACCGACCGCTTTGTTATCATGGGAGAGCTGTCGCTCGATGGTTCAGTGAAACCGGTGAAAGGTGCCCTGCCCATTGCCATCGACGCACAGAAAGCAGGATTCGAATACCTGATACTCCCCGTTGAAAATGCACGTGAAGCTGCTGTGGTAAAGGATATAAAAGTGCTGGGCGTGAGCCATATTACCGAGGTTATCGATATTTTCGACAAACAGGTATTTCCCGAACCGGTTTCTGTTGACATCGAAGCTGAATTTGCCCATGCCGAAGATATGCTGATGCCCGATTTTTCGGAAGTGAAAGGGCAGGAAAATGTGAAAAGAGCACTCGAAATTGCTGCAGCGGGTGGACACAACATAATTCTGATAGGGCCTCCAGGAGCAGGTAAAACCATGCTTGCCAAGCGTATGCCGGGTATTTTACCACCCCTGAGTCTGGATGAGGCACTCGAAACGACAAAGATTCATTCGGTAGCCGGAAAAATGGGCGGTAATTGTTCGCTCGTTACACACCGTCCATTTCGTTCACCGCATCATACCATTTCGGATGTGGCAATGGTAGGAGGGGGATCGTACCCCCAGCCGGGAGAAATATCGCTGGCGCACAACGGTGTGTTGTTTCTCGATGAACTGCCCGAATTCAAGCGCACGGTTCTGGAAGTAATGCGGCAACCCCTCGAAGACCGCATGGTAACTATTTCGCGGGCAAAAGTTACAATCGAATATCCGGCTGCCTTGATGCTGATAGCCTCGATGAATCCCTGCCCCTGTGGATTTTATAACCACCCCGACAAAAAATGCCTCTGTACCCCATCGATGGTACAAAAATATTTGTCGCGCATTTCGGGTCCATTGCTCGACCGCATCGACATACACCTTGAGGTGGTTCCCGTTCCGTTCGACCGGCTGGCTGAGAAAAAATCCGGAGAAACAAGTGCCGAAATCAGAAAGCGGGTGGTGGAAGCACGGAAAATACAGTTGGCAAGGTTTCAGGGAGCCAAAGGGGTGTATTGCAATGCACAGATGTCGAGCCGCCAGCTACGCAAATACTGCCCCCTCGACGAAAGCTCGCTGCGATTATTGAAAACAGCCATGGAACGTCTGGGTTTATCAGCACGTGCCTACGACCGTATCATTAAAGTTTCGCGGACCATTGCCGATATCGAAACGAGTGAAAACATTCTTACATCGCACATTGCCGAAGCCATACAATACCGAAGCCTCGACCGGGAAGGTTGGGCTGGATGAGAAAAATGGGGGTAGAATAAATCTCTTTAATTTAGTTTGCAATTTTAACTAAATGCTGATGCAAAATATCTGAATATAGATAAATGTCATCTAATTTATTGATATCGTGTTTAATCTCTTTTTTGTTTTCATCAAAAACACCGATAGATTTTTTATCTTCTTTGAAGTAAAATCTGCATATTGTTTGTCGAATTGAATCATCAAGTAAAATGCTAAAAAAGTTTTGGAAATCTCGGTAGAAAATTCTTGAACAATCAATCTTTTCACGCAAAATAGATTTCACAATGAAAAATGCTTCAATCTCTTCATCAGTTGTTACAACTTTATTGGCTTCCTCGGCTTTTTTATCTGCATCAATCTTAGCTTGTTCAATCTCTTTAGCATTTTCTTTATCTAGGGCCGATTTTAATCTTTCATTTATAATGTCACTAATAAGCTGATTCGCTGACCTTTTTACAATTTCTGTGAACTGATTTATTATGCGCTCTGTGGCTTGACCACTATAAACTTGTTTTACAAAATATCGAACAAAATTTGCTGAAGGATTATTAAATTCATTTGTTAAAATAGTTCTGATTTCATTAGAGTACTTCAATTCACTTGCTGAATTGAAAATTGTATTAATATCAAAATATGACTTATGAAATTTTTTAAGCTCATTAATAGCTTGTTCTTTCATTGAAGTAATATCAAACTCTAGAAATGGTTTATCATCCATTTTATTAGGTTCGATCAAATCCGTGTAAAATCTGTACTGAATCCCATTTGTTAGCATCCCGAATTTGGCCTTGGAAGTGTGGAAATATCTAAATAGTTGGGAATTATATACGTCTAAATTTTCACCCCACCATTTACACTCAATTAGTATTTGCGGAATATTATCCTTCAAAATAGCATAATCAACTTTTTCACCTTTTTTTAGACCTAAATCAGCGGTGTATTCTGGAACTACTTCAATTGGGTTAAAAACATCGTAGCCCAATATTTGTATAAAAGGCATAATAAAAGCATTTTTTGTTGCTTCTTCGGTTTGAATTTGGTTCTTTAGTTTTACGACTCTTTCAGCCAGTTGTTTAATAGAATCTTTGAAATCCATAATGCCTAGTTTTTGTATTTGTTATTTAATATTTGTCATCAAAAGTAATAATTTTGTTCAAAAAAAATAAAATAAACAATGATGTTGAAGTTTGAATTATTAGAGAAAGGTTAAATCATTTAATAGATAATTTTAGCTAGTAATTAAGATAAAACCTAATTATACGTCGGAAGGATTTTATATTCCTTTGCATAAAACATCATTTGTTTCTCGAAGCTGTCGGGGTAACTTATGTTCACATCCACCCATTCTCCGTTTTTATAAACCGCCTCCATCTGGGGTTGAATAAACCCGTTGTAGGGAGCCACGTTGAGCTTGGCATACCGGTCGAGAACTTCCTTGTGTAACTTGCGGTCGACGGGCGCACCATAGGTTTCGACCAATTTCATTCCGGCTTCGTAATCGCCCTCCGATTTAATGCGTTGCACTTCGCGTAGCAGTTCTCCGAAGAGTTCGCGCAACCGGGCATAGTTGTTTATTTTATAATAGGTCTTCCCGTTTTCATACACTTTTTCGATCACGTTTTCACCTTTCCCCTTTTCGTAGCACCAATGGCTGATTAGCGAACGGCATCGCATGTGTGCCTGCACGATTTGCTGCCCCGGTTCAATCCGCACTAATTGCTTCAGCATTCCGTTGATAATATAATTGTCGTATTCGGCATATGCTGTGGCAATGGTATCCATCAGACCAAGGTCAATCACAACCGGATCCATAATATAATACAGGGCTACCAGGTCGGCACGTGTTTCTTCAAGGGCAGAACTGTAGCTTTTCAGGGTTTCTTTGGGTGTGCCTACGCCTGGCATGATTTTTCCGCTACCATGACCAATAACCTCGTGCAAGGCAGTGTGTATTTTCCCTGAAAGAGCACCAAAGTCTTCAATTCTTTTCTTTTGATCGGGCAAATAAAACTCATCGAGAACGCCCGATGTTTTCGAGGCTTCATCGTAGGCGGTTTCGATGTTTCCCAGCGATACCGATTTGGAACCGTATTGCGAACGTATCCAGTTGGAGTTCGGCAGATTCACTCCAATGGGCGTTGAGGGACTGCAATCGCCGGCTTCGGCAACGGCATTAATTACTTTATAGCTGACGCCTACCACTTCGCTGCGTTTGTGTTCGGGCATAATGGGCGAATTGTCTTCGAACCACTGGGCTTTTGCCGAAATGTTGGCAAATTTCCGTGTAAGGTCTTCGTCGAGAACATACACCACACTTTGCCATGCCCCGCGATACCCCAGCGGATCGGCATATACCTCAATAAACCCGTTGGTAAAATCGACCTTGACATTACTGTTTTTCACCCATAGTATTGAGTACTCATCAAAAGTTTCGAGGCTGCCTGTCCGGTAGAATTCTATGAGTTTATCAATTACAACGGTTTGTTCTGCATTGTCGCAGTATTTTTTTGCTTCGGTCAGCCAATACATAATTTTTTCGATAGCAGCGCCGTACATCCCTTCGTGTTTATACACTTGCTCGGTGATGGCTCCATTCTTTTTAATCATTTTTGAGTTGAGACCATACGAAATGGGAGTACTGTCCTTTTTATTAGTTCGTGTTTTATAATACCTTTCAACTTCTTGTTGCGAGAGGCCTTCGTAATAGTTTGTCGCTGAGGAGGCAATCAGGTCTTTGCGTGTGTCCGACTCCGACCTTACCGGAGCAACCGATGGGCTAAACAATATTGGGATAAGTTTTTCCACAAGCATTTCGGGGGTTTCTCCCTCGGAAAGGGGCAACAATTCAGGTTTAACAGAAAGCACCTGTTCCCTGAAGAAATCTTCGCTGAAACCGGGAAGAAATTTCATGTTGCTGTAGTGGTGGTGTATTCCGTTCGAAAACCAGAATCGTTTGGTGTATTCCATAAACCTTACCCATGTTGCTGAATTCTTATCGCCCTGATAATTTTCGACAATTGCTTCGAGGGTGCGTTTTATACACAAGTTGTGTTTATAGTTCTGATCGTAAAAAATTTCCCGACCCCAGTATGCTGCTTCCTGCAGACAGTAGAGAAACTTTTTTTCCTTAATACCGAGTTTTTCAAACCCGGGAACCTGATACCGCAGAATCCGAATATCGGCAAATTGTTCGGCAACATAGTTGAAAGGTTCAACCTCTTTGGTCGCAGTTTTCTTTTCAGGTTGATGGCACGATAGGATGCATAAAGGTATTATTGCCATAATGGTAAGGATGTTACTGGTTTTCATGATATTTCACTGTTATAAATGCATTGATATCACTTACGTTAATAAAATTTTATGAATTGTTTTTCAATGATATAATTTTTCGTATTAAAACCGATTAAAACAATTTGTAAATTTAACCCAAATTTAAAAAAATCATTTATGAAAAAACTTTTGATTATTGCACTGATTCCATTGGTGCTTTTTACATCTTGCAACAACAAAGGGTATAAAACCAAAACCGCAAAAGATGCCAACGGTTACACCTACGAATATGTAACCAACGATCCGGTAAATGCGAGAATTTACACTCTTAGCAACGGATTGAAAGTGTATATGGCAGTGAATAAGGATGAACCCCGCATACAGACGGCGATTGCCGTAAGAGCCGGAGCCAAGAACGACCCACGTGCCACTACCGGACTGGCTCACTATTTTGAGCACATGATGTTCAAGGGTACCGACGAAATCGGAACACTCGACTGGGGAAAAGAATCAGAACTAATACAGCAGATATCCGATCTGTTCGAAAAACATGCTGCCGAAACCAATCCTGAGAAAAAACTGGCTATTTACCAGCAAATCGACAGCCTGTCGCAGGAAGCATCGAAATATGCCATTGCCAATGAATACGATAAAATCTGTACGATGATGGGTGCTACAGGAACCAATGCCTGGACTTCGTACGAAGAAACCGTATATGTGAACAACATCCCCTCCAACGAATCGGAACGCTGGGTGAAAATGGAATCGGAACGATTCAGAGATTTGGTGCTGCGTTTGTTTCACACCGAGCTCGAAACGGTTTTCGAAGAGTTTAATATGAGCCAGGATAACGACGGCCGGAAAGCGTATTATAAAGTAATGTCGGAATTATTCAAAAAACACCCTTATGGGGTACCTGTAATCGGTATCGGCGAACAGCTGAAAAACCCTTCCATGGTGAATATCATGAAATTCAAAGCCGATTATTATGTCCCAAATAATATTGCCATTTGCCTGAGCGGTGATTTCGATCCTGAAGAAATGATAAAAACTATCGATAAATATTGGGGCGACTGGAAACCCAATGAGAATGTACCGCAGTTTTCAGCACCAAAAGAAGACCCGATTACTGCCGTGAAAGAAGTATCCGTAACCGGACCCGATCAGGAATCGATGAGCATTTCGTACAGAACCGAAGGTTTGCACAACGATCAGGATTTGTTTCTGACTTTGATTGCAGATATTTTGAGTAATGGTGAAGCAGGGTTGATTGACCTGAACCTTGTTCAGAAACAGAAAGTACTCAGAGCCGGTGCCTACGTGAACAATATGAACGATTACGGTGTTTTCACACTGAATGCCAGCCCGCGTCAGGGGCAGAAACTCGAAGAACTGAAGACTCTGTTGCTCGGTGAAATCGATAATATTAAAAAAGGTAATTTCGATGCATGGTTGCTCGAAGCCATTATCAACCAGCGCAAGCTTAGCCAGATACAAGCCTACGAAAGCAATTATGCGGTGTACGAATTTGTCGATCAGTTTATTTCGGGACGCAGCCGTGAGGATATTCTTAAATACAACGACAGACTATCGAAAATTACCAAACAGGAAATTGTCGATTTTGCTAAAACCTTTTTCGCCGATAATTATGTGGTGGTGTACAAACGTAACGGCGCCAACGACAATACTTATCACGTAGAAAAACCGCCCATTACAGCACTCAGTATTAACCGCACTGCTGAATCGAAATATGTTACCGACCTGAAAAAAATGAAAACAAAAGATATTGAACCGGCGTTTATCGATTACAAAAACCTTATTAAAACGCAAAAAGTTGGTACTGCTATCGATTTCAGCTATATTAAAAATGAAACCAATCAGTTGTTCGATTTGTATTATATCGTTGATATAGGTAAAGAAAACGATGCATGGCTGCCTGTTGCGATTAATTATCTAGAGTATCTCGGCACTTCCGATAAAACTGCCGAAGACCTGAAAAAAGAATGGTACAAACTCGGGTTAAGCTTTGGTGTTTCCACCGGCGACGATCAGTCGTATGTATATCTGAGCGGCCTCGACGAGAACCTCGAAAAAGGTATCGAATTGCTGGAGAAAATTCTTGCAGGCGCAAAGGTCGATAAAGAAGCATATGCAAACTATGTTGACGATATCATTAAAAAGCGCAACGATGCCAAGCTCAATAAGAATACCATCCTTCAGAGCCGGATGATGAACTTTTCGAAATACGGACAATTGAACCCGACTACCGATATTATTCCGGAAGCCGACCTCATGGCAATGGATCCGCAACAACTGGTCGATCTGATTCATCAGATGCTCGGGTATAAGCATAAAATATTTTACTATGGACCCCGCGAACAAAGTAAAATGGCCGAGCTAATTCAGAAGTACCATAAAACAGATGCTACTCTTAAAGAAACTCCGCAACGCAAGGTGTATCCCGAAAAAGACTATTCCACTCCCACGGTGTACTTTGTGAATTACGATATGGTTCAAACCCTCATTGCCCTCGTTAGCAAGGATACAAAATACGATCCGCTTCAGATACCTATTATCAGAATGTTCAACGAATATTATGGCGGTAGTATGTCGTCGATAGTATTTCAGGAGATCAGGGAATCGAAAGGGCTTGCCTATTCAAGCTATGCCGGATACCGCACTCCAAACGAAAAAGGAAGATCAAATTATGTTTTCGGCTACCTGAGTACCCAGCCCGATAAAATGACCGAGGCTCTCGATGCCCTTACCGGATTGCTTAACGAATTGGCAATGTCGGAACAATTGTTTGGCACCAGTAAAGATGCTATCATTAAGCAGATTAACAGTGAACGGATTATTAAATCGGATATCTACTGGAATTGGCAAGCGTTGCAGCGACTCGGTATCGATCACGATTACCGCAAGGAAATGTATGCCGATATTCAGAAATTTACATTAAATGATGTAAAAAGCTTTTTCGACGGACATATTAAAGATAAAAAATACGATATTCTGGTAGTGGGTCCGAAAGATAAGATCAATTTTAACCTGCTGAAAAAATATGGTAAAGTCGAAGAATTAACACTGGAACAGTTGTTTGGTTATTAATCCGTTTATGAAATAATATTCTGTCGATTGAATTGATATGGAATGATTGAATTTTGCAATGATCTTATAATTTTGCAAAAGCGATTATATTGTCTGATTTATTAATGATAATTACACATGAAAATTGCAGTAGTTGGTGCAACAGGCCTGGTAGGGCAGAAAATGCTGAAAGTTCTCGCAGAACATAATTTCCCGGTCACTACACTAATACCTGTTGCTTCGGAGCGTTCAGCCGGAAAGAGTATACTGTTTGCCGGGAAAGAATATCCTGTTTGCACTTTGCAGGAAGGCCTTGCCATGCAACCGCAGATAGCCCTGTTTTCGGCAGGGAAGGATGTGTCGCTCGAGTGGGCTCCACGTTTTGTGGAAAAAGGCTGTACGGTAATCGATAATTCCTCGGCATGGCGTATGCACGATACCATTCGCCTTGTAGTGCCGGAAGTAAATGCAATGATGCTTGATAAAAAACCGCAGATTATTGCCAATCCCAACTGTTCAACCATTCAGCTGGTGGCAGTGTTGTATCCGCTGCATAAACTTTACAGGCTAAAACGGGTAATAGTTTCGACCTATCAGTCGGTTTCGGGTTCGGGTTACAAAGGGGTAAAACAGTTGCTTGGTGAACGTGCCGGATCAACTTCACGCGATGCTTACCCGCATCAGATCGACATGAATTGCATTCCCCACGGGGGAAATTTTCTTTCGAATTCATATACCGAAGAAGAAATGAAACTGGTAAACGAAAGCCGGAAAATTCTCAGCCTTCCACAACTTGCCTTAACAGGAACAGTAGTGCGGGTACCCGTAATAGGCGGACATTCCGAAAGTGTAAATATCGAATTTGAAGAAAAACCCGACATCAACCAGATTCGCCGCACCCTTTCCGAAACACAAGGCATTGTGGTGAAAGATGTCCCTACTGCCAATATTTATCCCATGCCTATATGGGCAGAAGATAAGGATGAAGTTTTTGTGGGTCGTATCCGAAAAGATGAGTCGCATGAATATGCCATCAATCTGTGGATTGTTGCCGATAATCTACGAAAAGGGGCTGCCACAAATGCGGTTCAGATTGCTGAATATCTTATAAAATAAATAATTAATAATATGCCCCGACGCAAGAGCAGAAGAAATAAGAAAAAGAACAATTTTCTGGTCGGGGTTTTTATTTTTCTTTTGATATCGATTGCAGCAGCAACAGTGTATCTGGTGTTTTTTTCGGGAAACAGCACAACTGAGAAAAAGGAGCGCTATACAGGCGATACATCTTTTCAATCGTATGTAATGCATTTTAAAAACTACACGGTCTTTGGTATAGATGTCTCTGAATATCAGGCAAGTATCGACTGGAAAAAAGTAGCTTCCGAAAAAAGTATGTATTTTGTTTTCATCAGGGCTACTGCAGGAAATAGCAAAACCGACAGAAATTTTATTACAAACTGGTATGCTGCCGGTGAACAAAAACTTATCAGGGGGGCGTATCATTATTACCGTCCAAACGAAAACTCAACCGGTCAGGCACAACGGTTCATCGAAACCGTTACCCTGCAGAAAGGCGATTTGCCTCCTGTGCTCGATATAGAACAATACAGCCATGTGCAAAACAAAAACAGCCTCAAAACCGGACTGCTCAACTGGCTCGAAATAGTAGAAAAACATTATCAGCAGACACCTATTATTTACACATCTCCGAATATCTACCGCAGTATGTTCAATGGTGATAAACGGTTCGAAAAATATCCGGTATGGATATCGTCATTAAACGTATCGAAAGAGCCCTCGCATATTGCAGCGCAATGGAAGTTCTGGCAGTTTTCGCATGAAGGCAAGGTTGCCGGGATAAAAGGTAAGGTTGATATTGACCTGTTTGTAGGAACTTACAACGATCTGGTGAATTTTACCATACACTAAAGCAGCCAGAACAACAAACTCAGTGTACCAAACGAAAGTATGGTACTTAGGAAAATATTTTCCACCGACTGCCTGTCGTTCAACCCGAGGTCTTTTGCAAGCACAGATATCAGTATCATGCAAGGCATTCCCGAGAGCATTACCATTACTCCCAGAGCGGTTGTGCTAACATGGAACAACTGGCTTAACCCTGCATATTTGAACAATAGCAGTATAATCAGTGGGGTAAGAACCAGTTTGTTTACGCTAACCAGATACGACCTCAGATTTACAAAAACCCGCAATGGATTGGCCTTCACCAGTACCGCACCTACATAAATCATCGAAATATAACTCGTTGTGTGTCCTATGTCGGATATGGGTTTGAGAATAATTTCAGGAATCCGGAATGGCATAGCCATAAATAGCAAGCCTGCAGCAAAAGCAATAGTTACCGGGTTGATAAGATGTTTCCAGTTTTCCTTAGAGGTTTTATCAGCACCTTTGTTAAGAATGTAAACCCCCCAGGTCCATATCAGCGTGTTTTGACCGAGCTGGTACATGGTGGCATATATTAGTCCTTCACCGCCAGGGAATATAGCATTAATCACGGGGAATCCTAAGAATACAACGTTGCCAAACATGGCGCTGGCTTTGTGTAGTGCCGTATTTTCGACATTCAGATGCAGAATGCGGGCACTCATTCCTGCAAAAAGGTAAAACATCACAATGCTGAGCATGCTCACAATGATGATCACAGAACTGTTTTTCAGAATTTCACCGTTGATGTTGTTTCCTGCAAAGGTCGAAAAAATCAGCAAAGGCAGGGTGAGCTTGGTAATGAGCTTGACAATGCCATTCATAGTTTCCTCTTGCAGTAACCGCGTTTTAAGAGCAACTGCACCTATTACGGCGAGCAATCCGAGCATACTTATCTGACTGAGAATGATTTGCATTGTGCAAAAGTAGAAATTAATATATACCTTATTAAACTATTGGTGATAATAATGTAAAGGCAATCTTATTGCAAATAAACATAATAAAAAAGCCGGTGAATTATTACCGGCTTTTCAAAAAACATTATTTCAGTTATTGATTTTCTTGCTCAAGTTTTTCCATTTCTTCGTTGAAGATTTTTTCGTATTTCATTTTATCGTAATCAACACGGAGTTTGTCGTCTTTCGAAACTTTATTGCTTACACCGTTCAGCAGCGCATCTTTGTTTACTTCAATTGCAATATAGGTTGTGTATTTGCCATCGGCTTCCTGGAAAGTTTTTTCGCATACAATAGCAACATCCGAAAGCGTTTGGTTTACCACTTCACGAGTAAGATTTTCAAATTTCTGCTCGAAATCGGAATTTTTACCAACCTCTGTTTCATTCACATACCGGTCGGTAACCGATTTGATCTTGGTGTTGATGAGGCTTGCCAGACGTTGCTTTGCCAAAGTAAGGGCTTTTTCACGCGACAGGCTCATGTCGGAAGATGTTGATGAATTGTCGGCACGGAAATATTCTTTATCCGATCTGCCTTCGTTTTTGCAGGGGATTACCACTTCTTTTGCCCCTTTTCCCGGATTGGAAGCTTCTTTTTTGCCTTTGCATCCCGAAAATGCAACTGTTGAGCCAATTATTGCTACAACAGCCAAAGTTTTAATCATAGTAGTCGTTTTCATAGTAGTTGTTTTCGTTTTGGTTTTTATTATTAAAGTGTGTAATATTATAGTTTATCTTAGACAGCTTTTATTTTTACAATTTTAATGCCAAACAATATGAGTAGCAAATTTAATAAAAACAACATGCCAAACCAACACTCCGCTAAAATATTATTGCAGCAGGTGCTGAATGTGTTTGCCGGAAGTCCGCAAAAGTTGTTCAACTACAAACAAATGGCAGCACGGCTGAAGGTCCGAGATCTGCTTGAGAAAGAAGAGGTGAAAAAAGTTCTGACCGAATTGCTAAAGTCGAAGAACATCACCGAAGTCTACGAAGGGAAATATAAATACATCATGCCCAAAACTTATGTTACAGGTAAGGTTGACGTATCGAGGCGTGGTTACGCCTATGTGCTTTCGGAAGAAGCCCCGGAGCCGGTGTTTATTTCTCCGCGGAATTTACACAATGCCCTGCACGGCGACACAGTGAAAATACAGATGTATGCATCGCGTAAAAGCAAGCAGGTGGAGGGCGAAGTGATACAGATCATCGAGAGAGCACGTACTCAGTTTGCTGGCATTATTGAACGGAATAAAAAATATGCATTCTTTATGCCCGACGATTTACGGATACCTTACGACATCTACATCCCTCTGGGCAACCTGAACGGTGCCAAATCGGGCGAGAAAGTTATCGTTAGTATTACAGAATGGCACCCTGAAAGTAAGAATCCAACCGGAACGGTAGTGAAGGTACTAGGAAAACCCGGTGATAACGAGGCTGAGATCAATGCCATCATGGTTGAGTTTGGGTTACCCTACGAATTCAGCAACGAAATGATCAGGGAAGCGGAAAAAATTGATGGCAGCATACCGGTTTCAGAGATAAAGAAGCGGCGCGATTTCAGAGAAACCCTCACCTTCACGATCGACCCTGAAGATGCCAAAGATTTTGACGATGCCATTTCGTACAAAGTGCTCGACAACGGAAGTGTGGAAATAGGCGTACATATTGCCGATGTCACCCATTACGTTAATCCGGCTACTGTTATTGACACTGAAGCGCAGGAGCGTGCTACTTCAGTGTATTTGGTCGACAGGGTGGTTCCTATGCTTCCCGAACGGTTGTCGAACGAAATCTGTTCGCTGCAGCCACACGTCGATAAACTGTGTTTTTCGGCGGTTTTTATTCTTGACAGCACGGCGAAAATACTTGATGAATGGTATGGCAAAACAGTGATAAACTCCAATAGGCGCTTTAATTACGAAGAAGTGCAGAAAATTATTGACACCGGACAAGGCGATTTAAGTAAAGAGATTGCAGCAGTGAACAGCCTCGCTCACTTATTGAGGGAGCAGCGTTTTCGCAAAGGAGCCTTCAATTTCGAATCGACTGAAGTGAAGTTTAATCTCGATGAAAAAGGCAAGCCCTTGGGTGTATATTTTAAGGAGCCCAAAGAAAGCAACTGGCTTATCGAAGAATTTATGCTGCTTGCCAACCGTAAAGTTGCCGAACTGCTGAGTAAAACGGGTAAGGTCTCGGTATATCGTATTCACGATGAACCCAATCCAGAAAAAATGGAAAGCTTTTCGGGTTTTATTAAAAAGTTTGGATATTCGATAGAGACAAAAAATGCAGTAAACCTGGGTAAATCAATCAACGGACTAATCGAAAAAGTTCAGGGCAAACCCGAACAAAATGTTATTCAGAGCCTTGCCATTCGGTCTATGGCAAAGGCTGAATACTCCACCGAAAACATCGGTCATTACGGGCTTGCATTTACCCACTATACCCACTTTACTTCGCCCATACGCCGTTACCCCGACATGATGGTACACCGCTTACTCGAAAACCATTTAACACAAGGCAGAACAGGCGTACAGGATAACTATAAATGGCTGTGTAAGCACAGTTCTGATATGGAACAGCGCGCAGTGCAGGCCGAAAGAGCATCGGTAAAATATAAACAAGCCGAATATCTCAGCGATAAGATTGGCCTTCCTTTCGAAGGGGTGATCTCAGGTGTTACCGACTGGGGCTTTTTTGTGGAGCTGGTCGAGAATAAATGCGAGGGGTTGGTTCACATACGAACCCTCATCGATGATTTCTACTTTTTCGATGAGGATAATTTCTGTATTATCGGGAAAACCACAGGGCGAAAGTTTACACTGGGTGATACGGTGAAAGTAGCTATCACAGGTGTTAATCTATCGAAGAAACAAATCGACATGGAGCTGCTGCGGTAGTATACCTGTGCTTTACTGTATTTTTTTGACAATTTTTTCTTTCAGGTTTACGTTTTATCAATAAATTTTAATCCGAAAATTTGAAAATTATGTTGTAACTTTATGTTTTTACAAACCCAAGCGCTATGTCATCACAAAACCAGCCTCACCAAATCCTCACTCATTATAACCTGATGCCTCAGGAAGAAGTGCTAGAGGTGCAAAATACAGAACGCCGATTTACCATCGGAATTCCCTGCGATGATTCTGGTCTGGAATGGCGCGTTCCTTTAGCCCCTTTAGCGGTGGAACAGCTTTCAGCCCATGGTTTTGATATCATCATTGAGAACGAATCCGGCAGAAATGCAAATTTTTCCGACACCAGCTATGCTGATCATGGTGCCTTGATAACAAATGAGAAAGAAGCTATTTTTAAATGCGATATTGTCCTTAAGGTTGGCCCTTTTACCGTAGAAGAATGTAAAATGCTTAAAGGTAATCAGATGATTGTTACATCACTGCATGCCAGCACTCAGCCCGATGAGTATTTTCATATTCTGATGCAAAAAAAGCTTACTGCCATTGCATTCGAAATGATCCAGGACCGGTATGCCCGTTTTCCGATTGTGCGCTCTATGAGCGAAATTGCAGGCAGATCGTCTATTTTAATTGCATCGGAATACCTGAGCAATGTGCACAAGGGTAAAGGCGAGATGCTGGGTGGAATTACCGGTGTTTCTCCTTCGGAAGTAGTGATACTCGGAGCAGGAACTGCAGGAACCTATGCTGCCAGCACTGCCCTGGGTCTTGGGGCCCACGTTAAAGTGTTCGATCATTCGGTGTATAGGCTCGACCGCTTGCAACAGCAATTGGGAATACAGGTATTTACTTCAACCATACAACCTTCGGTACTTGAGAATGCACTGAAAACAGCAGATGTTGCCATTGGTGCAATGCGTATTACCAACGATACGAATATGATGCTTGTTACCGAAGAAATGGTTATGAAAATGAAGAAAAACTCGGTCATTATCGATATCAGCATCGATCAGGGGGGGTGCTTCGAAACCAGCAAGCTTACGAATCATAAAACCCCGGTCTTTAAAAAACACGGAGTGCTGCATTATTGTGTTCCCAATATCCCTTCGCGCGTGGCAAGAACTGCCACCTATGCACTAAGCAATATTCTGGCACCAAAACTGCTCGGATTTCACACATCGGGAAGCATTAACCGGTTTCTGAAATCCTATCCTGGAATGCGCAACGGAGTATATATTTTCAATGGAATACTTACCAACGAATCGATTGGAAAAAAAATAGGATTATTTTCGAGGGATATCGATTTGCTGCTCGCAGCTTTGTAGTCATTTGTTTACTGCACTATCAGGCTACGGGTTGAAGTGATATTTCCAGAAATATATTTCAACACATACATCCCCTTTTGTAAATCGCTAACATCAATGCAAATGTTGTTGCTCATATGATGTATTTGTTTCACCTGACGGCCCGATACATCAAAAATCGAGATATAATCGCTGGTTCCAGGAACTTCATAAAATTCAACATTTACTAGTTCGCTGCACGGGTTCGGATACAGCGAAAAATAATCTTTCTTTGCTTTTTCGTTGAGTATATAACTGGCATCGGGATAAATAAACTGATAGGTTAAAAAGCTTCCGAAATCAGCATTGAAATGCTTCACATAAGCCCCGCCCGGAACGCGGAGTTTTGCAAAACCGGTTCCATCATCGTAGGGCGTATTTGCCCAATACCAGAAATTCAGTCCATCTTGCCCGATAAAACCCTCGTCTCTGTCGTAAATGTGAATAACATAGCAGCCCGGGTCAAAATCAAGAGTATCGTAGTAATAGGTATTGTTGTCGAGATTGTCGCGCGAAACAAGAATATTCCCCTCACTGTCGGTAACGTCGTAATATGTCTGGCTGCCATAATTGTTTGTTTTTACCACCAGCATAATTACCTGATCGTAAACATCAGCCAGAACAAAATGTGACACACTATGATTGTTCGGCTCATATTCATCTTCCGTATTATTAGGATTGGTTACTGTTACCTCAAAACTCTGACTATCTCCGGTAAAATCGAGCCAGCTGAGTGCAGGAAGTATTACTTCCTCAGTTTCAAGGAAGTCAAGATTTCCAGTCCAGATAAACTGGTGTGTTGTGTTACCTGAAATGCCATAGTTTATTTCCAGACTATTCAGAGTAGTTGCTCCATTGTTTTTTATCCGGATTACGGGATTACTGCACACCGGATTGTACCGCACGAATTCGTCAGCATCTGTTGGTGCTACAATCACATCAATGGCGGCATCGTTCAGAAAATTGGGAGCGGAGTACTGAAATGCCTGAACAGCTATCTGATAATTGCCCTCCCCGTTGCTTCCGGGGTACTGTTCCATTCCATAGTCGATCAGTACGCTATCGCCCGGAGTTACCCAATCGGTGATATCCCAGTCGTATGTGTCGGCAAAATTACCCGGGCACCATCCAGCCCTATCGAATATCCACGTACCTCCCTGTGGATAAATTGGATTTGTTGAACATTCTTTCCAGTTAAGCCATTCGTAACGTTGTGCTCCGTCAACATAGAGTTTATGGTAGGTCGGGCAGAATTCCGAGCAGTTTCCGTCACCTTCCATTCCGTGCCCTGTGGTTCTTGTCCTGATGGTGAACATCGAAGCATTGGGGTTTGCGAGTATTTTTACTCCCGGGAGTTGCTCGTCGGAGGCAATGCCATGATGACTGTAGTTACCCCGCCACAACTGACTGAATTCGATAACATTTCTCGATGGAGTGCCTTCGATCAGAGCAAACTTTAAATCAAGCAATTCCTGTGTATTGTGTGCACTGATGTCAACCGAATCGTGCAATAACGAAATGTAGTCGGTAACATCGTAAACCCACGTAAAACCAGTCGAGCCAAGGTTTAAACCAATCCCGTAAGGAGTCACAAAATTTTGTACCTGATAGGTATTTATCACTTCGAAAGGCTGAGAGTAATATTCGAGCGACGCATTATAAATAGTAGCGTCGGAGAAGTACACAGAATCGAGGGCAACGCCGTCGACATCGTACGCAGTGAGGAATCTGGCCGGGTAATACAAACTTGTATCGGTGGCAACTATGGTGTAATTATCCTGATTGGCATAGGTAATAACCTGAACCTGAGGTGAATACAATGTGTCAAATACCGTTAGGGAATCAAGTGTTGATTCATACTCGGCTTGTTCGAAAATGGTATTGGGGCGCAGCATGCCGGCGGTAAAATACTTGTATCGGTTGATCCCATGGTAACTGATCCAGTCAGGCATACCCATCATATTGGTATTGTGTTGATATTGAGAGGCATCGGTAAGCAGACTTCCCGATCCTTCGTCGAACGGATAGTACAAAATCAGGTTATTCCACAGAGCACTGGTTTCTTCTAAGGGATGATACATTATGTTTTCAATATCAGTTTGGTTGAGTGCCGTATTAAAAACCATAAATTCATCCAGCATACCATCGTAACAATATTCAGGGTTTTTGTCAACATTTGAACCTAGTACGAAAGTGCTTATATTGTTGAGCAAGGCAGTTTTTCCCGTTCCCGACAACCATAATACTCCATTCAGATACACTTGCATTACTCCGGTTGAAGCGTCTTTAGTAAAAACCCAGAAGTTCCACTTGCCTTTATATTCGTCGGGGGAAGCAGATTTGTTAATTCTGTCGTATCCGGCTCCGTTGTTGCCCGCATCCCAATACACACTACCATCGCCCCATGGCAGATGAATACACAGTTTACGGTTTTTCGAGGCATCGCAGGCTTCGAGCAGCATATCGTTCTGAGGCTGAATGGCATGATCTCCATTCAGCCAGAATGCGATGCTTATTTTCTGGTTCAGGTCGGCCACACTAGTCGCGGGAACTTCGATATAATCGGGGCCATTGAACCTTATAGCATTGTCGGGTGCTTCGGAAGTCAGGCAGCAGTTGTAAAGTAGTTCTTCTCCTGCAAGGGGCAGCGATCCGCTTATACCTGAATACGAAAATTCAACCAGAATATTTGATACTCCGTCCCATGCAAAGTAATTCAGAAAATCAATTGAGAACCACCCTTCTTCGTCAATCGAAACATTTCTATCGAAAACTGTAGAAAATCCGGTAAACAGGTAATTGAACCCGCCGATATCATCGATTGCAACAGGCTTTATACGTACCCGCAGACGTTGCACATCCGCACCTGTCGGCATTGCATAAAACCGCAATCCGGTAATATTACCTGCATTTAATCCGCCTTCTGTGAGCTCAGCGGCTTTGAAAAGTACAAGGTGTTTTGCATCGTTCTCTGCATTTCCGAAAGGAGTTTCCACGGGAATCGATCCGGACCCAATATCAGCCAAATTCATTGAAATGGTATTGGTATGCTGCCAGAAATATTCACGGCGTGGAAAAGGTTGGGCTAATGGACTATTCAGGTATGAAAAGCTGTATGGCTGCATTCCGTTTACTGTGAAATACGGATGGAAGTATAGTGTGGAATCGTAATCTCCGGTATGTTCATAAATATGTGTGAAAGTAGTATAGTCCCATTCTCCGCAGTTATAACTATCCCATGGAGTTAGCGGGTCGCATTTGATAGTATAGTACATCAGCACTTTTTCGTAGCTTGTTCCCTGCGGCGGAAAAAGGAATATTCCCCGGCGAGCATAAATACTGTCGAAAGAGAAACACTGCACCAGTGTTGTGTCGCCGGGATTCGGATAGGCATTGAAACCAATGTATAAAAACAAAAAGACAAGAAAAAGTCGGCGGGGGTTTTTCATGGGATTATTATTTTGCTTCAGCAAATATACACATCAAAACCATGTTGCAATAATCTCCGCGAATAATTAGTTTTGTGTTATTAAAACCAACACACAATGAAGAAATTTACATCATTTTTAGTATTGGCAGGCTTCAGCATTATTATTGCCTGCAACAAACCTGTGCAACCTGTTCAGGAAAACAAACAGGAATCGAAAAACACAGGGGAGCATTTGCACATGGCTCTGCTATGGTATCAGCGTTCAGCAGAAATGACAGCCTGCAGTTATCAGGCATATAATGTGGCAAAATCAGCCTTGCTCAACAATATCAAGAATGATACTTCGAAGCTTCCCAAAGCGGTAATACTCGATATTGACGAAACACTACTCGATAATAGTCCTTTTTTGGCAGAGCGGAGTGTAAGGGGAGAGGATTTTTCACCTGAAGCCTGGGCTGAATGGAGTGAAATGGAAAAAGCCACTGCTCTTCCCGGAGCTGTTGATTTTATAAAATTTGCGTTAGATAATGGTGTTGAGGTGTTTTATGTGTCGAATCGTTTGACAGGTGAATTGGACTGGACGCTGAAGAACATGGCATCATTGGGTTTCCCGGAAGTCAATAAGGCAAATTTTCTTTTGAAAAGCACCACTAGCGATAAAAAAATGCGTCGTGATTCAATTTCTGAAAAATATTCAGTGGTGCTTTTTGTGGGCGACAACCTGTGCGATTTCAGCAATGAGTTCGACGACCGGTCAAAGAATTTTGGCAAAGATGCGGTTGAGAATAATATCGACTTATTCGGAACGAAATACATAATTATTCCAAACCCAACCTATGGCACATGGGAAAAACCTTTGTATGATAAATCAGAAACTCCGAAACCGGAGCAACGCAAGAAAATGTTGATCAGTTACGAAGATTTGAAAAACGATAAATAACCAACACACTACGCCTGATTTACCCAATCGGCTAATGGTTGTATTCTTTGTACCGCTTCCTGTATGTTGGAAATTCCTTCGAAACGCAGGCTGAGTTTTCCGTTGTGTTCTTTTAAAAACATTTTTTTGTGATGGTTCTGAATGTATTGAAGTATTGACGCAAAGGTTTTTTGAGAATAATACGCCGATTGCTGGTCGAATGAGAAGTATGCAATCATCAGGTTGGTTTTAATGATGATTTTAATAAACCCCAGTTGCATGGCCATTCTCCGGAGTGTTACCACGTCGAGCAGCTCAATCGCCTGTTGTGGAAGTTTTCCGAAGCGATCAATCAGGTTATTACGGAAAACTTCGAGTTCTTCGTCGGTTTTTATCTCATCGAGCTGGCGGTAGAGATTTATTCGCTCCGAAGTGCTTGAAATATAATCGGATGGAAGGAGTACTTCAAAATCAGTTTCTATACTGCAGTCGGCAACTTCATATTCATGCAGATCGGCAATTCCTGTTTTTTCTGGATCCTGATTGCCAAACTGGTCATTAAACTCGGTATCTTTTAGCTCTGTGAGAGCCTCACTGATGATGCGGTTATAGGTTTCGAATCCAATATTGGCAATAAAACCGGATTGCTCTGCCCCGAAAATATCGCCAGCTCCACGTATGTCGAGATCCTGCAGGGCAATGTTGAAACCACTTCCCAGTTCGTTGTATTCTTCAATGGCTTTCAGCCGCCTGCGGGCTTCGGGGGTAAGCAATTCTTCGGGAGGAGCAAGCATATAGCAGAACGCTTTCCGGTTGGAACGCCCGACGCGTCCGCGCATCTGATGCAGATCGCTTAACCCGAAATTATTGGCGTTGTTGATGATGATTGTATTTGCGTTGGGAATGTCAACGCCGTTTTCGATTATGGAAGTGGAAATCAGTACATCGAAATCGCCCCGCATAAAATCGAGAATGATTTTTTCGAGTTGTTTGCCTTCCATTTGTCCGTGCGCAACAATGGCACTAACTTCGGGGCATAGTTTTTTTATGGTAGCCTGAATATTATAAATATTGTCAATACGGTTGTTTACGAAAAACACCTGACCGTTGCGGTTCACTTCGTATTGGATGGCGTCCTTAATAATGCTGTGATTGAATGTGTGCAATTCTGTTACAATCGGTTGCCGGTTTGGTGGAGGTGTGCTCAGCACCGACAGATCGCGCGCTCCCATCAGCGAAAACTGCAGTGTGCGAGGAATAGGTGTTGCTGTCAGGGTCAGGGTATCGACATTGAGCTTCAACTTTTTAAGTTTTTCTTTTACAGCTACACCGAACTTTTGCTCTTCATCGATAATAAGAAGCCCAAGGTCTTTAAACTCAACATCCGAAGCCACAAGCCGGTGTGTACCGATGAGTATATCAAGCTTCCCTTCCTTTAGGTCTTTCAGCGAGGATTTAATTTCGGAAGGGCTCCGCAATCGGCTGATATACGATGTGGTAACCGGAAATTTTTCGAGTCTTTCCCGGAATGTCTGGTAATGCTGCAAAGCCAGAATTGTTGTGGGGACAAGCAATGCCACCTGCTTTCCGTCGCACACTGCTTTAAAAGCTGCCCTTATTGCAATTTCTGTTTTCCCAAAGCCCACATCGCCGCACACAAGCCTGTCCATGGGCATGGTTTTTTCCATATCGTTTTTTACTTCACGGGTAACTTTTATCTGGTCGGGAGTATCTTCGTAAATAAACGAAGACTCCAGTTCGTTCTGCAGATAATTGTCGGCAGAGAAAGCAAAGCCATGCTGCTCCGACCGTTTGGCATATAATACAATCAATTCTCTGGCAATGTCTTTAAGCTGCTGTTTGGTTTTTTCCTTGAGTCGTTTCCAGTGACCCGACCCTAGGCGATGAATCGAAGGTGACGTATCGTCTTTCGACCGATATTTTGAAATGCGATGCAGCGAATGGATGTTAACAAACAACACATCATTATCGGCATAATGTATTGTCACTACTTCCTGCAGCTTGCCGTTATTTTCAATGGTTGTCAATCCGCCGAATCTGCCAATCCCACTGTCGATATGCACCACAAAGTCGCCCGGGTTGATCGATTGAAGCTCTTTATATGAAATTGCATCCTTTCGCGAGAACGAATCTTTAACCTTAAAACGGTGATAGCGCTCAAAAATCTGATGGTCGGTGTAGATACAGACTTTGTGATCATGGTCGATAAAACCTTCATGCACCGTAAACTGTGGGGTTTCGAACCCGATATCGCCCCATCTTACTTCGAATATTTCTCTGAGTCGCTGGTGTTGCTTGGGGTTTTCCGAGAGAATATTTACGGTGTACCCAGCTTCTTTTCGTCGGATAATATCTTCGCCGAGCAGATCGAATTCTTTACCAAAAACGGGTTGTGCCGAGGTGTTGAATTCAACTGATAAACTTACCGATTCATCGCGGACATTTCTGAATTCTATAGTATTGAATTCCGTAAGCAATCTGGTCATCTCATTATGTGCAACAAGAAATCGCTCAGGATAGGCTAATTCATCCGATAAACCTTTATCGGTTTTCGATTTAAGTATGGCTGCATCAAAAACTTTTTCAATCTGATTCAGAAAGGCATTTTTGTTCTCGAAACATATTAGGTTTTTTGTGCCCAGGTATTCGAAAAAACTGATACGCTCCTGTTCCTGCCCGAAGTCATGAATATTCGGAACAATATTAATACTGCGTAGCTTTTGCGTCGACAATTGAGTGCCGGTATCGAATGCACGAATGCTTTCCACTGTATCTCCGAAAAAATCGATTCGGAAAGCGAATTCACTGCCATACGAAAACACATCGATAATGCTACCTCTTACTGCAAAGCATCCGGGTTCATACACAAAATCTTCTTTTGTAAAACCGAATTCAAACAACAATTCAATAACGAAATCCATTGAAAGCTGGTCATTAGAACCAATGTGCATTGTGTTTTTTTTAAGATCTGATTTTTTTAGCACTTTTTCGGATATAGCTGCAGGATAGCTCACAACGATATAGGGCTTACTACTGTTGCTCAAGCGCTCAAGTGCCTCGGTTTTGAGAACGATGTTTGTGCTGTCGGTTTTTTCGTACTCTAACGAGCGCTTATAGGAAGAAGGGTAAAACAACACATTATCCTTGCCCGAAAGCAGCACCATGTCATCGTAAAAATAGGCTGCTTTTTCTTTGTCGTCGAGGATAATGCATATTCGGCTTCCGGTTTTTTTGAAAAGTGCTGCAAGACAATAGGCGGATGCCGAGCCCGCCAATCCGCATAATGATATATGATTGCCCTGTCCGGTTTCTGTAATACCTGCTATTTGCTGAATACGGGTATCGTTTGTGTAAATATTTTCAGGAAATGCTGACAATGTCTCGGAACTGATGTGATTGTTATTATTGTGAGGAATTGATTATTGCCACATAAACCAGCCACTTGCTTTTTGGGCATGCCACTCAATTCTTGCCGGCTTCTTCACACCAAGCCATTGGTCCTGATTGCGGTAGAATTTTCGTAGCTTCCCCTGAAAAACCTTGTTACCATTTTTATCAGAAATGGTCAGGTTGAAATTGTATCCTGTTTCCAACAGTTTTTCAGGGTCTGGCAAGCTGTCTTTTATAAATGGCAGTAAAGTGCAGGTGTTTAAATCTGATTTCATCAGGTGCGACTTTGTTTTTAAAAAACTCTCATTGGTAATCAGTAGTGTGTGGTCGTCGGCCCAGGTAATTCCTTCTGTCTGCATATTGTTAATTTGAAGGGTAATTCTGCTGTAGTTGATAATGTGATCGAAATTTCCGCTGAAACGAATAAGAAACATCAAAGGATTGAAAGGAAAGGTTTTTTCGTAAGCAATCAGAGCTAAAACCTGTGTATTGCTATTGAACGCCGCACCAGTGATTAACCCGTTCACATCAAGTTCAAGTATTGGCTCTGCACTATAGTCTCCGGGGTTGGCGGGGATGGAATACATTTTGGTTTTTTTGTTGTTCCAGTTTTTTGTAAACACATAAAGCCTACCACCTGCAGCAAATAGAGCCTCGCAATCGTAGTCGGTTTTGCGAAACATTGGCGTGTAGTCTTCCTGATCGGCAAATCGAAAGCTTATTGAATCGATGGTAGCCTCAGGATTGCCTATATCATCTAATGCGATTCTGTAAATTTTTAAGGGATTTCTGGAGCCTGAGTTATTCCCAAAATCTCCGATATATATAGCGTTTCCGTCTGTGGCGATATCCTCCCAGTCGTAGTTATGAATTGTATTATAACAATAGGTATTCAGAATATGGCCATCATGAATGTTGATTTCGTAAAGACACGGTTCCCCTCCCGAATCGGTATGCGACAACAACATGTTGTTGGTATATATTAACCCGGAAGTTTCGGTAAGTACAGCATCCAATAAGTGCAGTTTCTTAACACCGGGCGATTGCGCCACAGCAATGCTTATATAAATACATGAAATAAATACAAATACAAGTTTAAACCTTATGAAAGCAGCGAAGGTCACAATGTTAGTCCCCGAATTCACGCATCAGTTGCTCTGCTTTTTCCACCATATTTTTCGAACCGGTAAAAAACGGTGTGCGCTGGTGAATACTCGTCGGAATAATTTCCATGATACGTTTCCCCCTGCCGTCGGTGGCAGCACCGCCGGCTTGTTCTGCCAGAAAAGCAATTGGATTGCATTCATATAGAAGTCGTAGTTTCCCATTGGGGCTGCTGGCAGTAGTGGGGTAAATATAAATTCCTCCCTTGATGAGGTTGCGATGAAAATCGGCAACCAGAGAGCCAATATATCTTGAAGTGTAAGGTCTTCCTGTTTCTTTATCGTCTTCCTGGCAATATTTGATGTATTGCTTAACACCCTGCGGAAACTTAACATAGTTACCTTCATTGATGGAATATATTTTACCGCTTTTCGGGGTAACCATATACGTAGTAGAAAGGCAAAATTCTCCAATTGATGCATCGTAAGTAAAACCGGTTGTTCCAAGCCCTGTAGTGTACACAAGCATTGTGGATGAACCATAGATTACATATCCGGCAGCTATCTGCTTGATGCCGGGTTGCAGAAAATCGCGGAGTTCGGCTTTGGACCCTACCGGGGAAAGTCGACGATAAATCGAAAATATAGAACCAATGGAAACGTTCACATCGATGTTGGAACTCCCGTCGAGCGGATCTATACAAACCACGTAGTTACCCTCAAGCGAAAGGTCGTCATCGAAGATGATAATTTCATCGTTTTCTTCCGAAGCTATTCCGCATACAATTCCCGATGCCTGCATTGCCTTTTTGAACACATCATCGGCAAATACGTCAAGCTTTTGCTGCGATTCGCCCTGAACATTTATTTTGTTGGCTTCGCCCAAAATGTTAACCAGCCCGGCTTTGTTAACCTGTTTATTTACAATTTTTGCCGCCAGACCAATGTGACTCAGTAGTCGTGATAACTCACCCTTGGCATACGGGAATGCCGACTGTTTCTGAATTATCACTTCATTTAATGTTAGAACCCGAAAAGCTGCCATAAATTAAAACTGTTGATTATGTAAAAATAATTCAAAAAACAAAGCTATAGAATAATAACAAGCTAAAAAAATGAAAATTTGTGGTATTAAGTTTTTAAACAACATCGGAACTACCAGCGAAAACTTCTGCACCCTTTTTCGATTATTTTAGGTATTTTTGCATTGTGAAAACGTTTGAACCTACCGATAACCCCTTGCTAATAGCAGGCCCTTGCAGTGCTGAAACCGAAAAACAGTTGCTTGAAACGGCTCAGGCACTTGCCTCAATACCTGATGTAAAAGTTTTCAGGGCAGGGGTTTGGAAACCCCGTTCGCGACCGAACAGCTTTCAGGGCAGGGGAGCAGAGGCATTGCCATGGTTGAAAATGGTGCAAGATAATTTTAACCTGCCTGTGGCAGTAGAAGTTGCTGAGCCTGAACACATCGAAATGCTGTATAAGTACGGGATAAAGATTGTTTGGTTTGGTGCCCGCACTGTATCGAATCCGTTTTCGGTTCAAAAACTTGCAGACGCTTTGAAAGGCAGCAATTTTAGTGTAATGGTAAAAAACCCTGTGTACCCTGATATTGAGCTCTGGAGTGGTACAGTGGAGCGCTTGCTCGACAATCAATTGGAAGATATTGCTGCCATTCACCGTGGATTTTTCCCATTCGAAAAAAGTGAATTGCGCAACACTCCAATGTGGGAGATTCCTATAGAGTTTCGTCGGAGATTTCCTGAAATCCCTATGATTTGCGACCCAAGTCATATTGCCGGTAATAAGAAGTACATCAGCGACATTGCACAACGTGCTTTCGATCTTAATTTTGCCGGACTTATGGTTGAAGTGCATATCAGTCCAAAAGCAGCCCTTAGCGACAGTAGGCAGCAGCTGAGTCCCGCAGAGTTTTTTGCTCTGATCGGTTCTCTTACGGCTCGCAATGTTCAGTCGGAGGATGCCGATTTCAAAAATCACCTTGAAGACCTTCGTGAAAAAATTGATGTAATCGATTTCCAACTACTTGAGCTGCTGTCGCATCGGATGAAATATGTTGATGAGATTGGAGAGTACAAAAAGAAAAACAATGTGGCCGTACTGCAGTTAAAACGCTGGGGCAGAATTTTGGAGTCCCGTCTGGAGCAATCCAATAAAGCCGGACTTTCGAAAGAGTTCATCAAGCAATTGCTCGAACTTATACACAAAGAATCCATTGCCCGCCAAACAGAAATCATGAAACGGACAAACAGGCAGTAGCCAGATTATTGTTGATTACCATCGAAAAATTGTTCAATAGTTTTTCAAAACCTTATTTTATCATTGAATTACAACTATTATTTTTGTGTCTGAAATACATGTACTTACATACTGATAATGGGTAAATTATGATGGTAAAAAAGACACATTTAATCGCATTGATGTTTGTAGCTGCAATAATTTTTGCAGGATGCAACAAAACCCCCCACGCAAGTTTTGTTACCGATAAGGCCGTTTACAACGCCGGAGAAACTGTAGTGCTAACAAATACATCGGTCGATTCACATCATTATGTATGGACATTTCCCGACAATCAGATAAGTACTGAAACCAATGCGACGTATGTAATCCCCAATACTTCATCGGGGCTCCTGTACTTTAAACTTGAAGCTTTTTCGCGTAAGGGTGACCTTACCGACGAAATAATTAAAACAGTGAATGTCCTACCCAAATTGGGTAGCGCAATGTTTTGGAAAAGTGAACATTACGATGATATAACGGTAACATTTTATGGTCCAACTCAGCATATTTCCGAAAATTTCGATCTTGCTCCTGAGTGCGGGAATGCAAACTGTGCGAATTTTTACGATATCCCTATCGGCACCTACGCTTACGAAGCAACCGATGGCGTTTTTAACTGGACAGGAGAACTCGAAATCCTTGAAAATGCATGTAGTAAAAAGAAAATTATTTACAATGAGGCTGATGAATGATTCTCAGCAGGTTAGAATTTTTCGTCGTATTTTGTCCACAGAAAATCGCCAAGCTCAATAGCTTTTGTCACGGCTTTGTTTGCCTGATCGTTTGAATACTGCGTCAGGAATTCAACCCTTTTTTTTGTTGATTTCATGTTTTGCGCGAACTTATCAATATTGTTTTGATTCCTGATGAGTTCTTTTTGCCAGGGTTTCCAAGCTGCATCAACATCGTGTCTCATGTCTCCCCAACGTTGGGCTGCAAGAGTACCAAGTCGGTTAAACACCCACCAAGCAGATTGCAAAGTGTAGCCTTTTGTCCGGCCCGGAGTCTTGTACGATTGTGGAAGGTCGGTTATTGAACAGTATAATGGAACATATACCGAGGTGGCAATGTTGTCGAGGGCTATCCATGCTACGCCTCCGATTTCGTCTGGCAGCCACGAACGCGATTGAATCAGAGTTCCGTACATTGTATACCAGCGGGCAATGGTTCTTTCACCAAGAAATTGTATGCTCCCGTCATGATTTGTACTATACCAGCCTCCGCTCACATTATGTAGCGATAGTTCGTCGTATGGCATGAAAGGATTGGCAAGTGGGGAAATCGTTGTTTTTCCATCTTTATCGGTAGTGGTAATGCATCTTGTCATATCGTACGGGGTTCCCTCATAATAATCCTGAAAAACGACAATCAACTTGTCAATCGACACCAAAGAATCGGGTTTCACCGAAAAGGGATAATTTTCATCGTTTGGATCAAGATGTAACGAAGGGGCAAGTAAGTCGAAAATACGCCACTCCCTACGGCGACTGGCAAGTGATTTACGCGATTCTGGAGCATAGGCATAGGCAAACCGGAATACTTCTTTCTCTGGGTTCCACCAGGCACTGTCGCGAGCCATTGTGAAAATGTTATCTGAAGCCATGAAATATTCTTTGTTATTTAAGTCTATTTCCAGAATACGACTTGCATTGCAGTTGCATGAAATGTGGTCGTCGGGAACGCGCTGTGCGGCCCATATTGCGCCTACTTCGCCCTTACCGGGCCCAACAATTTCGAGATGCCAGACTTCATTTTTATCGGAAATAGTAAGGCATTCACCATAGTCGTTCCATCCATATTCTTTTGTGAGAGCGTCTGTAAGTATTATGGCTTCACGGGCAGTTTTGCACCGCTCCAGAATCAGCTGACACAAACGCTGGCAGTCAATAAGCCCGGCATCCGACTGTAAACAATCGCGACCACCAAAAGTCGATTCTCCAATTCCAAGCTGAAACTCATTCATACATGGATACGCCGTGTTTATGTAATGATATGTATGTTTAGCCTGAGGGATCTCGCCAATTCTTATATTCTGATACGATGGCATTGCAGTGGTATCGCAAGCAATTCGCTTATACAAAGGCATTTTACTTCCCGTTGAGTAGTCCTGCCCTAAAACGATAATGATTTCGGAGCGTGTGCGATGGCTATCGTCAGTGTGGGAAGTAAATACCGAACCATCGGTGGTCGCCATTTTACCAGCAGTAATACTGGTACACCCATCGGGATAACCTGCAACCCAGTCCGATTTGTCCTGAGAAAATATTGGTAGGCTGACAACAAGTGCGATGAATAGTAATACTGATTTTTTCATGTGATACATATTTGGTTCATGTGAACCGGTTTTAATTGGCATAGTTGATAATACAATTAATACGCACCGAAAACAGAGCTTATACGGTCATAATCTCTTTTTCTTTCCGGAGCATGATCTCATCGATTTTGCGGATATAGTCTTCATGCATTTTGTGAATTTTGGCTTCCGCATCTTTTGCCAAATCTTCAGCAAGTCCGTCTTTTTTAAGTTTTTTGAACTCCTCGATAAAATCTCTGCGGTGATTTCTAATGGTTACCTTGGCAGCTTCTCCTTCGTTTTTTACCTGCTTCACAAGTTGTTTCCTTCTTTCTTCGGTTAGGGGTGGAACAATAATGCGTATCACCTCTCCATTGTTCGAAGGATTAAATCCAAGGTTTGCCGCCTGAATTGCTTTCTCAATAGCTTCGATAACTCCCCTGTCCCAGGGTTGAATGAAGATAGTTTTTGCGTCAGGACTCGACAAGTTGGCAACCTGCGAAAGCGGACTAATGGTACCGTAATAATCGACCTTAACACTTTCGAGCATTGCGGGTGAAGCTTTCCCTGCTCTTATTTTATAAAATTCACGATTCAGATGCTCGATTGCACCATTCATTTCTTCTTTTGCCGATTCTAGATAAAACTGAACATCGTCTGTATTCATAAATAGTCGGTTTTTAAATTAAATGCTTACTAATGTGCCTATTTTATTTCCTGAAAGCAACTTTTTCAGATTACCAGGAGTGTCCATGTCGAAAACAATTACTTTCAGTTTGTTTTCACGGCAAAGGGTAAAGGCGGTTAGGTCCATAATCTTCAGACCTTTTTCGTAGGCTTCCCCGAAAGTGAGGGTGTCGTATTTCACCGCGGTCGGGTCTTTTTCAGGATCGGCAGTATAAACACCGTCAACCCTGGTGCCCTTAAGCAAAACATCGCAGTCTGTTTCAACAGCACGTAATGCAGAAGCCGTATCGGTGCTGAAAAACGGATTGCCGGTTCCTCCGGCAAAAATGCATATATGGCCATTTTTCATTGCTTCGACAGCTTTGGGTTTTGAGAAACGATCCCCAACTGACTCAATTGTAAGTGCAGTAAATAGTTTTACTTTTGCACCCATCGAGGTTAGTGCATTGTGTAACGACAGAGAATTGATAACTGTGGCAAGCATTCCCATCTGATCTCCCGTAACACGGTCGAAGCCTTTTTGGGTTCCGGTAATTCCCCTGAAGATATTACCACCGCCTATTACTATCCCGACTTCGATTCCAAGTGTTTGAATTTCGCGAATCTGAACAGCATATTCCATCAGTTTTTTTTCATCGATACCAGATGTTTGACTTCCCTGAAGCGATTCGCCGGAAAGTTTTAACAGTACTCTTTTGTATTCAGGTGCAGACATGTTGTTGCTTTTATTGTCGCAAAAATAAAAAAAAGACCTGAATTTCAGGTCTTTTAAATTAAAATCAATATGATTAGTTCTTTAGTCCAAAGCGTTTAAACGCTGTAACTGTGAGATTTTTATCCTGTTCATGCAGATACTGTGCAATAGTTTTTTTACTATCCTTTACAAATTCCTGATTCAACAGTGTGGAGTCTTTGAAGAATTTATTCAGTTTACCAAGTGCAATTTTATCAAGCATATTTTCGGGTTTTCCGTCGTTACGTGCTTGTTCACGGCCTATTTCGAGTTCTTTCTCAATTATATGCTGAGGAACGTCGTCTTTATCAACGGCTACCGGATCCATAGCAGCGATTTGCATTGCTACGTCTTTCCCGACTTGCTCATCAACAGGTTGATTAAAACCTGCAATAGTAGCCAGTTTATTGCCCATATGGATATAGTAAGCAACATAATTGGCTTTTACGAAATCGTAGTAAGCGAGCTCCATTTTTTCGCCGGTAATACCACTGCGTTCCAGTACAATTTCCTCAACAGTTTTATTACCAAGTTTAGTAGATTTCAGTGCATCGAGATCCGCAGGAAGTTTTTCGACTGCAAGTTTTAGAATATCATTTGCAAGAGCTATAAAGTCCTGATTTTTTGCAACGAAATCTGTTTCACAGTTCAGTGCAATAACAACACCGGCTTTTTTATCGTTAGCGCTGCAAGACAAAACAGCTCCTTCCGAGGCTTCACGATCGGCTCTTTTATTGGCTATTGCAAGTCCCCGTTCGCGGATGAGCTCCTGAGCCCTTTCGAAATTTCCGTCGGCTTCGGTAAGAGCTTTTTTACAATCCATCATACCTGCACCGGTTATTTTACGTAACTTACTTACGTCTGCTGCTGTAATTAATGCCATTTTATTATTTATTTTAATAGTTTATTCTTCTGTTTTGATGATTGGTTTACTAATTTTTTTGCGTCCTAATGTTTTTTTCGGAGCAGTCTTAGCAACTTCCTCTTCTTCTTCAACAATGAGATTGCCGGTAGATTTGTTTTCGATGATTTCATCATCTTCATCTTCTTCGATTTCATCATCGGCTTTTCTGTCCATCAGTTTGTCTTTTTCCTGATTTCTTTCTTCCAAACCTTCTTTAATTGCATTGCACATAGTACCAACAATCAGTTGTATCGATTTGGTAGCATCGTCATTGGCTGGGATTGGAAAATCAATACCATTAGGATCGGAATTTGTGTCAACAATGGCAAATACGGGTATGCTCAGACGCTGTGCTTCACGAACCGAAATGTTCTCTTTCATTACATCGACCACAAAAAGGGCAGAAGGGAGGCGCGACAAGTCGGCAATACTTCCAAGGTTTTTCTCGAGTTTTGCACGCTGACGGGTTACCTGCAGTTTTTCGCGTTTTGAAAGGGTGTCGAAAGTTCCGTCGGTAATCATTTTGTCGATGGAAGTCATCTTTTTAACAGCCCTCCTGATGGTGGGGAAATTTGTGAGCATTCCACCGGGCCAACGTTCTGTAACATAAGGCATCCCGATGTTTTTTACTTCTTCAGCCACAATGTCTTTAGCCTGTTTCTTGGTAGCAACGAAAAGTATTTTCCTTCCCGATTTGGCAATTTGCTTGAGTGCGTTGGCAGCCTCGTCGATTTTTGCACTGGTTTTGTACAGGTCAATAATGTGAATACCATTCCGCTCCATAAAAATATAGGGAGCCATGTGGGGATTCCATTTACGACGGAGGTGTCCGAAATGCACACCTGCATTCAATAATTCATCAAAACTGATTCTTGGCATTTTAATTTAATTTTAAGTTTACGTTCTTTTATTTTAAGCAATTACCAAGTAGTATCGCAAATAGGATAGTCTTGATAATTTAGATTCTAAACCTGATAAGCTATCAATACTAACGCTTGCTGAACTGGAATCTCTTACGGGCTTTTTTGCGTCCCGGTTTTTTGCGCTCAACCACACGGGCATCACGCGTGAGAAAACCATTCGATTTGAGGATGGGGCGTTGCTCGGCGTCGGCCTTGATAATGGCTCGGGCAATGCCAAGGCGTACAGCTTCGGCCTGACCTTTGATACCGCCGCCTTCGAGATTGGCTTTTATGTCGAATTTTTCGAGTAGTCCGGTAACCAGTAATGCTTGTTTGGCGAGATACTGATATTGGAGTAAAGGGAAATACTCTTCAATTTTTCGGTCATTAATAGTAATATTACCTTTTCCATCGCTAAGATATATTCTTGCAATTGCGGCTTTTCTTCTGCCTATCGCATTTACTGTATCCATGTTGGCTATTTAATTTCGTTGATATCAATTTTTTTTGGTTTCTGGGCTGCATGAGGATGTTCGCTTCCTACACATACGTGTAAGTTGCGGAATAGCTGATTTGCCAGCTTATTCTTAGGCAGCATACCTTTTACGGCATTTTCGATGATTCTTTCAGGGTATTTCGCCATGAGCTCATCTGCCGTCTGAATTTTTTGCCCGCCCGGATATCCTGAATGGCTAATGTATTCTTTGTCGGTTAGTTTCTTGCCGGTGAAAACGATTTTTTCGGCATTGATAACCACAACATTTGCGCCACAATCAACATGAGGAGTAAAATCGGGCTTATGTTTGCCGCGTAACAAATATGCAACTCCCGAAGCCAACCTTCCAAGGGTCTGACCTTCTGCATCAACCAGCAACCATTCTTTCTGAACAGTCGATCTGTTGGCTGACAATGTTTTAAAACTCAAAGTGTTCACTCAATAAAATTTTAAATTGCTACTAATTTTGCCCTATTAGGTAGTTCTACCAAACGGACTGCAAAGATATAATTATTTTGAAAAATCAACAATTTTACAAATATTTTATTTCAACGGGTTAAGTTGTTGTAAATCAAATGAATAATCTTTTCTTGTGACGATCTGCGCTTTCCATATTGCTTCAGTGAATCTTTCTTATGACAATATCAAGTGAAAATGACCAGGGGTAAACTTCTGAGAAAATTTGAAACAATTTGATTTCTAAGCATTTATTCAGGGAGGTATTCATTTACTTTCAGTATCATACCTGGGACCCTGTGTGATAAGACCTTGAATTATATTAATGGCTGCATCGGCTTCGCGAAGGTTTGGGTACAACATCCAGTCGTGAAACATTTTTGGAAATACAAACATTCGGGTATGCACATTGCAACTTTGTAATTTAGTGGATAGTTTGTTACAATCGGCATACAAAATGTCGTATGTACCAATGAACATGCTAATGTGAGGTAAATTCGCTAAATCACCGTAAATCGGACTAATCATTGGGTTTTTTGTGTCGCACGAACCTGCCCATACTTTTCCTGCTATTACTAGCCCGGGAGTTCTAAGTATCGGATCTTTTTTTAGGATACTTTGAATTTCTGGATTTGTCATGCTTACGTCAAGCCAAGGGCATAGTAGTATCAGTTGTGAAGGTAGTGGAGTTTTATTCTGGCTCAGGTACTGGGCAAAAGCTAGTGCCAGTCCACCACCGGCTGAATCGCCCATGAAAATTATGCTTTCGTTTGCCGTTTCTCGCAACAAGCTTGCATACACAGCAGTTAGCATAATATACGCATCGCTATATGAAGCCGATGGTGCAAGAGGGTAATCGGGGATAATCACCCGGCAACCGGTGAGAGTTGCAATTTTTCCAGCAAACTGAAAATGCTGCCTGAAAATATTGTTGATATATGCCCCACCATGAAGAAAGAGAATGCTTTTCCCACAGGATTCATTTTTTGGAGAAATGCAATACACCTTTCGGCCACAAATATCATATTCATCAATTATAAAATTACGAAGCACAGTTCGGGGTATCTGTGCGGGTTCCGAAACAAAGTTCTTTTGCTTCAGTTTTTTCTCCAGATTGTGTTTCGGTAAAAAAAGCCGTGCTATTCCTTTTACCATGCGGGCATGCATGCTTTGCCTCACCGTATGGGTATATACCACGGGAGAAGTATCGGAAGACTGCGACATTCCGGGAATTGAAAAAGAAATAGTCAACATGTTGATTAGCAGTAAAATAATTACCTGTTTTGTTGTTTGGGGTTTAAAAAGTACAGGCATTTTATATGTTATAATTGCACATTACAGAACCATGGGTGAAAAAAGTATAACAATGATAATAATATCTTGACAATTATCAAAGATAGAATAGTTTATTTATTGTATTTATCGAACTGCATCATGATAATTTCGATAATCTGATATTCAGTTGCATTTAAAATCAGCCTGTCTGGAAGCTGACACCAATTCATAAAGGCAATGGCATCCGGTTCATTCAACCCGGTGATGCGCATCACCATTGCAGGGTTGTATTTTTTTGCAACTTCTTTTTTTAGAGCATCCTGTTCCTCGATTTCCTCCAGCTTTCGCCTTTCTTTGCCTTCTTTGCTGAAGGCGTCGTAAAGTGCAGAGATAGGGCTGAAAATCAGTCCGAACCCCGATGCCCCCTGGCGGGTATAGTAGTCCAGCTCCGGAGGTCTAACCGGAAAATTGCGGGCGGCATGTGTGTAATCATTTTCGGGCAGTACCATTGTAGTAAATTCATACTTGAATTGTTCATATCTCCGAAGTGCAATTATATCAACAGTTTGCAATTCGTAAACTTTTCGTTTCAGCCTTACCCAGGCGGGCCGGCTGATGTCGCCCAATGTGTCGATGGCGAGCACATGAAGCTTTTCGTAACCTATCGATGAAAAAATGATGGTATCGCCAATATTGACAAAAAGTACAAAATATCCCGCAGTATCGGTAATTGTACCAGTCCGGGTATGTTTAACATAAACATTTACATAAGGCATCGAAGCTTCTGTTTCAGCATCAACAACAATTCCGGCTATTACCATACGGTTGTTCATCCTGATGAGCTGAGCTGAAGCAAAATTAATGACTCCTGCAACAAAAATCAGTGTAATGGTAATATTTCGAAATAATTTGTACATGCTAATGCAAATAAATTAAAAAATAAGCTTGTTTATTGCGGCCTCCTGCATAAAAATTCTGCAACTTAAAAAAATGATGGTGTGCTGTTTAATTTCTTCTGTAAAAATATGGTAAACAAACACTATAACGATTAAATTTTAAATTTGTGGTTTAATTGCGAAAAATGTGTTGTTGTTTTTTTCATAAGATATTGCTTTTCGTTGCAATCATTTTTATTTCTCTGGTTTTAAAAGCGCAGCATCGGTTTGTGTCGCAGTCATTCGAAAATATCAACATCGAAAGAGACATCGTTTTTGCCATTGAAGATGGTTTCGATTTTATGGGGTTCGGGATTGATAACCCTGAACCGTTAAGAATGGATGTTTACTTCCCTTCAGGCGATAACATGAAAGCACGACCGCTTGTAATTTGTTTATTTGGAGGGGCATTTCTTGCTGGGTCAAAAGAGCGTCCTGATATGATTGCATGGTGCGACAGTCTTGCGCATTATGGTTATGTTGCTGCAGCAATTAATTACCGGCTTGGCTTTAATCCGCTTACTAGCGGAAAAGGTTTCGGTGCCGACGAAGGTGTTATTAGGGCATTGTATCGTTCTACACAAGATTGCAGGGCCGCAGTGCGATATTTTATCAATCAGCATGAAAGATATCATATCGATACAACATGTATATTCCTTTTGGGGAACAGTGCCGGAGCAATTACTGCAATTAATACAGCATTTATGACCGGTGATGAGAGATCGGCCGATACATATGAAACCGGATATGGCGCCAACAACCACGATTTGGGATGCTTGGACTGTACAGGAGGCTTTCGTAAAAATAAATGCGCTGTAGCAGGAGTTGTTAGCCTTTGGGGTGCCGCCCTAAATCCTGAAATCATCGATAAGGATGAGGAAATTCCGGTGTTATTTATTCATGGCACTGCCGACGAGGTGGTGCCCTACGATAAGGATTATGCATTGAATTTCACTCTCGGAAAAGACCTCAATGTGTTTTTGTATGGTTCAAAATCGTTGAAAGAGCATTGCGATAAACTTGGGTGGACGCATACTGTGCTCGACCCTTATCTGGGGCAGCCACATTGTTTCTATGCCTGCGGCAATATCATTATCAGCGAACTCAACTACGATACATTCCCGTGCGAATACTGGTGGCCTGTGTTTTATCAAACCATCCGTTTTCTGGGAGAAAACAATAAGTATTGCGACAAAAAATACCTGCCTTCACTCGAAAATACGATTGAATTTACTATAAATGACCTTTCTGAAAAGGGAAGTTTTGAGCTTATATTTAAAGGTAACCTGTTGATGAATAATAGGTTAACTTTATACAATGCCATAGGCGATGTGGTGCTCACACAGGTTATACAATCGGATAAAACACAATTTTCGCTTGCCGGAAAACCCGCAGGGATATATATTGTCGAAATTAAAAACCACCGATATTCAATGACGCAGAAATTTACGCTAAAAAAATAAAATGTGCATTAATTATTTTGCACCACCGTTTATAATAATTAGACTAAAATTTAATCGAAAACTAACGCTGACAAATACCGGTGATAAAGAGCATTTACGTTGATAACCTATTTACAAGTATGGTTAAGCAACATTGGTGCAATATTTTTAAATCTGCCCTCAAGCGAAGTCCTGTAAAAGGTCTAGTTATGGTGGCATTTTGCATGATGTTGCTATTCAATCAAATGGTATTTTGTCAATTAATAACAGAACTACCCTATAATAAGACATGCTTTCTTACGACACATAACTCTTTCAATTGCTCACGTAACGGATTTTTGCTTCCAAACCAGAAGTATGGTATTCAGCAGCAACTAAATGACGGCGTTCGTGCCCTAATGCTTGATGTGTATGAAGTGAAAGGCCGGTTATATGTGTATCACAGCATACAAATGCTTGGCAAAGAGCCATTTGCTGAGGTTTTAAAGGAAGTAGAAATATTTCTCGAAGTAAACAGGAATGCTGTGATTACCCTGCTTCTCGAAAACTATGCTCCGGCCTACCTTATTCAGTCGGATTTACATAAAGCAGGGCTGAGTAAATTCCAGTATTATGCCGACTCCATCAGGGAATGGCCGACAATTCAGGAATTAATAGATGATAACACCAGACTGTTGGTTTTCAATGATGTAAATGACACCATGAACCGGCAGGCAAGGATTTTTACTATGTGGGACTTTTTCACTGAAACACATTTTTCGGTAAATCGGATGTGCGATTTTAAGTGTTCCACTAACAGGGGAAAGTCCGATAATCCGCTGTTCGTTCTCAATCATTTCATTAACGGTGGCTTAGGAATTGGTAGCAGAACTCAATCGAAAAAAGCGAATGGCATGAATGTAATTTTGCACCGGTGTTTTGATTGTAAAAGATTGTCGGATAAATATCCGAATTTCATTGTGGTTGATTTTTACCATCTCGGAAATCCGTTAAAGGCAGTCGACAGCATTAATTTATTAAAAGTACAGGAGCTAAAGAGTAGGTGATAATCCTAAAAACCGCCCTTACATGCTGAGTCCCCTGTCATGTTGAGTTAATCGAAACATAGGCAGGGGTTCTGGAGAAGAATGCTATTTTTTTAAGGGGAATTCAGAATACAGGAGACAGAATACAGAAGGGGCTTTTCGTTGTGCTAAAGAAATCTGCTGCTCCGAGAAGGTTCTAAAAATCCAGCCAGAGAAGAATGTTTGATAATTGCCAGTTGCCCCTTCAGTATTCTGTCTCCTGTATTCTGAATTCTGTCTTCTGTGTTCTGCCAACTCATTCCACCACCAGCTTCATCACGCCGTGTTCTTTGCATTCCACCAAATAAGTTCCTGCATTCCATTGACTTATGTCTATGCTGATTTCTGGATTGCTGATTTCGGCTTTGTACATTTGCTTTCCTAATGTACTGCTGATGCGAATTCTTCCTATGGCGCTGCCGTTGTTGGTTTTTATTACAACCAGTCCGCTGCCCGGGTTGGGATATACGGTAATTGCCCCGGTACCCGCTTTATTGGCAACGCCCCCAGTGTGGTCTTCTATCACAATCAGCTTTTCGGCGATTTTGGTGCATCCGTCCTGCGTTACCTCAACCTGCACTGTGTATTCCCCGGGTTGGTAGTAGCCATGCTCTATGTCTTTGCTGCCACTACCGTTGAAACCGTCTCCAAAATCCCACTCCCAGCTCTCGGCGTAGGCATTGTTGTTTACAAAGTCTATAAATATGTATGGCTGGCTTTGGGTGATGTAAAACGTATCCTGGTAGCCTGCCGTTTGTATGCGCGGGCGGAACCAGTGGCAGTCTTCCGCCGCAGGCTCGTAATACCTTGCTACTCCATAAGCCGGTAAATACCCACCTACAGAGTCGAAATACCCGCCTACATACAGCTCATCTTTATAAACATACATGGACTCAATTGAATTGCTTA
>ENA-UPTA01000508-UPTA01000508.1-activated-sludge-metagenome-genome-assembly--contig:-NODE-508-length-45146-cov-6.410836_pt1 | contig 45146 bp, 42 predicted proteins | sample MGYA00238184_ERZ773361 | MGnify/ENA primary metagenome ERZ773361 (study PRJEB29100, sample SAMN05720205) | activated sludge metagenome | isolation source: anaerobic digester from wastewater... | reverse complement strand
CTCCTTTATCGGCAGGGGGCTTCTCCCCCTTGCATCCCCCATTGTATAGGAAAGTATACTTTCCTATACAATAAAAAAACACCTTCTGTCAATATACTAACAGAAGGTGCCTCGGTTGTAAATATATAGGCTCTTGGCAGCTAATCTATTCGGCTCTTTTTAAAGCGCCTACCACACTGGTTACAATCAATATTGCAATAATTGTCTCCGGTATTCCGTTCGCAATGCCTATGCCCATAATTATTTTCCTTGCCAATGCAGGGTCTTGTCCTATACTCTTTACAAAGCTTTCCGCATAAATCAAATAAATCATGCTCAAAACCAGCACTGTATTGGTCATTGTTCCTACAATAGCCGATATTACAAGATCCAGTGCTTTGCCCCTAAACTTCCTGTTTGCCAAAAATGCTATCGCTGCTGTAAAAGCTATCAGCGCAATATTCACAGCTATTAACCAGGGGCTTTGAGAATTTTCAATATTTTTGTAAATACCATAGCTTAGGTAGCCGATTATTGCTATCCAGATGACATTAAGGATACCTAAGGTTTTTCTGTTTCCGAGATTGCTCAAAGCAGTATATACATAATAGGATGTAATACCGATAAGCACCCTTGGCACTATGGAAACCAATGGATTAAGGAAAACAAAGGATACCGGTGTGGGATTGGTTAATGCCTGGAAAACACTGAAGAGTCCAAATATAAGCCCTACAAGTGCGCCAACTACCGGGCCTTCCATAATAGCACCTATTATTACAGGAATGTGCATTATAGTTGCCCTTGTCGGTCCTACGGGTATGAATCCCAGGGGCGTCATGCCCAGAATTGCGGATACACCTCCCAATACCCCGACAATAACTAATTTTCTTACGTCAAATCTCTTTACTGCTTCCATTTTAATACCTCCGCTCTAGTTCCATATTTTGGATACCAGTCGTAAAACATAATGTTTATAACTATATCCGGTCCAACTCCTTACGGATGCTGGCAACAAGAATATTATAATAAAAATAATATAAAAAAACAATAAGTTAATTTTAAAAACGATTTGGAGGGTATAAACGGTATACTATATATCACAGCAGGCAATCAGCCCATGGCATGACTTTGCATATACAACTGCATTGGTTACTGCCCGTGAAACCGCCTCAGCGGCCATAGTGCCCACAAGGTTGATATCCGCTTTTATCTCGTTGGTAGCCATAGTAAATATTGTATCTCCATCCATCATTGTATGCACCGGATTGATTGATCTGGCAAAACCGTTCTGCGCCATGGCCGCAATTTTATTTGCTTCAGCTTTAGTTAATACGGCATTTGCGGCAACTACTCCTATGGTTGTATTCCTCATGGGAAAGCCCAACGCCCTGCCTTCCCTTTTTATTATTTCATATGTATTCAGCATTTCCCTTTTTTCATAGTCATATACCCCTGCCAGCTGCCTGCCGGTTTCATAGTCAAAAATATCTCCAAAGCTGTTTACCGATACTATTGCAGACACTATCAGTTCCCCTGACTTGACAGAGGCACTTCCCAGCCCGGATTTCATGGCATGCTCGGGGCCAAAGGCCTTACCTACGGTAGCACCCAATCCGCAGCCGGTATTTCCTTGTCTGCTTTCTTCCGCAGATGCACTCCTTGCGGCATCGTAACCCATATTCAAATCCGGTCTGATTCTGTGGTCACCGATGTTCAGGTCAAAAATAACTGCAGAAGCCACAATAGGCACTTTAGCGACCCCGACATCAAATCCGATTCCCTGCTCTTCCAAATACCTCATCACCCCGGAAGCTGCTTCAAGGCCGAAAGCACTTCCTCCTGACAGTACTACTGCATGAATCCTGTCCACCAGCTTGTCCGGCTTCAATAAGTCCGTTTCCCTGGTTCCAGGAGCAGAGCCTCTCACGTCCACTCCCCCTACGGCACCCTTCTCACAGATAACCGCCGTACAACCGGTCATGCCTTTCTCGGATTGACTGTGTCCTACTATAATACCCTTTACATCCGTTATATATCCCGGATACATACCTATCCCTCCCTCGATTCCAATGGTGCCAGGCACCAAACAAAAGAACTTAATTTCTTTTCAATAAGTTTCTTATACCCGTATCTGACATGTCTATGTTGTCTCCTATCTCTTTATATGAATATTTATGACTTAAAGCTTCTTGGGCATATTTAACTTTGTAATCTGTTAAATCCATCCGCCGTTTCCCAGCTTTAATAAGCCAATATCCTTCTTCACTCACACCTGTTCCTATTAATATTTCGTCCAATCTTTTCCTTTCCTTTACCTGTTTTCTTGTCAGGCACATTATCTGGTACGCCTCTTCTCCTATTGCTTTACTGTTATCATAGTCAATCTCTTCATCCTGCTCCATGTACTCTTTGTATTTTTTGATTGCTTCTTTCCTGTCCTTTGACAGCATGTCCATAATCATTTCAATATGTATATAGCTGTTTATGCTATTTCTATAAAATACATCACTGCTCCATTTATACTTTTCAACGCTATCACAGATGTGCGCCTTTATTGGATTTTGATGTATGTATCTGAGAAGAGATAACATATACCTTTCATCTTGTACCAATACAGCTTTGTATCTTCCCTGGAAAACGTGTCCTACCCTCTCATATTTGTAATTGAAGTACTTACTATACTTGTTATTAATCTGGTGCATTATCTCCTGCAGCTTCTTATTATACGTCTGGATTATAATATGGTAATGATTATCCATCAAGACATACCCATATATCCTGTACTCCATTCCTACGCTATAATCTTTCAACTGTTTCAAAAAATAACCTTTATCAATACTTTCTCTGAAAATGTACTCTTTATTATTTCCTCTTGCTATTACGTGGTATATTCCGCCCTTATATTCTTCTCTCCACGGCCTGCCCATAAAAAAGCACCTCCTAATATAATACTATCAGAAGGTGTTCCATATGTAAATATCTGCCTTATTTTGTTCTTTTGTTCGGTGCCTGGCACCTATGTATATTCAATTAATCCGAAGCTTATCTGAATTGCTGTATCCACCTGTTTCATAAGCTCCTCCGACAAATGGCCGATTTTTTCCTTCAGCCTTCTCTTGTCTATTGTCCGTATTTGTTCCAATAATATGACCGAGTCCTTTGTTATGCCGTATTTCAAAGCTTCCAGCTCAACATGGGTGGGCAGCTTTGCTTTATTAATCTGTGAAGTTATTGCAGCAACAATAACAGTGGGACTATATTTGTTTCCTATATCATTCTGTATTATCAATACGGGTCTTACACCGCCCTGTTCCGATCCTATGACCGGGCTTAAATCTCCATAGAAAATATCCCCTCTTCTTAAAACCACATTATTCACACTCCGCAAGCCTTGTTTCATATCTTATTATTGTTTCATAGTCTGCCGTAAGTCCTATTTCTGCTAGTGTTACATTTATTTCTGACATTTCAAGATATCCGTTCCTTAACTTTTCTACTGCATTAGACCTCTTTATCTCACTTATATAAAAACGCATGGCGTCTCTGATGAATTCACTTCTATTAATACATTTATGACATACCATATCATCAATTTCTTTTAAAAGCGTGTCCGGCATGCAAACGGCAATCTTTTTTAAATCAGCCACACTAGCACCTCCTAAGTTTTTTGAAGACCACACAGAGTATACAACATTCTGCATCGTCAATAATATGTATGAGCAAGGAGTGTAAAATTATGTGTCGGAAATGCACATTATACCATATATGATTATACTAACCGCATATACAATATTATATACCAATTCTTGCACTATGCCTATGTACAATATATGGCAGCATCTAGTCTACTAAATAATTCAACACATCGACTATCTTTCCGTCCTTGACATATACTCTCGGAACTCTCCTGCTTATCATGCATACAATTTCATAATTTATGGTATCAAGCTTTTCTGCAAGTTCATCAATATGAATAAAGCCTTCTCCCTGTCTCCCGAAAAGCACCGCCTCATCACCGACTTTTACATCCTCGATACCTGTTACATCAACCATGCATTGGTCCATGCATATTCTTCCAACCACAGGTACTCTCCGGCCTTTTACCAATGCCTCAGCTTTGCCTGACAGCATTCTTGTATAGCCATCGGCATATCCGATAGGCAGCGACGCGATTTTGCTCTTTTTTTCTGCAATGAACCTTCTTCCGTAACTTACGCTCTGTCCGGCTTCTATCTCCTTGACATGTGAGATTCTGACCTTCAATGACATAACCTGTTTAAGCTCAATCCTATCAAGCATTACCTCATCCGAAGGCTTCAGGCCATAGAGAATTATTCCCGCCCTGACCATATTCAAATGCATTTCAGGCAGGTCAATTATTGTAGCACTGTTTCCGCAGTGTTTTACATTTATTCTGACATTCTCCCTTTCAAGCTCCTTGCATATCCACGTGAATTTCGCATATTGTTCTTCAGTATATGCTTTATCCAAGGCATCAGCCACCGCAAAATGTGTAAATATGCCTTCAATAACAATATTGGGCAGTTGACTAATCTTCTTTATAAGCTGTACGGAGTCCTTGTCGGGCTTTAAGCCTATCCTTCCCATTCCGGTATCAACTTTTATATGGATTTTTGCTGTTTTATTCTGCTTCACAGCCGCCTTTGAAATAGCTTCCGCCAGTTCCCATGAATACACAGCCTGCTCCAAATTGAAGCTTACTATTTCCTCTGCCCTTTCCTTGTCGGTAAAGCCGAGGATTAGAATAGGCACTCCAAAGCCTGCATTCCGTAGTTCGATACCCTCATCCAATACAGCAATGGCAAATCTGTCTGCTCCATTGTCCAAAAGGGTTTGTGCTATTTTTGTTGCTCCATGTCCGTATCCGTCAGCTTTAATTACTGCGGTTACAAGTGCATCTTTCTCAGCAAGCCTCCTTATTTCCCTCATATTGTGGGCAAGAGCATCCAGATCCACTTCCGCCCATGCGGCCCTGATTTCCTTCAGATTGTACATTTTTGTTCATCTCCTGTAATTTCATAGAATTTTTTCGTATGATTTCAAAATCCCCGTCTTCCAATCTGGGATTATAGACAAAATTATCATAAAATATCTCTACATATGTTTCGCCGTCATTCCCGTATATTTCCGCTCTCAGGGGCACAATTTCCGACCTGTCTATCCAAAGCTTCTCAAATTGCATGTATCTGTTCGGCTCGGGAATCTCAAATTCTGCAACAATACACTCCTTATCCCCGTATTTCTCATAGCTGATTTTTATTTCATCGGTTTTTCTGATATGCTCCATAAATGAACCTATGAAGCTGTTATACTCCACTGACCCTGAGAAATCTTCAGTTACAAAATACTGATTTATTCCGGGATGATATATATAAGAGCTGTGTCCGTTATATATAGTCACTTGTCCTTGAAGCTCCCTCGGTGCCAAAACTTCTACCCTGTACTTGTCCGGACTTTTATAGGAATGCTTCAGCCTGTATTCCATTGTACTTCTGTTGTTTGTGACCTTCATAACAACATCGCAGGTATAGGCCTCCAGCTTCAAGAGCCTCCTGCCGGCTTCCCCGAAGTTCTTTTTCTGCTTTATCATTCCGCAGCCGGTTAAACCTGCACATACAATAATGAGCACGCAAATAATCCTACGATACACAATATACCCTCCTGTTACTCCATACCGTATTATTTATACATTATTGTATGTGAAATTTTTTTATTAATGAATATTCTTTCTTGCCTCTTCATGGCTTTGAAAAAATAAATCCTCAATAACCATGCCTTCCCTTTCCATGGAAACTTCCGCCACTGCGGTAGCTGTAGCAAATTCCCTGGAATGGGATATGGTTACATGTATTATCCCGATTCCGTTATCCTCTATAAACTGTTTGACATTGCCCTCAAAACGGACTATGGGCTTTCCGACCGGGCCTCTCAGGATTTCGATATCCTTCCATCTAAAACCTCTTAATCCCGTTCCCAGCGCCTTAAGCACAGCTTCCTTTGCAGAAAAACCTCCCGCAATATGCTGTGCTTTCATATCTTTTTTCTTGTAAAATTCCAGCTCCTGTGCGGTAAACAATCTTTCAATAAATCTCGGGCTTCTGGATATTGCCTTCTTAATTCTTTTTATTTCAACAATATCAGTCCCAATACCGAATATCATTATATCACTCCCGTATTTCAGCACATTCATAATGCACTTTAATTGTATATATTCTACAATAAAATCCTATATCCTCTCATTAACCGTATATAATAATAAAAAAACAAAGGTCAATTCCGCCGCTGCAGCAGAATCAACCCTATATGCTCCTATGGCAAAAAGCTTTCATCCAGGCTTTCCATCTCGTCCGCTCCAATCATTCCATGAATAAATAAATACAGCTTGTTTACCCTTTCCTCCATATCCGCCTTTTTCTGTATCAATTCCGCCAGCTTCTGTCTGATATCGTTCACCTGCTCCTGGCACTTCTCCGACTCCGAACGGCTCTCATTTATTAGCTCATAGGCCCTCTTGATAGTTTCCTTCAGAAGCTGCGTATTCATATCATTTATTTGTTTAGGGATAGATTCCAGTTCTTCTAAAAGTACCGAAATCTTCCTGTTAATTTCTTTTATTTCTTTCTCCGCTTCCTCCATTTTGGATAAGGCGGTCTTGTCGTTATTTTCATTTATATCCTTTGAAAGATATAGTATTTTATTCATAACCATTTTTTTTCTTTTTTCCAGATTATATAACTCGGAATCACATTCCTTATTCCTGGCAATAAGCGCTTCCAATCTGGCTATAATTTTTTGCATGCTTCTGGACTTGTTTCCGGAAAATAGCTGTATCCACTCCGGTACGTAGATGAGTATCGGAATTTTATTTCTTCTTACAATATTGTCTTTAAAACTGATGTCTTTGCCCATAGGTATTCTCTCCATTTCGTACAGCATATCCATCCGCATATCATGAAGAACACTATAAATTGCCAAAAATTATTTTATTAAATTAATTTTACTATAAAAACAAATATAGTCAAATGCTTTTCATATCTGCTTCCACTGCGCTGTATGTTTTATAGCCGCCGCTCAGATTTCTTACATTATCGAAACCGTTTTGCATCATTATCCTTGCTCCTATATAAGAACGCAAGCCCACCTGGCAATTGACAATAATCTCTTTGTCCCTGGGTATCTCCTTGAGCCTGCTTCTTATTTGATCCAGGGGAATATTCACCGCATTTGGGATATGCCCCTTCTGATATTCGGAAGGTTCCCGTACATCCAAAAGAAATGTCCGGCTTATATCCGCATTCATTGCCTCATACCAGTAAGCCGTCTTGACATCCCCGTTCAAAACATTGCTTCCGACATAACCGGCCATGTTTACAGGATCCTTTGCGGATGAGAAGGGCGGAGCATAAGCAAGCTCAAATTCCTGCATGTCATGCACTGTCATCCTATGCCGGATTGCTATTGCTATATAATCTATTCTCTTATCCACCCCGTCAGAACCGACTATCTGTGCCCCCAGCACTCTGCCTTCAGGAGTATAGATGATTTTTACCGCCATTAATTTTCCTCCCGGATAATAGCCCGCATGGGAAGCAGAGTGTGTAGTAGTTGTGATATAGTCCTTTCCCAATTCCTTTCCAAGCTTTTTAAGGGCCTTCTCATTAACTCCCGTTGAAGCTGCAACAATATCAAATACTTTTGCGATTGCCGTTCCCTGTGTCCCCTTATAGCTTTCCCTGCGTCCTGCAATATTGTTTGCCACTATTCTTCCCTGTTTGTTTGCAGGCCCGGCAAGAGCTATCAGCGCCGGTTTGCCGCTTACATAATCTGTTACTTCTATAGCATCACCCAGAGCATATATATTTGGATCAGAGGTCTGGAGATACTCATTTACCTTTATACCACCGGTTACACCTATTTCAAGTCCAGCCTCCTTAGCCAGGGAGTTATTTGGTCTTACTCCTTTTGAAAGTATTATCATATCTGCCGGTATCCGCTTTCCGCTCTGCAGTACTGCAACTGTCTTATCGCCCTCCGGCTCAAAGGCCTTTACCCCATCCTTTATGTGAAGTCCGCAGCCCTTGCTTCTTATATGATTATGAACTATGGCAGCCATAGAATAATCCAGCTGCGACATAACTTGTTCATGGGCTACTACTATGTCAACTTTTAAACCGGCTGAATGAAGGCTCTCCGCCATCTCGAGACCAATAAAACCTCCTCCTGCGATAACTGCGTTCTTAGGTTTTTTCTCATTTAAAAATTCTTTTATGGAATCAGTATCAGGAATATCCCTCAGGGTAAATATGTTGCGGCTGTCAACTCCCGGAATAGGAGGCTTGACCGGAACAGCACCAGGGGAGAGTACCAGAACATCATAGTTTTCTTCATAATTCCTTCCATCCTTTAGATTCTTTACTTCAACTACCTTTCTCTGCCGGTCTATCCTTTTAACCTCTGAAAGTTCTCTGACATCTATATTAAAGCGAGCCTCCATAGCCTCTGCTGTCTGAACCAGCAGTTTCTTTCTTTCCTTTATTGTTCCGCCGATATAATAAGGAAGGCCACAATTGGCGAAGGATATGTACTGGCCCTTTTCAAATAGTATTATCTCAGCCCTTTCATCAATCCTCCTGAGCCTTGCTGCAGTGGATGCTCCACCTGCAACGCCTCCCACTATAACTACCTTCTTACTCATATCCATTCCTCCCCTGTCTTTTGTATTGGTTATGTATTCATTTCAACATTATTTATATATTTGTTATCCCTATATTATGTAAAGGTTCATAATGATTATATTTTTATATCCTTCAGCTGTCAAGAATCCATGTAATCGGCTATTGAGTCAAAATCCATATAAATACTTTACATTATCGGCATTATATAATATAATAAATATATACCCATGGGGGGTATGATTTTGATTCGAACTTTGGATAACAGACACTAAAGTGTAACAAGTAATAAGATTTAATCAAGGCAGGTGATTAAATTGAGCAACATATCACTTATACTGGCTTTTTCGGCAGGGCTTCTGTCCTTTCTTTCCCCATGCGTGCTGCCTCTGGTACCCGCCTATATAACTTATATTACCGGGTCTGCTATTGCTGATCTTAATACCGGAAGGGCAAGACTTTATGCCCTGTATAAATCCCTGGGGTTTGTTCTGGGCTTTTCTCTGGTATTCATAGCAATGGGAGCCTCAATAACCTCCATAGGCAGGCTTTTTGCCGGAAACATGAATACTTTCAGGAAAATCGGCGGTACTCTGATAGTACTGTTTGGAATACACATTACAGGGCTTTTTAAAATAAAGACATTGTATTACGAAAAAAGGCTTGTGCCTTTTGAAAAGCTGAGCAGAAATATAAGCTCGGTATTTATAGGAATGGCCTTCGCAGCCGGCTGGACTCCCTGCGTAGGCCCTATACTGGCATCGATTCTCATATATGCCGGCAGCATGGAAACAGTAACCATGGGGATACTGCTGCTTGCGGCATATTCTTTAGGGCTGGCGGTACCATTTATACTAACTGCTTATGCTGTCGGAAGCTTCAGCGGGTATTTCAAGAGAATATCAGGGTACTTGAATACCATATCGATCATAAGCGGAGTTTTGCTCATATTAATGGGTATACTCATATTTACAAACAAAATTGCGGCGCTAAGCCGGTATTTTGATTTTTTTAATCTTTAATCAGAGGAGAATTGTTTATGAAAAAAAATATTATTATTGGGATTACAGCTATTATTCTTGTAGCTACGGCTGTTTATGTAACTAAAAATTACAATTCCAAATCCGAAATTGTAATAAACCCTCCCCGGCAGGATCAACAGGCAGATCAATCAGCCTCCGGCCCTGACTCTGACCCTGCACCTTCTTCCGATTCGGAGGGCAATAGCGGTGAATCAAAGATAAATTTGATGGAAAACTATGATTTTACCCTTAAGGACTTAGAGGGCAATGAAGTAAAACTCAGCAGCCTTAAGGGCAATAAAATATTCCTCAATTTCTGGGCTACCTGGTGCCCGCCCTGCAAGGCGGAAATGCCGGATATACAGAAGCTTTACCAGGAGACAAAGGACAGCGGCCTTGTAATATTGGCAATAAATGTCGATACAGATAAAAAAGCCGCACAGGACTTTATTGATGCCAACAACTATAACTTCACCGTCCTGTGGGATGAAAACGGAGAGGTTTCCCGGCTATATCAGGTCACAGCAATACCTACTTCATATTTTATCGATACCGAAGGCTTCCTTGACGCCGGAACCACAGGTGCGATATCCCTGGAAGCAATGAAGGAATATGTCAATAATCTGGAATAAGCCTTTAAATACTTCAGAACAAACAGAAAGAGGATGATAGTATATGAATAACAACCCCACAGCAATTATAGAGATGGAAAACGGAGATGTGATGAAGCTGGAACTGTATCCCGATATCGCCCCCAATACGGTAAGGAATTTTATATCCCTTGCAAATAAAGGCTTTTATGACGGAGTCATATTCCACAGGGTTATCCCCGGTTTTATGATACAGGGGGGAGAGCCCCAGGGTGTGGGTGTCGGCGGTCCCGGGTACAGCATCAAGGGCGAATTTAAAGCAAACGGCTTTGAAAATAACCTGAAACATACTAAGGGTGTTATATCAATGGCAAGATCAATGTCCCCCAATTCGGCAGGCTCACAGTTTTTCATAATGGTCGCAGATTCACCTCACCTGGATGGCCAGTATGCCGCTTTTGGGAAAGTAACAGAAGGTATTGAGACAGCGGAAAAAATTGCGGCAGTGAAAAGAAACCGCTCTGACAAACCCCTTGAGGATCAGAGAATAAAGAAGGTTGCGGCAGATACTAAAGGTATAGAATACGGTGAACCGGAAAAGCAATGAGGCTGATGACAAAGTCATCAGCCTCATTCTTCCGCTATCTTTCTTCAAATATTTCCTCTGTTTCATTCAGATACTTCTCAATAACCTTTTGTATATTTGAATCCTTCACTATTATGGAAATTTCAATACGCCTGTTGGCAGCCCTGCTTTCCTCGTCATTTCCCGTACTTATGGGGCGGAATTCAGAAAAACCGTTGGCCGCAAAATATTCTCCGTACTTGTCCTCCAAATTGGGATTCACTTTGAACATGTAGTTTATTACCTCTGTAGCCCTCCTGGCGGATAATTCCCTGTTATAAGCCGAACCTCCCATGCTGTCGGCATGTCCGTCAATGCTTATGGCATCTATGTTTTCTCTTACCTCGGGGTTTTCCAGCACTCTTTCAAAGGCCTTGGCCAATTGTGTCAGGAGGTCTTCCGCCTCCGGCTTAAGCTTGTATGAATTATAAGCGAAAACAAGGCTTTCATTAATTATAATATTTGCATTGTCTCCTATAGATACCAACTCCTGGCCCCTATCATTATACCTCCCCAACTCCTGCTCTACAGATTCTTTAACCTTCTGCAGTATATCCAGCCTCAGAAAGGCTATGCCCTGAAGGCGTACTCTGAGGCTTTCCAGCTCTTCATTGCTCAAAGCGATGATTGCTTTCTGGTTCTCAATTTCCTGCTCAGACAATGCCAGAGCCGTCTTTGTCTTATCTACCTCCAGCCTTATTCGTCTCAGCTCTCTTTCTGCGCTGCTTATTTCCGCCCGTGATATCTCCAGCTGCTGCTTTGCATTTTCAAGATTGTTCCCGAATATTATGTTCTGTACATAGGCCAGCAGCATAAGAAAGAACAGTATCAATGCCAAGGTAGACATTACATCTGTGAAGGACGGCCAGAAATCATTGGCCTCGGCTCCTCCCCCAAAATATCTTCTCCTTGTTTTCATCATCTGCCCCCACTTCCTGTGCCTTTTTCACTGCCAATAACTGCTGCCGCCTGCTGCACAGCCGCCGAGAAACTGTTCATTGCTTCCTGATTTGAAGCAATATTCTTTGAAGTCTCCGCAATTGATTCCCTTAGATTTATGAAGGATACATCCATTCTTTCAATATTACCCCTCAGGTTATGATTGAATTCACTGAAATCTCTGGTATTGCTGCTGAATACCGAAAGCGCTTTTTCAAACTTTATGATTGTCTCATCAAGGCATCTTGCGGAATTCTCGATATTGCTGCTGGCTGCCGCAAGCTTGTCCGAAAAATCCAGTACTGTGCTGCGCAGAATATCCTCCACCCTTGAACTGAAACCGTCAAAAGAGGACTCGATGACCCTGCTGATGCGGCTAAGCTCCGATTCCTTCTTCGGAAGAAGCTCCTGCTCCACAGTATTATCCAGATAGTCCTCCAATTGAACCATGAGGCTTTGTCTTGACTCCTCGATATTTATCACAATTCCCAAAACCGTAATCACTATAGAACCCCCAACACCCGCAAGACTTGTTGAGAAAGCTACCGCCATCCCCCTTACTGAAGAAATAAGCCCTGTTACAACAGAATCCATACTGACAAGTATATCGCTGTTTCCGCTGGTACCCAGCAGTTCCACCAGTCTCCCGACTGACATTGTAAGCCCGTAGAAGGTTCCCAGGAGCCCCAGCACCACCATCAATGAAACTGAGTTCTTCACAAACCGCTCTCCCAATCCCAGCCCTCTAAGCTTTATGCTTAAATTTTTCTCTACTATTGCCTGAGTGTTGATTTCTCCTTTGGAAGCCAGAGATATGGTTTTATAATCCTCTACTATATCGCTTAATACATGACTCCTGAACCTGGCATCCCTTCTTTCTGCAGCCGACGACAATTCATTCTGCAGCCCCTTGTATTTCCCCCTGACAAACACCATTGTAATAAAGGAAACCACAAATATTATTGCTATTAAGCATATGATTGAATATGCTATATAGCCCAAGTTACTTATACTCTTTGTTAAAATTTCCAAGAATCACCCCACCTTTCAATTTTTTGAGTGCCAGGATTCTTTTATCAGCTTCTATTTACTATTTTATAGAAAACGATGAAATTTATCAATAAATTAAAAATTTAAAAAATTACTGCATAATTTCTTGCTTGCATTGTATTATTATAGAGATAACAAGAAATTAACTGAAAATTCCAACAATTCAATATAATGAATATTGTATAAAAATATATATTGTAAAATACTACTATTATTGATAAAATAAATTATACAATATTATTATTCTGAGCATTATATATCTCCCCTAAATTTGTTATTTGGGAAGATATTTAATGTATAAAAATAACAAGGAGGTATTCCATGGACAAGATAATGGAACTCAACGGTATTATTAACGGTTTTGTATGGGGCCCTTACATGTTGATCTTCTTAGTTGGTACAGGCGTTTATCTCACTTTTCGCACTAATTTCATGTCAATTACAAAACTAGGTTACATACTTAAGAGCACTCTCTTTAAAATGTTCAAAAAGGGAGGAGAAGGAGAAGGCGAAATCACCGCATTCCAGGCTGTTGCAACAGCGCTTGCAGCAACAGTCGGTACAGGTAATATCGCCGGAGTTGCTACAGCTATAGCCCTAGGAGGTCCCGGAGCAGTATTCTGGATGTGGGTATCTGCTATATTTGGAATGACCACTAAATTCGGAGAAGTTGTACTTTCCATCAATTACAGGGAAAAGACACCGGACGGGCGTTTCGTCGGCGGTCCTATGTATTACATTGAAAAGGGACTTAAGATGAAATGGCTGGCATATGTATTTGCAGCATTTGGTGCAATTGCAGCCTTTGGTATAGGCAACATGGTCCAGTCAAACTCCGTTGCTGCTTCCCTGGAAGTGTCCTTTGGAGTCAATAAGTTAGTTACAGGTATTGTATTGGCAGTTTTGGCAGCAGTAGTTATAATAGGCGGTATCAAGAGAATAGCTCAGGTTACAGAGAGATTGGTTCCGTTTATGGCAGCATTCTATATTCTTGGCGGCTTGTTCATAATAATCTCTAATATTTCTCATGTAGGAGAGGCTTTCGGATTAATATTCGGAAGCGCATTTACAGGAACTGCAGCCCTCGGCGGCTTTGCAGGCTCAACAATGCAGATGGCCATAACAAAAGGTATTGCCCGCGGAGTATTCTCCAATGAGGCAGGTCTTGGCAGCGCACCTATAGCTCATGCTGCAGCTACAACCGACCATCCTGTACGTCAGGGGCTTTGGGGAGTATTTGAAGTATTTGTAGATACAATAATAATCTGTTCAATTACCGCATTGTCAATCATATTAACAGGTGTATGGAGCAGCGGCGAAACAGGTGCGGCATTGACCACAGCAGCATTTGAAGCTACTATACCCGGCGGCGGATATATAGTCTCCATAAGTGTACTGCTGTTTGCATTCTCCACAATTCTCGGCTGGGCATATTACGGAGAGCGCTGCGCGGAATATCTGTTCGGACCCAAGATCAATATGGCATACAGAATCCTGTGGATACCGTTTGTTGCTATCGGTGCCATCGGCGGCTTGAACTTCCTCTGGGATTTGGCAGATACACTGAACGGCTTGATGGCTATCCCGAACCTTATAGGTGTGATGGGTTGCAGTGGAATTATTATCAAGCTTACCAAGGAATTCTTTGCAAAACAGTATGTAGAAGAAGAAAAGAAATAAAACATAATAAAGTCAAAAAACGAGAGTTTCAGACTCTCGTTTTTTTATTTATTCATTTTATTGCCGGCAGTTAAAAATATTGGCGGTCCATGATGATACTATTAATAAATCTATTTGCATTTTCCAATTACATAATCTGCTTAACATAAAAAAGCTGAATTCATCAAAAATAATTGTGAGGTGATAAAATGAAAAAGAAAGTAACAGCTTTTATAGTAGTACTGTGCTTCACAATATCTATAATGCAGGTTTTTGCGGATATAACCTATACGGTGCGTTCCGGCGATACTATGTGGAAAATAGCGGTAAAACACCAGGTAGGACTTAGTGAAATAATTGCCAAGAACCCTCATATAAAAAATCCGGCATTGATATACCCCGGCCAGAAGCTTACGATACCGACAACAACTGCAATAAATTCCTTGGAAAACGAGGTAATACGCCTGACAAACGCTGAGCGTACCAAAAGGGGATTACCTGCTCTAAAGGCCAACTGGCAGCTTTCCAGATGCGCAAGATACAAGTCCCAGGATATGATAAACAGAAATTATTTTGCCCATCAATCCCCGACCTACGGCTCACCTTTTGACATGATAGAATCCTTCGGAATAAGGATGGCTGCGGGGGGAGAAAACATTGCAATGGGGCAGAGAACGCCTCAGGAAGTTGTGAACGCATGGATGAATTCACCGGGCCACAGGGGAAATATACTCAGTACGGCTTTTACTGAAATAGGCGTAGGCTGTGCTAAAAATAAAAATGGAGTTTATTACTGGACTCAGATGTTCATAAGGCCGGGAAGATAACGGTGAAGGGGACACGGGGACGTTTGGGACACGGGGACGTTTCTCCTGTCCCGCTGAAAGCGGGACAGGAGAAACGTCCCCGTGTCCCAAACGTCCCCATGTCCTGGTCAAGATTTACACACACAGTTTCTTCCTTTCGATTTAGCATTGTACAATGCTTTGTCTGCTGCCTTAATAACCTCTTCCGACGTTCTGTATTTTTCATTTTTCTCCGCCGCTCCGATACTTACCGTCAAATAAAGCTTTTTATATGAACTGCTTCTTGTCACGATATCAGCAGGCTTTTCTTTTGGCCTGCTTTTACTTCTCCTTATGAAACCTCTGTTTGCAATATATTCACGCAGCTCTTCCAGATATGGTATTGCTTCCTCCGCAGTCTTGCCGGGAAAAACTATTGTAAACTCCTCCCCTCCATATCTGAAGGCTTTCCCTCCGCCTCCGACACCTTTAATGCAAGCCGCCACAAGCTTGAGCACATCGTCTCCCACATCATGGCCGTATGTATCATTGAATTTCTTAAAATAATCAATATCAAGCATAGCTATGGTATATTTGCTTCCAAGCTTAAGCATTTCCTCCTTCAAAGCCCTTTTTGAGGGCAGTCCTGTAAGTTCATCCAAATAAGCCATGCTGTGGGATGCCCGGATCACCACCGCTGACAGCATTAGCCCGGATAGTGCAAACATCACTGATGCGGTATTTAAGTCCTTATTAAACATCAGTGCGGCAAAGGAAAATAATGTTATACCCATAAAAGGTGTGTCATGATTTTTCCCCGTAACAGCCTGTCTGCCAAAAAGAAATATAAAAGTAATAAAATACAGCAGCAGTGACATATGAGAAAGATCCGGAATAAAACTTATGTCGGCCGGAAACAGCTTAATATTGAAAAGCTGAAGTAAGTCCGAATCGTTGTACCATATTATCCAAGCGCCGATTAGAAGCTCCGCAGCAATAAACAACAGCCTCATCCTTCCCCAGGATGACGCTATGCCCCTCTCTCTTTGAATTGAGAAAACCAGAATATTAAGGGGTATATACACTGATGTCATTGACAGTATCATATAAAAATATTCGGCGGCATCCGGCTCTTGAGGGATTAACTGAAAGAGAGCCAGTTGGCACAGCATCAGCGTCAGGGAGCAAAAAAACACCCTGCTCCTGTTGAACCACCACCCGAAAAACATAGCTGCAGCAAACAGTACATAGGAAACATACTGCGAAAGCAGCTTTATGGTTGGCGGAGCAGCTTTAAGCCATACGGAAACAAAATATGCGATTATAACAAGCAGGCAATTGACTCCCAAGGATATCAAAGCTTTTGTAGTTTTATTCACTTTATTTATCCTCACTCTCGCTTTTCTCTTCTGCAAGGTGCATATAGTATTGATACAACTCCGTATATTCCGATACTTCCTGCCTTCCTTTATCGTTTATTGCGTACAAGCCTTTGGATATGTTTTCAAACCACCCATAGTGATTCTTTTGAAGTATGGCTGTTGTCTTTTTCTCGTCGGTGCCAAGCTGTCTCAGTTCCCTGGGCTTTAATTGACCGTATCTCATCAGACAGCAGGCTATATGTATTGCCATTTCCCTATATGCAGTCACAAGCTTTTCCCTTGTGCTCCCTCCGGTGTTAAAATCTCCATATCTTGCGGCAAACTCCTTTACTAACTCCTGCCTTTTCCTTTTGCTATGATTCTTGCTCTTAGCCATATCAAAGGCCGCAGGCTCAAACACGACTTCAACAAAGGAACAGCCCTCCTTAAGCGAAACAACCATAAGGCCAAGCTGCAGTCTTTTCAACATATAACACAGATTCTGCCATCTCTTGGAGAAAAGCCCCCTGCCCGGTTTAGGCACAGCAATATAAACCATGTCTGCAAGCTTTTGTCGCTGAACAGCCTGAAGAATGACATCGAGGTTAAGAGCTTTTTTCATCTCCACTACAAGCAGTTCATTCTCTTTTATGGCAGCAATATCGCAGTGGTTGACCTCGCTGCGCACTGTATAGCCCAAGCCGGCAAGATAGTCATAAATAGGCTTGTACAAATCCTTCTCAAAAAATTCTTTTTTACCGCTGCTCATGCAATCACCACGCTTTATATAGAATATCGTCAATAAACCACATTATTTGAAGAATGTATATAAAGATACCGATAACACTGAAGGCACGAAAACCCACAGAAATCACGGCAAAAAAATATTCAGGTATGTTAGTAATGATCGACAATAGCAAACGTATCGAGATCTATTGATATATCGATTAATAACTATCTAGTACCGTGTTATTTCGTGGAACAGCCGTGTGTTTAGTGTTACCCGTCATTTTTACACTATCGGTGCCAGCAGCAGTACCTCTTCATTCTCCCTATATATTGTATCAAATTGTGAAATGGGTATGGGATTCCGCCCGATTCCCACCTCAAAAGTATACCCGGGCCTTCTGTACTGCTCCACAAACCAATCCTTGTAGCCTGCGTAAGCTGCTTCGTAAGGCACGCCCGAAACTGCATATCCTGTTATTTCCGAGAAAATATTTGCTATCTCCAATGCCCGGGGAGGCCTAATCCCCTTATACAGCCAATATATTACCCTTCCTTGGGTATGATAGGCTATAACCAGCTTAAAATTGTGCTGTCTTGTAAAATTGACGACAGCCTGTGTCTCAGGCTCTGAAAGAGGGCTCGGCCCTCCATATCTGGTAGGCCCCGGGCCGTCTACACCCAGCGAAGGCTCCTGTGCCTTTGCTTCCTCCCATGACGCCGGATAATTGCGGTTCAAATCGACTCCTCTGATATTGGCATTCCAAACCTGTGAGAAGGGCAGGCCCGTATCATTCCATGCAAGCAGCCGGTCATAATAGGGATTATCTCTTTTCAACCCCTCCAACACTAGGTTTACTCCATCCGGATTTACCATAGGCATAATGTAAATGCTGCCTCTGTTCCACAGGTCACGTATATTATAGCCCTGGATACCGGAATTCCTTGCATATCCCCGGGCGTAGTTTTCAATAAATTTCATAAGCAGCGGAGCCGTAATCCATTCAAGTGCATGGTGTGCACCGTTATAGAACACTTCTGAAGGCCCGTTTCCCAATTTTATATAGTATAAGTTTTTCCCAAGGACGCTTCTTCCCGCGATACCCACTTCTATAAAGGGGTATCTCACCTTTAGCCCTCTTATGTCTCTATCCATTATCTCATATGTATAATCGATATCGGTAAAAACCACATCAATGCCATAAGGCACATTGATTACCTGCCCGACTCTGAGGTTCCCGGGATCGACTCCCGGGTTGGCTGTCATTACAGCATTCAATGTAGTGTAATACCTTCCGGATATATTGTAAAACGTATCCCCCGGTCGGATAGTATAGGTGTCATAACCCCTCAGGAATCTCTCAAACCTGCTCCAGGCAGCCGGGCCTGCCACCCCGTCCGGTTCAAGTCCGTTATCCAACTTAAATTCCCTTACCGCTTCACGGGTAACCGGTCCAAAGATACCGTCCACCGGCCCCGGGTTGTATCCGATTCTTATCAATAGGCTTTGTATAAGCTTTACTGCTGCACCTCTTGAGCCCAATGTCAATACTTCCATAAAAACGCCTCCTGCAAAGCTAGTGAACAATACCATAATATTCATTGCGGGAGGCAATTGTTACATTTATATGTTATTCAGCTTTTGAACCGGTTGCACCATGGCTTTTCATTAACTTTTTCATCCCATCCGTAGCTTCAACCTTCCCATCGGGCATAACCCACACCGCCTCAACGTTGTCAAGGCTTTCCACAAGTTTACGGCTTTTGTCATAAGGCAGCAGAAATGCAGTAGTGGACAAAAAATCCGCAAGTCCCGCATCCTCAGTAACTATCGTAACTGCACGGTAGTATTCCCCGGGCATTAGCGTATCCGGATCAATCAAATGATGATAGATCTTGCCTTCAACCACATAATACCTTTGATAATCCCCGCTGCTTACTATTGCTGCATTATTGACAAATATCGTATCCAACAGGTTCTCTTCTGCAGCTATAAACATTTTGTCCGGATCCTGTATACCTATACCCCAGTACTCACGCATTCCGTCAAGAGGCTTTCCAAGTACGCGGATATTACCCCCTGGGCTTATGATGCCCGAAGTAAAACCCTCCGACATAATTTCCTTGGCAACCAGCTCCGTGGCAAAGCCTTTTGCTATGGCTCCGACATCAAGGCGCATTTCCTTATCAGACAGAAATACCGTACTATTTGCTTCATCCACTATTACTTTATTTATGTCAGTATGATTGCTTGCTTCTCTAAGCTTTTCCAAAGGAGGCAGCTCGGCATTCACGGGATCGCCCTCTCCCCGCTCGCGATAATCATGCCATATTGAAAGCACCGCACCCATTGCAATATTGGTTCGCCCGCCTGTTTTTGCATGCCATTCCTTCGCAAACAATATGAGATCTGTTATTTCCTTATCCACCTTTACAGGTTTGATTCCCGCATTTTCATTTATTGTCTTGATATTATTGATACCTTCGTAATCATTATATATGTCATACAGCTTATGCAGCTCTTCAAAACGAGCGCGTATCTTCTCAAAATACTCCGAAAATTCCTGCTCGCTTTTGTTATAGCCCACTACCTGAGTCAGTGTATCAAAAGTTCCGAAAAAGGTGTCACTGTATTTAGTTAATACTAATTCCGGAGCTTTCCCGCATCCTGATAAAACCAAAAGCAGTATAACCAATGTAATTACAATAACGGAAGTTTTCTTCATTCTTATCACCCTTAATTTTATTAGCAAAGCTATTATAGCAAATAATCCATGTTTTATGCAAAAAATCCGTGAAGGGACACGGGGACGAAGGGACACGGGGACGTTTATCTTGTCCCGCTGAAAGCGGGACAAGATAAACGTCCCCGTGTCCCTTCGTCCCCGTGTCCCTTAATATTTATACGCCTTATTTTGCGTTTGCATAACCTTCCGCAACTGCTGCAATATATTCCTGTACAGATACGGTAACAGATGATGTAAGCTCCGGAACATCAGGAACTGCAGGATGTGATGCATCCTTGTTCTTTGTCTTCATAGCCTTGATTTCGTCAACAGTCTTGCCAACCATCCACTGTCCAAGGGCATCAGCCTGCTGATACCATTCTTTGCCTATCGATGAAGCCTTGATCATTCCATAGCCTTCTTTTAGCTCTACCTTTGTCGGATATTCAGCTGCTTTATCTGCAGTTACTTTACCGGTATTGTCAAAAGTAATCTTAGTTTGTGCATTATCTATGATAGTTCCAACAACCTTGCCGTCTTTGTCAAAGGCAGTAGCCGCCATGACTGTATCAACCTGGGCGAAGGGAAGGACTTCTTTGCCTTCTGCATCTTTTCCAAGCCCCTTTGATTTACCTGTTGTTATAACATGTCCAAGTCCAACCTTTTCACCGCCTGCTACATCGACAGCAGTTTCATAAGCTTCCGCAACAGCTGCAATGTATTCCTGTACAGATACGGTAACAGATGATGTAAGCTCCGGAACATCAGGAACTGCAGGATGTGATGCATCCTTGTTCTTTGTCTTCATAGCCTTTATTTCATCAACAGTCTTGCCAACCATCCATTGTCCAAGGGCTTCAGCCTGCTGATACCATTCTTTGCCTATCGATGAAGCCTTAATCATTCCATATTCTTCTTTAAGCTCTACCTTTGTCTTGCTTTCAGCCTTTATATCTGATGTAACCTGAAGAGCCGCATCAAACGTAACCTTAGTCTGTGCATTGTCAATAGTCACTGAAACAACTTTTCCATCCTTGTCGAAGCCAACAGCAGCCATAACTGTATCAACCTGTCCTAAAGGAAGAACTTCTTTGCCTTCAGCATCTTTCCCAAGATCCTTTGACTTGGCAATTGTAGTAATATGTCCAATGCCTAATTTAACAATACTGCCGCCTTCTGCTGCGGGTGCCGCTGGTTCTGCCGGTGCTGCAGGTGCTGAACATCCGGCCAGTACTGAAAGTGCTAATGTCAGTAATAAAACGATTGATAATACTTTTTTCATGTTTCCTCCTCCAAATTGTTTGTTAAATATTTATTACTACTTCATTCTATCATATTGTATAAACATTATCAATGTTTATCGATTAATATTATTTATAAATTATGATAACCTTTATCGCTGGTGCAATTAAATCAGCTGATAAAAAAGAAACAGCATGCAGAGTATTATCTACATGCTGTTCCTATACTAATATGAATCAGTCATTCAAATCTGAAGTACAGTGGGGACATTTACTTGCATCAATATGTATTTCACTGAAACAGTACTTGCAAGACTTTGTTTGAACAGGGGCAGGTTCTTCCTTCTTCCTTGGAATACGGTTTATTTGCTTTATCACTAAAAATATTGAAAAAGCAACTATCAGAAAGTCAATGATATTGTTGATGAATAATCCGTAATTCAAGGTAGCGACACCCGCTTCCTTGGCTTCCGCCAGGGTGTTGAAGCTTCCGTCGCCCAGGGTTATGAATAAATTGGCAAAATCCAGCTTTCCAATCAGCAAGCCAACAAAAGGCATTATTATGTCATTGACCAATGAAGAGACTATTTTCCCGAAGGCTCCGCCGATTATAACACCAACCGCCAAATCTATTACATTCCCTTTCATTGCAAATGCCTTAAACTCTTTCCACATAGAAATCCTCCTTTTCGCATATGAAGAATAATGCGACGGGGACATGGGGACGCGGGGACATGGGGACGTTTCCCCGCGTCCCCGTGTCCCCGTCGTATTCTTCATATATTGTGCAACAGTTCTATCTTTTATTTGATTGTATATTCATTATAACGGTATATTCGACATATTTCAAAGAAAATATTATAACCCCTTAAGGCGGCGAGCAGCTTCAACTATATTCTCACTTCCCAGGATTCCTGAGGCCGCCGCTATTCCGTCAGCTCCCGCTGCTTTGACTGAAGCGGCGTTTTCAGTGCTTATCCCACCAATGCCCACTATGGGTATATGTACTGCTTCCTTTATTGCCTTCAATTGGGTCAGTGTTACATGCTCGGTATTGCCTTTTGTTTTGGTCGGGAACAATGCACCAATCCCCAGATAGTCTGCTCCTTGTCTCTGAAAATCAAGTGCTTCTTCAATGCAATTGGCAGAGGCACCTATTATCTTATCGCGCCCCATTAGTTTTCTGGCAGCCGCTATGGGCAAATCCTCAGGGCCCAGATGCACTCCCTCCGCATCCACCGCCAATGCTATATCGACCCTATCGTTAATTATAAGAGGAATGCCGTATTTCCTTACCAGCTCTTTAACCTTTAAAGCCAGGTTATAATAATCAAAAGTATTTATATTCTTTTCCCTAAGCTGCACTAATGTCACTCCGCCCTTTATTGCATCCTCAATGCAGTCAAGTAGTTCCTTCCCTCCAAGTACTTTTCTGTCGGTTATCAGATATAAAGAATAGTTCACCAACCCTTTATCCGGCATATACCACACCTTCTCTCATAAATATATCCCTGTTCAAATTATACATACTGTCAAAAAGCCTTACCTTAAACATTCCTATGCCTTCATTGGGCATTAAACATGCATTTGCCAGCTGTCCTGAAATTCCCATAACCATTACGCCTCCCACAGCCCCCGTCAAATAGTCCTCCGTCATACTGCAGAAAGTGCCGACGATGGATGAAGTCATGCATCCCGCTCCGGTGATTTTTGAAAGCATCTCATGTCCGTTATTTATTATATAAGCCGTACTTCCGTCTGAAACCAGGTCTTTCCTTCCTGTGGCAGCAACAACGCAATTTAAATCCTTCGCCAAGCCCTGAACTATCCCCACAGCATTATCAATATCCCAATTGGAGTCTACTCCGCAAGAATAACGGTCTTTGCCTGCCAAATACATAATTTCCGAAATGTTCCCTCTAATTACATCAGGCTTGATATCCGACAGCAGCTTACAGCAGATCTCTCTGCGGAAAGAAGTAGCTCCGGCACCAACCGGATCAAAAATTACAGGAATCCTCATTTCTTTTGCCTTTTTGCCTGCCAGCAGCATTGATCTGAAATTATTATTGTCCGGCGTCCCCATATTGAGCACCAATGCTCTTGACATTGCCGCCACCTCTTCAACCTCTGAGGGGTCCTTTGCCATTATGGGAGAGCCCCCGATCGCAAGTACGGCATTGGCACAATCATTCATAGTAACATAGTTGGTAATATGATGAATTAAAGGCCTGTATTCTTTTATCCTTATCAGCAGTTCCGATGCTTCTCCAATAATATCCAACTCTCTGTCCACCTCCATGACAAGCAATATAACAATCCGGTGATTATCATTACGGGAACTGTCGCCCCAATTACAAAATCAAGCTTGATGAACTGGTAATACATAATTACACCCGCAACCCATACTGCTGACGCTCCCCAGTTTACTAGCAGCCCCTCCTGAAGCTTCCTGCTTTTCTTTAAAACAAAGTATTCCGTAAGCAATATTGCAAAAAGCGGTGCAAAAACCGACCCTATTGCATACAGGAAATTCTGATATTGTTCTATCGGTACCATTACTGCAATCAAAGTCCCTGCTGCTCCCATGCCTAATGCAGTCTTTCTTTCGTTCAGCTTTGGGAATAAATTCAAAAATGTCACTCCTGCCGAATTTGCATCAAGAAAGGTAGTCGTTACAGTTGACAGTATCACAATGCCAAGGGCAGTGAACCCTAAGTTTGCCGATAGCATCATTGCCCCCGGATCTGAATTTCCCGATGCGATAGCAGCACCAAGACCAATTGTGTACATCCATGTACTTCCCGTAAAATATCCCAGAAAGCTTCCTGTAACAGCATCTCCTTTTCTTTTTGCAAACCTTGTATAATCTGCTATCAGGGGAAGCCATGATAAAGGCATTATCACATTCAGCTCTATGGCAGACCCGAAGGATAGGGTGCCGTCCCCCGAGCTGCTGAATAATTCACTATTCTTAAAAACAACCGCACTCAGCATTACTGTAAGTATAAAAAGCAGCACTACGGCAATCAGGTTAAGCTTTTTCACACCGACATTTCCAAAAAATATCCACAAACAAATCAGCCCGCCTATTACGACACTCCAGAGATAAATATTGTCAAAGGACCACAATACTTTTGCAATTTCATTGACCGATCTTGCCCCTGATATTATCATGACTGCAGTCCACCCAAGGAGCTGAAGCACATTCAGTACCGAAAAAACATAAGCTCCGTACTTGCCGAAGGATATTCCTGTTGACGCTATTGAAGGCAGCCCTGTTTCTGTTCCGATTATCCCCCCTGCCACTAAAATCAAAGTGCCTATTATATGTCCGATTATTATTGCAATTATACCATTCTTAAAGCCAAGGGGGGCAAGCAATCCTCCGGTCAGTATCTCAGCAATTGATACGGCTGCCCCGAACCAGAGAGCGGCGAAGCTTAATAGCGTAAGATTATTGTTTGATTTATTCATCCAGCATACCCGCTTTCTTGTATAACGTGTAAAAATGATTTGTAGGCCCTACCCCCTTGCCTATGGACAGGGAATTTTCGATTGCAATTGTAATGTACTCCTTTGCCAATGCAACAGCTTCTGCAACAGAATACCCTTTTGCCAGGTTGGAGGCAATAGCCGCCGAAAGGGTGCAGCCTGTTCCGTGAGTATTCTTAGTGTTAATCCTCTTGCCTTTCAGGCAGCTAATTTTACTGCCGTCAAAAATAATATCCGTTGCATCCTCATCAAGATGGCCTCCCTTTAAAAGTACGTTACAGGGACCCATTTCAAAAATCACCCTTGCTGCTTTTTCCATTTCTTCAATACTTCCGATTTTCATTCCGGTAAGCACTTCCGCTTCGGGAATATTAGGCGTAACAATTGTTGCCAGGGGCACCAAACTTTTGATCAATGCTTCCTTTGCCGACTGCTGCAATAGATGATACCCGCTTTTGGAAACCATAACCGGATCCAGTACAATATTTGAAGGCTTATAGTAACGCAGTTCTTCCCCTATGGCATTTATCGTGTCTATCTGTGAGACCATTCCGATTTTTAAACCGTCAACCCTAATATCCTCAAAGATTGCTTCTATTTGCTTCTCTATCAATTCAACTGAAATATCCTGAACTGCCAGGACCCCTTGTGTGTTCTGCGCGGTTATGGCAGTAATAACACTCATCCCGTAAACCCCATGGGCGGAAAAGGTTTTCAGGTCCGCCTGGATTCCTGCGCCCCCGCAGCTGTCCGAGCCTGCTATGGTCAAAACGTTTTTCATATCAATTCCTCCCGCTAAATGCCTGTTTTCTTCAGTGCATGGCTTTTTTCCATTACTCCCAGAATTACATAGCCAATTATACTGCCGCCAATAGTGCTTATCAGGAAAGGTACTACGAAGTAAAAGGCGGCCGCATCATTCCCCATCAAAAATTTTGCTATGGGAAAAGCCAAAAGCCCGCCCAATATGCCCGTACCGAATATTTCTCCGGCTGCGGCAAATAACTTCCTGCCGAATTTCAAATACATAATCCCTGCTATAAAAGCTCCAATCATGCTCCCGGGGAAAGCCAAAAGGGAACCGGTGCCCAATATGTTTCTCAGCAGCGAAATCAGAAATGCATTGGCCACGCCATACCACGGGCCCAACAGCACAGCAGACAGTACATTTATTGTATGCTGCACCGGGAAGCATTTGGCTGCTCCCACGGGTATGTAGACCAAATTGGCCGATATTGTGCCTATTGCTACAAGCAATGCAGAAAATGTAAGTTTTTGGGTTTGCATAAAAAATCCTCCTTTATCGGCAGGGGGCTTCTCCCCCTTGCATCCCCCATCGTATAGGAAATTATAATTTTCTATACGATAAAAAAGCATAAACCCCATTATAAGGATTTATGCTTATATTCTATAAACATGTTACTTCCCTACGCTGGCATTATCCAGATCAGGTAATAGGGTCAGAGACTCATGTTCTCTATCTCAGCCGGCCTTACCAGCCCCCCCAGTACTTAAGCTATTCAATTACCATAATAGTAACACATACTATTGGCCATTTCAAGTCTGAACGTTAAAACTGCCCATCAGCATCTTTTCTGAATTTATCAACTTCATCGGATAACTTGTAATCCGATTTTTCCAGGACCTCCATATACTTGCCCAAAAGCTGCAACAGCTCACTATCTCCTTTTTCCTTCAAAACCTTTGTATAAGCATCTTTGGCTTCAGGATTCATCATTTTTGTATCATAGCTGAATAGAGGGGTATTATTCAATCCGTACAGAATGAACATGATATATTTTTTCTGCAGTTCCTTTATGCTTCCAACCTTGGCAGAGCTGCTGTGTTTCGCCATAAAGTTCTCCTGGGCCAACGCCCTCTCAATTACCTCATCCCAGCCTATCACAAGAGCCCCATCCTTTGCGGGAACTTTATTGCTCTCTGCTGCCATTATATCAATATAATCCTTCATGTCATCCTCTGCATAAGAACTGAATTTCTTAAGAAATTCATAGTTAATAATAGGGAAAAACATGCCTTCCGCTGTTTCCACCTTATAGCCCATAGCCTTGGTTTCATCAATAAGGCTTTTAACTTCAGCATCTTGAATGCTGTCAAGTTTGCTTAGATCAAATTCCGATTTGTACGCATTGAACATTGCTTCTTGTACCGCCGTGCTGTAATATTTCTCCTCCAGCTCCGGTAAATTGCTTTTCAGGGATTTTTCAAGTTCATCAAGCATTTTAGACGCATTTTCTCCGGAAACGTCAGCAATACTCTTATCCATGAACTCAATTATTGCATCAGGCTTGGGATTCCCCCCCACCAATGCCATAAACTCGGGAATAATCCTATCCTCAATGCTTTCCTCCACAGCAGGAGGGTTATTATCCTCAGCTTTGCCGCCTGTATTATCCTCTGCAGGTGCCGTGCACCCTGTCAGCAATCCTGCACCCAGAAGCACAACAATGGACATAACTAATGAAGCAGACCTGAAAAAAGCTTTTTTATTAAACATTTTTATTAGCATAACTCTCCCTTCAAAGACACTGCATATTTTTCCGTACACAGTTATGACGCAGCATCTTTGCGAAAAGTTCCGGACTACAGCTTCCCTGCAAAATCCGCTCCGAACTGCACGCATCTGTTCATTGCATCCTGGTCCGGATTCCACAGTTCTTTTATTCCGTCGCTTACTATTTCAAATTTGGCATCCTTCAATCTTTCCGTCAATATACCGACCGATTCCCCGCTCCAGCCGTATGAGCCGAAGGCTGCTGCTTTTTTATTCTTGAAGCCCAAGCCTTTTACCATATCCAACATCCCGCCCACTGCATGCATAATACTCTTATTTACAGTGGAAGAACCGAACAATACTGCCTTGGATTTAAATATTTCCGTTATCACATCGTTTTTATCGGAATGAGCAGCATTAAACAGCTTTACTGCAACCTCCTTATCAACCGATCTGATTCCTTCCGCTATAGCTTCGGCCATCCTCCTTGTACCGTTCCACATTGTATCATATACTATTACAATTTGATTTTCCTGATAGTCCTTTGCCCAATCCATGTATTTCTGAATTATCTGGGCCGGATTGTCCCTCCAGATTATCCCGTGGCTGGGGGCAATTATGTTCACCGGTAAATTGAAGCTTAAAACTTCTTCTATTTTCTTGGTGACAAAGGTACTGAAGGGGGTCAATATGTTTGCATAGTATTTAATTGCTTCCTGATATAATTCAGCATTGTCTACCATATCATTGTACATCAGCTCCGAGGCATAATGCTGTCCGAAGGCGTCATTGCTGAACAATATGTTTTCACCTGACATGTACACGAACATACTGTCCGGCCAGTGAAGCATCCTGGCTTCCACAAAAGTAAGCTTGCTTTCACCAATATCAAGGGTATCTCCGGTTTTTACCGTTACAAAATTCCAGTCCTTATGATAATGCCCTTTTAATATCTTAGCCCCATTAGCTGTGCAATAAACGGGAGTATTTGGTATTTCTGCAAGCAGCAGCGGCAGTGCCCCGCTGTGGTCAATTTCACTGTGATTTGCAATTATGTAGTCAATTTTATCCAGGTCTATTTCCTTTTTTAGGGTTTCCACATACTCTTTTGCAAAGGGTGCCCAAGCTGTGTCAATAAGTACATTCTTCTTGTCCTTTATAAGATATGAGTTGTAAGAAGAACCTCTGTGAGTTGAATACTCGTCCCCGTGAAATCTCCTCAACTCCCAGTCAATTTTCCCTACCCAGGTAACTTTGCCGGTCATTTTAAAACTCATTTGCATTCCCTCCTTTGTTATGTATTAATTATACCATAAATATGCAAAGATTATGATATCCGCCCATGTGCGTTTTCTTGTTCAGTTTTTTGCCGATGACAAACCGAAAAAACTTCCGGCTGTTCCCAATGCGGTACTCAATAACATAATCAATATAGTAAGGTCAGAAACCAATGCCTCCCGGGGCGGAAGAGGAATGAAGGCTATCGGGCCGGCTGCCTGTGCATACAAATACTTTAATGCATATGCTGCCAAGGCTGAGGATAACGCGCCTCCTCCCAGAGTGAGAAGAAGCCCTTCCAGCATGAAGGGAAACCCGATAAAAGCTTCAGGCGCTCCCATCAGCCTTAAGGTATTTATCTGTTCTCTGCAGTCGTATATTCCCATTCTGATAATGTGGGATATTATAACCGTTGTGGATATCCCGACAGCGGCTATAATCAGGTATCCCAATATCTTTATTGTCTGTGAAATTCCGAGGATGCGTTCCAGCACTTCCCTGTTATCCCTCACATGCTCAATGCCCTCAATCAGATCTAATTTCCCCGGTATCAGGCCTATATCTTCTATTTGGATTTTTGCTTCTATAAAGGGACTGAAAGGATTATCATCTAAATACTCAAGAACACGGGCTTCCTTCCCCAGTATTTTTTCCATCCTGCTGTAGGCTTCCTCTTCGCTGACCAGCCTTGCTTCATATACTCCCTCAATATTTTCAATCTCTTCGGCCAGACTTTCTGCACCGGCAGCGTCCATATCCTCACTGAAATATATACTTATTTCCGCCTCTTCTTGTATGGCAAGCACAACATGGCTGCTTACCCACCAGCCGGAAATCATCATGGCGAGGATGAAAAAAATAAGCCCGATGCTTAGAAAAGATAAAATACTTGACAGCAGGTTCAAACGCATTATTGTCTTTGTTTCTTTAATGAAATAACCGGTATTGTACAAAATATTCTTCATCTAAGCTTCCCCTGACCTTTCTTTGAGCATGTTCCCGTTATCCATCCGGATATGTACTGCATATCTTTCATCTTCAATCAAATGGGTTGCATGGGTAGTGATGATTATGGCTTTATTGTCGTTTCTGAAGGATTTCAGCAATTCCAGTATGTTTAGGGCATTGTCCTTATCAAGATTGCCCGTAGGCTCATCTGCTATTATCAAGACCGGTTCTCTTGATACTGCCCGGGCAATTGCCACCCTCTGGCATTCGCCCCAGGACAAGTGCTCTACCAGTGAAAGCATTTTTTGCTCCAAACCCACCTTTTTCAGTGCATTTCCGGCACTATCCCTTATGCAGCCGGAAGGTATATCCAGAAATCTCATTCCCAGCATGACATTTTCCAAGGCAGTTCTCCCTTTTATCAGCCTGAAGTCCTGAAAAACCGGACCGATCATTCTGCGCAGGCCTCTGATTCTTGACGCTTGTCCCCTGGATATGTGCTGTCCCAGCACCCTCAGGGAACCGGCAGTCGGATATTCCTCACCCATGAAAAGCTTCAGCAGGCTTGTCTTTCCGGAGCCGCTGGGTCCGGTTATGTATACAAGCTCACCCGGTTTAACTGAAAGCTCAATATTTTTAATGGCTTTGGTTCCATCCGGATACTCCAAACATACTCCCTTAGCTTCTATCATTATTTCCCCTCCAAATACAATAACAAATTAAAATCTATGAATCAGTTCTATGTACCCTTCTTTAATCCGTACGGCATGTATATCGTTTCCTGCCAGCAGCGGCTCAAGATTCAGCATCATGCCTTCCTCTCCGAATAATTCCTCCAGAACTCCCTTTTCCAAAGGCAATCCGAAAAAGCTTCCTTCCCGGGCCTGAAACTTAAGAGTGTGTCCTTCCTGAATTGCAAAAGTTCCTGTCAATATAAGGTTCTTATCCGGTATCCTTATTTCAGCCGATTCCTGATGAAAAGCAAAAATCATTTCTTCAAGATTGGCATTCTCTGAAATAATTTTGTTTATAGTCCCATCGTCAATAGCTCCCTTGACTTCAAAAAGAGAAAAGCTGATTTTTAAAGCATCATAAGGCAATCCCTCCTCTTCAATCATTCGGGAGAATTCCTTTGCGGTCTCTGAAAGCAAAGGCTTAAGCTCATTCCAGACCCTTTCCAGATTGGAAAGGTATTCCTGGTAATGCTCCTTCTCTCCCTTAAGGGATGCCAGGTATGCCTCCTTTTCCGCCTTAAGCCTGTTTTTATCAGCTAACGCCGTTCTTGACATACTTTCCTTATCTTTAACCAACGCAAGCTTTTCCGATAGTTTTGATTTTTCCTCTGCAAGCTTCCTGCCGCTTGACTCCAGCTGCTCCAAAAGCGTTCCGGTATTTTTGGTAAGATCCCGGAGTATGTTCAACCTATGCAAAAAAGTACTCAGGCTGTCCGAGTCCAGGATGATTTCCAGGAATGACCCGGCTCCCATCCTCTGATAGCTTTTCAGAACCTGCTCCAAGCTCTTCCGCTTCTTTTCATAAGCAAGCTCCTCTTTTGCTATATCCTCTTCCAAGCCTTTTATTTCTTTACTGATTGCTTCTGTTTCGCGGGATAGCTCCTCTGCCTCCGCCTCAGCTATTTCAATCTCCTGAGCAAGTATGAACAGTTTCTGCAAAATCTCCTTTTCCTCTTTAGAAATTCCCGAAAGCTTTTCCTTGACTTCAGAAAAAGGAGGCTGCTGTCCAACTGCGGCACTTGCGGGTAAAATCACTATAGCCGTCATAATTGCGATACTTAATAATACTATTGCTTTCATTTTTCTGAGTTCCGACATGGGCCTGCCTCCTGCTTCAGCTATATTCTTATTCTATCAAATTATCAAAAAAAAGAGTATGTTCATTACTTACTTGAAATATTCAACTACAGATTTCGCTATGCTCTGGGCAAGCCCGGCCTGCTCATTCTCATCAATCAGCCATTCAAATTCATATGGGTTCGGGACAAAACCGCTTTCAACAAGGATAGATGGTGTCCAGGTACCCCTTAAAACATAAAAATTCTTGTTATGCAGCCCTTTGTTGGTTCTGTTCAGATGTGTCAATGTATTTTGGAATATTGTTTCTGCCAATGGCAGTGCAAGTTTTTCCCGGTAGAAAACTGCAAATCCGTCTACTTTGGATATATCAACATCCTCCGCCATGCTATTGGAATGAAGAGAAAGGAACATATCAGGCTTTGCATTTCTGGAGGCTGCAAGGCGCTCTTCCAGGGACACATTTACATCTGCCGCTCTTGTCAGAAATACCCTTGCCCCGAGCTGCTCAAGCTCCGATTGTAATTTAAATGCAATATTCAGATTTATGGTCTTTTCCGGATACTCTGTTCCGAGAGGGCCTATTGCACCTGTATCACTGCCCCCATGGCCGGGATCAAGCATGATTGTCAGGCCGGAAAGAGGCTCATCGCTATTATTTGATTTTACAGGCCTTTTTATATTCAGCACCAGTCCTGTTTCAGTCTTTTGCATATAATAGCCGCTTATGCTCCGGTTTTTTTTCAATGCCATGGCATACTCCGTATTGTTCACTTTTTTTTGCAACAGTAACAGATGAAAAAGGTGAATCATCCGTAAGCTCAATCGTTGCTGCCTGAGAATCGGCTGCTACATTAATTTTCAGCAGGGCTCCGTCAAAATCTGCAATAGCAGCAGGCGGAGCTGAGATATCAAGTCTTAAAGAATCCCACCCATCCCCGGATATATACTCAGTATCCTTTATAATCGGCCTTGATTGCGCCTTGGAAGTATATACCGCAACATCACTGTCCTTGACCCATTGCCCCAGGGACAGACGGACATAGCCCCCCGACATTCCGGTAACAGAGTCAAACATTCCGCTGTACAACTCATAGGCTGCTCCATCTGAAGAGCTTGCCTCATTGTATGTATATATGACCTCTTTTTCAACCTTTGCATAGAATGGTGAACCTTTCATTATCACACCGATCTTTGCGGGGGCGGTACAGCTCTTGGCCGTACCCTTGTAATTCATTGTATAAACCGGTTTCCCCAGGTCTATATTACGGGGAGTGCCCTTATATGCCGGAATAGTATATTCGCAGGTAAATTTGTCTGCATACAGCCCTGAGGTTCCTGTCACTGCGCCTGAAGATTTCATTAAATATCTTTTCCCGCCTATCTGCACCGTTACCGTTGAGCCATAAGGAGCTTCGCAGGAAAGAGTTATTTTTTCCCCGGGATTACGGTACTCCTGGCTTTGCGGAAAGACTGAAGCTGAAATTATCTCAGCCCCGCTCATTTTTGCCGGTTCGGAATCAGCGGTTTTTCTGTATATCACACGGGTCACCTCTGAGGCTTCCTGGGATAGTGTAAAAGAATTTGCACCCTCCGTCAAGGGTACCAAAACTCCGAAGTATCCCCGGGCCGACCTGTTTTCCACAGGTACTCCGTTCAGATACAAAGGCTTTTCCGGATCAGATGAACCGTTCAGGTAATATTTTTCCAAGGTGGTCTGTATATCTTCAGCCGGACGTGAAACACTGATCGGAATACTGCTCTTCCTTTTATATAAAGATTGCAAAGCCGCACATAGAGCCGGGTTATTGCATAAAGACCTGTTGCTGAAAAAGATACTTCCTTTTATTTCCTTGTTTTCAGAATTCAGTTTAAGCTGCTTTTCCATCTCTGCAATACCATACCATGGGCTTTTAGGATCTGTATCCCCGGTTCTATATGCTGCCTGTCCGATATACAGATCAACACCCGTACCCGCAGTTACATCGGCCCACCAACTCAACAGCCTGCTGTAATCTGCAATTTCATAGCCTATATACCAATACAGCTGCGGCGCTATGTAATCCAGCAAGCCCTCCTTTACCCATTTCCTTGTATCAGCATATTGGTCATAGTAGGTTTGCATGCCTCTCGTATCACTTCCCAGCGTATTTGCACTTTTATTTGCCCAAATACCGAAGGGGCTGACGCCAAAGCTTACAGCTTCATCGGCCGCCTTTACGGCCTTCGAAAGCTCGCTGATAAGCTTGTTTACATTTTCTCTTCGCCAGTCATCTATATTGCCATAAGCTGTTCCATATTTTGCATAAGCTGCCTTATCACTAAAGTCCTTTCCGGGATAGAAATAATCATCCAAATGTATACCATCGATACCGTAATTTTCGATAATTTCAAGCACCCCGTCTATTACCAGCTTTCTGACCTCGGGAATTCCGGGATTGTAATAAAGATTTCCGTCAGTATGCTTCACCACCCATTCGGGCTTCAATCTGGCTGGGTTAGATGGATCAAGAGAAGCAAGGTCATGCTTTGGCTCCTTTGGAGTCTTTTTTGTGATTCTGTAAGGGTTGATCCATGCATGCAGTTCCATTCCGCGCTTGTGCGCCTCTGCTGCCCAGAACTCCAGAGGATCAAAGCCATTATCAGGTGCGAGTCCCTGTCTCCCCGTCAGATACTTTGACCAGGGGAAAAGCTTTGACTTATAAAGGGCATCTGAAGCAGGCCTGACCTGCAGAAAAATCGCATTCAAGCCCATGGCCTCAGCATCATCCAGTATTTTCAAGGCTTCACTTTTCAATATCGCTGAATCGGCAGTGGACTTTGAAGGATAATCTATGTTCGCCACTGTTGCAACCCATACTCCCCTGAGTTCCTCCTTCTCCGGGGCCTCCGAAGCTGCGGAAACTGGAAATGCAGATAATGTTAATAAAAGGGCAAACAGAAAAATGATGAACTTTGAAATACACTTCATAATTTGCTCCTTAATAAATGAATTTTGTAGTATTTATGCTCTTTATGGTATTTCTACAAGTTTATGCAAATGCCCTTCTGCTTCTTTGCTTTTTAATAAAACTGTAACAAAAGACACGGGGAGAGGACACGTCCCCGTGTCCTCGAAACGTCCCCGTGTCCTCTCCCCGTGTCCTCCAAGGTTATTGCTTCTACTTTTTCATTCCGGTATATATGAGAATTGCATCTCTCAGGAATTCTGCCGTGCCGGGCTGTTTTTTGTCATAGTAAGCTCTGAACCTCTCGTCATCCACATACATCTGTGCCAGCCCCGCGTGAGCCTCCTTTGAATAGCTGTCCCAGTAGAATGTGAGCCACTGCTTGTGCAAATCCGCAGCCCTCTGTGCCAAATCTCCTGCCGGGTCACCGGTTTTGAATGCCTCGCCCAAGATTTTTGTTATTTCCTCAGACAGCTTTGTCAGCTCATCATACTCTTCCCTGGTCATGTTCTTTACTTTATCATAAGATTTTTCTACTGCACTCTCACCGTATTTTTCACGAACTTCCTTACCGTACTTTTTCTCATTATCATCCAGCAGCTTTTGCTTAAAGCCTTCGAATTTTTCTTTATCGGTCATACTAATTCTCCCTTCTGTTAACGCTATGGTTTTTTCTACATTAGCAATCAGCATATCCAACTGCTCTCTTTTCTCAAGCAGCTTCCCGCGATGTTCCCGCAGTGCTTTAGCTCCGTCAAAAGAAGGCGCCGTCACGATTTCCCTTATGCTGTCCAGTCCCACTCCCAGCTCTCTGTAGAAGAGAATCTGCTGAAGCCTGTCAACTTCCTTCTGCCCATATATTCGATATCCTGATGCATTGATTCTGGCCGGCTTAAGAATTCCAATCTCATCATAATATCTCAGGGTTCTCGTGCTGACACCTGCTAATTTTCCCAGCTTCTGCACCGTGTATTCCATATCATCACCGCCTTGAGCCCGATAAGATTACTATACACCTTTACGTAACGTCAATGTCAACAGAAGTTTTGACTTTTTTATTTATTACCTTATCAATAAAAATTTGCACTATTTCAGGATCAAACTGTGTGCCTGCATTTTTTTCAAGCTCATCCACCGCAATGCTTTCAGACAAGGGATTTCGGTATGCACTTTTACTTGTCATAGCATCATAAGCGTCTGCTACTGCTGTGATTCTTGCCTGCAGCGGTATGTCCGTTCCCTTTATTCCCTTCGGATAACCTTTTCCATCCCATCGTTCATGATGTGCGAGTATGAATACCGCCAATTCTGCCATATCATTAACTGAGCTTAGTATCCGATATCCTATCTCCGGATGGCGCTTAATCTCATTCCATTCTTCTTTTGTAAGCCGGTCCGGTTTATTCAGTATACTATTATCAATTGCAATTTTCCCGATATCATGAAGCAAGCCTAATGTCCTAAGCTCCTTCAGGGCAGCTCCGGCCATGCCCATAGCGGCACCGGTGGCCTCGCACAAGGAGCTTACCCGCTTTGAGTGCTGTTCTTCTTCACTGTTATTCTCATAAAAGGAATTAATTATTGCCTTTATCCTCTTCTCTCTGATATTGGGACTTTCAAATAATTTATTCCTGTACATATAATCTTCTGCATTTTTCAATATATCATTCATATCCTGATCGGCACTGTTTTTTGTATCCCATCCGAAGGATATTGAAAGTTCTATGGATTTCAGCCGTATGTTTGAAATGGAAGCTCTTATTCTTTTGACTATGCTGCGTGCTTCCTCCGAATCAGTCCCTGGCAATAAAATAACCAGCTCGTCTCCTCCCAGCCTTGCCACTATCTCGTCTTCCCGCAATTCCTTACTGATTATTTCAGCTGCTTTAACCAATAGCTTATCACCTTCAGCATGGCCGAAGGCATCATTAAACAGCTTCAATCCGTTAACATCCGCCATAATAATGGAAATCGGCAGATTTCTTTCAGTATCCAGGCGTTTCAATTCCTCCTCGAAGAACCTTCTGTTATAAAGACCGGTCAGCAGGTCATGATAGTTCATATACATTAATTCTCTTTCTGCTTTTTTCCTTCGGGATATACCTGTATATATACCATAGCCGCCGATGATTTTATCGTTTAGAACAATTGCAACGCCTTTTATACTTACTTCTCTGGTCTTTCCGTCAGATCCTAAACGTACTGATTCCTCCATAGCGGTAATATTCCCGTTGAGCACGTTCTTTGTCAATACTTTTGCCTCATCGAACTTTTCTTTCGGAGCTAATACGCTGTCTAACTCCCTGCCATATATTTCATCAAGGGTATATCCGAACAATTCCGTAAATTTCTCATTTATGTCAATTATGTTATGATTCTGGTCAAACCGGATAATGGCATCGGAAGAATTTCTAAACAATGCCTCATAGCTGAGCTTCTGCTTCTGCATGGCCTCATCCGCCAGCTTCTTTTGAGTAATATCCGAAAACATAACTGCAAGCAGTTTTTTTTCAGCCTTATACATGTTTACTGATAAATACTTTCCCCATTCCTTGACATATATTTCATCCTTATATGGTTCTCCTGCAAATGTGACTTCGTTCAATTTTTTTGCCAATTCTGCAGCCGAATCAGGCAGAATATCAAAAACCGATTTATTAATTGACGTTTTCCTTTCAATTCCGCTAATAACCTCAGCTGCCTCATTTGAATCAATAAAATAATAATCTATTGGCTTCCCGCCCTGGTCGTATATTATCTCAAATAATGCAAATCCCTCCTGCATAAGTTGAATTATTGTCCGATAGCTAATTACGCCTTCTTTTTTGCTGTTCACAGTCCCTCTCCGATTTCTGGCTGCGTAATAATGTATAATAGCAACAGCAGCCGCTATCAGAAGTATAATAAAAAAATAAAACACTGCTTTTTGATTATCAGCAGCCTGTATCATAACTGCATTATTCTTTGCGATATATAATTTAAAAGCACCTGCTGCTTCCTGCATATAATCCACTCCTGCAAAATCTTGTAATAATCCAATCAATATATAGTTCTCTGGTCCTATTTATTGAATATATATAGACCTATGGTCCTATATCCACTATCTTATTCGACATGCAATCAAATTTTCCTCTTTTTTGACAAAGAATCTTAATGCTAAATATATTGTTGGCAGTTCCTTTCAAAATTAATATTTTTTGTTGACATGTATCCGGCCTGCAGTGATACATTAAATTCTATCATTCAGGCAATAATGTAATTTAAAGTATATATAAATGCAAGGAGGATTTCCGATGAAAGGAAAAGTCATAGTATTAGTATTTGCGGTTATTATTGCATTATTTGCAGGCTGTGCTCCGGAGCCTGCAGCCCCTGAGACCCCACCACAGACAACACCGCCGGAGGCAACGCCGCAGGAGGCAACGCCGGATGTTGTAACAACTGCTTCAATAGTAGCTGATGCCGATGCCTTTAAAAAAGCTATAAGCGGAAACGGCACCTGGATAATATGCACTACAAAGGATTTGTCAATTAACGAGGATCTTATATTGGAAGGCGAATTCCATGACAAGAACGATCCGGCTAAGGATCTCAAGCGTAAAATAGCTCTTTACGCGCAGGATGCAGACAAAAACGTAACAGCAAGATACACACTAACAGCACCAAAGCTTACTGTCAAAAGCCCAAATGCCAGAATCCAGGGGGGAACCTTTAAGGGTGATGTTTATGTTTCTGCAAAGAACTTTGAGCTGGTTGATGGAACCATCGACGGGAATGTATATTTTACAACAGATGATGCCAAATCCACTTTCAAAATTGATGATAAAAGCAAAGTCACCGGAAAACAGGAATTGAAGAAGTAATATATTTCAAAATGGTTCGCTCAGGCTCCAGTATATTGATGCATCTTATCATTTTTAGGTAAGTTGTATAAAATACTGGAGTTTTTGTATGGTTTTACACCCGGTATCCTGCACCAAAGCAAATCAGCATTAGTTATTCAGCCTTTAAAAAAGACTATTTATTATGTATAATTATGTTATAATGTTAACAAAGGGAGGGTTGTAAAATGACTCTTGAAGAATACAAAAAAATAATATCGGATGCAATAAAAAACGAAGAGGAAGCTTATTCCTTCTATCGGGATGTTGCAAAGAAGACAAAGGACAAGAACATTTCTGAAATATTTGAGAACCTGGCAAAAGACGAATTATCGCATAAAGTCATACTTCAAGATTATTTTAAAGATACCGGAAAGAAGTTAGAGTTCGACTCGACTGCAGACTACAAGGTTGCGGAATCAGTAGACAAGCCTAAGCTTTCCATTGATATGAAGCCTGCTGATGCTATTGCCCTGGCAATGAAAAGGGAAGAAGAAGCAATGGATATGTATAAAGGATTTGCAGCTATAAGTACCGATAAAGAACAAAAGGAAACATTCCTTGGACTTGCAGCAATGGAACAAGGACATAAGACTAAATTGGAAGATTTATATGTTGGCGCTGCTTTTCCGGAGGTTTGGTAAAGCATTGGGGCAAGGGATACCTTGCCCCAAAACTATTTGCAAAGTTCAGAATAAAAAGGTAAAATGTTATAAAAGGAATATCTCATTGATAGTCCTTATTTTGCTTTTTTTAAAAATATGAAAAGGAGATTAAGAAGTATCAAATGATTGATCTTATTAAGAACCTGATAAACAGTTTAATTTATGTAATTATAGTAGCTTTTATTGTTTCAAACCTTTCCGTATTCAAGAAAATAATACAAAAGGATGCATTTAAAAAATCAGACCTTCTGATATTATCTGTAATTTTTGCCGTATTTGGTATTATAAGTACATATACAGGAACAGACGTATTAGGTGCGATAGCTAATACGCGAATTATCGGCGTAATGACCGGAGGCATACTCTGCGGTCCCTTTGTGGGTATTGTATCGGGTATTATTGCCGGCTTGCACAGATTTTTATATGATATCGGCGGAATAACCTCCGTTCCCTGTGCAATATCAACAATCCTTGCCGGTTTCCTTTCTGCCTTGATCTATAAGAAAGGAATCCGATATCAGAAATGGCTTTATGGGCTTGCCGGGGGCATCATTATAGAAAGTATTGAAATGCTGTTGATTCTGCTCATGTCAAAGCCTTTTTCCAGTGCACTTGCCATTGTAAAAAGCATTTATGTCCCAATGAGTTTTACAAATGCTTTAGGTATATGTATCCTCATATTACTGATTCAGAATAGCTTCAAAGAAAAAGAGCAAATGGCTGCAATGCAAGCTCAATTGGCTCTCGAAATAGCGAATAAAACCCTCCCGTATTTCAGGGAAATCAACGGTGATTCTTTAAAAAAAGTATGTACAATAATAAGGGAATCTACAGGCGCTGCTGCGGTTTCAATTACTGACAAAACTACAATCCTGGCACATGTGGGATTGGGTTCGGATCATCATATCAGCGGTGATCCTATACAAACCTTTGCTACAAAGCAAGTAATAATGAATGGTCAGATGCGCATAATGAATTCACCGGAAGAAATTGAGTGCTCATCGGAAGACTGTCAGCTGAAGTCCGGGCTTATAGTGCCTCTGAAAGAAAAGGATGAAATTATCGGCACACTTAAATTATACTTTGCAAAACGAAACGGTATATCCTTTACCCATGAAAAGCTGGCCATTGGATTATCTCAATTGATTTCAACGCAGATGGAAATAAGCAAAGTCGGCAAGCTGGAGGAATTGGCTGCACAAGCTGAAATTAAGGCACTGCAGGCCCAAATCAATCCGCATTTTCTTTTTAATGCATTAAACACGATAATAGCCCTTTTAAGAATTAATCCGAATAGCGCCAGAGAATTAATCGTCAACCTTTCAACCTATTTAAGGTACAACATAGAAGAAACAAGTATTTTTGTAGATATCAGCAAGGAGCTTCAGCAGGTCAGATCATACATTGAAGTAGAAAAAGCACGGTTCGGAGATAAGCTTAATGTTATATATGATATTGATGAAAGCATTCATGTAAAGATTCCTTCACTTGTCATACAGCCAATTGTTGAAAATTCCATAAAACATGGAATTCTGAAGGGCTCCGGCACCGGAAATATTGTAATTTCCGTAAAAAAGCATAACCCGGATGAAATCAGGGTTTCAGTAGAGGATGACGGTATAGGTATACCCCAGGCTTTCATAGAAAATTTGCATGCCGGAAAGGTTAAAGAAAACAAAATCGGTATATCAAATGTTGATAACCGGCTCCGTCATATATATGGCACCGGGCTTAATATTGAACGCCTGGATGTCGGCACAAGGGTTAGTTTTATGCTTAATATGAGTGCTTGATTGCCTGCAGTTATTATGTTCAGGTGGGGGTGAGATTTTTTGAATTGTATTATTGTAGATGATGAATACCCATCCATACAGGAATTAAGTTATTTTATTACAAATTTTAGTTCAATTACAATATCGGAAACCTTTGATGACAGTATAAAAGCCCTTGAATACATCCAAAGACATTCAGTGAATGTTATTTTTCTGGATATTAATATGCCTAAGCTGGATGGATTAACTTTCAGCAAAGTGATAAACACCTTGCCGGTTAAACCTGTTCTCGTATTTATCACCGCTTACCGCGAACATGCCCTTGAAGCCTTTGAGGTTTCCGCCTTTGATTACATTTTGAAGCCCTACTCCCAAACAAGAATAGCAGATACGCTTCAAAGACTTGAGAACAGCACTGCTGTTAAGTTTTATAGGGATAGAATTACGCTTTGGGAAAATGGAAAGCTCTTTGTGCTGGAAGCTAATGATATATACTATTGCGAAGCACATAAGCATGAGGTTAATGTATACACAAAGGACAAGCGCTTTGTAGTTGCCTCAAGCATTTCCGATTTTCATAAAAAGCTAAGACAAGATTGTTTTTTCCGCTGTCACCGTTCTTATATCGTTAATATAGATAAAATAACGGAAATAATCCCCTGGTTCAATAATACATATATGCTTAAGCTTAAGGGGTTGGATGCAGAGATTCCGGTCAGCAGGCAGAACATATTATTATTTAAAAAGCTAATGGGTATTTAAGACTCCCTCACTGATTGTCAGAGGATTTCAGTTGAGGGAGTTTTTTTATGCGCCTATGATTGCATTTAATGCATTATTCTTGTCATTTCAAGCAAAAATAAATTACGGTTTATTTATTTCCTATATAATGTAGTTGTAGAAAAGTATAGAGTTAAGGAATATTTCATATTATTTACAAGAAGCCTTTATTGGGAGGATTATAATGAAATACGATGAGTATATAAAGCTGCTGACATCAAAGCTTGAAAAGAATTTTGCCATTGAAAGGGATATAGTGATATTCGATAATAAGATAGATATACTTGCCAAGTTTTCAAATATAAGTGTAAGGACATTTATTACCCAGCATGATATAATTGACCAATATAATAATCATGAGCACATATATATCAAGAGATGTGATGATGTAAATGAGAAAGACATTATCTCTTTTGGGCAGTTCTTAAAAAGAATATCTGATGAATGTATAAAGCCGGACAAGGATCATATGAGCACATATGTTACGGGAGTATTAATCGGTAATCATATAGACGAAAATGCAATAGAAATTGTGAAAAAGTACAATTGTAAAAAGGCATTTTGCTTCTATCTGAAGGGTTGGTGCGATGTAAGGCTTATATATGTAGGACTGGATAATAGCGAGATTATTACCAACAAGGACGGGAAAAAAGTAAAAAAACTATATGAATTTGCATCTTTGAATAAATAAAACCTTTTCAGAACTGTTTTTTTTGATTAAACAGAGCATTAGGGAAATGAATATTTCCTATGCAAATAAAAAAAGGAGGTCGTGTTATGAACTCATTGGTATTATTATTTATCGGTATTGCGGCATTTCTGATAGCCTATACCATTTACGGCAAATGGCTGGCTAATCAGTGGGGAATTGACCCAACTAAGAAGACACCTTCCTGTACATTGAGGGATGATATTGACTATTGTCCTGCTAATGCTAAAGTACTTCTTGGACATCATTTTTCATCCATAGCTGGAGCCGGCCCTATCACAGGCCCTATAGCTGCTGCAGTATTCGGATGGCTGCCGGTGTACCTGTGGATCGTAGTAGGAAGCATATTTGTCGGCGGTGTCCATGACTGGGGTTCACTCTTTGCATCAGTAAGGCATGACGGAAAATCAATAGGTGAAATCATCAGAGCAAATATCGGTGAAAACGGCAAAAAGCTTTTCAACATTTTTGCATACCTTACATTAATACTTGTTGTTGCAGCCTTTACAGATATTTGTGCCGGAACCTTTGCTTTTGATCCGGCAAAGCCTGAGGCAATAACCGGCGCAAGGGCAGGTACTGCATCAATTTTGTTTATTTTTCTGGCAATGGGCTTCGGCTACTTTGTTTACAGAAAGGGAGCCAGCCTATCAGTATCTACGGTAGCAGGGGTAGCATTACTGTTCTTCTGCATATGGATAGGTTATCAGTTCCCGGTACTAAAATTATCAAAACTCACATGGGATGTAATTCTTATTATATACATTTTTGCGGCATCCACACTGCCGGTTTGGCTGCTGCTGCAGCCCAGGGACTACCTGTGCTCCTTCCTGCTTTATGCTATGCTTGCCGGAGCAGTAATCGGAGTACTTTTAGTAAGACCTGCCATGGCAATCCCGGCTTCAGTCGGCTTTACTGTTGGTGAGGGTGCGAAGGCCCAGTATCTTTTCCCGATGCTCTTTGTTACTGTTGCTTGCGGAGCTGTTTCCGGTTTCCATTCATTAGTTGCTTCCGGTACTAGCTCAAAGCAGGTAGACAATGAAAAAGATACACAGCTTATCGGCTATGGAGGAATGCTTATTGAAGGCGTAGTTGCAATAATTGCGCTGATTTCAGTAAGTTATGTTGTAGGAGCAAAAGGTACTCCGGCTCAGATCTTCGCTGCCGGTGTTGCAGACTTCATGAGCAGCTTCGGTATTTCCGTTCCTGTAGGTACTGTATTTGTGACACTTGCATTCTCTGCATTCGCTCTCACAAGCCTTGATACCGCAACAAGATTAGGCCGTTATATGTTCCAGGAAATGACTGAAAAAGCGGATGGAACAAAATCTGCTCTGAACAATATGTATACAGCAACTGCTGTAACTGTAGGCTTGTCTGCATTATTGCTGTCCTACGGTTATACGAAGATATGGCCGATATTCGGTTCTGCAAACCAGCTGCTTGCCGGACTTGCACTCCTTGCAGTATCCGCTTGGCTGGCTAAATCAGGGAAAAAGAATACTATGACAGTAGTTCCAATGATATTCATGTTCTGCGTAACCCTTACTGCCCTTGTACTGGTAGCAAGAACCAACTTTGCAGGCGGCAATATGATAATCGGTTCATTAGCCGCAATTCTTTTCGTACTTGCAATAGTATTAATCATAACTACAATAAAGACGTTCTCCGGAGATAAGTCCAAGAACCAGAATGTAGATGCTTAAAAAATTACTTTAAACCTTTCTCTTAATAATAAGATAATTCAGGGGCAAAAGCCCCTGAATTATTTATATCAACATATCATGATGATAAGAGGTAAACGAATTATGAATTATGATGAAGTGTTAAAAAATGCCAAGGCAAATTTAAACGGCACATGCAGAGTCTGCCCTGTATGCAACGGAAAAGCTTGTTCCGGAGAAGTGCCCGGAATGGGAGGAAAGGGAACCAGCGAAGCCTTTACAGCAAATGTCGATGCTTTAAAGAAATATAAGCTTAATATGAGAGTCCTGCATAACTGTAAAAACCCTGACACTTCCATTGAACTTTTTGGGAAAAAGATGAGTATACCTGTTTTTGCGGCACCTGTTGCAGGAACGAATTTCAATATGGGAGGGAAATTCCAGGAACAGGAATATATATCATGGATAATAAAGGGCTGTATTCAGGGCGGAATCTATCCAATGTTCGGAGATGCAGCAATAGACTCGCTTTTGGTAACTAATCTCGAAGAGCTAAAAAAATCAGGCGGAGAAGGAATTGCAATCATAAAGCCCTGGACAAATGATAAGGTCATTGAAAAAATACGCATGGCAGAAAAAGCGGGTGCCTATGCAGTTGGAATAGACATTGACGCAGCAGGGTTAATAACTTTATCGCTGCTTGGCAAGCCGGTTGGGCCAAAATCCGTTGAGGATATAAAGGAAATAGCAGAAAGTACAAAACTGCCCTTAATATTAAAGGGAATTATGACTCCGGATGAGGCTGAGCTTGCCGTCGAATCAGGCGCAGCTGCCATAGTGGTATCCAACCACGGAGGAAGGGTACTTGATCAAACTCCCGGAACAGCGGATGTATTGCCTGAAATTGCAAAAAAAGTGAAGGGGAAAATCACCATATTGGCAGACGGCGGCGTGCGAAACGGAGTAGATGTTCTTAAGATGCTTGCCCTTGGAGCAGATGCTGTTTTGATTGGCAGGCCTTTTGTTCCGGCTTCATTCGGCGGACAGGCAGAAGGGGTAAAAGCCTATATTGACAGCATTGCAGCTGACTTAAAATCTGCAATGATACTGACTGGCTGCAATTCCATTGAAGATGTCAGCAGCAGGATCCTATTCTGAAATAAAGCTGATAAGATAACAAATCTTATCAGCTGAGACTGATGAAAAACCTTCTATATAAGAACAGTAAGGTATAGTCTCGCATAGGTATACAAAAATTGATGGCTCTAATTCCGCTCAACTAAG
>ENA-UPTA01000505-UPTA01000505.1-activated-sludge-metagenome-genome-assembly--contig:-NODE-505-length-45227-cov-7.491322_pt1 | contig 45227 bp, 44 predicted proteins | sample MGYA00238184_ERZ773361 | MGnify/ENA primary metagenome ERZ773361 (study PRJEB29100, sample SAMN05720205) | activated sludge metagenome | isolation source: anaerobic digester from wastewater... | reverse complement strand
GTCGAAGGAGGCCGGCGGGTCGTCGGGGTGGCCGCCGACCGCGGCCAGCACCGCCCCGGTGCGGGCGTCCAGCGCGACCACGGCGGCGGAAAGCGAGCTCCGGCGCAGCCGCGGGTACTCCCGGCGCAGGTCGGCGAGGCGCCGTTCCACGGCCCGCTCCGCGAGCTCCTGGAGGTAGGGATCGACGGTCGTCTCGACCAGGAAGCCGCGTCCCTGCTCGGACTTGCCCGGCGCCGCCCCCTCGACCTCGTCCTTGACCCAGGCCAGGAGGTGGACCGGGGCGCGGGTCCGCACCGGCGACGGGCGGGCGATGACCGCCGCGGCGCGCGCCTGCCGGACCTCCGCGGCGGTCGCCCAGCCGAGCTCCTCCATCCGCGAGAGGACCCAGTCCCGGCGAGCCCGCAGGGCGTCGGCGTCGTCGAGCGGGGAGAGCCGGTTCGGCCCCTGGATCATCGCCGCCAGCGCCGCCGCCTCGGCCAGGCTCAGCTCCTCGGCACGCCGCGAGAAGTAGGCGCGCGCCGCGGTGCCGAGCCCGTGGACCGCCACCCCGCGCACGTTCCCCATGTACACCGTGTTGAGGTAGGCCTGGAGGATCTCCTGCTTGCCGTACTCCTTCTCCAGGGCGCGTGCCCGCAGCGCCTCCGAGGCCTTGCGGCCAATGGTGCGGCGGGCCGACATGTCGCGGCTCTTGATCAGCTGCTGGGTGATGGTGCTGCCGCCCTCGACCACCCGGCGGGCGAGGATGTTGCGGACGGCGGCGCGGGCGGTGGCGCGCAGGTCGACCCCGCCGTGCGAGAAGAACCGGGCATCCTCGGCGGCGAGGACCGGGCGCCAGACCCGCTCCGGGATCTCGGAAAGCTCGACGAGGACCCGCTGCGCCCGGTCGCCGGCCAGCGACTCGGCGAGCAGCTCGGGCTCGAGCCAGGCCTCGTCGTCGCCCTCGAGCGGCGCCGGCGGCTGGCCTTCCCTGAAGCGGCCGAGGATGCGGCCGCTCGAGCGGTCGAGGGCCAGGCCGATCAGCTCCGCCTGGTGGTCGCGGCCGAGGGCGCGGCAGGGGCGGCGGAAGATCCAGTAGCGGTCGTTGCCGTGGAAGTACTCACCGGGCCGCGCCGGGCGCTCGTGTACCCGGCGGTAGCCGAGCCGCTCCAGCCGCTCGTCGAGGGCGAGCTCCGCCACGGTTCGCCCCGCGGGCACCGCGACCGGCGCCGACAGGACCCGGGTGTCGTTGCGGCCCAGATCCTCCTCCAGGGAGGCGGCCGGCGATGGGATGGGGAGGAGGATCGCGGCGAGCAGCAGCGCCCGGCCGGCCCAGCGGGCCCGCGATCGAGCCGGCGGCCATTCCGCCGCGACCTCGCTGGCCCGCGCGGAGCAGCCGCGGCCCGCCGTCGACGCACGTCCCATCCGCACCCGCTCAGCCTAGCGTGGTGCGGGCTCCCCGTCGAGGCGGGCGCGCCGTGGCGCCGGTCATGGCGGCAGCCGGCGCCGGGGCCGACCGGGTGCCCCGGACGGCGGTTGCGACGGCGCGGGCGACGGCGTACGGTATCCGGCGAGGGACACCGCACATCCGGCGGGGCGTAGCGCCCAGAGGGAGGAGGACGAGATGCGCATGCTGTGGCTCGTCGCGGTCGCGTTCGCGGCGCTGATGCCGGTCGCCGAGGCGTCCGACTTCGTGCTGGCGCGGCCGCGCCCCGACCTCGAGCAGGCCAAGTACCTCGGCGCGGGGGTGGGGTTCGCCCGCTGGACGCCGCCCACCATCCGCTGGTACTACAACCCGGCCCGCGCCTCGGCGCCGTTTGACGACGTCGCCGCCACGATCGGGCTCATCGAGGGGGCGATGGCCGAGTGGGAGGGGGTCGCCGGGGTCCGCTTCCAGTTCCAGGGGCTGACCACCCACTCGCCAACCGACTGGGACGACGGCGTCACGGTCATCGGCTGGAACCCGGGCGGCCACGGCAGCTACGGCGGCGGCGTGGCGGACGCCCCGTGGGAGGTCTACCTCTCGCTCGGCTACTGGCCGATGTTCGAGGGCTTCGTCGCCATCGACGCCACCTTCTGCCCGCCTTCGTGGACGGGGGCCGAGCGCGAGTTCATCTTCCGGAACCTGATGGTCCACGAGCTCGGCCACATGCTGTGCGTGGGGCACTCCGACAACCCCGACTCGGTGATGTTCGCCGGGCCGTACAACAGCCTGCAGTCGGTGCGGCCGGATGACATCGCCGTGGCGCAGGCGCTCTACGGCCCGCCGCGGGAGCTGCGGCTGCCGGACCCGCTCGCGATCCCGCCGGCCGATCCCAATGTCATCGTCAACGGCACCTACTTCGCGGTCGGCACCGGCTGGGACAACCTGACGACCATCACCGAGATCGACGACGCCACGCCCGACGAGCTGCTGTTCGTGTGGTGGTCGGCCACCAACCTCCCGTTCGGCGAGATGCGGCACTACCTGGTCGACCCCTCCGGCTTCCCGCAGCGCCTGCTGGTGGGCGAGAATCACTGGACGAGCATGGCCTCGGGCACCAGCCTCCAGGAGATCGCGATCGTCAAGACCCTGCCCGGGACCTGGCAGTTCGTCCTGACCATCGAGGATGCGACCATCGTCACCTTCCCGATCCCGGTCAACACGACGGCCGAGTGGGACCGGGCCCCGGCCGGCTCGCTCGCCGTGACGCCGTGGTCGGGGCTGGCGCAGCACACGGCCACCATCGCGATGACCGCGACCGACCCAGAGGGCGACCTCGTGACCGCGGTCTGGCACGTGCCCGGACAGGAGGAGTGGAGCGAGCCGGCCGCCGGCACCACCAGCCACACCGTGACCGTGAACGAGCCCGGCGTCTACGACGTGTTCATCGAGCTCTACGACGACTGGGAGCGCTACCCGCTCGCCGGCGAGGGCTTCCGGACGCTGCTGCACGCGCAGATCTGGGCCTATGAGCCGATGCCGGATCCGCGGCGGCCCGGCGGCCGGCTGCCCTGAGCGCAGCTGCCGGCCACTTCGCTCGGCAGGGCCGGGCGCGCCCCGGTGACGGGGCCGCGCCCGGCCGTCCGACGGGACCGGTCTCCGCCACCACGGGCGGACGCCGGCTCACGGAGTCGGGGGCGTCAGGCCCCCGTCAGATGAGCGAGTCCGCCCACAGGTTGCGCCCCCACGCGAACATCCGCTCGAAGTTGCCGCCGCTGGGCGGCCCCTCTGCGACCGAGGCAGGGACCGGCACCATGTTGCCGCCGCGGTAGATCAGGTGGTTGGTGAACCACGAGGCCGACTCGAGCGTGATCGCGCTGTAGCAGACGTTGCCCAGCATCGGCGATGCGTTCTCGGGCTCGCCCGCGAGCTGGGCGCCGATCGCCGCCGCGACCAGCTTGCCCTCGGAGTTGGCGAAGTGGCCCGACTTGCCGACGCTGCTGCCGTTGGCGTCGCCGACGATGAAGACGTCGGGCGCAGCTGTCGAGGAGAAGGTCTGCGCATCGACACCGGCCCAGCGATCGTTGACGTTGACGAGGCCCGCGTCGAAGGCGATCTGGCCGGCCCGCTGCGCCGGGATCACGTTGAGCACGCTGGCCTGGAACGGCCCGAGCGGAGTGGTGACGGTCAGCGAGTCGGCGTCCACCGAGAGCACGGGGGCGCTGGGATGGTACTCGACGAATCCACGATGGGTCACGTCGAAGGCGTGGTGGAAGATGTCGGGCTTGGCCACGATGTCGGGGTTCGCGTCGAGCACGACGACCTTCGAGCGCGGCTTCGAGCGCCGGAGGTACGAGGCGACCATGCAGGCGCGCTCGTAGGGCCCGGGCGGGCAGCGATAGGGAAGCGGCGGCACGGCCAGCACGAAGGTGCCGCCGTTCGGCATCGCCCGCAGCATCGATCGAAGGCGCGGCGCCTGCTCGGCGACGTTCTTCCAGGCATGGGGAACCCTCGCCTGGGCGTCGGGGTCCTCGAGCCCGGGCGGGTACAGGAAGTCGATCCCGGGGGCGACGACGAGCTTGTCGTAGGTGAGCCTCCTGCCGCCGGCCAGCGTCACGGTGTGGGCGACCGTGTCGACCTCAAGAGCGCGGTCCCGCACCAGGTCGACCCCGCGGTGGACCAGCCCGTCGTATGGCGTTCTCAGGAAGTCGAGCTCGATCCGCCCAGGGTAGTAGAGGTTGCTCATCACGCAGGAGTGGAACGCCGACTCGGGCTCGACCAGGGTCACGTCGACGCCTGGGCTCCACAGCTTCAGGTACTTGGCGGTCGTCCCGCCGCCGAAGCCGCCGCCGATGATCACCACCCGGCCGGAGGCCATTTGCGCCCGCAGGCTCACCGGCAGCAGCATGACCGATGCCGAGGCACCGGCGACCTTCAGGAAATCACGACGCGTGTACGGGTTCATTTCTCACCCTCCGTTTCAGCGCTCCCCGCGGAAGCGTCGTCGAGCTCGGCCGCATCGCCGCCGTGGCTGGGGACGCTCTCGTCCGGATGCTCGGGAATGCTGGCGATGTAGAGGGCCAGCTCCCACAGCTCCTGGTCGGTGTAGGCGTGGGCGATCGGCACCATGATGCTCTTGACGTCGGTGCGCTGCTTGTACTCCAGCATCTTGTGGTACATCGACGGCGCGTCCTTGCCCGCGATGCTCGGCATGCCCTTGACGGCGTGGCCGTCAGTGCCGTGGCACTGGAAGCAGTTGGCGGCGAGAGCACGGCCCACTTGCACCTCGCTCTCCCTCGCGTCCGCCGCCCACACAACGGCGAGCACTGGCATGGCCAGGGCGACTGGCCACAATCGACGCAGGACCTTCATGTCACACCTCCAAGGCGTCGTCACACGTTCAATAGCGAGGGAACGGCCGGCGGTCAGCGACAACCGACCGGGCCCCTTACCCCACGCGTCACGCTTCGCTGGCTGTCAACGACCAACTCAGCCCACGCGGAAAGCTTGCGCGGCAAGCGTCCTGCTGGCTGTCACTGGGAAGGGCCAACCGGCGGCCGACCGGCGCCGATTCCGGATGTCCTGCCACTCGACGCGCATTGCGCTGAGCCGGGTGACCGTGGTCACGAGTGCGTGGGAGAGCCCGCACCGCGGGCTCGACCGACTCCGCGGCCATGCCCCGCCACTGGTGATCGACCACCCGTCGCGAGCTCCGACTCGCGAGCGGGTAACAGTGGGCGATGCCGCGGGAGGCGCCGGGGCTTGCGGGTTTCGCGGGCTACGGCGTGTCGCTGCCCTGCAGTCCGCCGAGCGCCGCAGCGGCCGCAGCAGCACGGGCCTCGAGCGCGGCCACGCGGTGCTCGAGACTCGCGAGGCCGGCACCTCCGGCCTCACCGTGGGCGGCCTGCACACCGGCCGGCTGCGCTCCGGCCTTCGCGCGCTGCCGCACAAACTTGACGTAGCCCAGCCCGATGGCCACCACCAGCGCGAAGGCCATGACCGCGAACCGGGTCACCGAGCTGCCGCTGAAGATGACCCAGCCGACGCCGTAGACCATCGTGAACAGCCCGCCGAGCAGGAGGCCGTTGCCGAGCACCCGCAGCTGCTCATTGCGTACCAGCGACACGCTCATGACGAGGGTGGCGAACAGGACCAGGATGATGCTGGTGACGCGCGCCCAGCCCTTCATCTCGTCGTCGATGGTGCGCCGGAGGGCGTTCTCCTCGGCGACGATGCGGTCCATCTCGGCCTGCTGCGCGGTGTCGAGGTCGCGGCCCTTGGCCCGCACCTGGAGCTCATCCCGCTGCCGCTGCAGATCCTGCAGCTGCTGCTTGTGCGTCTCGGCGGGCGACTCATAGAAGGTGTTCACGCCGACGCCGATGAAGGCGACGACCATGAGGCCGAGGAAGAACGAAAAGATGGTCTGGAGGGCGGAGTGCTGGCGGTCGGCGACGACGGCTCCCGGCGCGCGTGTGGTCATGGTGTCCTCCTCGGGCTCCTCCGATTGTGGCACGCCTGCCGCCGAGGGTGCGCGGGAAGCTGACGAGTGGTCAGGATCTCGGCAGTCGACCCCCGCGCTGGAGGCCTTTCCAATCTTTACTGCATCTCATTGCTGTGGTTCCATGGGGCGGCGAGGGGGGTGATCGACGTGAACGACGCCAGCAGCACCGTCTCTGCACCTGGTGCGGCCCGCACTTCCCACTGCCCGACCTTGCTCCCGCTCACGCTGTGCGCCGCCATCGTGCTCGTTGGCGCGGCTGCCGCCACGGCCGCCGAAACCGACGGACGCACCGCCCGCGGGATCTACATGGACGCCTGCGCGTCGTGCCACGGCGCCGACGGCCGTGGCCTGTCGAAGAGCCGGGTCGGCTTCGACGACCCGCTCCCCGACTTCACGGAATGCAACTTCGCGACCCGCGAGCCCGTTTCGGACTGGATCGCGGTCGCGCACCAGGGCGGTCCGGTGCGCGGGTTCTCCCATGTGATGCCGTCGTTCGGCGCCGCCCTCGGCGAGGATGAGATCGCGCTGGCAGTTGCCCACATCCGGACCTTCTGCCCGGACGGCGCCTGGCCTCGGGGCGAGCTCAACTTCCCGCGCCCGATCGTCACCGAGAAGGCGTTCCCCGAGGACGAGGCGGTGCTGACCGCCGTCGTCCCGACCGAGGGCGAGGCCGACGCCGTCGACATGGAGATCGTCTACGAGCACCGCTTCGGCGCCCGCAACCAGTTCGAGCTGGTGGTGCCGTTCGGCTGGGCGGAGCGGGTCTCGACGGGCCCGGGCGAGGACGGCGGCGACTGGACCTCCGGCGTCGGCGACATCGCTCTCGGCGTGAAGCGGGCGGTCTGGCACAGCCTCGAGAAGGGGGCGATCGTCGCCGTCACGGCGGAGGTCGTCCTCCCGACCGGGGACGAGGACGCGGGGTTCGGCAAGGGAACGGCGATCTTCGAGCCGTTCGTCTCCTACGGCCAGGCGCTGCCGGCAGAGCTGTTCCTGCACGCGCAGGCCGGGCTCGAGCTGCCGGCGGACACGGACCGCGCGGAGGAGGAGGCGTTCCTGCGCGCCGCCATCGGCCGGAAGTTCACCGCCGGCAGATGGGGACGTGCCTTCTCCCCCATGATCGAGATCCTCGGTGCCCGCGAGCTGGCCGGCGGCGCGGCGACCCACTGGGACATCGCCCCCCAGCTCCAGGTGACGCTCAACACGCGCCAGCACATCAGCGCGGCGTTCGGCGTCCGGGCCCCGCTGAACGACACGTCAACCAGGGACACGCAGCTCATGGCCTACCTGCTGTGGGAGTGGTTCGACGGCAACCTGTTCGAGGGATGGTGAGACGATGACTCGAATCCAGCGTCGCACCGCGCTCCTGCTGGCGGCGTGCTTCCCTGCCGCCCTGGCGTCGGCGGCCGTTCCGCTGCCCCAGCTCTTCGTCACCTCCGACCAGTGCATGGCGTGCCACAACGGGCTGGTCACGCCACGCGGCGAGGACGTGTCCTTCGGCGCCGACTGGCGGGCGTCGATCATGGCCCACTCCGCGCGCGACCCGTACTGGCAGGCCGCCGTCCGCCGCGAGACGATCGAGCATCCCTCGGTCAAGGCGGCGGTGGAGAACGAGTGCACGAAGTGCCACATGCCGATGGCGAACTTCGCCGCCAGGGCTGCCGGTGCGCTCGGCGAGGCGTTCGCCAACCTGCCTGCGGACGCCCAGCAGACCGAGCACGGCCGACTCGCGGCAGACGGCGTGTCGTGCACGGTGTGCCACCAGATCAGGTCCGACAACTTCGGCGAGCGGGAGAGCTTCACCGGCGGCTTCGAGATCGACACCACGACCGCGCCGGGCCAGCGGGTCGCCTTCGGCCCTTTCGAGGTCGCCGCCGGGCTGCGGCAGCTGATGCGCTCCTCGGCCCGGTTCGAGCCCCAGCAGTCGGGCCACGTCCAGCGCTCCGAGCTGTGCGCGACCTGCCACACGCTCTACACCCACTCCTACGGGCCCGACGGTCAGGTGGTCGGCGAGCTCCCCGAGCAGGTGCCGTACCAGGAGTGGAAGCACAGCGACTACCCGGGCCGGCAGGAGTGCCAGTCCTGCCACATGCCGGTCGCCGACGAGAAGGTGCAGATCTCGTCGGTCCTCGGCGACCCGCGCAGCGAGGTGTCCCGCCACGTCTTCCGCGGCGGCAACTTCTTCATGCTGCGGCTGCTCAACGCCAACCGCCACCTGCTCGCCCTGCAGGCGCTGCCGCAGGAGATGGACACCACTGCCCGGCGCACCGCGGAGCACCTCCGGACGAGCTCCGCGGTGGTGGAGATCGCCGCGCTCGAGCGATCCGGCGGGGGTGTCCGGGCGCGGGTCACGATCGAGAACCTGGCGGGCCACAAGCTGCCCAGCGCGTATCCTTCGCGGCGGGCCTGGCTGCACTTCACGGTCAAGGACCGGAGCGGGCGGACGCTGTTCTCCTCCGGCGCGCTGCGTCCCGACGGGTCGATCGCCGGCAACGACAACGACGCCGACGGCTCGCGCTACGAGCCCCACCACGACGTGATCCGCACCACGGACGAGGTCCAGATCTGGGAGCCGATCCTCGGCGACCCCGACGGCGCCGTCACGACGGGGCTGCTCCGGGCGACCCGGTACCTGAAGGACAACCGGCTCCTCCCGAGCGGCTTCGACAAGGCGACTGCAGGCGAGGACATCGCCGTGGCAGGCGGCGCGATGAACGACCCCGACTTCACCGCCGGCGGCGACACGGTCCGCTACGAGGTGGACACGGAGGGCGACGGTCCACTGACGGTCGCGGCCGAGCTCTGGTATCAGCCGATCGGCTTCCGCTGGGCCCACAACCTGGAGGCGTTCGACAGCGCCGAGACCGACCGCTTCGTGCCGATGTACGACGCGATGGCCGGCGAGTCGGCCATCCTGCTGGCGCGCGACACCGCCGTCGTCGACTGAACCGTCTGGCCGCGAGGGCGGCGGCCGGCCTCCAGCCGCCCGCTCATTTCGGCGGGGCGCCGCGCTCGAGCACGCGAGCCACCGACGGTGAGATCCCGAGCGGCGGAGCCAGAGACGAAAAGAGCCGCCTCACCAGCGGCGTGTCGGGGCCCGGCTTCGTCCTGTGGACTTCGCCGCGCCAGGCTTCGTGTTGCGGTCCGGCTTCGCCCTGCAGGCTTCGCCGGGACAGGCTTCGTCCGAAACTGCCTTACTCAGCAGCCTGGCTTGCCAGGGCGTAGTCCGAAACGCAGTTTCGGACGAAGCCTGGTGGAGCCGAACGGGATCGAACCGTCGACCTCTTGAATGCCATTCTCCCCCGGGCCGATTTCCAGGGTATTGAGGGGTCACGATTTACGGTCGCGCGACCGCCTGTAACTCCCTTCGCGGCCTAGATTTCCGTGCTCGTTGATACCCTCTCGTCATGTTGAGTCCGCAGGCGTGTTTCTGAGTTGGAAGCCCGCTCAGGGTGTCAGAAGGGTGTCAAATTCACGAGTTGACAACTCACACAGACTCTCAGACAATCGCGGGCGGAGGGCAGCGCGCATGACCACGAAACACCCCTACGTCAGTTTCGTGCTCCCGGCCGACCTACTCTTCCGCCTCGACGATTTCAGACACGACAACCGCTTCAAGAGCCGCGGTGCCGCGATCGTGTGGCTGCTGCGGTTCGCGCTGGACCGGGACCCCAAACCCGGCGACCAGCGGCCCTCCGCGGGGCTGAGATGAGCCGCAGCGAGGAGGCAGGGCGGAGGGATGGCCCGCGCCCTTGGCGCGGAATCCTGACCGGCGGCGGCCTAACGCGCGTGCTACAGCTCGCCGGGTTCCAAGTGACCGAGGATGAGCCCGTCGATCTACAGGCGCTCGGAGATGGGGCGATCAACCTGCTGCAAGCGGTCGAGGTCGCCGCGTATGCGTTCCCCCGCTGGCGGGCCGCCGTCGATGTGAAGCCCGCGGAGGTACGGGCGCAACTCCAGCGACGGCTGGAGGGCGTGCAGGCGCTCCAAGCGGGCATCGCGGCCATTGCGGGCGGGAGCTGCAGTGAGCCGCCAACCGAGGATGAGGAGGCGTTGGCCGATGCCGTCGAGGGTGCGATCCGATCCGCCGCCGCGGACCTGGACCCCGAGTCCGCGCCCGCCGGCTTCCGCGATCGCGTCGCTGCCCTGCGGGCTGACCTGTTGCGCCACCGCTGGACCGTCGCTGAGTACGGTTCCGCTGTCGAGCTGGCGATTGCAGCGCAAGAGGTCCGTCCGAGCCGGCGGCCGGCGGCGTACGCGCGGGCGTTTACTCGGCACATCGCCACCGCGTACCTCAGGTATTCGCAGGATGGCATCAGCTGGCAACGGTATCCAGCGGAGGATGGACCGTACATCCTCAGGAAGGGTCCGCGCTTCGTGCTCGGCGTGGCCGAGCTGGCCGGGATCGAGCTGCCGAGCCGGCGGACGGTTCGCGGTTGGTTTCAGCAAAGGGTCGAAGAGGTCAGAGCGGAAGTCCCGATGAACAGGAGGTAACGATGGACGGGTTGTCGTTCGAGCTGCAAGCGGTTGAGTTGACGGCACGGGCGAAGATGGTCGCGGAGACCTTGGGGCGATTCGCGGATGAGCTGCTGTCGGGACCCGCGCCGGATCGCGTCGCGCGCATCGGCGAGGCGCTCGGCCTGATCTCCGAGGATCTCACCGCGGGAATCGAGCGGGCAGCTCAACGGGCCAAGTGACGGCACGCGCGCGGACGGTGGCGCGCCGGGCGCGACTGGGCCGCCCGGCGGCGCAAGTCCCCTGCACCGCGGCCGTCAGCCGCCGTACAGCAGCGCGCCGTATCGCTCGGTCGCCTCCGCCTGCATTCCGGGCAGCGAGTGGACGTACACGTCCATCGTGAAACTCGCCGTCGCGTGTCCGAGGCGCTCGGAGACGATCTTGGGGTTGATCCCGGAGCGGAGCATCAGCGACGCGGCCGTGTGGCGAAGGGTGTACAGCGAAAACGTCGGCTTGTAGGTCGGCTTCCGTCGCGGTGCCGTGGGCGGAATCTCCGTCGCCAGCCCGGCCGCCTTTGCCAGCCGCGGAAGGTCGCGGAGGGACAGGTTGCGGATCTCGACCGGGAGCCCGGTCACCGCAGTGGTGAACGCGAAACCGTCGCCGGGCTTGCCCGCGCCCTTCCACTCTTTGCCCGCGTTCATCCGCTCTTCGGCTTGCCGTCTCTTCCACTCCCGCAGGGAGTCGATAGTCGCCTCCGGGAGCGGGATGGTGCGCCGGCCTTTGGTCGTCTTCGGCTCCGCCAGCCGCCACGCCGCGCCCGTGCGGACTAGCGAGTGACGGATGGTCACGGTTCCCGCCTTCAGGTCCAGGTCGCGCCATTGCAACCCGAGCACTTCCGAGGGCCGAGCGGCTGTGACCAACAGCAGCTCGAACAGCACGCCGAGCCGCTGGACCGGCTCCCCGTCTTCGCCGCGAGCCCGGCACGCCTCCAGTAGCCGGCGCGCTTCGTCCTGATCGAGGTAGCGCATGGCGCGCGTGGGCCGGTGCTTCGGCTTCTCGGCCGCCGCCGCCGCGTTGCGTGACAACATCCGCCACCGGACGGCCGCGTCCAGGGCGCTGTGGAGCACACTCGCGGTGAACCGGACCGTCCGCGCGCTCAAACCCTTTTCCAGTAGCCGGCGGTAGGCGTTCTGGACCATCAACGGGGTCAGGTCGCGGAGCCGCCGCTTCCCCAACTCGGGGATCAGGTAGAGCCGGATCAGGCGGGAGTAGGTGTCGGCCGTGTTCTCTCGGATGCTCGCCCGCGTCGCGTCCAGCCACTCGGGCAGGTACTCCGACAGGCGCTTGTCGCTCGGCTTGATGACGCCGCCGGCGCGGCCCTCTTCGCGCCGCGCGTCCAGAAACGCCTTTGCCTCCGCCTGCGTCTTGAATGACTCCCGCAGGTACTCCGGCCGCCCATCTTCCCCGGCACCGAGCGGAATCTGGACCTGCCAGCTCACCGTCTCGACGCGCTGTCCCTTGCGGTTGATCCTCGAACCGAGGCGCTTGCGGATCAGGCTTGGCATCGTCGGTCCCTCCCGTAACTCAACGTTACAGGAAGTGACTCAGGGTGTCAAGAGGGAGTCGGCGAGTTTTGGATGATTGAAAACACACGAGTTAGCACATGACCTGTTGATGCAGTATCACAGGATCAAGATTCCCTCTGGTATATGGTCGGTATCCTTCCGGTAGCTATCCGGTAGCTCGGCAGCTCGCGCCGGATGTGGGGCCGCGGGCTGGCAGCCGGCACCGCCAAGCTCCGCCAGCAACCCCTCGATCAGGCGGTCGAGGTCGCCAAGCTCGGCGAGTAGTCCCGTAATGGCCAGGTCCACATCGCCGAGCGAGCCGAGCACTCCGGCGAGGGAGTCAGGCATCGCGCCGGCTCCGCCGCTCGCGCCGCCACCGCGCGACGTAATGCCGCCAGTTTGCCGCGCCCATCGCGTCGCGTGCGATCGCGTCAGCGACATTGGCCACATCCGGGCCGCCGTCGAGGATGCGATCGTCACCCGGCGGGAGGTCCTGCCACCGGATGTGCCGCGTGTAGTGTTCCTTCAGCGCGTCCACTCCGACCCCGTACCGCGCCGCCAGCTCCGCGTACCGCGCCTGCCGTTCGATCAACGCGGAGTCGATCTCGGCGCGCGCGGGATGGCAGCAGACCGGGCAGAGCCGCCGCACGTCAGGCCCCGTCAAGTGACGCGGGCGGGGGGATTGACCCGCCCGCCCGCGCCGGTTTGCCCGGGGATGCTGTGCTCCCGACAAACACAGCACCCCGTGAGCAGCCCGGCCGAAAGGAGCGACCCGAACCGCCGAGCTGCTCTCCCGCGTGAGGAAGGGATTGCCCACGCGGAACCCGACGGGGTTGCTCGGGGGTTGAGCCCGACCCGGGAGTGGGCGCGGCACACCCGGTGCCGAGTCCGCGCCCCCCACCGAAAGCAACCCCACAACGAAAGGGGGACAGCGCTTGGGCGCGCCCGGTGGCGGTCGTTACCACCAGGAGCACCACGCCGGCCCCATGACCAAGAGCGGGGGCGGCGGAGGTCTGCCCGACCAGCCCCCGAGGCGGCCGCCGACACTCAGCCGGCCGCCACATCGAGAACCCCCGCGACCAAGCGCCGCAGCGTTGGCAGGTCCGCCGCCCCGACCGCGGCCGCTAGCGCGGTAGTAAAGATCCGCTCACACAACGCGCTCTTGAGGTCGCGCGGATGGAAGTCTCTCAACTCCTCCAGACCCGCCGCGCGTTCCAAGACCTCACCCTGTTGCCGCGGGCTCATGCGGCCGTACTCTTCCATGACCGCCGCCAAAGCGCCGGCCCGCACGGCCGCGAGCCCCTCCGCGCCGAACGCCTCCCCGAAAGCCGCGTCATCAAACGGCCAAGAGTCATCCGTGACCAGCTCGAAGAGCTGCCGGTCCGTCAGGGTTCGGTCGGCACCGTGACGGCTTTCGAGGGAGACGGTAGACCAATCCGCGATCGCGCCGCGGTTGACCGTCGCGCCGGCCGCGTTGAGCCACCGGCCACCGTTGCGGATGATTCCGGCCGTCAGCGAGTGACCGCGCACGCCGGCGACGCCAGCCGCGGCGTACGGTCGATCGAGCAAGACATTCGCTCCGGGGTCCTGCGTCACCGCATACACGGTGACGACCCCGGCGATCGTCGCGCCCGGCTGGACCGCCCGAAACTCCCGCCGGTACGTCCGCGCCCTGAGCATGACCAGCGCGGGCAGCTCCACGACCTTTTCCGGGTCCTCCGTTTGCTCCCATCCGTCCGCTTCCGGCGGCGGGGCGCTGAATTCCTGCGCTGCCCGTTCCTGGAGGTTGAACCTTCCGAACATCAGACCGCCTCCTGTCCTGTTGTCTGCCGCAACCACTCCGCGAACGGCGGCGCGGTGCGCGGCGGCAGGTCGCACGCCGCCTCTTCGTACTCTGCCCACTTGGGGTGCGTCTCGCTGCCGTTGCCGCCGCCGTGCTCGTCGCGGTCGCTGCGCCGAACCGTTGACGCGCACCACTCGCCGTCTTCGGTGGGCGTCTCGGTGCTGCTGCCCGCAGCCGCCGACCGCCGAAACTCGCCGTCGTACTCCCCTTCGAGGATGCCGGCCGCGTTCTCGGGCTTCCAAGGCCAATTGCAGCCGATCCCTTTCCCGTGCAGCTTCGTTCCCTGGACCTTGCCGGTGAGCAGCGGCGACGCTGCTACCCGGTCGATGATTCCGAACACGCCCACGCGGCCGTACTTTTGCCAGCACGCCCGCACCGCCTCTTGCCGCTGCCCCTCGATGGACACCATCGGGCGGTGTAGAACGTGCGCGTTCCAGTACGACCGGATCTCTTCAAACGGAACGGCGTCCGCCTCGCTGCTGCTGCTGCTATCGGTAGCAAGGTCGGTAGAAAGGCCGGTACGTGCGCACTGGTGCGCTTTCTTAGTTGCACTGGTGCGCTTTCTTGGTTGCGGTGGTGCGCTTTCTTGAGTGTCGATATCCGGCACTGGTGCGCTTTCTTGAGTGTCGATATCCGGCACTGGTGCGCTTTCTTGAGGCACGACCACCGTGGTGACGGCCGAGGTCCAGCGACGCCGCTTGCGCTGGATCAGCCCGCGCTTCACCAGCCGTGCGATAGCTCGGGTCACTGTCGCCGGGTCAACGCACAACGCCCGCGCCAATGTGTCATTCGACACGATGCAGCCGGCACCGTCGCGGTCCGCGTACTTCACCACGTAGAGCAACACGAGCCGATCGCGGCCCGTCAGGCTCGCGTCGCCGGCAACGGCGTCCATGACGCGGAAGATCAGCGGCCGCGGTGCGCTCACGGGTCACTCCGTCCGCGCCGCCCGGTGAGCCGATCCAGCGGCGGCAGCATGACGCTCATTCCGCGCCGCGCCGCCAGCCGCTCCCCGGCAGCCCGCGCCCGCCGCTGGCCAGCCACTCGCGGAACGCCTCGACCGGGACGACGTAGCGCCGGCCGCAGCGGACCGCCGGGACCGTCCCGCTTGCCAGTAGTCTGTACCAGGTCCCGCGCGCGAACGCGGGCCGCCCGTCGCTCTTCACCAGCTCTCGCCGTGCCTCTTCGGGTGTCATGGTCGCTGTCACGTCGTACCTCCACCTATCAAGGTAGGTCGTTGGAGGTCGCCGTGGGAGATGTTGAATTTTCACCCTCGGGCGGGGTGTCGTTTCTTCCATTTCGCTCAGGGTGTCAAACGGGTGTCAAAACGACCTCGGGCGGCCCGTTTTGGAACCGCCCGAGTCGCTGCTAAGTGTTTTGTTTGCTAAGTGGTGGAGCCGATCGGGATCGAACCGACGACCTCTTGAATGCCATTCAAGCGCTCTCCCAACTGAGCTACGGCCCCACTGGGAGCGCGAGTTGTAGCAAACGCGGGCAGCGCGTGTCAATCGAGCCTCGTCGAGGACCGCCGGCACGGCGCGCGCAGCTTCGGCTTGCGCTCCCGTCATGATGGAGCCGGGCTCGCCTCGCCGACGTTCGCAGGACGGGGCGAGGGGGCGAAGCCGGATTCGCCCGAACGAGCGATCGACATCGGCGGCATTGACACGGGTGTCTCCAGGTAATACCATGTAACACGCAACAGGCTCGAGGAGGCGACGTGGACGGCAAGCACATCATCACCTTCAAGGCCGATCAGGCGCTGGTGGACGCCATGGATGGCGTCACCAACCGCTCCGAGTTCATCCGCGCGGCGATCCTGGCCGCCCTCGACGGCGCCTGCCCGCTGTGCCACGGCACCGGCGTGCTCAGCCCGCGCCAGCGCCAGCACTGGTGCGAGTTCACCGCCAACCACGCCGTCGAGACCTGCGGGGACTGCCACGAGAGCCGCATCGTGTGCAAGGTGTGAGCTGATCGGATGAGGCTGGCGCCCCGGCTTCGCGGTATCGGCTGCGCGCTCGTGCTCGCGGCCGCGGCATCGCCGCGCGCGGCATGCAGCCAGCCGCTCGAGGTCTGGGTCAGCATCCCGCCCCAGGTCGAGATGGCGGAACGGGTCGGCGGGGATCGGGTCCGGGTCCATGCGCTGCTCGAGCCCGGAGACTCGCCGCACACCTACGAGCCCACGCCCCGCCAGCTCGCCGCGCTGTGGGAGGCCAACGCCTACCTGCGGATCGGGGTCCCCTTCGAGATCCCGCTGCTCGCCAAGGTCTCCGCGCTGCGGCCGGACCTGCCGGTCGCCGACTGCTCCCTGGGCATCGCGCTCGAGCCGATCGACGACGGCCACGCCGACGCCCACCCCGGCGAGCGCTTCGACCCTCACACCTGGCTCGACCCGGTGCTGGTGAAGATCGAGGCGACCGCGGTCCGCGACCAGCTGTGCCGGCTCGACCGGAAGAGCTGCCCGGAGCTCGACGCCAACCTCGCGGCGTACCTCGCGGACCTCGACGCCGTGCACCGGCGCATCGAGGGCATCCTGGCGCCGTGCCGCGGCCGGACGATGTTCGTGTTCCACCCCGCGTTCGGCTACTTCGCGCGCCGCTACGGGCTCGAGCAGATCGCGGTCGAGGTCGGCGGCAAGGAGCCGACGCCCCGCCAGCTCGCGCAGGTCGTCGAGCGGGCGACCGCCTCCGGGGCGACCGCCCTGTTCACCCAGCCGCAGCTGCGCGGCAGCTCGGCCGCCGCGGTGGCCGAGGCCGTGGGCTGCCGGTTGGTCGCGCTCGACCCGATGGCGGGGGACCTGATCGCCAACCTCGAGCGGATGGCGCGTGACATCGCCGCCGCGCTGGGGGGCGGGCCGTGAGCTCGCCGGTGATCGAGCTCGAGCGCGTGTCGTTCGCCTTCGACGGCCGCCACCCGGTACTGGACGACGTCAGCCTGGCCATCGAGCCGCTCTCCTTCGCCTGCGTGATCGGCCCCAACGGCGGTGGCAAGACCACCCTGCTCAAGCTGATCCTGGGCCTGCTCGAGCCGACCGCCGGGCGGATCCGGGTCCTCGGCACTGCCCCCCGGCGGGCCCGCCACCGGATCGGCTACATGGCCCAGCACGCGACCCTCGACAAGGCCTTCCCGGTGCGCGTCCTCGACGTCGTGCTGATGGGCCGGCTCGGGCCGCGGCGCCTCGCCGGCCGGTTCGACCGGGCGGACCTCGCCGCCGCCGCCGCGACCCTCGAGCGGGTGGGCCTAACCGGCCTCGAGCGGCGGCCCTTCGCCGACCTCTCGGGCGGCCAGCGGCAGCGGGTGCTGCTGGCCCGTGCGCTGACCGCAAGCCCCGAGCTGCTGCTGCTCGACGAGCCCGCCTCGGGCCTCGACCAGAAGGTGGAGCGCGACTTCTTCGACCTGCTGCAGGAGCTCAACCGGACCACCACGGTGATCCTGGTGTCGCACGACCTCGGCTTCGTGCAGTCGTTCGTCCGGTCCGTCATCTGCGTCCACGGCACGGTCGACGTCCACCCGACCAACCGGCTCGACGGGAGCACCATCCGCGAGCTCTACGGCGGCGAGGTCCGGATGGTGCGCCACGACCACCTGGAGTGACCGTGGACTTCCTCGAGGCCCTCCCCCGCTTCGCCTTCCTCCAGCACGCGCTGCTCGCCGGGGTGCTCGCCGGGGTGGCCTGCGGCGTTGTCGGCAGCTTCGTGGTAGTGAGGCGCATCACCTCGATCGCCGGCGCCATCGCCCACTGCGTGCTGGCCGGGCTCGGCGCTGCGCGCTGGCTGCAGGTGGTCCACGGCCAGGCCTGGGCGAGCCCGATGCTGGGCGCGGTGGCGGCGGCCGTGATCGCCGCGCTGCTGATCGGGGTCATCAGCCTGCGCGCGCGGGAGCGCGAGGACACCCTGATCGGGGCGCTGTGGGCGGTTGGCATGGCCGTCGGCATCCTGTTCATCGCCCGCACCCCGGGCTACGACCAGGACCTGATGAGCTACCTGTTCGGCAACATCCTGCTGGTGCGCGGCAGCGATCTGGGGCTGATGCTCGCGCTCGACGTGACGGTCGTGGCGCTGTGCATCGTGCTCTTCCCCCAGCTGCAGGCGGTGTGCTTCGACGAGGAGTTCGCCCGGCTTCGCGGCCTCGACGTCGAGCTCTACTACCTGCTGCTGCTCTGCCTGACCGCGCTGACCGTCGTGCTGCTCGTGACCGTGGTCGGGATCGTGCTGGTGATCGCGCTGCTGACCCTGCCGGCGGCCATCGCCGGCCAGCTCACCTCGACCCTGCGCGGCATGATCGTCGGCGCGGCGCTGCTCAGCATCGCCTTCACGCTGGTCGGCCTCGCGGTCTCCTACGGCCCCGACCTGCCGGCCGGCGCCACCACGATCGTGCTCGCCGGGCTCGCCTATCTCGCGACCCTGGGCGGCCGCCGCCTGCTGCATCGAAGACCGTCCGCAGTGAGGGAACGCTGACCGTCTCCCCGCTCCCGTCCCCGTTCCCGTTCCCGTTCCCGAGGAGCCTGCCCGCCGCGAGCGGTGCCACGCGCCGAGTGTCGGTGGGTCCCCAGACCCGGCCGCTCCTTGGCCGCCGGGCCGCGATCGGATAGGATCCCCGCTGCAGCGTGATCGCGGGAGGGCTCGATGGTCACTCGGCGCCGATTCCTGATGAACGCGTTCGTCATCCTCGCCCTTGTCCTCGCCGGCGCGATCGCCGGCGCCCAGGACAAGGTTGTCCTCCAGTGCGGCAACGCCTTCTACGACGACGGCGAGGCGACCGACTTCGACTGGTTCGGCGGCGGCCAGGCCGGCGACCCGGACAAGATGTTCGCGGTCAAGTTCGAGCTCGCCGACTTCGGCTTCTCGCCGGGGATGGTCGAGATCACCGGGATCTGCGCCGGCAACACGCTCGCGGTCGGCGGCCTGTTTGCCAACGACGTCTACGTCTACCCCGACAACGAGGGCGTGCCGGACGACACCGTCATCCTCGCCCAGGCCCGCATCCTGACCGGCAACGGCCGCGGCGCGTCGATCGTCGAGCTCGACCGCCCGGTCACCCTGCACGGCGACTTCTGGCTGGTGAACCGCGGCAACGCATCGCTCACCTCGACCGACTTCAACATGGAGCACGACGAGGAGCCGACCGAGGGCCACAGCTACGTCTCGGAGGACGGGATCGCGGAGCTGGAGGAGACGGAGGCCGGCGACTACATGCTGCGCGCCTACCTGCGGCCGACCGACCGCAGCTACCTTACCGGGGGCATGGCGCGGAACTCCGGGGCGGGCGACACCGAGTGGCGGTCGCAGCTCGCGGTCGTCAACGTCGGCGATCGGCCGGTCGAGGCGACGGCGACCTTCCGCGAGACCGGGAGCGACCCGATCGCGATCAGCGGGACCGTCCAGTCCGGCCAGCTGCTGGCATGGGACGACGTGCTCGGCGAGCTGTTCGAGGTCAGCGACGAGGCCGCGGGCTCGATCCAGGTCGACGGCGACGGGCCGCTGGTGGTGACCGCCCGGACCTACAACCAGAACGACGTCGGCACCCTCGGCCAGTTCCTGCCCGGGGTCGTCCCCGAGCAGGCGATGGTGAACGGCGACCTCGGGGTGCTCTCCCCGCTCGCGAGCAACCAGCAGTTCCGGACCAACGTCGGCTACATCAATCTCTCCGACCACCCCTGCGAGGTCCGCGTCACCATCCACGACGCCGCCGGCAGCCAGGTGGGCACCGGGCGGGTCCGCAGCATCGACCCTTCGGGGTGGAAGCAGGACAACGACATCTTCGCGGTCATCGGCGCCGGCAGCCACGACCACGCCTACGGCCTGGCCGAGATCCTCACCAACAACTGCGCGATGTGGGTCTACGCCTCGGTGGTCGACAACGCGACCGGCGACCCGACGATGATCCCGGTGGTCATCCGCTAGGCGCCACCGACCGTCATGGAGATTCCGGCGATCAGAATGCGGCTCTCGCCAAGGGTCATCCTCCCGGCAATGCTGGCGATGACGCTCGGCGCCGCCAGTCACGCTGCGGCGGTCACCGACGACCAGGGAACGGCCACGCCGCCGCAGGAATCGACCGCGGCCGAGGGAGAACCCTCCCCAGCCGAGCGGCGGGACGCGGCGATCGCCCTGTTCAACGAGGGGGTGACGGCGCTCCAGTCGGATGACCTGACGACCGCGAACATGAAGTTCCTCGCAGCCAATCAGGCCGACCCCGAATTTCCCGAGCCCTACCGCGCGCTCGCGGCCACCGCCGCCGAGGCCGGCAACTGGCCATCGGCCGCGCGGTGGGCGGAGGGGCTGCTCCGCTTCGAGCCCGCCAACATCGAGGCGATGCGGACCGTCTACTTCAGCCACCTCATGACCGGAAACGTCGGCGGCGCGCGCAGCTCGGCGCGACGGCTGATCACCGCCGACGCGGCTTCCCTGCCCGACGTTCTCGACCACGGCACGACGTTCCTCTCGAACAACGACTTCGCCATGGCGCGGGCACTGCTCGAGCTCGTGACCGAGGCCGACGCGAGCCAGACGGATGCCCTGTTCTCGCTCGGCGTGAGCTCCAATGGCCTCGGCGATCGCGAGGCGGCGCGCGCCGCGTTCACGCGTTTTCTCGAGCTGGCCCCTCCGGACCACCCCGACGCGGCGGCCGCCAGGGAAATGGTGCGGTTCCTGGAGTAGCCGCGCCAAGGGTTGGCGCGCCAGGTGCCACGCCGGGATTCCGCCCGGGGCTTTCCGCGCCCGGCGGGCCGGCCGCTCAGCTCTGCTTGCGGAGCTGGTCGAGCATCACCGCCAGCAGGATCACGAAGCCGAGCACCACCTGCTGGACGTACGAGCCGACGCCGACCAGGTTGAGGCCGTTGCGGAGCACGCCGATCAGCATCGCCCCGACGAAGGTGCCGACGATCCCGCCGCGCCCCCCGAACAGGCTGGTGCCGCCCACCACCACCGCCGCGATCACCTCGAGCTCGAACATCAGGCCGGCGTTGGGCTGGCCGCTGCTCATGCGCGACGCGAGGAGGATCCCGCTGATGGCCGCGAGCACGCCGGAGATGACGTACACCAGGACGATGACGCGCGACGTCCTGATGCCCGCGAGGCGCGCCGCCTCCGGGTTTCCCCCGACCGCGTACACGTAGCGGCCGAACGGGGTGTGGGCGAGCACGAACCAGGCGACGGCGTAGACGCACAGCATCACGGCCGTCGGGAATGGGATGCCGGCCAGGCGCCCGCTCCCCAGGAAGTCGAAGGCCTCGGGCAGGCCCCACACCGGCCGTCCGCCCACCAGCAGATAGGCGGCGCCGCGCCAGATCGTCATCATGGCGAGCGTCGCGATGAACGGCGTCACCGAGAACCTCGCGATCACCACTCCCGAGAGGAGCCCGCTGAGCAGGCCGACCGCGATGCCGCCGAGAAGGCCCAGGCCGATGACGACCGGCAGCGGGGCCTGCGCCTTGAGAAGCAGCGCGCAGACCACGCCCGAGATCGCCACCAGCGACCCGACCGAGAGGTCGATGCCGGCGGTCAGGATGACGAAGGTCATGCCGGCCGCGATGATGGCCAGCACCGAGGTCTGCAGCGTGACGTTGGTCAGGTTGGCGATGGTCAGGAAGTGCTCCGAGGCGATGCTGAAGACGATGACCTCGACGACGAACGCGACGATGATGCCGTACTCCGTGAAGGCGGCCGCCAGCCGGCTCGAGGACGGCCTGCTCATGCCAGCGCCCCGGTCCGCGGCTCGCTCGCCGTCGCGAGCTCCATGATCCGCTGCGCCGTCGCCTCCCGCCGGTCGAGGACCGCGCGCATCCTCCCTTCGCGCATGACGCCGATGCGGTCCCCGAGAGCGAGCACCTCGGGGAGGTCGGACGAGATCACCACCACCCCGATGCCACGGGCGGCGAGGTCGCGCAGCATGCCGTGAATCTCGCGCTTGATCGCCACGTCGATCCCCTTCGTCGGCTCATCGAACAGCAGCAGCCTCGCCTCGGTGAACAGCCAGCGGGCGAGCACCACCTTCTGCCGGTTTCCCCCGCTCAGGTGGGTGACCTTCTGGTGGATCCCCGGGGTCCTGATCCGGAGGCTGTCGACGAACCCCCGGCTGACGTCGTCCGCCCGCCTCCAGTCGATCGCGAGGCGCCTCCTGAGCGACCTCAGCCCGCTCAGCAGGATGTTGTCGCGCACCGACAGCTGCATGATCAGCCCCTGCTGGTTGCGGTCCTCGGTGAGCAGGCCGATGCCCAGGTCGATCGCCTCGCGCGGGCTGCGAGGGTCGATCTCCCGGCCGTCGAGCTCGATCCGGCCGGCGTCCCTGCGATCGGCCGCGAAGATCAGCCTCGCCGCCTCGGTGCGGCCGGACCCGACCAGCCCGGCGATGCACAGCACCTCGCCCCGCCGCAGCTCGAAGCTGACGTCGCGGACCGCCGGCGCCCGGCGAAGCCCCTCGACCCGGAGCATCACGCCGCCGGCGGGGCGATCACCTGGCGGCGCCTCGTCGGCGAGCTCCCGGCCCACCATGTGCCGCACCAGGGTCGATCGGTCGAGCGACGCGGCGGCGTACGTCCCCACCTTGCGGCCGTCCCGAAGCACCGTCACCCGGTCCGCGATCTCGTCGACCTCGTCGAGGCGATGCGAGATGTAGATCACGCCCACCCGGCGCGCCGCCAGCCTGCGGACCACGCCGAACAGCGTCGCCAGCTCCCGGTCGGCGAGCGTCGCCGAGGGCTCGTCCATGGCCACGATTCGGACGTCGTGGCCGAGCACCCGCGCGATCTCGACCAGCTGCTGCTGGGCCGGGCTGAGATCGGCGACGCGGCGGTCCACCGGGAGGTCCTCGCCGAGCATGGCCAGCAGCCGGCGCGCCCGCGCGCGCAGCGCCGGCCAGTCGATGACCGGCAGCCGCGCCCGCCGCGGCAGCAGGCCGAGCGAGATGTTCTCGGCCACCGAGAGGTGGGGGACCAGCTTGAAGTCCTGATAGATGACCCCGATGCCGGCGCGCAGCGCGTCGAGCGGCGCCCGCATCGCGAGCTCGGCCCCGTCGACCGAGATCCGTCCGCGGGTCGGCAGCTCGGCCCCACCGAGCAGCTTGACCAGGGTGGACTTCCCGGCGCCGTTCTCCCCGACCAGGCAGTGCACCTCGCCGGCGTGGAGCTCGAAGTCGACGTCCTCGAGGGCGGTCACGCCCGGGTACGACTTGGACACCCGCGACATCGCGAGGAGCGGCGGCCCCGGCGCGGCGGCGGTCGAGGGGCCCGGTCCGGCGGGCCGGATGGTCACGGCGCGGGCGGGCCGGGCGCCCCGTCTCCGGGCTCCGCTCCGGCGGCCGCTCGAGTCGCCGGCTCGCGCTCCGGCGACGCCTCGAGGAGGCGGTCGCGGTCGACGATGCCGACCTCCACCGGGACCACCGCAGGGACCTCCTCGCCGGCGAGGTGGCGGGCGATGGTGTCGATGGTCCGTCTCCCGATCTCGAAGGGGTACTGCACGACGTCCGCCTTCAGCGCCCGTCCCTTGAGGATCGCGTCGCGGGCGGGAGGGGTCGCGTCATAGCCGACGATCACGATCCCCTCGCGTCCGAAGTCCTCCACCGCATCGAGCGCCCCCAGGGCGGAGTCGTCGTTGATCCCGAACACGCCGTCGAGCTGCGGGTTCGCCTGCAGGACATCCGCGGCGGCCTGGAGGGCGCGGTCGCGCAGGCCGAGCCCGTCGACGTCGGCGACGATCTCGATGCCGGGGTGGCGGGCGAGCGCCTCGCGGAAGCCCTGCACGCGATCGAGGACCGAGGTGATGGCCGGCTGGTTGATGATCGCGACCCTGCCGCGACCGCCGAGCCGGCCAGCCAGGTACTCGCCGGCGAGCCGGCCGCCGGCGAGGTTGTCGGACGCGATGTGGGAGACCACCTCCCCCGCGGTCGACGCGATGTCCGCGGTGAAGACCGGGATCCGCGCCCGATTGGCGGTACGGATACCCGCGCCGATCCCGTTCGAGTCGACCGGACAGACGATGATGGCGTCGACCCCCCGGGTGGTGAAGTCCTCCAGCTGCGAGATCTGCCGGCCGGCGTCCCACTCCGCCGCGTTGACCAGCAGCTGGTATCCCTGCTCGGCCGCCCCCGCCCGCAGGCCGTCCTCGAGGTCACGGTAAAAGACGTGGGCGCGGGTCAGCAGGGAGACCCCGATGGTCGTGCCGGCGTTCTCGGGCTCACCCGGCCCGCACGCCAGGCCCGCGCCGAGCGCCAGGACGGCTGCCCACATCGACCATCTGCTTCCGGGCGTCACCGGTCCCCTCCACGAGCATATCAGCGCGGCCGTCGCCGGTGTCGTCGCGAGCCGCGATCGGTGTATCCTCAGAGAGCTGGACCGGCCGCACCCGCCGGCCGGGCTCGCCGCGGCGAGCCCGCTCGACTGCCTGGCGGGGCGCCCCGGTCGAGGAGGTGATCCATGGGTCGGCTTTCCTGTGCGTTGCATCTTCCCGTCCCCGCCGCGGCGGTCGCGGCGCTGCTGCTGCTGGGCGGATGCTCCGTCAACCCGGCGACCGGGCAGCGGCAGCTGGCGCTGATCAGCGAGCAACAGGAGATCGCCCTCGGCCAGCAGGGGGCGCAGAGCGCCCTCGCCCAGTTCGGGCACTACGACGATGCCGCGCTCCAGGAGTACGTGGCGGGCGTCGGCCAGCGCCTCGCCGCGGCGTCGGAGCGGCCCGAACTGCCGTGGTCCTTCACCGTGGTCGACGACCCGGTGGTCAACGCCTTCGCCCTGCCGGGCGGGCCGATCTTCGTCACCCGCGGCATCCTCGCCCACTTCGGCTCCGAGGCCGAGCTGGCCTCGGTGATCGGCCACGAGATCGGCCACGTCACGGCGCGCCACTCGGTGGAGCAGATGAGCAGCGCGCAGCTCGCCAACCTCGGGCTCGGGGTGGCGATGATCGCGAGCGAGGCCCTCCGCCCCTACGCCGGGCTCGCTGCCCAGGGGCTGCAGCTGATGTTCCTCAAGTTCAGCCGGGACGACGAGAACCAGGCCGACGAGCTCGGCCTGCGCTACGTGACCCGCGCCGACTACGACCCCAACGAGATGCCGAAGATGTTCAACACCCTGGACCGGATCAGCGCCGCCCAGGGCGACGGCGGGCGGATCCCGGTGTGGGCCTCGACCCACCCCAACCCGGACCGCCGTCTCGAGCGCACCCTCGAGCGGATCGCGGCGCTGCCGTCCAACCAGCAGACGGGAACGGTGGAGCGCAACGGCTACCTGCGGCACGTCGACGGCCTCGTGTTCGGTGACGACCCCCGCCAGGGCTACTTCGTCGGCAGCCGCTTCTACCACCCCGAGCTCGCCTTCCGGCTCGACTTCCCCGACGGCTGGAGGACCATCAACACCCGCCAGTACGTGGCGGCGATCAGCCCGGAGAAGGATGCCGTCATCATGCTCTCCATGGCCAAGGCCGAGACGGCGGCCGCGGCGGCGCAGAGCTTCTTCGCCGAGGAGGGCATCGAGCGCGGCTCGGGCTGGCGGCAGAACTTCACCAACTTCCGCACCGTGGCCAGCCAGCAGCAGCCCAACGTGGTGCGTGGCCTGGTCGGGTTCCTCGACCACGGCGGCCAGGTCTACCAGCTCGTCGGCTACACTCCCGAGGCGAGCTGGGCGACCTACCGGCCGGCGATGGAGGCGAAGCTCGCGACCTTCCGCGCGGTCACCGACCGCCGCTACCTCGATGTCAAGCCGAAGCGCGTCGAGCTGGTCGAGCTGCCGCAGCGGATGACCCTCGCCGGCTTCAACCAGCGCTACCCGTCGACCGTCGACCTGACCGCGCTGGCGATCGCCAACGGGGTCGACGAGAACGTCATGCTCGACAAGGGCACGCTCATCAAGCGGATCGTCGGCGGCGAGCTGCCCGACAGGTGACCAGCGACGCGCCGGGTCGAGCGACGAGGAGGGCCATGGACGGCAAACGGATCCTGCTGGTCATCTCGGGCGGCATCGCGGCCTACAAGAGCCTCGACCTGATCCGCCGGCTGCGCGAGCAGGGTGTGGCGGTGCGCTGCATCCTGACCGAGGCCGCCTCCCACCTGGTGACCCCGCTGTCGGTGGCCGCGCTGAGCGAGGAGCGCGTCTACCAGGACCTGTTCTCCCTGACCGACGAGACCGAGATCGGCCACATCCGGCTGTCGCGCGAGGCCGACCTGGTGGTGGTGGCGCCGGCCACTGCCAACATCCTCGCCAAGATGGCGGCCGGCATCGCCGACGACCTGGCCACCACCGCACTGCTCGCCGCCGACGCGCCGATCCTGGTCGCGCCCGCGATGAACGTCGTGATGTGGGAGCACCCCGCCACCCGCCGCAACCTGGCGCTGCTGGTCGAGCGCGGCGTTCACGTGGTCGGGCCGGCGAGCGGCGAGCTGGCGTGCGGCGAGACCGGCGCCGGGCGGATGGCGGAGCCGGCGGACATCCTGGCCGCGGTCGCCGCCCTGCTCGCCCGCAGCGGCGCGCTGGCCGGCCGGCGCGCCCTGGTCACCAGCGGGCCGACCTTCGAGCCGATCGACCCGGTGCGGTTCCTCGGCAACCGCTCCTCGGGCCGGCAGGGGCACGCGATCGCCGCGGCCCTCGCCACGCTCGGCGCCGACACCGTGCTGGTCAGCGGGCCGACCGCCCTGCCCGATCCCCCCGGGGTCACCGTGCGCCGGGTGGAGACCGCGCGCGAGATGCTCGCCGCCTGCCTTGCCGAGCTGCCGGCCGACGTCGCGGTGTGCGCGGCGGCGGTCGCCGACTGGCGGGTTGCCTCACCGCTCGAGCACAAGCTGAAGAAGGCCGGCGGCCGGCCGCCGGCGCTGCGCCTCGTCGAGAACCCGGACATCGTGGCTGCAATCGCGGCCGCCGACGCGCGGCCGCGCCTCGTGGTCGGGTTCGCGGCCGAGACCGAGGACGTGGTCGGCAACGCCGCCGCCAAGCGGCAGGCCAAGGGCTGCGACTGGATCCTCGCCAACGACGTCGCGCCCGGGTCGGGGGTGCTGGGAGGCGACCGCAACACCGTCCACCTGGTGACCGCGGCCGGCGTCGAGCCCTGGCCGACGCTGACCAAGGACGAGGTGGCGCGGCGGCTGGCCGAGCGGATCGCCGGCTCGCTCACCGGCCAGGCCGCCGGGGCGCCGCGGTGAGGGCTGGGTCTTGACCCGGGGTGTTGCAGTAGGGGCGCGAACCAAGTAAGCTGTCGGTGGGCGCTTGGTCGGCTGCCCGTTGGGTCGCAGCCGAGGGTGCCCGGACGATCCGAGCCATCCTGAGAACGTCGCGCGTGAGGCTTGAGGTCGTCTGATCCGTGGGGCAGCATCACCTTGCAGTGGAGATGCGCCCTGCAGCCTGCGCTTCCTCGCGCCCGATGAGGAAAGGGAATGGACGAGAACACGACACAGCAGAACTCGCAGGAGCACGGTGAGGGTGGTCGGCGGCGCCGGCGGCGGCCGCGGCGCCGGGGCGGCATCAAGGGCCCGGTGACCGGGGTCCAGGGCTACCTGTGGATGCGCGACAACGGCAGCCCCCTGATGGTGGCGGCGGAGCGCAACTTCGTCGCCGACCGGTCGGACCCGATGGTGCCGGTCGAGCTGGTGCGGCCGTTGCACCTCGAGAGCGGCCTCCTGATCGGAGGCAAGGCGCGCGGCGGCGACCGGCCGCGGCTGATCGAGATCGACATGGTGGAGGGCCTCACCCCCGAGGACTACCGGGCCAAGGCGATCCCCTTCACCGAGCTGATCAGCATCGATCCCCTGGAGCGCTTCATCCTCGAGACCGAGCCCTCGATCGTGGAGCCCCGGGTGGCGGAGCTGATCGCGCCGCTCGGCAAGGGCCAGCGCTGCCTGATCGTCTCGCCGCCCAAGGCCGGCAAGACCACGCTGCTCCAGCAGATGGCCCACGCCATCGCGATCAACCACCCGTCGACCACCATCTTCGTGCTGCTGGTCGACGAGCGGCCCGAGGAGGTCACCGACTGGAAGCGGAGCATCGTCCTCGGCGACGTCTTCGCGTCGTCGTCGGACCAGTCGATCGAGAGCCACATCCAGGTCTCGGAGATGGTCTTCGAGCGCGCCCGCCGGCTGGTCGAGATGGGCGTGGACGTGGTCGTCTTCATGGACTCGCTGACCAGGATGGCGCGGGCCTACAACAACGCCCAGAAGGGCTCGGGCCGGATCATGTCCGGCGGCATCGACGCCCGGACCATGGAGAAGCCGCGCCGCTTCTTCGGCTCGGCCCGCAACGTCGAGAACGGCGGCAGCCTGACCGTGGTCGCGACCTGCCTCATCGACACCGGATCGCGGATGGACGAGGTGATCTTCCAGGAGTTCAAGGGCACCGGCAACATGGAGCTGGTGCTCGACCGCAAGCTCTTCGACAAGCGGATCTTCCCCTGCATCCACATCCCCCAGTCAGGGACCCGCAAGGAGGAGAAGCTGTACCCCAAGGAGCAGATCGAGAAGCTCTACCTGATGCGGCGCGCTCTGTCGTCGCTGTCGCCCGAGGCGGCGATGGAGCTGCTGCTGCAGAAGGTCCGCGAGTTCCCGACCAACGCGCAGTTCCTGGCCTCGCTGCAGCTGCGCTGAGGCGCTGCCCGCGGGGTTGAATCGAAGAACCCACCCCAACCGTCACCGGCTCAGGATCTCTCTCATGCCACCGCCGGACCAGCTCCGGCTGCGCGACAGCCGCTACCGCCCGCTCGAGCCGTTCGTGCCCGCCTGCGGCGCCTCGTTGACGCCGGCTGCCTCGGCCTGAGCGTCGGCCGACTGCCCCCACACCGCGAGCAGCCGCGGCGCGAGCAGCGAGCGCCCGCTGAGCTCGCGCAGCGACGGCGACGTCCGCGCGGCAGCCCCGAGCAGCACCGCCAGCACGATCAGCCCGACGCCGCCGGCCAGCAGTGCCCCGGCGAGGCGGTTGAGCCAGCCCAGGTGGACTGCCTCGAGCGTCCTCGAGATCCCCCAGCCGGCAGCCAGGCAGAGGGCGATGCAGGCGACCGCCGGTAGCACCCTGCCGAGGGCGGCTGCAATCCATCCGGGACCGAGCCATCCCTGGAGCAGCGCTGCGGCGTCGACGCCGACCGCAACCGCGAGCCACAGCCCAGCCACCAGCCCGCCGATGCCGAGCACGAGCCGCGCCGCGCCCTTCCAGAAGCCGCACAGCGCGATCCCGAGCCAGACCACAGCCAGCGCCCAGTCGAGGGCCGTCATCCGAGCAGGCGGACCGTGAGGCGCAGGAAGTCGGCCTCGGTCACGATGCCGAGCAGCTCGCGCGAGGGGCCGACCACCGGCAGGCAGCCGTACTTGTTCTCGAGCAGGATGCGGGCCGCGTCGCGCACCGGCAGCTCCGGCGGGACGGTGACCACGTCGCGGTGCATCGCCTCCACCACCGGCACGGTGGCGAAGATCCGGTGCTGCTCATCGTGGTCGACCTCGGCGAAGATCGAGAACGACGCCGCGAGCAGGTCCCGGTGGGTGAGCAGGCCGACCAGCTTGCCGTCGCGCACCACCGGCAGGTGTCGGATCCGGCCGCGCGCCATGCACCGCTGGGCCTGGGCCAGGGTCCCGTCCTCGGTGAGGGTGACGAGGTCGGTCGACATGAGCTCGCGAACCTGCATCGAGCCGTTCATGGGAAAGACCTCCCGGAATCAGTGTACCCTGGACGGCGACGATGTCCGACCAGCGCCAACCGATGGCAGAGGCGAGCGAAGGGGCAGGGATCCGGCTTGCGATCCAGCTGCCTCCCGATGCCCGCTTCCGGGTGGTCGCGGAGACCGCGCTCCGGATCTACCTGCGGCCGATCTGCCGCAGCGCAGCGCAGGCGCCGCAGCTGCTGGGTGAGCTCTCCGCCATGATCGACGAGGTCGCCGGGGACGAGCCGATCGAGGTGGTCTTCACCTGCCGCCGGCCGGCCCTCGAGGTGACCGTGTGCTCGGGAAAGCGGCGCCGGTCGCGGCGCTGGCTGCTGGCCCCGGAGGAGCGGCCAGCGGGCTCTCCCTGAGCGCGGCCTCCGCCGGCGCGGCCCGCTCCGCTACATGTAGAGCCCGCCCGAGACGTTGAGCACGACGCCGGTGATGTAGGCCGCGCCGGGCGAGCACAGGAAGGCCACCGCCGCGGCCACGTCGGCCGGCTCGCCGAGCCGAGGGATGGCGACGGCGGCGAGCAGCGCCGCTCGCTGGGCGTCGGTCAGCGCCTCGGTCATCGGGGTCCTGATGTAGCCGGGGGCGATCGCGTTCACCGTCACGTTGCGCGGGCCGAGCTCGCGTGCCAGGGCCTTGGTGAAGCCGATCAGGCCGGCCTTGGAGGCGGCGTAGTTGGCCTGGCCGGCGTTGCCCATCAGGCCGACCACCGAGGCGATGTTGACGATCCGCCCCGAGCGCTGCTTGATCATGATCCGGGCCGCCGGCTGGGTGAGGTTGAACGCGCCGTCGAGGTTGATGCCGAGCACCGCCCGCCAGTCCTCCGGCTTCAACCGGATCAGCAAAGCGTCGCGGGTGATGCCGGCGTTGTTGACCAGGATGTCGAGCCGGCCGTGGCGCTCGTGGATGGCGGTGACCACCGCCGCCGCCGCCGCGCCGTCGCTGACGTCCGACACCACGCCCTCGGCCGCGCCGCCGGCGGCGACGATCGCGCCGACCGTCTCGACCGGGTCGACGACGTCGCTGCAGACCACCCTCGCCCCATCCCGCGCCAGCCGCTCGGCGATCGCCCGGCCGATGCCGCGCGCCGCCCCGGTCACCACCGCCACCTGGCCCTGAAGCTCTGCCATGGTTCCTCCAGCACGCGAGCGGGCGGTCAGCCGACCAGCTCCGCGATCGCCGCCTCGATCGACTCCACGGTCCCCGCCGCCAGGCACCTCGCGTCGCGGTCGATGCGCCGCACCAGGCCCGACAGCACGTTGCCGGTGCCGACCTCGAGGAAGGTGTCGAAGCCGTCCGCCCGCATCCGCTCGACGGTCGCCCGCCACAGCACCGGCGCGTCGACCTGGCGAATCAGCCCGTCCCGCACCTCCTCCGGGGAGGCCACCGGGACGGCATCGACGTTGCGGTAGACCGGCACCTCGAGCGGCGCCAGCGCGACCCCGCGCAGCGCCGGCTCGAGCCCCTCCCGGGCGGGCGCCATCAGCGGCGAGTGGAAGGGCGCCGACACCGGCAGCGGCAGCGTGCGCCGCGCGCCGCGCGCGGAGCACAGCGCCGCCGCGCGCCCGACCGCCGCGGCGTCGCCGGCGATCACCACCTGGCCGGGGGCGTTGAAGTTGGCCGCGGCCACCACGCCCCCGCCGGCGGCGGTGGCCTCGGCGCAGGCCGCGACGACCAGCTCGTCATCGATGCCGATCACCGCCGCCATCGCGCCGGCGCCGACCGGCACCGCCTGCTGCATGAGGCGGCCGCGCAGCCGCACCGTGCGCAGGGCATCGTCGAGGCCGAGCCCGCCGGCCGCGACCACCGCCGAGTACTCGCCGAGGCTGTGGCCGGCCACCGCGCCGACCCGGATCCCGGCCGCCGCCAGCACCCGCCACGCGGCGATCGAGTGGGCGAGCAGCGCCGGCTGGGTGTTCTCGGTCAGCCGCAGCGCCTCCTCCGGGCCCTGCCAGCACAGCTTTGACAGCGCCACGCCGAGCGTCCGGTCGGCCGCGGCGAAGACCTCGCGCGCCGCCGCCCAGCGCTCGGCGAGGTCACGGCCCATCCCGACCGCCTGCGACCCCTGGCCCGGAAACAGCGCGGCGAGCCTCATCGCGCCCGCTCCCCTCAGAACCGGAACAGCGACGAGGCCCAGGTCAGCCCGCCGCCGAAGGAGGAGGTCAGCACGAGGTCGCCGCGGCGCATCCGACCCTTGTCGCGGGCATCCACCATGGCGAGCGGGATCGACGCCGAGGAGGTGTTGCCGACCCGGTGCACGTTGCTGAACACCTGCTCGTCCCGCAGGCCGAGCCGCTGCCCCACCGCCTGGATGATGCGCTGGTTGGCCTGGTGCGGGATGAACAGGTCGATCTCCTCGACCCCGATGCCGGCGGCGGCGAGCACCGACAAGCTGAGCTCGGTGAGTGCCCGCACCGCGACCTTGAAGGTCTCGTTGCCGCGCATCTTGATGAAGGGCAGCCGCTGCTCGATCGACTTGGTGCTCCAGGGCGGGAAGCGGCAGCCGCCGCCCGGCATCGCGATCAGGTCGGCCAGGGTCCCGTCGGTGCGCCAGGCGATCTGCAGGATTCCCTCTCCCTGAGGCGCCGGCTGCAGCACCACCGCCGCCGCGCCGTCGCCGAACAGCACGCAGGTGGTGCGGTCGGTCCAGTCGAGGTAGCGGGTCAGGCACTCGGCGCCGATCACCAGCACGGTGGTCGCCTCGCCGGTGGCGATGAACTGGCGCGCCACGTTGAGCGCGTAGGTGAAGCCGGAGCACGCCGCGGACAGGTCGAAGCAGGCGGCGTTGGCAAGCCCGAGCCGCGGCTGGACGATCGCGGCAGACGCCGGGATCGGCTGCTCGACCGTGGCGGTGGCCAGGATCAGGAGGTCGACCGCGGCCGGGTCGATGCCCGCGTCCTTTATCGCCGCCCGGCCGGCGCGCTCGGCAAGGTCGACCAGCGCCTCGCCGTCGGCGACCATCCGCCGCTCGGAGATCCCGGTGCGGCTGGTGATCCACTCGTCGCTGGTCTCGACGATGGCTTCCAGGTCGTGGTTGGTCAGCACCCGCTCCGGCAGGTAGCCGCCGAGCCCGACGATCTTGGCGGTGCGGGCGAAGCCGTCGTGCATCGCTAACCGGCCCCTCGCGCAGCGGGCGCTTCCAGGACCTCGAGGATCTTCTCCCCGATGCGGCCGACCACGTCGCTCTCCGCGTAGGTGCGGGCGAAGCGGATCGCGTTCCGGATGGCCTTGGGTGAGGAGCGGCCATGGGCGATCAGGCACGCACCGTTGACGCCGAGCAGCGGCGCCCCTCCGTACTCCGAGTAGTCGACCTTGCGCTTGAGGCTGCGGAAGGCGCCCTTGGCCATCAGCAGCCCGGCCCCGTAGACCGGCGACCGCTGGGCCTCCTCCTTGAGGATCCCGATCACCATCTCGCCGAGCCCCTCGGCGACCTTGAGGACGACGTTGCCGGTGAAGCCGTCGCAGACGATCACGTCGACCTCGCCGACGAACACGTCCCGGCCCTCGACGTTGCCGATGAAGCGGATGCCGGCGCCGGCCAGCACCCGGTACCGCTCGCGCACCCGGGGCCCGCCCTTGCTCTCCTCCTCGCCGACCGACATCAGGCCCACCCGCGGCTGCTTGACCCCCAGCACCGACTCCGCGTACAGCGCGCCCATGACCGCAAACTGCACCAGCTGGTGCGGCTTGCACTCGACGTTGGCGCCGACGTCGAGCACCAGGGTGTGGCCCTCGGAGCGGGGCAGGATGGCCGCCAGGGCCGGCCGGTCGACGCCCGGGATCATGCCGAGGACGGACTTGGCGGCCACCCAGGCGGCGCCGGTGTTGCCCGCGGTCACCATCGCCGCCGCGCGCTTCGACCGCACCAGCTCGGCGCACACCGACAACGACGAGTTGCGCTTGCCGCGCAGCACGCTGACCGGCGGGTCGTCCATCGCCACGACCTCGGGCGCATCGACCAGGTCGAGCCCGGCCGGGGCGATGCGGAAGCGGCCGAGCTCGCGCCGCAGCCGCCGGGTGGGGCCGACGAGCAGGACCGGGATGCCCAGCTCCTCGACCGCCTGCAGCGCGCCGAGCACCGCCGCCCGGGGCGCGCCGTCGCCGCCCATGGCGTCGAGGGCGATCGGCCGGAGGGATCTGCGGGCCACGGCTCACGCTCCGCGGCCGCGCCGGCGCACCGCGCCCCGCGGCGGCAGGGGCCGCGGGCCGGAGCCGCGGCAGCTCGACGTGTGGCCGGCCATCGGCCTCAGTCCAGCTCCTCGACAGCCACGACCTCGCGGCCCTTGTAGCTGCCGCAGTGCGGACAGACCTGGTGCGGCGGCTTGGGCTCGAAGCACGAGGTGCACAGGCTCCATCCCGGTGGGACGAGCGCGTGGTGGGAGCGCCGCTTGTCGCGGCGCGAACTCGAGTGTCGTCGCTTGGGGTTCGGCATGTTCGGCTCCGTTTCCTCGACAGCAGTGGTTTCGTCTCAATCAGTTCGTGGGGCTCTTTCCCGCGAGCTCGCGCAGCGCCTGCCAGCGCTCGTCGGTCTCGGGCTCGCAGCGGCACGCCCCCTCGCGGTTGCGGTTGGCCCCGCAGCGCGGGCAGAGGCCGGCGCAGGCCTCGTCGCAGACGATGCGCATCGGCAGCCCCAGGATGATCTGCTCGGCTGCCAGGTCGTCGAGCTCGAGCTCGTGCCCGGCGAGGAAGGCGACCTCCAGCTCGTCGTCCTCGATCGCAAGCTCGCCCTCTTCGGCGGCCACGGCCGCGGCCCGGTACTCCACGGAGAACGTGTCCTCCAGCCGCCACGGCACCGGATCGAGGCAGCGCGCGCAGAGCAGCGTGCCCGACGCCTCGATCGACCCCTCGACCAGGTAGCCGCCGGCCGCCGGCCGGGCGGTGCCCGAGATCCGGGCCGCCATCTCCCCCGCCACCTGGTCCTCGTCCAGGCGCTCGGGGGGCAGGCTCAGCTTGTGGTCGAAGCTGAGCGGCTCCTTGTCGGCTGAAGACAGATCCACCTTCACGCGGCCCTCCGCGCACGGAAGGCGGAGTATAGCAAAGTACGGCCGTCACCTCGAGGCACCACTCGGTTGCACGTTCCCGTACCCGTACCCGTTCCCGTTCCCGGGCTTCCACCAGACCATCAGGTAACCTCCCAACTGGCTGAAAAGAAATGGGTTGTGCGATCCAACGGGAAGCGCAATCGGGGACGGGAACGGGCAGGGGAACGGGAACGAAGCTCCACCGGCGGGTTGTCGTCGCGAAGCGCAGGCTCCGACCCGAGGTCAGTCCCGGGAGGCCTCGGGGCTGCGGAGGGCCGCCGCCGGGACGATCTGCGGCGCCATCGTCAGCGCGAACACGCCGGCGCCCACCGCGGCCAGCGACAGCACGGTCCACGCGGCGCCGCCGACCACCGGCAGGAAGCGCGCCATCAGCATCGCCAGCACGCCGACGAAGACCGCAGCGGTCAACGGCAGGGCGCGGCCGATCGGGAGCCGTCCGAGCACCACCCTGCCGAGGCCGCCGCCGAGCACCGCCAGGCCGACCGCCTTGACCGCCAGGAACCCCATCCCCAACGCGGCGGCGAGCGGCAGGCCGAGCCCCGGCCCGAGGCCGATCGCCGCGATCAGGGCGGCCAGCAGCGTCAGCGCGACCATGGCGCCGAGCACTGCGACCCGCAGGCCGAGCGCGGGCAGCGCCAGCGCCCCGCAGCGGACCCGCACCGGCCACAGCAGGCCGATCGACGTGGTCGCGAGCAGCCAGCCGCCGGCGATCAGCAGCCGCAGTGCGATCCGCAGCCGGGCGCCGTCCTCGCCGGCCGCCGGCGCCACGGCGAGCCCGGCCAGCGACGACAGGCCGATCATCCGGCCCTCCACCCTGGCGCCGGGCTCGACGCAGACCTTGCCGAAGACCGCGACCGCGTGGCCGCGCACGTCGGCGTGCGGCCCGAGAACGACGTCGCCGGCGAGGGCAACGACGTCGCCCTCGACCAGCTCGTCGACCCGGAGCTCGGACAGGGCCGCCACTCTGGCCGGGGACGCCAACGCGAGCGTCCCGTGCCCGAGCAGCAGGCCGAGGGCGAAGACCGGGATCAGTCGCCGCGGTGCCATGGCGCGACCGGCAGCCACCTGCGGGTGGCCGCGACGATGAGGCCGAGCCCGACGAGAGCCGCCACCACGGCGGCAACCAGCAGCGCGGGCGGCAGGGCGAGCCGGGCCGCCCCGGCGGCCGCGGTCATCGCGACGCCCCAGTCGGAGGCGGCGCTCGCGAGCGTGAGCCAGGCCTGGGAGGAGGCCACCGGCAGCTGGGCGAGCAGGCTTCCCCCGGGCACGCCGCCCATCATCGCCGCGCCCAGGAGGGCGAGCAACGCCGACGCCGCCACCGGCAGCAGGGCGGCCAGCAGCCGCCGCTTTCGCAGCGGGGAAACCGCGGCCATCACCCGCTCGACGAGGGCGGGGTCGGCAGGGGGCGCCGCCCGCTCGAAGAGCCGCTCGAGCCCGCGCTCGGCCGCCGCCATCGCCCGGCAGCCGGCGCAACCCTCGAGGTGGCGCAGGTCGGCGGCGTCGAGGCTGCCGGTGTCGCCGTTCGCCTCGAGGAGCCGCTCCTGGATCGTTCGACAGTCCGCCTGCACGGCGTTCCTCCTCTCACGCCTCACTACAGGTACTCCTGCAGTGCCCTTCGAAGTACGGAGTGGGCCCGGAAAAGTTTGTTCTTGACGGTCCCCAGGGGCATCCCCTTGAGATCGGCGATGTCCTGGTAGGACAGCCCGGCGAAGTGGCGCAGCAGCACCAGCTCGCGGTACTCCGACCGGAGCCCCGCGATGGCGGCCCTCATGGCCTCGGCGAGCTCGCGGTTCTCGAAGTGGCCGAGCGGGTCCTTGCTCGCGTCGACCACCGCGAGCTCGACCTCCTCGCCCTCGGCGTCCTGGCGGACCAGCGACACCGTGCTCAGCCGCCGTCGGCGGAGCTGGTCGATGCCCAGGTTGTGGGCGATCCGGAACAGCCAGGTCGAGAAGCGGTACTGCGGGTCGTAGCGGTCGAGGGCGCCCCAGGCGCGGATGAAGGCCTCCTGGGAGAGCTCGCGGGCGAGCTCCATGTCGCCCACGATCTGGCCCAGGAAGGCGGTCAGCCGGCGCTGGTAGCGGCGGACCAGGGCGCCGAAGGCGGCCTGGTTGCCGGCCAGTGCCAGCTCGACCAGGAGCTCGTCGGACGGCTGCGGGGTCGGCTGGGTCACGGCGGCGGCATGATAGCGCGCCCCGGGCGGCCACGGCGACGCCCGGTCGGCCGCCTCGCTGCTTCCGGCCGGCGCCGCGGCGCGGCGCCGTCATCGGCTGCCCGCTCTCACCCGGCTACTGGGGCGCGCCGCCCTTCGTCAGGTAGCCCAGGTACTCGCGCGCGGTGGCCGCCTCGGGACGGTCCGGGGCCAGGCTGAGGAAGGCCTCGAAGTCGGCCCGCGCCTCGTCGTTGGCGCCCAGGCTGAGCGCGACCAGGCCGCGGTAGTAGTGGGCGAGCGGCTCCACCGGCTGCTGGGCCACGGCGCGGTCGAGGAAGGGCTTCGCCGCCTCGGACTCGCCGTTGTTGTAGTGGGTCATGCCGATGTTGATCAGGGTCGTCGGGTGGATCGGCTCCTCGGCCGGGATCCTCGCGAGCAGCGCCTCGGCCTCCGCCATCTTGCCCTGGGCGGCGACCACCGCGCACAGCGTTCGCAGGGTGCCGACGTGGGCGGGGTCGATGGCGAGCGAGCGCGCGAGCACCGCCGCGGCCTCCACGAGCTTGCCGTCATCCATGTAGGTCTTGGCGAGCGACACCAGCACCGGGGGCTGGTCGGCGGGGGCGAGCTCGGCGAGCACCTTCTCGTACTCCTCGCGCGCCTTCTCGTAGTCGCCCGTCGCGCTCAGCGCGCCGGCCTGGTCATAGAGGTCGGCCGCCGCGGCCATCCGCTGGGCCCGCACCACCTCCTCGGGCAGGCGGACCAGGTTGACGTGGACCGGCTCCGCGATCCCCTGGCTGTAGATCTCGACCATCTGCTCCCAGGGCTCGAAGCCGATCGCCTCGACCCGCAGAATCCACGAGCCGCCCTTGAGCCCGAGATAGGAGCACTTGCCCTTCTTGTCGGTGGTGAGCTCGCGCTCGAAGACCACCGTCTCGTCGGCCGCGAAGCGCAGCTTCAAGCTCGCCCCCTCGACCGGCTTGGCCTGGTCGTCGAGGACGATCGCGGTGATCCGGCCGCGGCCGGACCAGTCCTGGGCCGCCGCCGGCGCCGCCAGCGCCGCCACCGCCAACGCCAAACCCACCACCCCGAGCCAACGCTGCCTCATGGTCCCTCCCTTCGCAGCCCCGATGGTAGCAAAAAAAGGGGGGCCCGGATGGCCCCCCCGATGTCGCGGTCTCCCGCGTCCGAGAAAAGATCTAGAAGGTGATGCCAACGCCGAAGCGCACGGAGCGCGGCGGCTGGTAGTGGGTCGGGGTCAGGAAGTTCTCGTTCGCCTCACCGGTGTCCTGGTCACCCTCCTCGTCGACCTCGGTCACCGCATCCGCGTCGGTGAGGTTGAAGACGTCGAGCCGGACGTACCAGTCGGTGGCGCCGAGGTTGAAGTCGTACTTGGCCATCAGGTCGAGGGCGTAGGCGTCGTCGGTGTAGCCGAAGCTGCCGCGCGGCGCCGGCTCGCCCCCGCAGTAGAAGGAGGCCACCAGGTAGGAAGCCGCCCAGGCATCGGTCGGGTGCACGCCCTGGCAGGAGATCGGACGGCCGGTCTGGTACCAGGCGCTGCCGCCGAGCTGCAGGCCGAAGTCGAAGCTGTAGACGCCGAACGCCTTGAAGTTGTGGCGCCGGTCATTGGGCAGCGGGCCGTAGGAGTTGTCGGCCAGGCCCGGGTAGTCGAAGAGCTGGGTGATGCCGCCGTCGGACTGGCCGATCGTCGAGTCCACGTAGCCCTCGTAGTTGCCGTAGGACTGCGACCAGGTGTACATGAAGTCGGCGGTCCAGTTGTTGGAGAAGCGCTTCTTGGCGGTCAGCTCGACCGCGTAGTACTTGCGCTCGGCCTCGGGGTACCCCATCTGCTCGGCGGTCCACGAGTAGTGCTCGAGCTCGCCGTTACCGTCGCCGTCGAACCACCCGGAGACACCGCTGCCCGGGTTGGCCAGGATGCCCCACCAGCTGGTGGAGACGCCGTTGATGTAGTACAGCGCCCAGTCGGCGCCGATGTCCTCGATCACGCTCTGGAAGTCGCGGGCCACGAAGCGGGCGCCCAGCGACCAGTCGGCGCCGGCCATCTGCTCGTAGCCGAGGATCAGCTCCTGCTGCGCCATCGGATCGAGGTTCTCGGACACCACCTGACGCACATCGGGAACCAGGCCGTCGGCGTAGACGCGCTGCGGCGCCAGCGGGGTGGTGCCCATGTTGATCGGGGAGCCGTCCGGGTTGTAGCCGTCGGCGGTGAACCAGTCGCCGGTGTAGAGCTCGGTGCCGGCCATCCGGATGTTGGTGTTCGACGCGATCGGCAGGTGATACAGGCCGTAGGACGCGAACAGCTTGGACTTGCCGTTGCCGGCCGGGTCCCAGATCGCGCCGATGCGCGGCGCGTACTGGTCGTTGATCTTGATGAAGGTCTCGTCGTCGATGTTCTTGTTCTCGTACTGCTCCCAGCGCACGCCCAGGTTCAGGGTCAGGCTCGGGGTCAGAGCCCAGCTGTCCTGCAGGTAGGCCGCGTTGGAGGAGACGTCGAAGTCGCCGGACGCCTGGTAGATCCGGTAGTCGACCAGGATCTGGTCGGCCGGCAGGTCCGGGAAGCGGGTGCCGTTGAGGTAGTAGATGGCCCGGTAGCCGCCCGCGTAGTCGACGTTGTTGAGCGACCAGTTGCTCTCGTAGTCGATGCCGGCGCGGAAGCTGTGGTTGCCGAGGAAGAGGTCGCCGTCGATCCGGTAGGCCTCGCGCTCGTCCTCCGCGTAGCCGCGCTGGTAGTTGGTCCAGTAACCGATCCGGGTCTGGGTGCCCGTGAGGTAGCTGTAGGCGTAGGGGTAGGCGTCGCCGCTCGCCTGGTCGGTGCGGTCGAAGGCGTTGAAGCCGTACTGCGCCGACAGCAGGAAGTTCTCGGTGAAGATGCCGGTGTACTTGCCGATGTAGTTCTCGCCGCCGCGGGTCCGCTCGCCGGTCGAGTTCACCGTCCCGAACTGGATGTCACCGTCGATGATCGGGTACAGGGTCTGGTCGATGGTGCTCTCGTCGGTCAGGTAGGTCGCCTCGAGGCGGTGGTTGGGGGTGATGTTCCAGTCGAGCTTGCCGCCGTAGTAGGGCTCGCCCCCCTGCTCGTGGGTTGCGGTCGCGGCCGAGGTCACGAGGTAGTCGGTGTCGCGATACTGCACGAAGGCGAAGAAGAACAGCTTGTCCTTGGCGATCGGGCCGCCGATCGAGGCGTTGCCCTCGAGGTACTCGGTCTCCTCCTGCTCGTTCCACGCGTACGGTGTGTTCTCCTCCTGCTCCTGCAGGCTCTCGGGCTCGAAGAACGCACTGAGCGCGCCGTGGAACGAGTTGGTCCCGCTCTTGGTGACCATGTTCACCACGCCGCCGGTCGAGCGCCCGAACTCGGCCTCGTAGCCGCCGGTCTTGACCTGGACCTCGTCCACGAACTCGAACGGCACCCAGGACGAGCCGACGCCGTTGCGGAAGTTGGTGATGTTGAGGCCGTTGATCTGGTAGGAGTTCTCGCCCACCGACGCGCCGCCGATCGACACCAGCTGCTGGTCGTAGGTGCCGTCGTTGGCCCCGTTGAAGGCGGTGTCGCCCATCACCGTCGACGGCGCGAGCAGCGCGATCCGCTGGGTGTCGTGGACCAGCGGGATCTGCTTGTCGAGCTCGGCGGCGGAGACGGTCAGGCCGGTGACCGTGGAGGTCACGTCGACCAGCGGCGCCTCGCCGGTCACCTCGATCACGTCGGTGACCGCGCCCAGGGTCATCACGAAGTCGTTCTTGACGGTCCGGCCGAGCTCGACCCTGAGGTCGCGCTTGTAGGTCTGGAATCCGTCGAGGGTCGCCTGCAGGCTGTAGGTGGCAGGCGGCAGCGCCGAGAAGCGGAACTCGCCGCCGGTGTTGGTCACGGTGGTCCGCTCGAAGCCGGTGGCCGCATCGTTGATCGTCACGGTCACGCCGGGCATGGTCGCGCCGTCCTCGGAGCTGATGGCCCCGATGATGGCGCCGGTCGTCTCCTGGGCCATGGCGAGCCCGCCGCCCAGGAGCGCCGCAAAGACAAAGATCGCGAATACCTTCTTCATGGTTCCTCCTTGATTCCTCGAATTCGAACGATCACGGTCGCAACCCTCGCTCACGCTTGTTCGATCCTCCTCTCGAATCGGCTCCTTGATGGGTGTGAGGGCCCCGGTCTCGCGGTGGGTCCCCCGTCCTCCTTCGATCCGAACTCCGAGCCCCTCGCGGCGAGGGGGATATGACTCCGCTGATGGCGAAGCATACACCATGCCACCTCGCTCGCGCGTCGCGGGCCTGGCCGGCGCCCGGCTGGCGGTCCCGGGAACCTCGCTGCGGTGACCACGCAAGCCGCTGCAAAAGAGGGAGTTTCACCGCGCTGACCGGCCGCCGCCCGCGCCCGTGGGGGGACCGTTCCCCGCTTCCTCGTTCCTATTCCTGATCGACCTGTCCGGCTTTTCGGATACCAGCCGGGCGCGCCGTTCGGAAACCCGGGAGCCCGCGGGGGGCGACTGCCGACCCGTGTAGACTGCTCGTCGGAGGTGGATCGTGGGACGGATCGCAACCATTGGCCTGCTCGCCGCCCTGCTCGGTGGCGGCTCCCTGCTGGTCGGCCAGGACCAGGCGGCGGTTGACCGCGACTCGATCCGTCCGATTGGGGGCTTGGCCTTCGTCGACGAGCTCGAGGTCACGGTGGTCAACGTCGTCGCCTACGTCACCGACAAGCAGGGGGCGTCGGTGACCGACCTGACCAAGGACGACTTCCGCATCCTCCACGACGGCGAGGAGCGCCCGCTCTCCAACTTCCAGCTCTACACCGAGGAGCTGATCCGCAGCTACTACCAGGCCCAGGAGGCGCAGCCGCTCGGGCCGACGCCCAGCGCCGAGCAGGAAGCTGCAGCGCCGCTGGCCGACATCCAGCCGGTGTGGGTGATGATCCTGGTCGACAACGACAACCTGCGGCCGCTCGACCGCAACCGGGTGCTCGGCCAGCTGCGGACCTTCGTCCGCGAGAACTCCCAGCCGCCGGTGAAGATGATGGTCGCGAGCACCAACAAGAGGCTGGTGGTGGAGGAGGAGTTCACCGACGACTCGAGCGCGATCCTCGGCGCGCTCGACGGGCTCAAGATGACGACCGGCAGCCGCACCAACCGGGACTCGTCGCGGGCCGACGTCTACGACGAGATCGACCGCTTCACCCAGTCCCAGAGCAGCGGTGGCCAGAGCAGCCTCCAGCAGGCGCGCGGCCTCGCCGTGAGCTTCGCGGAGGAGGAGCTGAACGACCTCCAGTTCACCTTCGGCGCGATCCGCGAGGCGGTCAACCTGCTCGCCGGCCTGCCCGGCAAGAAGATGATCCTGCACGTGTCCAACGGGCTGCCGATGACCCCGGGCATCGACCTCTTCTACGCCCTCTCCAACGCCTACAACGAGCCCGGGATGGTCACGGAGGGGATGCGCTACGCGCAGACCCGGCAGTGGGACTCGCTGGTCAAGAACGCAGCCTCCCAGGGGGTCACCTTCTACACGGTCAGCGCCGGCGGCCTCGAGAACATCACCATGGGGTCGGCCGAGCACCAGTCGCCGCGGGACACCATGGCCGCCTCGATGGAGCACGACAACTACATGGACTCGCTGCGCTTCATGGCCGACGAGACGGGCGGCGTCGCGATCGTCAACGCCAACGACATCCGGCCCCGCCTCGACCGGGTCGAGCAGGACTTCTACAGCTACTACTCGCTCGGCTACAACCTGCAGATGAGCGGCACCGACAAGGTCCACCAGATCAAGGTGACCCTGCCCAACCATCCCGACTACGAGATCCGCTACCGCCGCCGCTTCGTCGAGAAGGCGCTGGAGAGCCGGGTCCAGGACAAGGTGCTCACCGGCCTCGTGATCCCGCTCGACGAGAACCCGCTCGGCGTCGAGCTCGAGACCGGCGACCAGGCCCCCGCGTCGGCCGACCGCTGGACGGTCCCCTTCAAGCTGTCGTTCCCGCTCGCCAACATCGCCCTGCTGCCCGAGGGCCCCGACTACGTCGGCCGGGTGACGCTGTTCGTGGCGGCCCGCGACGCCAAGGGCAAGCAGTCCGACCTGGTGCGCCAGGAGCACGAGGTGCGGATCGCCGCCGCCGACTACGAGGAGGCCCAGCGCAGCCGCTTCGCCCTCAAGGCGAGCCTGCTGATGGAGGCCGGCAGCTTCAAGGTGTCGGTCGGCCTGCTCGACCAGATGACGCGGCAGGCGGCGTTCACCACCGCGAGCGTGGTGGTCGCGGAGTAGGCGCGAGGCCGCGGCAGCGGCACTGCGATCATCTCGGACGGCTTTCGGCGGTCGCGAGCCCCTCGTCCCCGTTCCCGTACCCGTTCCCGTTCCCGAGTGGGGTCAGACCACGGGGTGGGCAGCACTCCTGTCGAGCCGGACATCGAGCGTCGTTGGCAGGAGACTGCCGTGGCGGGGTCGATGAACATCCGGGAACGGGCACGGGAACGGGAGCGGGAACGAAGATGGCCAACCCCCAACCCCTATCCCCCAGATCCTTGATCCTGGCCGGGCGGGGGCCGCTACTCCAGCTCCACCAGCACCGCGCCGGCCTCGACGGTGTCGCCGGGGGCGACCCGGACCGCCGCCACGCGGCCGGCGACCTCGGCGGTCAGCTCGTTCTCCATCTTCATCGCCTCGAGCACGACCAGCGGCCGGCCGGGCTCGACCTCGTCGCCAGGCTCGACGGTGACCGCGACCACCTTGCCGGGGATCGGCGCCGCCACCACGCTCGCCCCCCGGCCCGTGGCGGCGGCCATGGCGCCGATCGCCTCGACCGGCGTCAGCACGTCGAAGGTGAAGTCGCGGTCGCCGATGCCGATCCGCCAGTCCCGGCCGCGGCCGCGGTCGTAGGAGACGTGGAAGCTGCGGCCGTCCTCGTCGAAGCGCAGCGAGGCGACGGCGCCGTCGAGGCGGATCAGGTCGACGGCGTGGCGGCGGCCGTCGAGGGTCACCTCGAGGCCGTCGGCCGACCGCTCGACCACGACCTCGTGGGCTCCGCTGGCGCCCCGCACCACCCACTTCATCGCGGGAACCTCCCGTGCTGCTGGCGGACGCCCTCGCTCCACCAGCGGCTGTCGGTGGCGGCGAACGGGTCCTCTGGCCGACGGCGGGCCTCCAGCGAGGCCAGGCATGCGGCCGCGACGATGGCCGCGTGCTCGGCCTCCGGGTCCTGCTGGCCGTGCAGCTCCTCGAGCCGGCGCGACGACAGCAGCTCGTCGAGCAGGCCGGTGTGGAGCTCGGCCTGCCGGAATGCCGCCATGTCGACCAGCACCCGGAACAGCGACAGGGTGGTGGCGATGCCTCCCACCCGGTACTCGGTGAGGGCCCGCCGCAGCCGGGCCAGCGCGGTCGTCCGGTCGGGGCCCCACACCACCAGCTTGGCGAGCAGGGGGTCGTAGTCGAGCGGCACCACGCTGCCGCTGATCACCCCGGAGTCGACCCTCACGCCAGGCCCATCGGGGCGGACGAGCAGGCTGATCCGGCCCGGCGACGGCGCGAAGTTGCGCAGCGGGTCCTCGGCGTAGATCCGGCACTCGATGGCGTGGCCGCGCGGCGCGAGCGCGTCCTGGCTCAGCGACAGCGGTTCGCCGAGGGCGAGCCGGATCTGCTCGCGCACCAGGTCGACGCCGTACACCTCCTCGGTGACCGGGTGCTCGACCTGGAGCCGGGTGTTCATCTCGAGGAAGTAGAAGCGGCCCTCAGGGTCCATCAGGAACTCGACCGTCCCCAGCGACTGGTAGCCCGCCGCGGCGACGATCGCCAGCGCCGATTCGCCGAGCCGGCGCCGCTGCCCGGGCGACACCACCGGCGACGGGCACTCCTCGACCACCTTCTGGTGGCGGCGCTGGATCGAGCACTCGCGCTCGCCGACGTACACGGCGCTGCCGTGGCGGTCGGCCGCGACCTGGACCTCGATGTGGCGGGGCCGGACCACCAGGCGCTCCACGTACACCCGATCGTCCCCGAAGAAGGCCCTGCCCTCCGAGCGCGCCCGGTCGAAGGCCGGCGCGAGCTCGTGGCGCTCGCGGACCGTGCGCATCCCCTTGCCGCCACCGCCGGCCACCGCCTTGAGCAGCACCGGCAAGCCGTGCTCGTCGACGAACGCCTCGAGGTCGGCGAGGTCGGCGAGCGGCTCGAGCAGCCCCGGGATCAGCGGCACCCCGGCTGAGGCCGCGAGCTTGCGCGACTCGGTCTTCGAGCCCATCAGCCGGATCGCCGCCGGCGGCGGGCCGATCCAGGTCAGGCCGGCCGCCTCCACGGCCTCGGCGAAGGCGGCGTTCTCGGCCAGGAACCCGTAGCCGGGGTGGACCAGGTCGGCGCCCGCGCGCCGGGCCGCGTCGAGCAGGCGCTCGATCGACAGGTAGCTCGAGGCGGCCGGCGGCGGGCCGATCGCGTGGGCCTCGTCCGCCATCAGGACGTGGGGCGACATCCGGTCGGCCTCCGAGTAGACGGCCACCGTCGCGATCTCCATCTCCCGGCAGGCGCGGATGATGCGGACCGCGATCTCGCCACGGTTGGCGATCAGGAGTTTCACCTGCCCCCTCCCGCCCAGGGGCTAGGATCTAGGATCTGGGGGCTAGATGCCCCCACCCGGATGCGCCCTCCCGCCCAGGGGCTAGGATCTAGGATCTGGGGGCTAGATGCCCCCACCCGG
>ENA-UPTA01000504-UPTA01000504.1-activated-sludge-metagenome-genome-assembly--contig:-NODE-504-length-45289-cov-8.208670_pt1 | contig 45289 bp, 37 predicted proteins | sample MGYA00238184_ERZ773361 | MGnify/ENA primary metagenome ERZ773361 (study PRJEB29100, sample SAMN05720205) | activated sludge metagenome | isolation source: anaerobic digester from wastewater... | reverse complement strand
ACCGACATCCTCGGCGACGAGGACCACCTCGGCGACATGGACTTCAAGGTGGCCGGCACCGATCAGGGCATCACCGCCCTGCAGATGGACATCAAGATCCAGGGCATCACCAAGGAGATCATGCAGGTCGCGCTCGCGCAGGCGCGCGAAGGCCGGCTGCACATCCTCGGCGAGATGCGCAAGGCGATGGGCGGCGCCCGCCAGGAGCTGTCCGACTTCGCGCCGCGCATGTACACGATGAAGATCAACCCCGAGCGGATCCGCGACGTGATCGGGAAGGGCGGCGCGACGATCCGCCAGATCACCGAGCAGACGGGCACGACGATCGACATCCAGGACGACGGCTCGATCACCATCGCGGCCATCGACGCGGGCGCCGCGAAGAAGGCGCAGGCGATCATCGAGGGCCTGACCGCCGAAGTCACGATCGGCAAGATCTACGAAGGCACCGTGCTGAAGATCCTCGACTTCGGTGCCATCGTGCAGGTGCTGCCCGGTCGCGACGGCCTGCTGCACGTGTCGCAGATCGCGAACGAGCGCGTCAACCAGGTGTCCGACTACCTGAAGGAAGGCCAGGTCGTGCGCGTGAAGGCGATCGAAGCCGACGACAAGGGCCGTCTGCGCCTGTCGATGAAGGCGGCGGCAGCCGACGACGCGGCCGCGGGTCAGGCCGGCTGATCGGCGTCTGACGGCATCACGGAAACGGCCGGCGGATCGCCGGCCGTTTTCTTTGGCTGCGCGAGATCCGTCGGGCGAATCAGCCGTTCGATTCGCCGGGCGTCTTGCCGAACATCTGCCGCAGCGTCGGCTTGTGCACCTTGCCGGTGGCGTTGCGCGGCAGGGCTTCGACGAACTCGATGTAGCGCGGCAGCTTGTAGCGCGCGAGGTTCTCGCTGCAGTGATCGAGCACCTGCTGGGCGGTCAGCGTGCGCCCGGGCTTGACCACGACGATCGCCTTGCCGACCTCGCCCCAGCGCTCGTCCGGCACGCCGATGATCGCCGCTTCCGCGAGTTCGGGAATCCGGTAGAGCACGTTCTCGACTTCGGCCGGATAGACGTTCTCGCCGCCCGAGATGTACATGTCCTTCGTACGGTCGACGATGTAGTAGAAGCCTTCCTCGTCCACGCGCGCCGCATCCCCCGTGTGCAGCCAGCCGTCGGTGAACGAGGTGCGGTTGGCGTCCGGGCGCTGCCAGTAGCCCGGCGTCACGTTCGGTCCCCGCACCCAGAGTTCGCCCATCGTGCCGGGCGGCACGTCGTTGCCGTGCTCGTCGACGACGCGTGTCTCGGTGTGCAGCACCGGGCGACCGGCGGAGCCGGCCTTGCGCACCGCGTCGCGCCGGTCGAGCACGAGCACCGACGGGCTGGTCTCGGTCATGCCGTAGCCTTGCACCACCGGCACGCCGCGCGCCTGCCACGCCTCGAGCAGCGGCACGGGCATCGGCGCACCGCCGACCCCCGCAATGCGCAGGCGCGAGAAGTCCGTGCGCTCGAAGTCCGGGTGCTGCAGCATGAACTGGTAGTGCGCAGGCACCCCGAAGAAGTGCGTGAGGCCGACCTCCGGGTCACCGATCATGCGCAGCGCCTCGCCCGGCTCGAACGCCCGGGGGATCCGCACGGTGCCGCCGGCGTGCAGCACCGGGTTCGCGTAGCAGTTCAGCCCGCCCGTATGGAACAGCGGCAGCACGGTCAGCAGCACCGAGCTGAAGCCCACTTCGCCCGGCATGCCCAGGTTGACGGCATTCCAGAAGGTCATGCCGTGCGTGATCATCGCGCCCTTCGGATGCCCGGTCGTGCCCGACGTGTACATGATGGTCGACACGTCGTCGAGGGTGACGGGCTCGTGCGCGGGCAGGGGGTCCGCACCGGCGAGGGCGCGCTCGTAGTCGCTGGCGGCGCCGCCGCGCGTCAGCAGCCTCATGCCTTCGACGACGCGGGCAAGCGCCTGGGCGCTCTCGGCGAACTCCGGGTCATGGATGAGCACGCGCGGCGTCGCGTCGCCCAGGATGAAGCTGAGCTCCGGCACCGTCAGCCGCCAGTTCAGCGGCACGAAGATCGCGCCCAGCCGGCCGCAGGCGAACTGCAGCTCGAACACGTCGCTGCAGTTCTGCGCAAGGATCGCTGCCCGGTCGCCGCGCCCGACACCGGCACTGCGCAGCCATCCGGCCAGGCGATCGCAGCGCTCGTCGAACGCCCGATAGGTCAGGGGGCGGTGCTCGTGCAGGTCGACGACGGCGAGCTGCTGCGGTGTCGTGCGTGCGTAGTGTGCGATCCAGTCGTAGGCGCGCGTGGCCATGTCGTGATGCCTCCCTTGATCGTGCGAGTGCCTCTGCGGCACGGACTCAGACCGCGACCCACTCCTCGCCGCTTCGGCGAATCGTGAGGTCCGCTTCGAGCTTCAGCAGGTGGGCCAGCAGAGAGCGCTGCGCCACCGGGTACATGATCGGGTCCACGTCGTCGTACACCCTGGGCAGCAGCTGCTGCATGGTGCCGCGCTTGAGCGCACGGACGGCCGAGAGCACCTTGGCTTCGCGCTTGAGGCGATGGGCGATGAGCTGGCGGATCGACTCGTGCGCGAATCCCAGCACCCAGCCGTGGGCCGGCAGGATGTAGTCGAAGTCCTCGGTCAGCAGCCGTTCGAGCGCCTCGAGGTAGGCCTTCATGTCGCCGTCGGGCGGATCGATCACCACCGTCGAGCCGTTGTTGATGTGGTCGCCCGACAGCAGCAGGCCGTCCTCCTCGAGCAGGAAGCACAGGTGGTTCGACGCATGACCCGGTGTGTGGATCGCCTTCATCGTCGTGTCGCCGACCGCGATGCGTTCGCCGTCCGACAGTGTGCGGTCCGGCGTGAACTGCCATTCGCTGCGGAAGTTCGGCCCCGAGGGTGCCCCCAGGATCGGCGCACCGGTGATCGCCTTCAGCGGTGCGGCACCGGGGGAATGGTCCGGGTGCGCGTGCGTGCAGAGGATGTACTTCAGGTCGCGGCCGACGAGGGCCGCGATGCGCTCGATGTGGATCGGATCGTCGGGGCCCGGGTCGATCACCGCGTAGGCGCCCGGCTCTCCGATGATGTAGGTGTTGGTGCCCGGCCCGGTCATCCGCCCCGGGTTTGGCGCCGTCAGCCGCTGCACGTTCTTGAGCAGGGGGACGGCCTTCTCGTGCTGCCAGTCGAGCGCATGACCGATCCGGCCGTCCGGCGAGACCAGCTCGAGCTCGCCGAATGCCGGCTCATGCTCGGAGAAGCGCGCGATCTCGCCCTTGAGGTGGCCGCCCCGCGGGCTCGACACCCACAGCGGACGGTCGGACGAGCAGCTCCCAAGGACGGCGTCGACATCGGGCATCTGCGCCAGCCGCCGCAGCGTGCGCACCGTCGGGAAGATCATGTCGAAGTCGCCGCGCTCGTGCCGCTCCAGCGCCTGCTTCGGCGAGATCCAAACGGGTTCGAACTGCTCGCCCTCGTCGGCCACCGGCTCCTGCCCTGGCGGCACGGGCGCGACGAAGAAGCGCACGTCGAATCGCTTGGGCAGGTCGCGGTCCGTGATCCAGTGGCACAGCCACCAGACCCGATCGAGCGCCATCGCGTAGCCCCCTGCCTCCAGCTGCTCGAAGAAATCCGCATCGCGGCTGCGGTCGACGCGCGCGACGTCGGTTGCGTCGGCCATCGATCCGTCCGGCCGATAGGCGAGCAGGATGCCCAGCTCCTCGAACGCCTCGCGAATCGCCGCCACGGAATGCGGGCGCACGTCGTCCGGCTGGTCTGGCCGAACGCGCGAGAGTCTGCGCGCCCGTTCCGAGGCGTCGGCCGCGTCCAGGGCGCCCCCCGGGAAGACGAACACGCCCGGCGCAAAGCTCGCGGTCACCGAACGGCGCGTCATCAGCACTTCGAGTCCGTCCGGGCCGTCCCTCAGCAGAAGGATCGTCGCGGCCGGCCGCGTTGCCACGGGCTCGCGCCATTCGTGAAGTCGTTTCTGCTCTCGGGGCATGCGCGTGTCTCCAGTCTGTGTTCTGAATGTTCGATGGGTCGTGGTCGCTCGGCGTGCGCGCCGGCCGGACGCGTCGGTCGGAGGCGACGGGGCGCGTCTCGACCGCCTCACCTCGTCCGGGCGAAGTTCACAGGGGGATGCCGCGCTGGGCGTGATCGATCAGCAGTGCCGGCGGATCGAACCGCGGTCCGAACCGCTGCGACAGCGCCTGGGCGCGATCGGCGAACGGCCCAACGCCGACCGCATTGACGAACCCGATCGCACCGCCGTTCGAAGCGGGAAAGCCGGCGCCGGCGACCGAGGCAATGTCCGCGTCCGCACCGGAGGCAACGACCCCTTCCTGAAGACAGCGGACGGCCTCGAGCGCAATCGCGTAGAGGAGCCGGTCGCGGACGTCGTCCGCGGTGATCTGCCGTGCGCCGCGCTCGAACGTCTTCAGTCCGGACCAGAGCTGGGGCGTTTCGCCCTCGGCATAGTCATAGAACCCCGCGCCGGCCGCACGCCCCATCCGCCGGAAACCGTGCGCCATCTTCTCCAGCACGTAGACGGCCGACTCGGGCATGCGCTTGGACTTGACCTTGTGCGTGTGACGTTTCGCTGCCGCCTGCACGCGCACCGGTTGGGCGGAGGTATGCCCGTGGGGCCCGGCATGGGCGTGGTCGTGGCCATGATCGTGGTCGTGGCCATGATCGTGCCCGTGCCCGTGGCCGTGGTCGTGTCCGCACGCGCTGCCGTGCCCGCATTCATGCCCGTGCTCATGTGCATGGTCTTGCGGCTGGTCTGGCCCTGGCAGATTTTCGTGCGCATGACCATGACCATGGTCATGGTCGTTTCGATGGACATCGGAATTTGCGTGCCCCTGCTCGTGTCCGTGAGCATGGCCGTGACCGTGACCGTGGTCGTGTCCATGCCCATGCCCGTGCCCGTGCCCGTGATCGTGCCCGTGATCGTCCCCATGCCCGTGGTCGTGGCCATGTGCGAGCGCGTCGAGCTCGCGATGCAGCGCGTCATCGGCTGCAGACAGCGAAAGTGCGTCGATCGTCGAGAGCGGGCCACGCGCCAGGCCGGCGTCGAGGGCCGCTTTCTCGACCTGCAGCGCCGGCACGCCGTCACCGACCAGCGCCATACCTTCGTTCACGAACGCGTTGAGCACGCGGCTCACGAACAGCCCATTGGAATCATTCACCACGATCGAGGTCATCCCTATGCGAGTCATGAAGTTGAGCGTGCACGAGATCGCCGCGTCGGACGTACGTGCGCCGCGAACGATCTCGACGAACCGGAAGTGGTCGTCGCACTGTGAGAACGAGGCGCCCACGACACGGTCGGGGCGATTGGCGGCACGCGCGAGTGTCGACAGGGACGCATTGGATGTCTCTGCAACGAAGACGGCAGAAGGGGCTATTGCCGACTCGATCCAACGCAGGACGCGTGCCATGTCGACCGGCGTATTCGCGCCGGGGTGCACGACGACCTGGAGCCTGTCCAGCGCCAGGCGCGAGGCGTCGTCCGTTCCGGACCCAGCGCCGACAGCAAAGGTGATGTCGGTGCAGGCGACACCGGCTTCGGCACACGCGCGCGCGAAGTCCGCAGCCACCCGGTCGGTGCCGATCACACCGACCCGGAAGGCTGCTTCCGAAGACTGATCATCTGGTCGGTTCATTCCGACGTCACTCCCGCTGCACGATCAGGGACGCCATGGATCCCCGAAGGCGGACGCCGCCGGGGACGGCGGGCGCGCTCGAAGGGCGCAGGGAATGATAAAGGAAGCGGACGCGCTTCCAGAGGCGTCCGCGAACGGGCCGGCCGCGGTGTTCAGCAGGACAGCAGGAGCTGCTCGGGTTCGCGCCTTGCGGGCGTCACGATCTGCGGGTCCAGCCCCAGGAGGCGGCGCACCTCGGCGTCCTTCATCAGGCCGCCGCAGTTGGTCGTCGTCAGCAGGACCTCCCGATCCAGCGGCTTTGCCAGCACGAAGCCCTGGGCATAGTCCGCCTTCAGGGTCATCAGCGAGGCGAGGATGTCGGGGGTTTCGGCCCACTCCGCAATGCAGCCCATGCCCAGCTCGTGCGAAACGTCGATGATCGCGCGCGTGATCGCGTAGTTCGCCGGGTTCGAGTTGATGTCGCGGATGAAGCCGCCGTCGATCTTGACGATGTCGCCGCGGAGTTCCTTCAGGTAGCTGAACGAGGTGTACCCCGCGCCGAAGTCGTCGAGCGCGATCATCGCCCCGAACGCCTTGATCATGTCCACGAACCGCCGCGTGCCGTTCAGGTCGTACAGCGCGACGCTCTCGGTGATCTCGAAGCACAGCTTCGGCGCCGACTGAGGGTGTTCGCGCACGATCGCCCGGACGTCTTCGATGAATCGCTCGTCGTTCAGCGAGGCGCCGCTGATGTTCAGCGTCGTGAACGAAAGGTGTTCGCGGTGCTCGGGGTGCCGGTCCAGCCACTCCAGTGTGTTCGTGAGCACGAACCGGTCGATGCGGGTCATCAGGCCGTTGCGCTCCGCCGCAGCAATGAAGCGCCCAGGCGGAATCGTCTTGCCGTCGTCGTCCCGCATCCGCAGGAGCACCTCGTAGCACAGTGAACTGGCCGGCTCACGCAGCGAAACGATCGGCTGGAAGACGGTGAACAGGCGATCCTCCGGAAGGGAATTCCGGATCTCCGCGATCAGGCGGATCTCGTCCAGGTGCTGCTTCACCTGTTCGGACTTGTCGTTGAGCAGCACGACGTGGGCGCCGCCCAGGCGCTTCGCCTCGGAACACGCACGGTCACACGTCGAGATCGCATCGCGTTCCGACATGTTTCGCTCGAGCGGGGTCAATCCCAGACTCGCATCGACGCTGAATGCCTTGTCCTGGAACTGGTACGGAGAGGTCCGGATGTCGTCGAGGATCTCTTCGCACAGGGCCTTGGCTTCGAGCGGCTGCATACCGACGAAGAGGATCAGGAACTCGTCGCCACCCACGCGGGCGATCGAATGCGGCTCCTGGACTCGCGCCTTCAGCCGGTCCGCCACCTGGCGCAGCACGTTGTCGCCCGCCACATGGCCGAAGAGGTCGTTCACGAGTTTGAATCGGTCCAGATCGACGTAAGCAAGCAGCGCTGATTCCCCCTGCGCCACCTGCGACATCGCCCGTTCGAACCGGGTATCGAATCCGCGCCGATTGAGCAGGGAGGTCAGCGGATCGTGATGCGCGAGGAAGCGAAGCTGGAAATCGGCTTCTTTGCGTTGGGTGATGTCTTCGACTGAGCCCTCGATTACGGAATCCTTTAACGCAGCCCGGATTCTTATCCAGCGAAGGCCGCCGTGCACGATGCTGACTTTCAGTTCGGAGTCTGTCTTCCCCGTGGCATTGAATAGGTTCTTAAAGTCTTCAATGGAGATATCGGGAAAAATGTCTCCCCAGGAGACAGAAGGAGGGGAATTAAGGGGTGGCTTGATTCCAAATAGGTCTGCGAAGGCGGGGTTGTACTCTCGAAGACGCCCGTCAAGCCGCATAGTAAATAGGGCTAGGCTCACGCCGTTGTAGTTATCTTTGAATCTTTGGAGAAACTCGAGTGCATTCTTCTGTGCTGCCAAGCGGCCAGATTTTTCACTTCTCAGGCGCTCGGCGAGAGAGATGCCGACAATTAGGCTTGAAACGATGCTGCCGGATACAGGGTTTAGTATTTTCGTAATCCAGAGCATGCCAGTGGCAGTGCCGATTACCTCACCCATGATTCCTGTCAGTGCGAAGCACCAGGAAAGGCTGTACCAGCCAAGCACCCGGGACGGGGCTTTCGCGAAAATTACAGCAATCTGCGCAAGAACGGTTAATGCGCCAAAGGCCGAGAGTATCCACATGACTGGGATAAAGGTCTCGTTCGGCAAGACGATCGCGGCGACCATCAGTAGGCCGGCCACTGAGTGCGGAATTATTAGCCACTTTCGAAGCCCAAGCTGAGAGATCTCATTCTTGAAGAGGCTGGCGAAAAGGGCCGATGTGGCTAGGGCGAATATCGGGAGGGTCAGTTGTCGGATTGTTGCGCCGATCTCCGCACTCACATCGAAGTCTACCCACCCTAAATCCCATCCGCCGCTAACGGCGGCAATTCTCAAGTGGGCCAGCAGCCAAATGGCATAGATTGCAAATGTTGGCTCTCGGTTCAATGCCGACGTTAGAGCGCTGAAGGCGGTCAGGGCGAGAAGCGCGCCAAACAATATTCCGCCTGCGCGATTGAAATTCTCCTCTGCGTCTTGATAGTTCGAAACAGACCAAGTCATCATGGTCGGGCGTGCAGGCCCAGAGAACGTTGCGCGGCAAAGCAATCCTGTAGCGGCAAGATCTGCCGTTGCGAATTCAATCGCGTAGCCCGCTTTTGACCTTCGCGCGGCGAGCGGGTTGCCTTCGTTGGTCGGCGTGAATGTGTCGCTAAATCCAGTCCTTGAGAGCGGCCAGCATTCCGTGCTCGTTGCGTGCTTTGATGCGAGTTCGAGAACGAAGGCGCGCTCGGTCGTCAAGCTCGCCTGTGCGATGTCTATCGAGATCCAAAAATCATTGGTTGATCGATTCGTATAAAAGCTAGTTCGCTCTTTCTCGGATGCTAGTTGCTTTAGTGCCTCGCTTGGGGGTAGTCGCCGCTCCGTGGCCTGGAAGACCTTGAAGGGGACCTTGTTTCCCGAGCTGGACGAAAGGCGCTGCTGACCAACCCACGCGGACAAGCCCACCGCAATTGCAAGTGCGAGGACGACCATGAGCGCCTCCACGATCCTGCTGGACCGGTAGTCGCTTGTTGGCATGTCCGAAACAAATTGTGCTGACCGCTCTTGCTGCACGAGTTCCAGCCTGTGGGGTGGTCTAGTTGGGACTAATAGGAGTCTCCAACTTAGGTGCGATCGCGGATCGCGCCCCCAGTGCACCGACTAGCGGACAGAAATCTCGGACTAGTGGTGTTCGTACTGATGGCTCAGCGTGGTTTCCGTGGCTGTGAGGGGTCGAGAGTGAGGGCAGAGGCCGTCGTGCCAGGCTCTCTAGACCAGCGGAATCTCTAGTCTAGGCGGGCTGGATAGCGGAACAGGTTGTGGTGCGCGCGGATGCGACCACATGTTGCTGACGGAGGCAAAGATCTCAATGTCTGGGTGGTATCTCTTTCCCATAAAGACATAAAGCGGGTGAGATAGTTCGAACCAGCGGCGCTCTGCCGTAAATACTTCAAAACAAAGAATGCGGTGGGCAACTCCGCCTGCCGACGCAAGTGGCCTTGGCCGAAAGTCTGGGAATACATCAACAAACCCGAGGTCTAGATAGCCCTTGTCTAGTGGTGGCCGAGCGCCAATCACGAGCCACTCAATTTGCTTTGCAAGACAGTAGCGATGAAGAGCCTTGAAGAGTGCGAGCTTTACCAGTCGACCCTTTGGGCCGGATTTTACGGCGAGGCGGGATACGCCTGCTATTGCCCGACCTCGAAAATGCGTAGGCAACTCGATCGATTCTTCGATCGGGATCGGGGAACTGAAGTTAGTATGGATTCGTATTGTTCCGAGCGGTTCCCCGGTTTCATGCGACTCGGCAAGGAAGATGATTGTGTCGGACGCACGATCTGCCGCCTCGGCGTTCTTCAGTGCTTCACCTAGACGGGGGATGTGCCGAGAGTAGGCTTCAGCCCGTATGGTCACCGCCTTGCTTAGCTGGGCATCCGTTCGCACTATCCGTACTGAGAACGGAAGGTGCACCTTCTTCGGGCCTAGGCTGATTCTGGCCGGCGTTCGGTGCGGGGCTTCCGGTGGCATTTCACTTCTCTCTTTCAACGCTTAGCTACCCGTGCCGGATGCGAATTGTGGTGTTGGTTAGCACAAATTCTGGAACTATGCAATCGGTTCGGGGGGTCGTCCAATTGGAGGGCGACTGCCAAGATTCAACTCTACATGATTCGACCGCAGTAGACCTCGATATCTCATGTAGAGGGCAAGTTGCAAGTCTGGCGACCTGTTGCTCTGTAATGGCCTCTTGGTGGGTCGTGCTCTATACGTAGTCGTGCGCGTAAGGGGTTACCTATGCTGGCGATCGACTGTAAGGAAACATTGGACATTGCCGAGGATTCTGCATCGGATTTTGAGTCCGAGTTTATTGCTGATTACAGGCGAGGTGCCTTGAGGCCTGCGTTATGTGCGGCCGTTGCGTCAGGTACGGTCTACGGCGCGTTTTTTTGGGTCGCTCTCCTCTCTGAGGAGAGCGACCCTATTGCGTTGGTTGTGCGAGGGGTGTTGGTCGTTGTGCTCCTGTCGTTTGCGTGGGTGTTTTATGCGCGTCAGGATTGGGCTACGAAGAACTTTCCCGTTCTTGCCGGTTCGGCGAGTGTTTTCGCACTCGGTGGGGCGGCGTTTCTTCTGACTATCGGCTCGAACGGAGGGCCGGGAACGCAATCGGGGGCAACGCCCGCACTCATATTCGGATTGTTCTTGCACTACGCCTTTCTTCGACTCCCCGTCGGTGCGGCAGCAGCAATCGGTTGTTTGGCCAGCCTTGCTGCCTGGCTCTGGGGATCTCCGATGGTGGTCGGGGGGAATGAGTCTGTCAGGACGCTTCTTTACATGGCATTCACGAACATCGCTGGTGTTTCGTTGAGCATTTCGCTCCAAGCCAGAGAGCGCGACCTCTTCCTCCAGCGTCGCCGTGCAGAGGCGGCGCAGATCGAACTCGATCGTCGGGCGCGTGCTGCGGAAGAGGCCGACCGGGAGAAGACGCGGCTGCTCGCTGCGGTCAGCCACGATCTGCGGCAGCCCATCATGGCGTCGCTGACGTTCGTGGACGTGCTCAAGAACAAGCTCGACAAGCAGGACTATGCCCAGGTGCGCCGGCAGGCCGAGCACATCACGTCGTCGATCCAGATGCTCGGGGCAACGCTCGACCATCTGCTGACGGCGGCGCGCTACGACAGTGGGACGGAGCCCATCCGGATCGAAGCAGTCGATCTCGGGGTGGTCCTGGAGCGGCTGAAGCTGGCGTTCCTCGACGAGGCGCGCACGCGCGGCCTCGAGCTGCGTGTCCGTATGCCAAAGCGTCGGCTGATCGTGACGTCGGATGCGACGGCGCTCTGGCGCGTGCTGATGAACCTGGTCGCGAATGCTCTGAAGTTCACGCCGCCGGACGCGGCGCGTCGTCGTGGTGTGGTGGTGTCTGCCACGTTGCGCGGCGGAACCTGCCACGTGCATGTCGTCGACACGGGGATCGGAATCGCCCGCGAGCATCAGGAGCTCATCTGGCAGCCCTACATGCAGCTTGCCAACGAGGAGCGGAACCGGCAGCGGGGCCTGGGGCTGGGGCTGTTCCTGGTCCGGCGCGCACTCGACCGGGTCCCGGGGCACGCGATCGCGTTGCGGTCGGCACCGGGGCGGGGTTCCCGGTTCACGGTGACGATGCCCGGCCTGTGGGTGGGCGAGCCCGCACCGCTGCATCAGGGCGAAGTCCGCCTGGCCGAATCGGACCTGGCGCTGATGCGGGGCGCGCACGTGCTGGTGATCGAGGACGATCGCGACGCGCGGCGCGCGTTCCAGGAGCTGTTCGACGACTGGGGTGTGCTCTATTCGTCGGGCGCCACTCTGGAGGAGGTGCTGCGCGACAACGAGAGCGCCGAGCTCGATGTCGACGCGATCGTGACCGACTACCGGTTGCCGGGCGCGCGCAATGGCGTGGAGTGCATCGTCGAGCTGCGGCGAGTCCTGGCCACGGAGGCGCCGGCGATCGTGGTCACCGGCGAGGCCGACCTCGCGCCGATCGGTCGCGCTTTGCCGGGGCGCACCACATTGCTGCAGAAGCCGTTCGACACCCTGGCCCTGGCGGCGCCGCTGATCGAGGCAATTCGCCTTGCCCGCGGTGGGGAACGTGCCTGAGCGCGTGTTGTCGCTATATTCTTGATGGTTTCGCCAGATATCCGTCCCAGGAGGAAACACGATGATCGAGCGCACGCTGTTCAATGAGGATCATGCCATCTTCCGCGAATCGTTCCGGCGGTTCGTCGAGAACGAGATCGCCCCGTTCCATGCGCAATGGGAAGAGCAGGGCTATGTCGATCGCGAAGTCTGGACCAAGGCGGGTGCCAACGGCTTCCTGTGCACGTCGATGCCCGAGGAGTACGGCGGCGCGGCGGCCGACAAGTTGTACTCCATGATCATGATGGAGGAGATCGCGCGCGTGAACGCGACGGGTGTGGGCTTCGGTCTGCACTCCGAGATCGTGGCGCCGTACATCCTGCGCTACGGCTCCGACGCCCAGAAGAAGAAGTACCTGCCCAAGATGGCCAGTGGCGAGATGGTCGGCGCGATCGCGATGAGCGAGCCGGCCGCCGGATCGGACCTGCAGGGCGTCAAGACGAGTGCGATCCGTCAGGGCGACCACTACGTGCTCAACGGGTCCAAGACCTTCATCACCAACGGATGGCATGCCGACGTCGTCATCGTGGTGGCCAAGACCAATCCCGCGGCGGGCGCCAAGGGAACGAGCCTGCTGCTCGTCGAGCGCGGCATGCCGGGATTCGAGAAGGGCAAGCGCCTGAAGAAGGTCGGCATGAAGGCACAGGACACGTCCGAGCTCTTCTTCGACAACGTGAAGATTCCCCTCGAGAACGTGCTGGGTGCCGAGAACCAGGGCTTCATCTACCTGATGCAGGAGCTGCCCTGGGAGCGTCTCCAGATTGCCATCTCGGCGGTCGAGTCGGCCCAGGCGGCCATCGACTGGACGGTGGCGTACACGAAAGAGCGCAAGGTCTTCGGCACCACCGTGGCCAACTACCAGAACACGCGCTTCACGCTCGCCGAGATGCAGACCGAGACGCAGGTGGCGCGCGTCTTCGTCGACAAGTGCATGGAACTCCTGCTGCAGGGCAAGCTCGACACCGCGACCGCCTCCATGGCCAAGTACTGGTGCAGCGACCTGCAGTGCAAGGTGATCGACGAGTGCCTGCAGCTGCATGGGGGATATGGGTACATGTGGGAATACCCGATCGCGCGTGCGTTCGCCGACGCGCGCGTGCAGCGCATCTACGGCGGCACCAACGAGATCATGAAGGAGCTGATCACGCGCTCGATGGGCATGGGCGTGCAGAAGTAGGGCGCCCGCCGCCGCCCCCGTGCCGAAGGCATCCGGACAAGGCCCGTACGCGGGCCTTTTTCACGTCCGCCGGCAACGCCTCATCGCCCCGAATGCCGCGTGGATCCTCGTTCCTAGGGGAAACCCGCGACGCAGGTAATCCGGGGTGATCTTCTTTGACGCACGATTTTCCGGTCGCTAGACTGCGCTCCACTTCAAGAAGAAAGCGCGGAGACATGGAGATCCTGCAACTGACGATTGCAGGGGTCGCGATCGGATGCATCTATGCGCTGATCGCCCTCGGCTTCGTCCTGATCTACAAGGCGACCGAGGTCGTCAATTTCGCCCAGGGCGACGTGATGATGCTCGGCGCATTCGTCGCGTTCACGTTTGCGGGTCTCTGGCAGTTCCCGTTCTGGCTCGCCGTGATCTTCGCGATCGCCGTGCTCGCCGTCGTGGGTGCGCTGTTCAACCGCCTGCTGCTCCGGCCCATCATCGGGCAGCCTGCGTTCGCGGCCGTGATGGTCACCCTCGCCGCCGGGTTCGTCATCCGCGGGGTGGCAACGATGGTGCCCGGATGGGGGGCGGACACGTACGCGCTCAAGGCGCCGTATTCGGACGGCGTGATCCGGATCGGCGAGCTCGCGATCCTCTCGGACCACATCGCGATCATCGTGCTGACGGCGCTGTTGTGCGCGGGCCTGTATCTGTTCTTCAAGAACACGCGGGTGGGCATCGCGATGCAGGCGACGTCGCAGAATCAGCTCGCAGCCAACTATGTCGGCATTCCCGTGCCGCGGATCAACATGCTGATCTGGGCCATCTCGGCCGGGGTGGCGGCCTTTGCCGCGGTGCTGCTCGCGCCGATCACGTTCGTGCACTCGAACATGGGCTTCATCGGCCTGAAGGCGTTTCCGGCGGCCGTGGTCGGCGGGTTCGGAAGCATCCCCGGCGCGATCGTGGGCGGTCTGATCATCGGGCTGGTCGAGTCCTACGCGGGGTTCTACCTGCCTGAAGGGTTCAAGGATGTGGCGGCCTACATCGTCGTGCTGCTGGTGCTGTTGATCCGGCCTTCGGGCATCTTCGCCGAGATGCGGCGCAAGAAGGTCTAGTACAGCGTCCCCCTCACGCCAGCACCGGAACCCGTCATGCGCTTCATCTTCAAGACCCGATACGAACAGGACCTGCAGCTCTTCAAGGACGGCGTCTCTGCCGCCTGGTACTGCGCGCTGCTGGTGGTGCTGATCGCCGCGCCCTTCGTCCTGCCCGACTACTACCGTTCGCAGCTCGTCTTCATCTTCATCTATGCGATCGCGGGGTTCGGGCTGATGCTGCTGGCCGGGTACACCGGTCAGATCTCGATGGGACATGCCGCCTTCCTGGCGATCGGCGCCTACACCGAGGCGATCCTGCAGGCGCAGGGCTGGCCGTTCGTCCTGTCCGCGCCGGTGGCGGTTGCGTTCGCCGCGATCCTCGGCGTGGTGATCGGGCTGCCTGCGCTGCGGCTGACGGGCATCTACCTGTCGATCGCGACGCTCGCCTTCGGCTTCATCGTCGAGGAGATCCTCGCCCGATGGGAGCATGTCACGGCGGGCAACTCCGGCATGCTGGTGCCCTCGGTGCGCCTGCTGTTCAACCAGTTCGAGTCGGCGAACGAGTTCTACTACCTGTGCCTCGTCTGTGTCGTGCTCGTCGGCCTGGCCATCTTCAACCTGCTGCGCTCGCCGACCGGGCGCGCGTTCATCGCGATCCGCGATTCCGAGGTGTCGGCGCAGAGCATGGGGGTCAACCTTGCCCGCTACAAGACGCTGAGCTTCGCCCTGTCGGCGGGGATCACCGGTCTGGCGGGCGCGCTCTACGCGCACCAGATCCGCTTCATCAGTCCCGAGCAGTTCACGCTCTTCGTGTCGATCGAGTTCCTGATGATGATCGTGATCGGCGGCATGGGGTCGCTGCACGGCGCGGTGTTCGGGGCGATCTTCGTGATCTCCCTGCCGGAGCTGATCGGGGCCCTCAAGGACTATCTGCCCCAGGCGATCGCCGAGCAGCCGGGCCTCAAGATGACGATCTTCGGGGTCATCATGATCCTGTTCGTGCTGTTCGAGCCGATGGGGCTGTATGGGCGCTGGCTGAAGATCCGCACCTACTTCTCGCTGTTCCCTCTGTACAAGAAGGACATGTTCAAGCGGCAGAAGGCGTATCAGAAATCCGAACGGGTTCATTAAGCTCATGGCCTTCTTCAAGGTAGAGAACCTCACCAAGAAGTTCGGCGGCCTCACCGCGGTCGACGACATCAGCTTCGAGGTCAGGCAGGGCGAGGTCTACACGATCATCGGTCCCAATGGCGCGGGCAAGACGACGATCTTCAATCTCGTCAGCCTGATCTATCCGTCGACGAGCGGCCGGGTGGTGTTCGAAGACCGCGACCTGACCGGCATGCCGCCGGACAAGGTCGCTGCGATGGGCATCGGGCGCACGTTCCAGAACATCGAGCTGTTCGAGCATGCGACGGTGCTGCAGAACCTGCTGATCGGCTGCCACGCGCATGCGAAGTCCAACGTGTTCGCCGAGCTGCTGTTCCTGCCGTCGGTGAAGCGTCGCGAGCTCGAGCATCGCGAGCGCGTCGAGAAGGTGATCGATTTTCTCGACCTGCAGCATGCGCGTGACAGCATGGTGGCAGGCCTGCCGTACGGTGTGCGCAAGGTGGTGGAGCTGGCGCGTGCGCTGTGCACCCAGCCGAAGATCCTGCTGCTGGACGAGCCGTCCTCCGGTCTGAACGTGGAAGAGACGGACGACATGTCGTTCTGGATCAAGGACATCAAGAACGACCTCGGCATCACCGTGCTGATGGTCGAGCACGACATGAGCCTCGTCTCCCGGGTGTCGGATCGGGTGCTTGCGGTCAACTACGGCCGGAAGCTCGCCGAGGGCACGCCGGCTGAAGTCCAGTCGCATCCCGAAGTGATCTCGGCCTACCTGGGGGAATGATGAGCGACGACATCATTCTGCGGCTCACCAACATCGAGTCGAGCTACGGTCCGGTGCAGGCGATCCGGGGCGTCAGCCTGGACGTGCGCAAGGGTTCGATCGCCACGGTGCTCGGCGCGAACGGGGCCGGCAAGACCACCATCCTCAAGACGATCTCCGGGATCATCGACCCGCACAAGGGGCAGGTGCTGTTCGAAGGACGCGAGATCCAGAAGCGCGACCCCGACTGGGTGGTGCGGCAGGGCATCAGCCACGTGCCCGAAGGGCGCGAGGTCTTCCCGCTGCTGACGGTGCGCGAGAACCTCCTGATGGGTGCCTACACACGGCCCGATCGTGACCAGGTGCCGCGCGACATCGAGCGCATGTACGGCTACTTCCCGATCCTGAAGGAGCGGATGAACCAGGAGGCGGGGCAGCTGTCGGGCGGACAGCAGCAGATGCTCGCGATTGCGCGGGCCCTGATGGCCCGCCCCAAGCTCCTGCTGCTCGACGAACCCAGCCTCGGCCTGTCGCCCAAGCTCGTGAAAGAGATCTTCGAGATCATCAAGCGCGTCAACGGGGAGGAGGGCACGACGATGCTGCTGGTCGAGCAGAACGCCAACATCGCGCTGGCGACCGCCCATTTCGGCTACGTGCTCGAGGTCGGTCGCATCGTCATGCAGGACACCTGTCAGCGCCTGCTCGAGAAGGAGGACATCAAGGAGTTCTACCTCGGGATGAAGGCGGACAACGTGCGTGGCGAACGGCGCTGGAAGAAGAAGAAGCAGTGGCGGTGAGCGGCAAGGAGAACGTTCGATGGCTTTTTCGCTGAAGTCCGTGCTGCGGTCGACCAGCCTGGCCCCTGCCGGTTCGGGCGGCCAGATCCTGCGTGAGACGAAGCTGCCCGGCGAGACGATCGCGCAGAAGTTCTGGAACGCGGTGCGCATGCGCGGCAGTGCGGTGGCGCTGCGCCAGAAGGAGCTCGGCATCTGGCGGGAGGTGTCCTGGACCGAGTTCGGTCAGCACGTGCGCGCGATCGCGATGGCGCTGGTCGGGGAGGGGCTGAACCCCGGCGATCGTGCGGCGATCCTGTCGAGCACGCGTCGGGAGTGGTCGTACTCCGACTACGGCATCCTCTGCGCAGGCGGCGTCTCCGCCGGCATCTACCCCACCGATGCGCCCGCGCAGGTGGAGTACGTGACCTTCGACTCCAGTTCCAAGGTCATCTTCGTCGAGGACGAGGAGCAGCTCGACAAGGTGCTGCAGGTGCGCGAGCGGCTGCCCGAACTGCGCCGCATCGTGGTCTACAAGATGGAGGGCCTGGCGAACCTGGACGACCCGATGGTGGTCGGCCTCGACGAGTTCGAGCGCAGGGGGGCGGCCTACGATCAGGCGCATCCGCAGGAGTTCGATCGCGGCCTGGCGTCGCGCACGGTGGACGACGTCGCGATCCTCGTCTACACGTCGGGCACGACCGGGCGTCCCAAGGGAGCGATGATCTCGCACGGCAACCTGCGCTGGGTGATCGAGCACTTTCCGGAGGAACTCGACCAGGGCGCCAACGACGACAAGATGGCCTTCCTGCCGCTGTGCCACATCGCGGAGCGCAACTTCGGCCAGTTCCTGTCGCTGGAGACCGGTGCGCGTGTCAACTACGTCGAGAACCCCGACACCATCGCCGAGAACGTCCGGGAGATCGCCCCGACCGTGATGCTGGCGGTGCCGCGGATCTGGGAGAAGTTCTATTCGGGCATCTCCATCCGCATGAAGGAGGCGACGCGCTTCGAGCAGTGGGCGTACAAGGCGGCGCTGGCCATCGGCTATCAGCGGGCCGAGTACAAGCTGTCGAACCGGCCCGTGCCCGCCGGACTGGCGCTGAAGTTCCGCATCGCCGATGCGCTCGTGCTCGACAACGTCAAGCGCAGCCTGGGCCTGCATCGGGCGCGCTTTTCGGTGACGGGCGCGGCGCCGATCTCGCCGGACCTGATCAAGTGGTACTACGCGCTGGGCGTGGACATGTACGAGGTCTGGGGCATGACCGAGACCACGGGCGGGGGCGCAATCAATCTGCCCGGCGCGCTGCGGCTGGGCAGCATCGGGCGGGTGGCGCCGTTCAACGAGATGAAGATCTCGCCGGACGGCGAGATCCTCGTGCGGGGGCGCAACGTGTTCATGGGGTACCTGAACATGCCCGACAAGACGCAGGAGACCTTCGACGCCGAGGGCTGGCTGCGCACGGGGGACGTCGGCATGGTCGACGAGGACGGGTTCTTCCGCATCACCGACCGGATGAAGGACATCATCATCACGGCCGGCGGCAAGAACATCACGCCGTCCGAGCTGGAGAACGAGCTCAAGTTCTCGCCGTACATCACGGATGCGGTGGTGATCGGCGACAAGCGGCCGTACCTCAGCTGTCTGATCATGATCGACCACGAGAACGTCGAGAACTACGCGCAGGAGCGCAGCGTTCCGTTCTCCGATTTCGCCAGCCTGTGCCGCACGCCCGAGGTGCAGCAGCTGATCAACGCCGAGATCGAGCGGGTGAACGCCAAGTTCGCGCGTGTCGAGCAGATCAAGAAGTTCCGTCTGCTCGAGGTGAAGCTGAGCCCCGAGGACGAGGAGCTGACGCCCACCATGAAGCTCAAGCGAAAGCTCGTCAACGAGAAGTACAAGTCGCTCATTGAGGACATGTACGGTGCGTCGAACTGAACGCGCCGTCGAACCCATTCACGTGAAGGAGACCGTCATGACGCAACGCAGGGAATTTCTGACCTCGGCCGCCGCGGCGTCCGCCGTGCTCGCGCTGCGGCCCGGTCTGGCCGAGGCCACGCAGGGCGTGAGCAAGAACGAGATCGTGCTCGGGTCGATCCAGGACCTCTCCGGCCCGATCGTCGCGCTGGGCAAGAACGTCCAGAACGGCATGATCCTGCGCACCGAGCAGATCAACGCCGCGGGGGGCATCAACGGCCGCAAGATCAAGCTGGTGATCGAGGACGCCGGATACGATCCCAAGAAGGGCGTGCTGGCGGCGCAGAAGCTGCTCTCCAACGACAAGGCGTTCGCGATGATCGCCACGATGGGCACCGCCGTGTCCCTTCCGACGATCTCGCTGTGCATCGAGAAGGGCGTGCCCCACCTGTTCCCGATCACGGCGCACAAGGGCAACTACGAGCCGTTCCACAAGCTGAAGTTCGCGACCTTCGCGCCCTACACCGACACGGTCGCGTCGGGGCTGAAGGAGTTGGTCCGGCTGAAGGGCTACAAGCGCGTCGCCATCCTGTACCAGGACGACGAGTTCGGCATGGACGTGCTGCGAGGGGCGGAGCAGGCGCTCAAGGCCCTGAACATGCAGTTGGTCGAGAAGACCACCTACAAGCGGGGCGCCACCGAATTCGGTTCGCAGTTGCAGCGCCTGCGTGCGGCGAACCCGGACCTGATCGTGCTCGGCACGATCATCCGCGAGACGATCGGTGCGATGGCCACGGGGCGCCAGCTCGGTTACACCGGGGACTTCTTCGGCAGCTCCGCCGCCTACATGCCGGCGGTGGCCAGGGCCGGCGGCAAGGCGGTCGAGGGGCTGTACGCGATGAGCGAGGCGCCCACGCCGTACCGTGACAACCCGGGCAACTCGAAGCTGCTGAACGACTGGATGGACGCGTACAAGGGGCGGTTCAACGACGATCCCGATCTGTACAGCGTGATCGGCTATCTCCTGCTGGACATGTTCGCGAAGGCCGCCGAGAAGGCCGGGCCGAACCTGACGGTGGAGTCGTTCGTGAAGTCGCTCGAGACGAACCCGTACCCGCGCTCGTTCCTGGGCACACCCGACTATGCGTTCGGGCCCAACCTGCGCCTGGGCAACGTGCAGAGCCGGATCAACCAGATCCAGAACGGGCGCTGGCAGGGGGTGTCCGATTTCCTGAAGTAGGCCGCGCGACCGGGCGCGTCACACTGGCGCGCCCGTCGTCAGCCCCGGATCCAGCCGACGGCCAGGGGACCCGCGATCAGGGCCCACACAAGGCCTGCCAGCAGCAGCGCGATGAGCACGGCGGCGCTGCCGAGGTCTTTGGCGATTCCCGACAGGGGATGGCGTTCGAGCGAGATGCGATCGATGGCAGCCTCGATGCCGGAGTTGAGCAGCTCGACGATCAGCACCAGCAGGACGGATCCGATCAGCAGCAGCCGCTCGACCGTCGTCACGGGCAGCCAGATCGCAAGCGGCAGCAAGATGGCCGACAGCGCCACTTCCTGCCGGAAGGCACTTTCGTGCACGAACGCATGCCGCAACCCGCGCCAGGAGTTGAGACCGGCATGCACGATCCGATCGAGGCCCGTGCGCCCCTTGAACGCGCTCGCGGAGGGCGGGGTCTTCATGCCGGGATCACGCCGTCGGGCGCAGGGCGGCCGAGATTCGCGGAATCAGCGCCCTTTGAACTGCGGAGCACGCTTCTCGAGGAAGGCGGCGACACCCTCGCGGAAGTCTTCGGTGCGTCCCGCCTCGACCTGCAGCTGCGCCTCGAGTTCGAGCTGGTCGGCCAGCCCGTTGCCGCCACTGGCGTTCAGCGCCTGCTTGATCAGCGCGTAGGCGCGCGTGGGCATCGACGCCAGTCGGGCTGCCAGCTTCTCGGCTTCCGGCATCAGCTGCTCGTCGTCGAAGACCTGCCACACCAGGCCCATGCGCTGGGCGTCTTCCGCCGGGATCTTGTCGGCCAGGATCGCCAGGGCGCGGGCACGCACGTCGCCCACGTAGCGCGGCAGGAACCAGGTGCTGCCCGCGTCCGGCACCAGGCCGATCTTGGAGAACGCCTGGAGGAACGAGGCCGATCGGGCGGCCAGGATGATGTCGCCGCACAGTGCCAGGCTCATGCCTGCACCGGCGGCCACACCGTTGACGGCCGACACGATGGGCTTGGGCATGTTGCGCATGGCGAGCACCACCGGGTGGTAGTACGTGCGCAGCGTGAAGCCCGAGTCGCGCTTGGCGTCTCCCGCCTTCGAGGCGCCGAGATCCGCGCCCGCGGAGAAGCCGCGACCCGCGCCGGTGAGCAGCACCGCCCGCACTTCCGGGTCGTCGTTCGCGCGCTCCACGGCGCTGCGCAACTCCGTCATCAGCGCGGCGTTCAGCGCGTTCAGCACGTCGGGACGGTTCAGGGTGATGCGGGCAACGGCGCCGTCGACGCTGTACAGGACGGGGGAATCGCTCATGGTGTCTCTTCCGGTGGTGTCTGTGGTGGGAGCCGGCCGATTGTAAACGTGCGCCTGTACGCCCGCCGCGCGGGTCAGCTGCGCGGGAAGATCCCCATCGTCTTGGCGATGATGCCCATCATCACCTCGTCAGCGCCACCGCCGATGGAGCCCAGGCGCGTGTCGCGCCAGAAGCGGTTGACCCGCGTCTCCTCGAGGTAGCCCATGCCGCCCCAGAACTGCACGCACCAGTCGGCGACCTCGCGGGCCACCCGGGCGCCCTTGAGCTTCACCATCGAGGCGAGCTGGAGCACGTCCTCGCCCTGCACGTACAGGTCGACGGCCTTGTGGAACAGTGCGCCGACGGCCTCCACCTCGGTCTGCAGCTCGGCCAGCTTGTAGTAGATGTACTGGTTGTGGAGCAGCGGCTTGCCGAAGGCCTCGCGTTCGCGCAGGTAGTCGATCGTCTCCTGGATGATGTACGCGCTCTTGCGCCAGCCGGCGCCGGCCCACAGCCGCTCCTCCTGGAACTGCTGCATCTGGTAGATGAAGCCCATGCCTTCCTCGCCGATGCGGTAGCGCTGCGGCACGCGCACGTCGTCGAAGTAGATCTGCGCAGTGTCCGACGAGTTCATGCCGGCCTTCTTGAGCTTGCGCGCGATGCCGAAGCCCTTGGTTTTGGTGGGCACGACGATCAGCGACTTGTTCTTGTGCCCCGTGCCGCCCGACGTATTGGCCAGCAGGCAGATGAAGTCGGCCTGGGTGCTGTTGGTGATCCACATCTTGCTGCCGTTGATCACGTAGTCGCCGCCGTCCTTGCGTGCGGTCGTCTTGATCGAGGCGACGTCAGAGCCGGCACCGACCTCGGACACGCCGATCGACGCCACGTACTCGCCGGCGATCGCGGGCACCAGGAACTCGCGCCGCAGCTCGTCGGAGCCGTGCCGCGCGAGCGCGGGGGTGGCCATGTCGGTCTGCACGCCGATGGCCATCGGAATGCCCCCGCACTTGATGTGCGACAGGGCTTCGGCCGCGGCCATCGCATAGGAGTAGTCGAGGCCCAGGCCGCCGTACTCGACCGGCTTGTTGATGCCGAGGAAACCGAGCTTGCCCATCTTTCCGAACACCTCGTGGGCCGGGAAGATCTCGGCCTTCTCCCATTCGTCGACGTACGGGTTGATCTCGGACTCGATGAACTTCTTGAGGGCGTCCTGGATCTGCGTGTGCTGTTCGGAATATTTCATGGAGGGCTCCGGAGTCGGCGCGGCGGTGCGGCGGTGCGGCTGCGCGGCGGCGTGCATGACGCATCCCGGCGCCGCGCAGCGCTGTTCGTCGACGCATTATTGAATGGGCTTCAGGAAGATGCGATACGCTGTCCGCACAGTCAAGTTGCGGCGCAGCATCGGAATCTGATCGGGGAGGGCATGCGAACTTTGTGGCGTGTAATGAACCGCGTTCATTAGAATGGGCCCCATGGCTTCCGGAACTTCACGCCCGAGCGGCAGTCCGCACACGACGCAACCGCGTCGCCGCAAGGCGGCCCGCCGGGCCGAGATCCTGGCGGCGGCGCGGGAAGTGTTCACCGCCCGCCCGTACGATGCCGCCTCCATCAGCGAGATCGCCGCGCGGGCCGATTGCGTCGAAGGCACCATCTACACCTACTTCCGCAACAAGCGCGACCTGTTCGACGCCGTGCTGGCGGAGTTCTACGACCGCCTGGTCGACGACATCGCATCGCGCTTCGCCGCCATCCACGGCACCCGCGACCGTCTGTCGTTCCTGGTCTCGCGCCACTTGCAGATCTCGGTCGACGATCCGGGCGTGTCGCTGATGATCATCCGCGAGTCGCGCGGCCAGAGCCTGTACTTCGGATCGAAGCTGCATGCGCTGAACCGGCGCTACAGCCGCTTTCTCCAGCAGACGCTGAGCGAGGGCGTCGCGAACGGCGAGCTGCGGGCCGACCTCGATCTCGCGATGGCGCGCGACCTGCTGTTCGGCGGCATCGAGCACTGGGTGTGGAACGAACTGGGGCGACAGCGTCGCTTCGACGCGGCGAAGGCGGCCGACCGCATGGTGTCCATGGTCTTCGAGGGCTGGCGTGCCGCGCGGGCAGAGCCGGCGCGGGATGCGCTGGATGCGCTGCAGCAGCGCGTCGCCCGGATCGAGGCCAGGATCGACGCGGCCGCGGCGCCGACCACGCCACCGACCACGCCACCGACCACGCCACTCCGCCGTCGACGAGGGGCGTCAATATAATCCGCGGTACATGTCCGATCCCGCCGATGTCGTGCCGTCCTCCGCTCCCGCGCCCGTGCGCGATGACGTTCCCCTCTACGTCGACCTCGACGGCACGCTGATCCGTTCGGATCTGCTCTGGGAGAGTCTTCTCTCGACGGCGCACCGGGCGCCGTTCTCCGCGGCCCTGGGCCTGCTCGAACTGCGCCACGGGCGCGCCGCGATGAAGCGCGCACTGGCGCAACGGGCGGTCGTCGACGCGGCGTCGCTCCCCTACGACGAGGCGTTCGTCGCCTGGCTGCGCGAGCAGGCCCGTGCCGGACGCGCGATCTATCTCGCCACGGCGGCGGACGCCCAGCTTGCACGGCGCGTGGCCGAGCACCTGGGGCTGTTCACCGGCGTGCTGGCCAGCGACGGGGTGCACAATCTCAAGGGGCCAAACAAGCTCGCGGCGATCCGCGCGCACTGCCTCGCGACCGGCGCCGACGCGTTCGACTACTGCGGCAACGGCGCCGAGGATCTGGTGCTCTTCGCGGCGGCCCGCAAGGCGATCGTCGTGAACGCGCGCCCCAAGGTGCTGGCAGCGGCGCGACGCGGCGCCGACGTGGCGCTCGTCGTCGACGCCCAGCCCGCCGGGCTGCGCATCTGGCTGCGTGCCTTGCGGGTTCACCAGTGGCTGAAGAACCTGCTGGTGCTGGTGCCGCTGATCACCGCCCTGCGCGTGTCCGATCCACTGGCCCTGTGCGAGGCGCTCGTCGCGTTCGCTGCCTTCTGCCTGGTGGCGTCGGGCGGGTATTTCGTCAACGACCTGCTCGATCTGCAATCCGATCGCCGCCACCCCACGAAGCGGGACCGTCCGTTGGCGAGCGGGCGTCTGTCGGTCGCCCAGGGCGTTGCGGCGGCCATGGTGCTGCTGGCGGGCGGCGCCGCGCTGGGCAGCCTGCTGGCGCCCCAGTTCCTGGCCTGGCTGGCGGGGTATGCGGTGCTGACGCTGGCGTATTCGATCTCGATCAAGCGTCACGCCACGTTCGACCTGATCGCGCTCGCGGCGCTGTACACCGTGCGCATCATGGCGGGCGGTGCGGCGATCGAAGTGGAGGTGTCGTTCTGGCTGCTGGCGTTCTCGACCTTCCTGTTCTTCAGCCTGGCCACCGTCAAGCGCTGCGCCGAACTGGTGTCGATGCGCACGCGCGGCGAGACGGTGGCACGCGGGCGCGGATACCGTGCGGAGGACCTGGAGGTGCTCAAGGCGATCGGCACGGCGACCTCGGTGGCCTCCGTGCTGGTGCTTGCACTGTACGTGCAGGCACCCGACGTGGCGCACCGCTACGCGTCGCCGCGCATCCTGTGGCTGATGCTCACGGGTCTGCTCGTCTGGCTGTCGCACCTGTGGCTGACCACCGCGCGCGGGCAGATGCACGACGACCCGCTGGTGTTCGCGATGCGCGACGGCACGAGTCGCTGGCTGATCGCACTGATGGGCGCCGCCTTCGTCGGCGCGGTGCTGGTGCGATGACGAGGGCGCCGGGCACGCCCCCCGTGCTGCTGATCGTCTGGTGGTCGATGACCGGGGCGTCGATGCAGCTGGCACAGGCGGCCGCGCTGCGGGCGTCCGAGGCGGCGCCGGGCGAGGTCGACGTGCGCCTGCTGCGTGCCGACCAGGCGGATGCGGACGACGTCGTCGCGGCCTCCGCCTGCCTGTTCGTGATGCCCGAGATGCTGGGCGCGATGGCCGGGCGCATGAAGGACTTCTTCGACCGGTCGTACTACGGCGCGCTCGATCGGGTGAACGGCCGTCCCTATGCGCTCATCGTCGCGGCGGGGTCGGACGGTGCCGGGGCGGTGCGCCAGGCCGAGCGCATCGCCACCGGCTGGCGGCTGAAGCGCGTGGTCGATCCGCTGATCGTCTGCGTGCATGCCCAGACACCCGAGCGCATCCTCGCACCGAAGGTGGTCGACGAGGCCGCGCTGGCACGCGCCGGCGAGGTTGGCGCCACGCTGGCGCTCGGGGTGCAGATGGGCCTCTGGTAGCGGCACGTCCGCGTGTGCAGTGGGCGTCGGGGTGTTGCATCGGCGCATGAAGCGCCGGCTCGTGGCGGTGGTACTGGAACGTCGACCGCCGCGCGTCGTCAGCGTGCCGGTTCGAGCGATGCGGCCGTCTCGAACCATGCGGCCGTTTCGGCGTCGGCCGGGAAGAAGCTCTCGATGCGCAGCTCGTTCAGGGTCACGTCGTGCGGCGTGCCCAGCGTGGTGATCGTGGTGAACAGGCTGAGCGTCACCCCGTCCTTCTCGAGGACCAGTGACAGGAACGGCGCGGCGGGGTTGGATACCGATCGGGTGCGCCAGTCGGCGGGGGCGCCGTCGATGCGTTCGAGTCGCGACAGCAGCGCGGCGGCCGCACCGCCCGGGCCTTCGGCCATCACTTCGCGATGGATCCAGAGCAGCACGTCGGCCGCCACGTCGGGCCAGTCACGGATGAACGGCCGCAGGCCGCGCGGATCGAGCATCGCCGCCAGCAGATTGGGCGGCGGATCGCCGACGTCGCTCGGCCCCGCGTGCGGGGCGCGCGGGCGCGTCGATGCGCCGGGCAGCGCGCCCGACGTCACATCGGAGGTCGCGCCCGACGATGCACCGGACATCGCATCGGAGGTCGTGCCCGACGGCGGACCGGACGCCGTGCCGGACCTCGCGCCGGACGCCGTGCCCGACGTCGCGCCAGGGGGCGTGGCGAGCCAGGCCATCAGACGTGCCGCGGCGCGGTTCTGCATCGTGAGGTTCCACAGCCGGTCGACGACCACGGCGGGGTAGGGTTCCTGCTTGTCGAGCATCAGGTCGATGGCCCGCTTCACCGAGTCGAGGTCGGGGTGTTCCAGTGCGCGCATGCGATAGAGCGGAGCGAAGCCGGCCGCCACCAGCAGGGCGTTGCGTTCCCGGGGCGGCAGGTCGAGGACGGCGCACAACCGCATCACCATCTGCCGGCTGGGCTGCGCACGCCCCGACTCCAGGAAGCTCAGATGCCGCTGCGAGCTGTCGCACTGGCCGGACAGTTCGAGCTGGCTGAGTCCGCGCTTCAGGCGCCAGTAGCGCAGGTGCGCGCCGAATCCGCGTTCCGGTGCGGCAGGGGCGGGAGACAGGGCGGGGGGCATGCGGTGTGGCGTCGGGTGCGTCGGAGGCGCCGCGACATGCGGCGCATGACGGCACTATAGGGCGCAGCGGGGGCAGGGCGCGATGACCTGCCAGGTAATGTGCGGCGCCCGTTCCGGCCCCCCGACCTGTCCTGGCCTGCGCTGGCCCCGCCCCCCGGCTCGTTCAGCGGCCCGTTCAGCGGCCCGCGTCCTCCAGCACGAGGTCGGCGCCCTTCTCGGCGATCGCCACCACGGCGGCATTGGTGTTGCCGGAGATCACGGCGGGCATGATCGACGCGTCGATCACCCGCAGTCCGGCCAGGCCGCGCACGCGCAGGCGGGCGTCGACGACCGCGCCGGGGCCGTCGCCCATGCGGCAGGTCGACGTCGGGTGGTAGACGGTCTCGCCGGTGGCGCGGCAGAAGTCGAGCCATTCGGCGTCGGTCTGCACCTGGATGCCGGGGGCGCGCTCCTCGGCGACGTAGGTGCTGAAGGGCGGGGTGTAGACGATGCGGCGCAGCAGCTTCAGGCCGTCGACCATCATGCGGCGGTCGCTCTCGGCGTCGAGGTAGTTGTAGAAGATGGCCGGCGGCGTGCGCGGATCGGCCGAGCAGATGCGCACCCAGCCGCGCGACTCGGCGCGCAGCTGCGACACCGAGCAGGTGAAGCCGGGGAACTTGTCGAGGATCCCGCCGCGCTTGGCGACCGAGAAATTGATGAAGTAGAACTGCGCGTCGGGCCGGGTCAGCTCGGGACGGGTGCGCACGAAGGCGGCAGCGTAGCCGGCGCTGACGGTGAGCGGGCCGCGCCGCTGCAGCAGGTAGCGCAGGCCGACGGCGGCCTGTCGCCACCAGCTCGCGAGGTCGTCGTTGATCGTGATCGGCCGGGTGCACCGCCAGTAGGTGCGCACGTAGAAGTGATCCTGCAGGGCGTCGCCCACGCCCGGCGCGTCGAGCACGACGGGCACGCCGTGCTGCCGCAGCAGCGGCGCGGGACCGACGCCCGACAGTTGCAGCAGCTGGGGCGAGTTGAACGCACCGCCCGACAGGAGGATCTCGCGTGCCGTTGCGCGATGCGTGCTGCCGTTCTGCGTGTATTCGACCCCGACCGCCCGCGTGCCCTCGAACAGCACGCGCGTGACCAGTGCCTCGACCTCGACGCGCAGGTTGGCGCGCTTCTCGGCCGGGCGCAGGTACCCCACGGCGGTGCTGATGCGCCGGCCGTTGCGCAGGTTGGCCTGGTAGTAGCCGGTGCCCTCCTGCGTGGCGCCGTTGAAGTCGTCGTTGCGGGGAATGCCGTTGGCCACCGCCGACGCGATGAAGGCATCGCCCATCTCGTGCCGGTCGGGCAGGTCCGACACCGCGAAGGGGCCGCCGGTGCCATGCCATGCGTTCGCACCGCGGCTCTGGTCCTCGGCCTTGATGAAGTACGGCAGCAGGTCGTCGAAGCGCCAGCCCGGTACGTTCCAGTCGTCGAAGTCCTCGCGCTGCCCGCGGATGTACACGAGCCCGTTGATGGACGACGAGCCGCCCAGCACCTTGCCCCGCGGTGTGAAGATGCGCCGCCCGCCAAGCGCCGGCTCCGGCTCGGACTCGTAGGCCCAGTTCACGCGCGTGTCGGTGAACAGCTTGCCGTAGCCCAGCGGGATGTGGATCCACGGGTTGGTGTCGCGCGGACCCGCTTCGAGCAGCAGCACCGAATGACGGCCGCTGGCGGTGAGCCGGTTGGCCAGCACGCAGCCGGCCGAGCCCGCGCCGACGATGATGTAGTCGAAGGTGCTCATGGGCGCGTCGTCGGGCAGCGTTCAGAAACCGGCCAGGACGATCTTGCCGATCGTGCGGTTCGATTCGACCGCCGCGTGCGCACGGCGCAGGTTCGCGGCGTTGATCGTGCCCAGGGTGGCCGTGTGCGTGGTGCGGATCAGGCCCTCGTCGACGAGCGCGGCAACCTCGCTCAGCAGCCGGCCCTGCGCGGCCATGTCGGGTGTCTCGAAGCCGGAACGCGTGAACATCGCCTCCCAGTGCAGCGATGCGCAGCGCGCCTTCAGCAGGCGCACGTCGATCGGCTCCGGGTCGTCGATCACGCAGATGCGTCCCTGCGGCGCCACCGATTTCGCCAGCTCGGGGAAGTGCAGGTGGGTGTGCGAGATGCTGAAGATGTTCTCGCACCAGCGGATGCCCGCGGCCTTCAGTTCTTCGGAGAGGGGGCGGGTGTGGTCGAGCACGACGTCCGCGCCCAGCTGCTCGATGGCCGCGCGCGACTCCGGCCGCGACGCGGTCGACACGATGCGCACCGCCGTCAGGCGCCGGGCCAGTTGGATCGCGATGGAGCCGACGCCGCCGGCGCCGCTCGTGATCAGCAGCGTGCCCTGGTTCGCCGGCCGGCCGATCTGCAGCTGCAGGCGGTCGAACAGCGCCTCCCAGGCCGTGATGGTGGTCAGCGGCATGGCGGCGGCCTGGGCGAAGTCGAGCGTGCGCGGCTTGCGGCCGACGATGCGCTCGTCGACCAGATGGAGTTCGGCGTTGGTCCCCGAGCGGGCGCGCGAGCCGGCGTACCAGACCTCGTCGCCGGGCTTGAAGCCCGTGACCTGCGGGCCGACCGCTTCGACGATGCCGGCGGCGTCGAAGCCCAGCACGCGCAGTTCGCCGGCGGCGGGCGGCACGTTGCGTCGCACCTTGGTGTCGACGGGATTGACGGACACGGCCATGACCCGCACGAGCAGATCGCGTCCGGTGGCTTCGGGCACGGGGAGCTCGACGTCGATCAGACACTGATCGTCGGTGACGGGAAGGGATGCGCGGTAGCCGACAGCTTTCATGGATTTGGAGGTACGGAAGGATTGGCCTGGGGCGCCATTGTAGGGCGGCAGGGTGCGCAGGGGATGCACAGGGCGAACAGGGCGAACAGGGCGAACAGGGGGCGCACATAGCGCACGGGGGCGCATAGCGCGGCAGGGTGCGCGGAGCCGGGTGGGGCCGTCAGGCCGGCTGCTGCTGGCGCACCTCGTCGAGCAGCCAGCGGCGGAACGCGCGGACCTTGACCGAAGGGGTCTGGGACGCGGCCGTCAGCAGGTAGTACGCAGCGTCGCGCTGGATGGGGCGGCGGAACGGCCGCGTGAGCTGTCCGGACTCGAACTCCTGCTGCAGCAGCAGGGTCTGGCCCATGGCGACGCCCACGCCGTCGATGGCCGCCTGATAGGCGAACATCGAACTGGGGAAGGTCATCTCCCGTGCGGTGCCGAGCAGATCGCTGCGGCCGACCGATGCGAGCCAGTCCGGCCAGTCGGCGCGGCGGTAATGCGCGTGCAGCAGGCGCATGCCGGCGAGATCGTCGATCCGCTCGAGGCGACGCGACCCCTTCAGCAGGGCCGGGCTGCACACCGGCTCGATCTCGTCGAAGAACAGGAGCTCGGCGTCGGCCTTCGGCCATTGCCCGTGGCCGAACTGGATCGCGACGTCGGCGGCGTCCTTGTCGAAGTCCACTTCCGGGACGGCCGTGGCGATGCGGACCTCGATCTCGGGATGGCGGGACTGGAAGTCGGGCAGACGCTTGAGCAGCCATTTGGCGACGAAGGTGGCGTAGGTGCGCACCCGCAGCGGCCCGCCCGACGCCTCGGCCAGCAGCCGCTCGGTGCCCGAGGCGATGAGCGCGAAGGCCGGGCCGATGTCGCGCAGATAGGCTGCGCCGAGGGGCGTGAGCGTGACGCCACGGCGCTCGCGCTGGAACAGCCGCACGTTCAGATAGCCCTCGAGCACCGCGATCTGCCGGCTGACCGCCGACTGGCTGATGTGCAGCTCGTCGGCCGCCCGGGTGAGGCTGCCCGCGCGTGCGACCACTTCGAACACGTGCAGCGGATTCAGCGGAGGGATGCGTCGGGCCATCCGCGATTTTGACATGAAGTTTTGTCATGGCTCGCGGCGTGATTGGAATTTGCGCGCCGGGTCTGCGCGCATCGATGATCCACAGCGGGCCGGCGATGCCGGGCGCCGGCCCCGCGATCCACCCAGGGGTTGTGCACGTCCGCTCCGGTCCACGCGCGCATGTCGCAAAACCGCACCGTCATCGATGAACTTCGCTCTCACGCAGGAACAACAGGTATTCGCTGAAAGCATCGCGCGCTTCGCCCGCGATCAGCTGGCCGACGGCGCGCTCGCGCGTGCGCACAGTGCCGCCTATCCGTGGGACGTGGCACGCGCGCTGGCCCGGCAGGGGCTGATGGGGATCACGATGCCCGAGGCCGACGGCGGGCAGGGCGGCTCGCTGATGGATGCGGTGATCGCGATCCAGACGCTGGCGCGGTATTGCCCCAAGAGCGCGGACGTCTGTCAGGCCGGCAACTTCGGGCCCATCCGCACCTTCGCCGAGTACGCGAGCGCGGAGCAGAAGGCGCGCTTCCTGCCCGGTCTGCTCGGCGGCGAGATGCTGATGAGTCTCGGCATGAGCGAGCCGGACGCCGGCTCGGCCGTCACGGACCTGAAGACGGTGGCGCGTCGCGACGGCGATGGCTGGGTGATCGACGGCAGCAAGGTCTTCTCGACACACAGCCCGGAGGCCACGCTGTTCCTGGTCTACGTGCGCTTCGGCCCGGGCGTGGGCGGCATCGGGTCGGTGCTGATCGAGCGCGGCACGCCGGGCCTGACGGTCGGCCGGCCCTCGGCGTTCATGAGCGGCGAGCAGTGGTGCCAGCTGTACTTCGAGAACTGCCGCATCCCGGACGCGAACGTGCTGCTCGGGCCGGGCGGCTTCAAGAAGCAGATCCAGGGGTTCAACGTCGAGCGCATCGGCAACGCGTCGCGTTCGCTGGCCGTGGGCCGGTACGCGTTCGAACAGGCGCGCGCCCACGCGAAGGTGCGCGAGCAGTTCGGGCGGCGGCTGTGCGAGTTCCAGGGTCTGCAATGGAAGTTCGCCGAGATGGCGGTGAAGCTCGACGCCGCCCAGATGCTGCTGTACCGGGCGGCGACCAACGCCGACGACGGACTGCCGTCGGCGTACGAGACCTCGGTGGCGAAGTACGCGTGCAACACCGCGGGCTTCGAGGTGGCGAACGAATCGCTTCAGGTGATGGGGGCGCTGGGCTACAGCCAGGAGTCGCTGGTCGAGTACTGCGTGCGCCGCACCCGGGGCTGGATGATCGCGGGCGGCTCGCTCGAGATCCTGAAGAACCGGATCGCCGAAGACGTGTTCGAGGAACGATTCGACCAGCGTCCGCCGCGCGGCTGACACAACCACACAGGAGACCACTGATGAAGCAACGATCCCTCCGCGTATCGGCATCGCCTGCCCGGGCATCGCGTGCGCGCGTGCTCGGCGCGCTCGCCTGCGCGTTCGGCCTGGGCGCCGCGATGTCGCCCCCGGCGCATGCGGAACTGTCCGACGGCATCGTCAAGATCGGCGTGCTGACGGACATGTCGGGCCCGTTCGTCGACAACGTCGGGCCGGGCTCCGTGCTGGCCACGCAGCTGGCGGTCGAGGAGTTCGGCGGCAAGGTGCGCGGCAAGCCGATCGAAGTGGTCGTCTCCGATCACCAGAACAAGGCCGACATCGGTGCGGCGCGGGCCCGCGAGTGGCTGGACCGCGACCGCGTGGACGTGATCACCGAGCTCGGCAACAGCGCGGTGGCGCTGGCCACGCTGCGCATCGCCGCCGATCGCAACCGCATGACGATGGTGACGGGCGCCGGCGCCAGCCGCATCAGCAACGAAGACTGCGTGGCGACCAACGTGCACTGGGTGTACGACACCTACGCGCTCGCCAAGGTCGGCACGCAGACGATCGTCGAGCGCGGCGCGAAGTCCTGGTACTTCATCGCGGCGGACTACTCGTTCGGTCACGCGCTGCAGGGCGACGGCACGAACTTCATCACGGCCGCGGGCGGCAAGGTCGTCGGCGCGACGCGCTATCCGTTCCCGGGCACCGACTTCGCGTCGCCCCTGCTGACCGCGCAGAGCAGCGGCGCGAAGACGGTGGCGTTCGCCACGGCCGGCAACGACCTGCAGAACGCGATCAAGCAGGCGGCCGAGTTCGGGCTGCCGAAGTCGCAGCAGATGGTGGCGATGCTGATGAGCATCGTCGACGTGCACACGCTGACGCTGCCCGTCGCGCAGGGGATGTACTACGCGGAGAGCTTCTACTGGGATCTCGACGACGAGTCGCGCCGGTTCGGACGCCGCTTCTTCGAGCGCTTCAAGCGCATGCCGACGGCGCTGCAGGCCGGGCAGTATTCGGCGGTGCTGAACTATCTGAAGGCGGTGCAGGCGTCGGGTTCCGACAACGTGACGGACGTGGTGCGCACGCTGCGCTCGATGAAGATCCACGACGCGTTCGCACGCAACGCGACGCTGCGGCCCGACGGCAAGCTCTCGCACGACATGTACCTGGTGCAGGTCAAGGCGTCGGCCGAATCGAAGTACCCTTGGGACTACTACAAGGTGGTGCAGACCGTGCCCGGCGACCGTGCGTTCCTGCCGTTGTCCGAGAGCAAGTGTCCGCTGGTGAAGCGGTAGGTCGAGCCCACCGCCGGCGCGAGGCGCGAGGATGACGAACCCACACCTGGACATCGACGAGACGCTGGCCGCGCAGCGGGCGCAGCGCATCCGCGGCGCGCTGCTGCGGCCCGCCAGCATCGCGCTGGTCGGCGCCTCCGACGACCCTGGCAAGACCAGCGGCCGGCCGCTGCCGTACCTGCGCCGTGCCGGCTACACCGGGCGCATCTACCCGGTGAACCCGCGCAACGCCACCGTGATGGGCGAGCGCGCGTGGCCGTCGCTGGCGTCGCTGCCCGAGGTGCCCGAGCACGCGTTCATCCTCACGACCACGCAGGCGGCCTGCGATGCGGTGGCCGAATGCGCGGCGCTGGGCGTGCAGGCCGCCACCGTGCTGGCGGCCGGGTTCGCCGAGACGGGCGACGCCGGCCGGGCGCGCCAGGCGCAGCTGGCGGAGGTGGCGCGCGAGGCCGGTCTGCTGCTGCTGGGGCCGAGCAGCCTGGGCATCATCCACGCCGATGCGCACCTGGTGCTGACCGCCAATGCGGCGTTCGCCGAGCCCGAGCTGCCGCGCGGCGCCACCTTCGTCGCCTCGCACAGCGGCAGCATGCTCGGCGCGCTGGTGTCGCGGGGCAAGGCGCGCGGCATCGGGTTCGCGGGCATGGTGTCGGTGGGGAACGAGGCGGACCTGAGCGTCGGCGAGATCTGTCTGGCGACGGTCGACGATCCCGCGATCGATTCGTATCTGCTGTTCCTGGAGACGGTGCGCCACGGCGACTGGCTGATGCGGTTCGCACGCGCGGCGGCACGCGCCGGCAAGCCGGTGGTCGTGTACAAGCTGGGGCGCTCCGAAGCGGGCGCCGAGCTCGCGCAGTCGCACACCGGCGCGATGGCGGGCGAGGACGCGGTGGCCGACGCGTTCCTGCGCGATTGCGGGTTCGCCCGTGTCGAGACCTTCGAGGCGGTCTTCGAGACGCCCGCGCTGCTGCGGCAGCTGGCCCGCGGCGCCCGGCCGCGGCACGTGCCGCGGGTCGGCGTGGTCACCACGACCGGTGGCGGCGCGGCGATGGTGGTCGATCAGCTGGGCGTGCGCGGCATCGACGTGGTGCCGGCCACCGAGGCCACGCACGCGCGTCTGGTTGCGGCCGGCGTCGACGTGCATCCGGGCCGCATTCTCGACCTCACGCTGGCCGGCACCCGCTACGAGGTGATGCGCGCCACGCTGCAGACCATGCTGGAGGCGCCCGAATTCGATGCCGTGATCGCGGTGGCAGGATCGTCGGCGCGGTTCCAGCCGGACCGGGCCGTGCGCCCGGTGATCGATGCGGAACGCGACAACCGCGCGCTCGGCAAGCCGGTGATCGCCTTTCTCGCGCCGGAGGCGCCCGAGGCGCTCGTGCACCTGGCCACGGCCGGCGTGCCGTGCTTCCGCACGCCGGAGGCGTGTGCCGATGCGATTGCGGCCGCGTTCGGACGGCGCGACTTCCGCGACGCGCCCCGTCTGCCGGTGATCGCAACGCACCGCAGGATGCTCGACGAGCTCCAGGCCTACGAGACGATCGCGCGGCTGGGCATCCGTCATGCGCCGGCCGTTGCGGTGGCGCTGCCCGGCGGGGGCGACACCGGCGCGGTCGAGCGTGCGGGCGTGAATACGAGCGCGAATTCAGGCGCGTCGAGCGCGTCGGGCACCGGCCCGACCGCTGCGGGCACGGCGCCATCCGGGGTTGCGTATCCCGTCGCCGTCAAGGTGCTGTCGGCTGCGATCGCGCACAAGTCCGACGTGGGGGGCGTGGTGCTCGGGGTGTCCGGTGCGGAGGCGCTGGCATTGGCCCTGGCGGGCATCGCACGAGCGGTGCGCACGCAGGTGCCGGACGTGCCGGTCGAGCGTGCGCTGGTGCAGACGATGGTGGCGGGGGTCGGCGAGGTGCTGATCGGCTACCGCATCGACCCTGAGGTCGGCCCGCTGGTGATGCTGGCGGCGGGAGGCGTGCTCGCCGAGGTCTACCGCGACCGCAGCCTGAGGCTGGCGCCGGTCGATCTCGCGGGTGCCCGCGCGATGATCGGCGAAGTGCGCGCGATGGCGGCGCTGCGCGGATTCCGCGGGCGGCCGGCCGGCGACCTGGACGCGCTGGCCGAGGCGATCGTGCGCCTGTCGGGCATCGCGCAGCGCCCGGAGCTGGGCGTCGTCGAAGCCGAGATCAATCCGCTGATCGTGCATCGCGCGGGCGAGGGCGTGACGGCGGTGGATGCGGTCGTCTGGATCGCGGACGACGAACGAGGAGACGTCTGATGGAACAGGCTCTGGGGGGGATGGGCGGCCGCGCGGCCGACCATCCGGTGATGCGGCTCGCCGAGGCCGTCAACGCGCATGCCGGACTCGTGCGCCGCGGCGAGCGGATCGACACGACGATGCTGCTCGAATACGGTGACACGCCGTTCCTGGTGCAGATCCGGCGCGGGCGGGTGGATGCGGTCACGCGCGGGCCGTTCGTGATGCCGAGCTGGGACTTCGCCCTGCGCGCGAGCGCGGCCGAATGGGATGCGCACTGGCAGGCCGTGCCGGCGCCCGGACATCACGACCTGATGGCGATGATCAAGCGGCGCACGCTCCGGCTCGAGGGCGACGCCACGCCGTTCATGCGCAACCTCTTCTACTTCAAGGCAGTGCTGGCGTCGCTGCGGCCGGGCGGATCGCTCGACAGCGTCGCGCCGCTGCCGGTGGCGCCGGATGCGCCGGGAGCTCGCCGATGAACGCCGCCTTCGAACCCATCGTCGGACGTTACCTGCGCCTCGACATCGACGGCCGGCCGCACCGCGTGTACGTGGAGGAGGCCGGGCAGGGGATTCCGCTGGTGTGCCTGCACACCGCCGGGTCGGACACGCGTCAGTACCGCGGCCTGATGAATGATCCGCGCATCCTGCAGCACTTCCGCGTGATCGCCTTCGATCTGCCCTGGCACGGCAAGTCGTCGCCGCCGGCGGGCTGGCATCGCGAGGAGTACCGGTTGACCTCGCAGTCGTACGTGACGGCCGTGCTGACGGTGTGCGAGGCCCTCGGGCTCGACCGGCCCGCGCTGATCGGCTGTTCGATCGGCGGGCGCATCGTGCTGAAGCTCGCGCTCGAGCACCCGGAGCGCTTCCGCGCGCTGATCGGCCTGCAGGCGGGGGCGCATGTCGATCCCTACTACGACCTGGGCTGGCTGCACCGGCCCGACGCGCATGGGGGCGAGGTCTGTTCGGCGGTGGTGTCCGGACTGGTCGCGCCGACGGCGCCGGACAGCGAGCGCTGGGAGACGCTGTGGCACTACATGCAGGGCGGCCCGGGCGTCTTCAAGGGCGACCTGTACTTCTACAAGATCGACGGCGACATCCGACGCGAGATCGAGCGCATCGACACCACGAAGTGCCCGCTGTGGCTGCTGTCGGGCGAGTACGACTATTCGTGCACGCCGCAGGAGACCGAGGACGTCGGGCGGCGCGTGCGCGGCGCGCAGGTGGCGATCATGCCCGGGCTGGGCCACTTTCCGATGAGCGAGGATCCGGAGCGCTTCATCACCCATCTGCTGCCCGTGCTGGAGCAGATCCGCGCACAGAAGGGCTGATCCGATGCCGGTGTGCGATGCCCGCGTCGCCCGCGCGGAATACCCGCCGCTGGGCCTGCGCATCGGCGGTGCGCAGATCGCGGGTGGCGGTCGGAGCACGCGCGACGTGTTCGATCCGTCCGATGCGTCGGTGCTGGGCCGCCTGCCGGAAGCGACGGCCGAGGACGTCGCGCATGCGATCGACGCCGCCGCGCGCGGGTTCGCGCGCTGGCGCCGGGTGAGCGGGTTCGAGCGCGGGCGCGTGCTGGCCGCGGCCGCGACCCGCATCCGGTCGCGCCGCGCCGGCATCGCGCGCCTGATCACGCTCGAACTGGGCAAGCCCCAGGGCGAGGCGCTGCGCGAGGTCGACACGGCCGCCGAGATGTTCGAGTGGGCCGCCGAGGAGGCGCGCAGGCTCTACGGCCGGCTGATCCCGGCGCGGACGGCAGGCGTGCGCCAGATGGTGTCGCTCGAGCCGATCGGGCCCGTGGCGGCGTTCGCCGGCTGGAATGCGCCGGCGATCACGCCGGCACGCAAGATCAGCGGGGCGCTGGCGGCAGGGTGTTCGGTGGTGATCAAGCCGTCCGAGGAGACGCCGGCCGTGGCGCTGGCGATCGCCGACGCGGTGCTGGACAGCGGCCTGCCCGACGGGGTGCTCAACGTGCTGTTCGGCGATCCGTCGTCGATCTCGCAGGCGCTGCTCGACGCGCCGCAGATCCGCATGATCACCTTCACCGGCTCCACCGAAGTGGGCCGGGAACTGGGCGCACGTGCGGCGCGCACGATGAAGCGCGCCACGCTCGAACTGGGCGGGCACGCGCCGGTGCTGGTGTTCGCCGATGCGGACCCGGAGGCGACGGCCACCGCAGCGGTTGCCGCCAAGTACCGCAATGCCGGACAGGTCTGCACGTCGCCGACCCGGTTCCTGGTGCACGAGTCGATCGTCGACCGCTTCCGGGCGCAGTTCGTCCAGGCTGCGCGCGCATTGAAGGTGGGCGCCGGGTTCGACCCGGGCGTGCAGATGGGGCCGCTGGCCAACGCCCGCCGGATCGATGCGATGCAGGCGCTCGTCGATGATGCGCGCCGCCGCGGCGCATCGGTGGACACCGGCGGTGGCCGGCTGCCGGGGCCGGGCTGGTTCTGGGCGCCGACGGTGCTGGGTGACGCCCCGGACGACTGCCGTGCCGCCAACGTCGAGCCGTTCGGGCCGCTGGCGCTGATCCGTCCGTTCCGGGACTTCGACGAAGCGATCGCGCAGGCGAACCGGCTGCCGTTCGGGCTCGCCGCCTACGCGTTCACGCGCGATCTGGACACCGCCCGCGCCGCGTCCGAAGCGATCGACAGCGGCGTGGTCAGCGTGAACGACTGGACCGCCTCGCTGCCCGAGACACCGTTCGGCGGCACGCGCGACAGCGGTCTGGGGTCGGAAGGCGGGATCGAGGGCGTGCAGGCCTTCACGCGGGTGAAGTACGTGCGCGAGGCCTGAGCGGCCGGCGCGCGCCGCTCCGGATGCAGGTGCGGGCACGCGCGTGCGGCACGCGTCACGCCGCCCGGTACTGCTTCCAGAACACGTCCTTGCGCGCGATGCGCCCGTCGCGCACCGTCACCAGTTCGAGTCCGCGCAGGCAGAACGCCTCGGGCGTGCCGTCGGGCGCCTTTCCTGCCCGATAGCGGCCCTCGACGCGACAGGTCATCAGCAGCTGATCCCCGGGGATGCCGCGGATCACGACATCGGTGAAGCGCAGCTCTGCGAACAGCGCCTCGTTCTCGGCGATGCCCTGCAGGAAGCCGTCCACGCCCCTGCGCACCCGGCCGTCGGGCGCATCGCTGCCGAACGCGAAGTGCCACTCCGCGTCGTCGGTCAGGACCTGCGCGAGCGCGGCCGGATCCCGGCTGAAGAAGGCCTTGCCGAAGCGTTTCATCACGTCGGCCGCGGCGGCATCGTCCATCGTCGTCTCCTGTGGGGTGCGGCCCGCGGGGCGGGCCGCACGGCTGAGATCATCGGCCTGCGATCTCCGGCAGCGACTGCAGGAATGCGACCACGGCCGCGTTGAACGCGTCCGGATTCTCGAGGTTGACCGCGTGCCCGGCGTCGATGTCCGCCACCTGGCAGCCCGGAATGCCGCGCACCGCGTCGTCGCGCAGCGGCTGAAAGGCCTTCTCGTGCACGCCGTTGACCAGCAGGGTGGGGCAGGCGATGCGACCGAGGTCGTCGCGCGAGGACAGCTGCGGTCCCGTGATGCTGATCAGCCGGGCGATCGCCCGCGGGTCGACCTGCTCGGCGGCCTCGACGAGCTCGGCCTTGACCTGTGGCGACAGGCGCCGGGCCCGGCGCGGATGGATCGGCATCTCGCGCAGGACCTCGTGCCCGCGCGCCTCGATGGCCGCCGCCCGCGCGGTGCGCTCGGCGGCCGAACCGAACCGGTCGGGGGGCGACAGCGCGGACACCGAATTGGTGAACACCTGGGCGATGACCCGTTCGGGATGCTCGATCGAGTAGCGCAGGGTGAGGCTTGCGCCGAACGACTGCCCGCACAGCAGCACGCGCTCGGCGCCGAGGGCGATGCGCACCCGCTCGAACTGCTCGAGCAGCGCGTCCACCTGGTAGGGCGCGTCGTCCAGCGGGGCCGGTGCATCGCCGTGCCCCCAGAGGTCGAACACCACTGGTTGCACGTAGCGGCTCAGCGCGTCGATGTTCGGCACCCAGTGGCGGTGACTGGACAGCATGCCGTGCACGAGGAACATGACCGGCCCCGTGCCCGGCACCGGGCGCTTGTAGGGCAGTGCGGGCGCGGTCACTTGCGCACGCAGGGCGGCAGCCCGAGCCCTTTCAGCGAAGCGGTGTTCTCGCCGGGCTGCGCCCAGAACCAGGTCGACGGGTCTTCCTTGGCCTCGAACCAGATGCCCGCTGCGGCGGGCTCCGGCTTCAGCGTGTACGTGCGGCCGCCGGCCGTGAGGCGATGTTCGTCGCCGGCCTTCTCGATCACCAGGGTCTGCTTGCCGCACTGCCAGGTGCCGGCGACGTTCGGCGTCGCGGGCTGCCGGGGGGCGGATGCGCAGGCGGCCAGACTGGCGGCGGCTGCGGTGACGAGGGCTGCGGTGAGGAAACGGTTGCGTTGCATGGGTGAGGCCTCCTTTGGATTTTCAATGTAAGTCTTGCACAGGTGGTCGGATCGCTCCGCGCGGGGGGAACCGGTTCCCGGCTTCGTGCGCTTCGGGAACCGGGACCGCGGCGCTACCAGGGCAGCCGCTGACCGTCGTAGGCGACGAAGCTGCCCGTGTCCTGCGCCGTGATCCTGTCGATCACCAGCAACAGGTCGCGCACCGCATCTGCGGGCGGGCGCCCGCGTTCGGCGCCCCGGAACGGCCGCGACAGCGCCGAGGTGACGGTGCCGGGATGCAGTGCGACGAGTGCGGCACCCGGGTTCGAGCGGCGCACCTCGATCGCTGCCGTCTTCAGCATCATGTTCAAGGCGGCCTTGGATGCGCGATACGCGTACCAGCCGCCGAGCCGGTTGTCCTCGATGCTGCCCACCTTCGCGGACAGCACGGCGAGCACGCTGCGGTGGCGGTCGAGCAGCGGCGCGAAGCGCGCGATGGCCAGGGCCGGCCCGAAGGCGTTCACGCGGAACGTCTGCTCCAGCCGCGCGTAGTCCAGATCGGCGAGCCGCTTCTCCGGCGCGAACGCGGGGGTGTGCAGCACGCCCGAGGCCACGACGATCAGGTGGTACGGCCCGTGCGCGGCCATCGCCTCGGCCGCCTGGGCCACCGACGCTTCGCGGTCGAAGTCGATCGGCGGGGCGGAGCGGCGATGCAGCGCATCGACCCGGCCGCAGCCCGCATCGTCGGTCAGCGCCTGCACGAAGGCGCTGCCGATGGCGCCCGACGCGCCGATCACCAGCGCGCGGAAGCCGCGGGGAAACGACGCGAGCGTCATGCCGGCGCGGGCGCCGGCGCCCGCGTATCTCGGCCGCGGGCACGCCGATCGGGCGACGCGCCGTTCATTGCGGCGCGGCCAGACCGTACTCGACGACCACCTTGCGCTGCTCCTCGAACTGTTCGGCCGCGTACTTGCGGATCTGCTCGGCGTCCATGTAGATCGTCGTCTGGTTGTCGTTGTCGAGCACCTTCTGGAAGGACGGGTCGAACGCGGCTTTCCTGAACGCGTCGTGCAGGGTCTTGACGACCGCCGGATCCATGCCCTTCGGGCCGGCAACGAGCAGCATCGGCAGGATGCTGACGTCGTAGCCGAGCTCCTTCAGGGTCGGCACGTCGGGCCACGACGGCAGACGGTTGGGCGTCATCATCGCGAGCAGCCGCACCCGCCCGGCGCGCGCCATCGCGCCCCATCCGCCGTCGGGCACCACGTCGATGTGCCCGCCCACCAGCGCCGCCATGAATTCGGCCGCGCCCTTGAACGGCACCAGCGTCATCTGCATGCCGGTGGCCTTGCCGATCTTCTCCATCGCCACGTGCCCGACGTTGCCGCGGCCCGAGGTGCCCATCGTGAACTTGCCCGGGTTGGCCTTGGCGTCGGCGACGAGATCGGCGAAGGTCTTCCAGGGCGCATCGGTGCGCACCGCGACACCGAAGGTGTAGGCGGTGACGCCCAGGATCCAGGTGAAGTCGCGCAGCGGGTCCCAGGGAACCTTGGAGACGTGCGGCATGCGGAACTGGCCGGACGACACGACCGACAGCGTGTAGCCGTCGGCGGGTGCGGTCAGGGCCATCTGCCCGGGGGCCAGGGTTCCGGTCGCGCCCGGCCGGTTCGAGACGACGACCGGCTGCCCGAGTTCCTTCGACGCGACCTGCGCGAACGCCCGAAACTGGATGTCGGTCACGCCGCCGGCCGGGAACGGCACGATCAGCGTGATCGGCCGGTTCGGAAAGGCCTGGGCGCGTGCGGTGCCCGTCAGCGTCGAGGTCAGCACGGCCGCGCCGGCGGCGGCCGCGAGGAAGCTGCGTCGGCCGGAGGCTGGCGTGGCGGTGCTGCCACCGGGCGCGTCGTCATCGCGGGTCGTGCGGTCGGTCATGTGGGGGTCTCCGTTCATCGTGTTCGTGGCCGCCCTTGGGGTGCGTCGAAGCCGGGGCGGATGTGCTTCGGCCACCGACTATATCCGCTGTCGTGCGTGCGCCCCTAGAATCACCGCATGGCGATCCTCTCCCTTCCCCGCATCGAACAACGCCTGCGCGAACATCGGCCGGTGGTGCTGGATACCGGTGGCTTCTCGCGCCAGGCCGCGGTCGCCGCCATCCTGCGCGAGCGCGACGGCGTCACCGAGGCGCTGTTCATCAAGCGCGCACAGCGCCCCGGCGACCTCTGGTCCGGGCACATGGCGTTTCCCGGCGGGCACTGGGAGCCCGGCGACGCCGACCTGGCGACAACCGCGATGCGCGAGACGCGCGAGGAGATCGGCCTCGATCTCGAACGCCACGGCCGGCTGCTGGGGCACCTCGACTACATGAACGTCAATCCGATCGGCACCAGCATCGACATGCTGATCGTGCCGTTCGTGTTCGCGGTCGACGACGACCTGCCTGCCGTCCGGCCGAACCACGAGGTGGCGGCCGTGCTGTGGGGATCGGTGCCCGACATGTTTCATGGCCGCTCGGCCACGCGCCGCGACATGCACGTGCGCGGGGGCATGCATCCGTTCCCGGGGTACGACGTGCAGAACGAGATCGTCTGGGGGCTCACCTACCGGATGCTGCACGGCTTCTTCGCCGTGCTGGATCCGGACTGGCGGATCGACGACGACTGACGGGCGGGCACGGGCTGGCGTATGCCTGTTGCGGGCTGCGGGCTGCGGTCGGTGGTGGCGCCCCCGGCACGGATCGAACGTGCGACCCCTTCCTTAGGAGGGAAGTGCTCTATCCACTGAGCTACGGAGGCGCGGCGCAGCGGATTCTACCGGAGCGGCCTCGCCGGATCGCACGGTGCTTGCGCCGCTGCGGCCGGCGTCCTAGCATCCGCCGCGCGCGCGTCCCTGCCTGCCGGCCGCAGCGCCGCGGTCCCGCCCATCCCTTCGACCTCCACCGGAGCGACCTCATGCCCATCCGAACGCTCAAGCGCGGCCAGGACGCCGCTGCGCTCTCCGAAGCCGACGCGCAGGTGCGCGCCACCGTCGAGGCGATCATCGCCGACGTCGAGCGCCGCGGTGACGACGCCGTGCGCCACTATTCCCGCACCTTCGACCAATGGGATCCGGCCGACTTCCGGCTGTCGCGCGCCGACATCGAACGTGCGGTCGCGAAGCTGTCGCCGCGCGAGATCGAGGACATCCGCTTCGCGCAGGCGCAGATCCGCAACTTCGCGCAGGTCCAGCGCGCGTCGATGCAGGACGTCGAGGTGGAGACGCTGCCGGGCGTGGTGCTGGGCCATCGCCACATCCCGGTCAACGCGGTGGGCTGCTACGTGCCCGGCGGCAAGTACCCGATGATCGCGTCGGCGCACATGAGCGTGCTGACGGCGAAGGTCGCGGGCGTGCGGCGCATCGTGTCGACGGCGCCGCCGTTCCAGGGCGCGCCGCATCCGGCCATCGTCGCGGCGATGCACTTCGCCGGGGCCGACGAGATCCTGGTGGTGGGCGGCGTGCAGGCGGTTGCGGCGATGGCGATCGGCACCGCGTCGGTCGCGCCGGTCGACATGCTGGTGGGGCCGGGCAACATGTTCGTGGCCGAGGCCAAGCGCCAGCTCTACGGTCGCGTCGGCATCGACCTGTTCGCCGGTCCGACCGAGACGCTGATCATCGCCGACGACTCGGCCGACGCCGAGATGTGCGCCGTCGACCTGCTGGGGCAGGCCGAGCACGGGCCCACGTCGCCGGCGGTGCTGCTCACCGACAGCGAAGCGCTGGCGCGCGCCACGATGGCCGAGGTGGAGCGGCAGCTCGCGATCCTGCCCACCGCGGGGATCGCGCGGCAGGCGTGGGCCGAGCACGGCGCGGTGATCGTCTGCGACACGCTCGACGAGATGATCGCGCAGGCCGACGCGCTCGCCTTCGAACACGTGCAGGTGCTCACCCGCGACCCGGACGTGTTCCTGCGCCGCATGACGAACTACGGCGCGCTGTTCCTGGGGGCGCGCACCAACGTGAGCTTCGGCGACAAGGTGATCGGCACCAACCACACGCTGCCGACGAAGCGCAACGCCCGCTACACCGGCGGCCTGTGGGTGGGCAAGTTCCTGAAGACCTGCACCTACCAGCGCGTGACCAGCGACGCCGCGTCGGCCGCGATCGGCGAGGTCTGTTCGCGGCTGTGCCACATGGAGAACTTCGCCGGGCACGGCGAGCAGGCGAACCTGCGCGTGCGGCGCTATGGCGACCGCGGCGACGTGCCGTGGTACGCGCCGGTGCCCGCGCGCTGATCCGTGGATCGGTCCGCTGCCGTTGATTCGTCAGCGGGCCGGTCCGCCCCTCAGGAAAGCCTGAGCCAGATCTCGTTGCGGCGCATGAACCAGGGCGTCCAGGGCGGGTCGAAGCGCGCCCAGATCGGCGCCCCGGTGCTGTGCAGTCCGGCCGCCTCGATCGCCTCGCGCAGCGCCTGCAGATGCCGGTCGTAGTTCGCCTGCGACCAGAAGCCCGAATAGCGGATGACCGCGAAGCGCCCGCCGGCCTCGGTCTTCAGGCGGATGGCGGGGTCGATCGGTTCGGGCAGCGTGTCCAGCGTGAACCCGGACGGCATCATGAACCGTACGGCGAAGCCCCCGTCGGCCGCCGTCTGGACGACCGGTGCCGTCATCTCGATCTTCACCGGGGCGGCGGTCTGGGTGACCGGGGCGGTCATCGCGATCTTCCGCTCGCCCTTGTTCTTGCCGAAGATGTACGCGGCCAGGATCCGGAAGCCCTGGTTGCCGGCGTCCTCGGCCGGGCCGGGCACGACGACCTCGGCGACCACGTAGGGGGCGTACGCCCGCACTTCGACGGCGTCGAGCTGCTGCTCGACCGCATACCGGGGCTCCTCGATCGCGCGGGCGACCGGCGCGGCGGTGAGTGCCACGACGACGGCGAGCGCGGGAAGCGGGTTCATCCGGTGATGCCGATGTTCCAGGGCACGAACTCGTGGTCGCCCAGCCCCAGCAGCTCGCTCCTGGAGCGCTCGCCCGAGGCCGTGCGCAGGATCAGCTCGAACACGCGCTGGCCCATCTCGGCCATCGACGCGGTGCCGTCGAGGATCTCGCCGCAGTTGATGTCCATGTCCTCTTCGAGCCGGCGGTACATCGGCGTGTTGGTCGCCAGCTTCAGCGAGGGCACGGGCTTGGCGCCGAAGCACGAGCCGCGGCCGGTGGTGAACGCGATGATGTTGGCGCCGCCGGCGATCTGGCCGGTGGCCGACACCGGGTCGTAGCCCGGCGTGTCCATGAACACGAAGCCCTTCGTGGTGACGGGCTCGGCGTACTTGTAGACCTCCATCAGGGGGCCGGTGCCGCCCTTCATCGACGAGCCCAGCGACTTCTCGAAGATGTTGGCCAGGCCGCCGGCCTGGTTGCCGGGACTCACGGTGCCGTTGATCTGCACGTCGCGTCCGACGGAGTACACGTCCTTCCACCAGCGGATGCGCTCGACCAGCTTCTCGCCGACTTCGCGCGAGGCGGCGCGGCAGGTGAGCGTGTGCTCGACGCCGTAGATCTCGGGGGTCTCGGACAGGATCGCGGTGCCGC
>ENA-UPTA01000503-UPTA01000503.1-activated-sludge-metagenome-genome-assembly--contig:-NODE-503-length-45321-cov-7.308178_pt1 | contig 45321 bp, 38 predicted proteins | sample MGYA00238184_ERZ773361 | MGnify/ENA primary metagenome ERZ773361 (study PRJEB29100, sample SAMN05720205) | activated sludge metagenome | isolation source: anaerobic digester from wastewater... | reverse complement strand
CGAATTGATCCTGCGGCGAGTGAGCCCAAGCGAACGAGTCTCAGGATGCTGGGTTCCTTGGGGCCAGAGCTTGCTCTGGGGTTGAGACCTTCGATTTTTTATGAGTGAATTTATGGAAACCATAGGGCTGATTGCTGGCAATGGCCGGTTTCCCATTTTGTTCGCGCGCGCGGCTAAAGAACAGAATATCCAAGTGGTCGCCGCGGGCATCAAGGGAGACACGGCTTGGCATCTAAAATTTTTTGTCTCTGAGCTGAGGTGGTTTCAGGTCGGCCAGTTGGCGGCATTGTTTCAGTATTTCCTTTCTCAAGGCGTCCGGCGGGTCATCATGGCCGGCCAGGTGCATCCCAGAAATTTATTTGATACCACTGTCAATTTAGATGGGGAATTTCAGGACCTGTTCCGCGCGCTTCAAGACAGGAAAGCCGACACGATTTTTTCTGCTGTTGCCGATAAGCTTCATCAACAGGGGCTGGAACTGCTGGACTCCACGTTTTTGCTTAAAAAATATTTAGCTCCGCGGGGAACTTTAACCCGCCGGGGGCCAACCCTCCTTGAACTGGACGATATCGCCTTCGGCAAGCAGATTGCGAAAACCATGGGCGGGCTTGATATTGGTCAGACGGTTGTGATTAAAAATAAGGCTATTGTGGCTATTGAAGCGATGGAGGGAACGGACCGTTGCATCGTCCGGGGCGGAGGAATCGCTCAACAGGGTGCGGTTGTCGTTAAAATGAGCAAACCCGAACAGGACTTCCGTTTTGATGTCCCGGTGGTCGGGCCGCAGACGGTCCGGCATATGGCCCGTGTCCGGGCCGGGTGCCTGGCCATTGAGGCCGGGAAGACAATCCTCATTGACCCCCTGAAAACAATGGCTTTGGCGAACAAAGCGGCTATCTGTATTGTGTCCACTCCCTGATATCCTTCATGGGTGACGCGGGCGCGGTTTTATTATCGTGATAGAATTTTATGGCATGATTATCGAGGAGATCAATCCGGCCCAGGAACGCCTTTTGATTGACACTCCGTATGATTTTCTATATAATCTTTTTGTTATTTGTAAGAAAGGGCGGCGGAATATATGGAAGTTGATGAAATTAAGAAAGTTAGAAATGAAAAGCTTCATAAGATGGAAGGGTTGAACGTTTTGCCGTACGGCGGGCGCTTTCCAGGAACACAGACGATTCAGTCTGTCCTGGACCCTTTTGTGGAACAGAGCACGGTTACACTGGCCGGTCGGGTGATGGCCAACCGTAAACACGGGAAAGTGATGTTCATGGATCTCATGGATAAGACCGGCCAGATTCAGCTTTTTGTTAAAGCGGATCATGTCGGCCAGGACCTCTTTGAAGTGGTGAAACTGCTCGATATCGGGGACATGGTCGGCGTTTCGGGTGAACTGTTTTTGACCAAGACCGGGGAAAAAAGCGTAAGGATGAAGACGCTGACGGTCTTGACGAAATCCATTATGTCTTTGCCGGAAAAATGGCATGGTCTGAAAGACACGGAAATCCGCTATCGGCAGAGGTACGTGGATCTTATCGTGAACCAGGCGGCCCGGAACGTTTTTATTCAGCGCAGTTTTATCGTGAAGTTTATCCGGTCTTATCTGGATCAACGGGGGTTTTTGGAGGTGGAAACGCCGATGTTGCAGCCTTTGGCGGGCGGGGCGCGGGGCCGTCCTTTTAAAAGCAAACACAACACGTATGATATGGACGTTTATCTGCGGATCGCTCCGGAACTTTATTTGAAGCGGCTTCTGGTCGGCGGGCTGGAAAGGGTTTACGAAATCAACCGGAACTTCCGCAATGAAGGGATTTCGACGCGGCATAACCCGGAATTCACGATGCTGGAAGTGTACCAGGCCTACGCCGATTATTCCGATATGATGCGCCTGATGGAAGATCTGGTGTCCGGCCTGGCCCAAGAGCTTTATGGTACGTTCAAGGTGAGTTATCAGGGCCGGGAGATTGATTTTACCCCCCCGTGGGAACGGCGCTCTTTTGCCGGTATTGTGAAGGAGAAATTCGGCATAGACCCTCAGGATGATGCGGCCACGATGCTGGCTAAAGTTAAGGCGGTTAAGGGCGACAAGCTGAAGATCCAGGTTTTGACCCGCTCGGCGGTCATGAAGATCGTCGAGGATATTCTGGAGGAGGACGCGGCCATGAATCCGGTTTTCTTTACGGATTATTTCACGTTTTTATGCCCGCTTGCCAAAACGTCGCCGGAATGTCCGGGCATTTCGCAGCGGTTCGAATGTTTTGTCGCCGGGATGGAAATCGGTAACGCCTATTCTGAGTTGAATGACCCGCAGGAACAGCAGAAACGCTTCTTGGCGGATCTGGAGGATGATGTGGAGACGGGGTTACGGACGATTGATGAGGATTTTGTCCAGGCTTTGGAATATGGTATGCCGCCGGCCGGCGGGCTTGGTATCGGCGTAGACCGGCTGGTGATGCTTTTAACCGATGCGCCTTCAATCCGGGATGTCATCTTGTTCCCGCTTTTGAAACCGGCTAGCTCCTCGGAGCCAGGGGATTCTTCGGCCCCGGAGGGGCCGGACATGCCGCCTGCGCCTGAGGAACAATAAGAGGGACACGTTTATGAATTATGAAAGTTGGATCAGTTACCGGTATTTATCGCGCCGGAAAGGCGGGTTTCTTTCTTTCCTGACTTTTATTTCTATCGCCGGGGTCGCCCTGGGGGTCCTGGCCTTAATCGTCGTGACCGGGGTGATGACGGGATTCGCCAACAATTTACGGGAAAAAATTATCGGTTCTTCCCCGCATATCGCGGTGGAAAAAGAAACCGGGATTCAGGATTATGCGGAGGTGGCCGGCCAGCTGACCCGGATAGAGGGCGTGATGGGCGTTTCGCCTTATGTTCAGGGCAATGTGTTTCTGGACCTGGAGGGCAATGCGCTGGGATTGGTGATTCGGGGCGTTGATCCTGAAACCGAGGGCCGGGTGACGAAAGTGAAAGAGTTTCTTAAGGAAGGCGATCTCGCCCAACTGGATGAAGAAGGGATTCTGATCGGCCGGGAGTTGGCCCGTTATGCCGGTTACTCTCTGGGGGATCAGGTGACGATCATCGCTCCGGGGTCGGGGATCATCGGGAAAGGGTGGAAATATACGTTGACTATCCGGGGCATCTTTGACACGGGCATGGTAGATTTTGATATGAACCTGGCCCTCCTGCATATCCAGAAAGCCCGGACTATTTTTAATCTTTCGGAGCAGAAGGTCAGCGGTCTTGGCGTTAAGCTCGACGATCCCCAGCACGCGAAGGACGTCCAGAAAAAGATTTATGATATTTTGGGGTACAGTTTCCTGGTGAGAACCTGGATTGATGTTAACCGGAATCTTTTTGACGCGCTTTTCCTGGAAAAGTGGGGGCTGTTTATCGTGCTTACGATGATGGTGCTGGTCGCGTCTTTTAATATTATCAGCACGCTGATTGTTACGGTTATGAGCAAAATTCACGATATCGGCATTCTGCAGTCGATTGGCGTGCCGAAACAGTCTATCCGGAATATTTTTACAAAAATGGGGATGTATATCGGCAGCACGGGAACCTTATTGGGTTTGCTGAGCGGATTTGCGGTGAGCTATATTTTAAAAACTTATATCAAAGTCCCCGCGGATATTTATTCGATTGATCATGTGCCGGTCGAGATTCAGTTGTTTGATATTTTCGCTATCGTTGTGGCCGCTCTGGTGATCACTTATTGCGCTTCTATTTATCCCGCGGCCAGGGCCGCACGGCTGCAGCCGGTGGAAGCGTTGAGGTATGAGTAGGAATTTTGAAGAATTCACGTAGCAGGGAAAAGGAAAGGCCGGTATAATGACATGGTGATTGACGCGCGTCAGCTGACAAAGACGTATATCCAGTCCGTCAGCCGGTTGGATGTTCTGAAAGGGGTGACGTTTCAGGTCAGGGAAGGGGAATTCGTCGCCGTGGTCGGCCCTTCCGGGGCCGGGAAATCGACGTTGCTTCATATCATAGGCGGGCTGGATAAACCGAGTTCCGGAAATGTCTTTGTGGACGGGGAAGACCTTTACCGTTTAGGGGATAAAGCGCGCGCGAAAGTCCGCAGCCAGAAGATCGGTTTTATTTTTCAGTTTTATCATCTTTTGCCGGAATTCTCCGCTCTGGAAAATGTCCTCCTGCCGGCCATGGTGTGCGGGCAGGAAACGGATATGGCTTCTTTGAAAACCCGCGCTGGGGAACTTCTCGGTAAGATGGGCCTGTCGCACCGCCTGGAACACCGGCCCAACGAACTTTCCGGGGGGGAACAACAGCGGGTGGCGATCGCCCGGTCGCTTATGAACGCCCCTAAAATTCTTCTTTGTGATGAGCCGACCGGTAACCTTGATTCGGGAAGCGGGGCGGAAATTATCGATTTGTTGGCGGACCTTAACCGGAACAGGAATCTGACGTTGATTATTGTAACGCATGATGCCGGAATTGCCCGGCGGGCGCAGAAAGTCGTCACGATGAAAGACGGAAGATTCATGGACGGACACAGCCGGGATGGCTATCATAATAACAACAACGACGAATTTAAAAATGAGGTGAGCTGCGTATGAAAATTTATCTTAACGGCAACTATGTCAGCAAAGAGGATGCGAAGATCTCTGTGTTTGACCACGGTTTTCTGTATGGGGACGGCGCCTTTGAAGGGATCCGGTCTTATCGACGGCTGGTCTTCCGCCTGAAGGCCCATGTGGACCGTCTTTATGAAACGATGCACACGCTCATGATTGATATCCCCCTGACGAAAGACCAGATGATTCAGGCTGTTGTTGATACCCTAAACCAAAACAATCTGGATGATGCTTATATCCGGGTGATTGTAACCCGGGGCGTGGGCGATTTGGGTCTGGATCCCAAAAAATGTCATAGGACGCCGGGCGTGGTTATTATTACGGATAAGATCACTTTATATCCGGATGAACTGTATCGCAACGGGATGGCGATTATAACCGTTTCGACGGTCCGGAATCATCCGGAGGCCTTGAATCCGCAGTTGAAGTCCCTGAATTATTTAAATAATATTCTCGCCAAGATCGAGGCCAGCAATGCCGGGTTTAACGAGGCGATTATGATGGATACGCAGGGGTATGTGGCGGAATGTACGGGTGATAATATTTTTATTATGAAGAATGGGGTGTTAGTGACGCCTCTTACGGGCCGGTTGAGAGGGATTACCCGGGACGTTGTCCTGGAATTGGCCGAAAAGGATGGTGTTAAAACCTTTGAGGGGTTCCTGACGCGTCATGAGATTTATAACGCGGATGAATGTTTCCTGACCGGGACAGCGGCGGAGATTATCCCGGTCGTTAAAGTTGACGGGCGGTTGATCGCAGACGGCAAACCGGGTTGTTTTACGCAAAAATTTATTCAGCAGTTCAAAGAGGTTACCACCCGGGACGGGGTCAAGTATTAAAACGGATAATCGGCTCGTCCGTAAAAGAGAGTCCTCCTTGGGGCGGGGATTACCAGTTGAGGATAGTTTATGACTTGTGACTTATGTGGGAAAAAGAAAGCAACGGTTCATTTAACAGAAATCGTCGATGATCAGTTGCTTGAGATGCATCTGTGTGAGGAATGCGCCCGGGAAAAAAGCGTGCAGATGGAACAGCAATTCGGCCTTTCTGACCTGCTGGCGGGCCTGGCTGATTTCGGCAAGCAGGTCAAGGATTATGAAAAGGTTAAATCCGTCTGCCCTTCCTGCCAGCTGACGTACGAAGATTTCAAGAAGATGGGGCGGCTGGGGTGCAGCGAATGTTACACCGCCTTCCAGGATCAATTAGGCGGGTTGCTCAAAAGGATTCATGGTTCCAACCGGCATCATGGAAAAACGCCGGGGATTGTTTCGGCTCAGGCCTTGCCGAAGACCGATTCTTTGGTTGCCCTGAAACAGCAGCTGCAGCAGGCTGTTGAGCAGGAACAGTTTGAACAGGCCGCTGAACTTCGGGACCGTATTCGCGAGCTGGAGAATAAAAAGAAGGAAGAAAAGTCATGAAACTTGATGATTTGATTTATCATACCGGGCAGTGGCTCAAAGGGACAGGACCGTATTCCAACATTGTGATGTCCTCCCGCATCCGGCTGGCGCGGAACCTTTTTTCCGTGCCGTTCCCGAACAAGGCTTCTAAAAAAGATCTGCTGCATGTGCTGGCGACCGTTCAGGAGGCCAAGGATAAAATCGATTATTTTAAGGATGCCACCTTGTTTCAGATGAGCGAACTGGACAGTATTGACCGCCAGTTTTTGATTGAGCGGCATTTGATGAGCCACGAGCATTCCTCTAATCCTGAAGGGAAAGCGCTGATCGTTTCCCAGGAGGAAATCCTGTCCGTTATGATTAACGAAGAGGATCATCTGCGGATTCAGGTGATGCATTCGGGTTTAAATTTGCATGAAACCTGGAAAATTATCGATATGATTGATGATAAACTTTCCGGTATTTTGCAATACGCTTTTCTGAATACCTGGGGCTATTTGACGGCCTGCCCGACCAATACCGGGACCGCGATGCGCGGTTCGGTCATGTTGCATCTCCCGGCGCTGGTGATGACCAAGCAGATCAATAAGGTCCTGACGGCCATCGCCAAGCTGAGTTTCGCCTCCCGCGGGTTCTACGGGGAGGGGACGCAGGCTCGAGGTAACTTTTATCAGATTTCCAACCAGGTTTCCCTCGGGCACAGTGAGGAAGATATTATTCAGAACATCAACGGCCTGATCCGTCAGGTGATCGAGCAGGAGGAGCAGGCGCGGCAGGCTTTAATTCTGCAGAATAAACCGATGCTGGAAGACAAGATTTTTCGGTCTTTGGGGGTTATCAAGAACGCGCATATTATTTCCAGCCAGGAGACCATTGAGTTGCTGTCAATGGTCCGCCTGGGAATGGACCTCGGGCTGGTTAAGAATATCGACCGCTGCACGATCAATGAGTTGCTGATTCTGATTCAGCCGGCGCACCTTCAGAAGATTGAGGGCAAGAAACTCTCGGCCACGGCCCGGGATATCCGCAGAGCGAGTTTAATGAGAGAAAAGTTAGGAGGAGTGTAGATGTTTAATAGATTTACGGAAAGAGCCAGGAAAGTGATCGTATACGCCAAGGAGGAGGCCAGGCGTTTTAACCATGATTATATCGGCACGGAGCACCTGCTTTTGGGATTGATCCGGGAGGGCGAAGGGGTCGCGGCGGCGGTCCTGCAGAAGCTGGGCCTGGACCTGGAAACGATCCGTATCGAGGTCGAAAAGCTTGTGCAGCCCGGGCCGCAGACCCAGGTTTTGGGGGATATCCCGTTCACGCCCCGGTCCAAGAAGGCGTTGGAGCTTTCGGCGGAAGAAGCGCGGGCGCTGGGCCATAATTATATCGGCACGGAACATCTGTTGCTGGGGCTGGTGAAGGAAGGCGAAGGCATGGCTTACCGGGTTCTTTTGAACCTGGGGCTGGATTTGAGCAAACTGCGCAATGAAATTATGGATCTGCTCGGCTCCGGGATACCGGGATTCAGCGTGCAGGAACAGGGGAAAGCGGGAAAGACTCCGGCGATTGATGCCTACGGCCGGAATTTGAACCGGCTGGCCAAGGAAGGCAAGCTGGATCCGGTGATCGGACGCTCGGAGGAAATTGAGCGGATTGTTCAGATTCTGAGCCGGAGGACCAAGAATAACCCGGTGCTCCTCGGGGAAGCGGGCGTCGGTAAGACCGCTATTGTGGAGGGACTCGCGCAACTGATCGTTGCCGGCGATGTCCCGGAGGTGCTGCGGGACAAAAATATCGTGGTCTTGGACCTGGCGCTTATGATCGCGGGGACGAAATATCGCGGGCAGTTTGAAGAGCGGATCAAGGCGATCATGGATGAAATCAAACGTTCCGGGAAAATCATCCTTTTTGTCGACGAGCTGCATACGCTGGTTGGCGCCGGAGCGGCGGAGGGCGCTATTGACGCCGCTAATATTTTAAAACCGGCCTTAGCGCGGGGAGAGATCCAGTGCATCGGGGCCACCACCTTGGATGAATACCGCAAACATATCGAAAAAGACGCAGCTCTGGAACGCCGTTTTCAGACGATCCTCGTCGACCCTCCTTCTGTGGATGAAGCGATTCAAATTTTAAAAGGCCTGCGGGATAAGTATGAAGCCCATCACCGGGTTAAGTTTTCCGACGAGGCTTTGGGGGCCGCGGTGCGGTTGTCCGACCGTTATATTTCCGGCCGGGCGTTGCCGGACAAGGCGGTTGATATTTTGGACGAGGCGGGCGCGCGGGCGCGGCTGCACGCCATGGAAGTTCCCCCGGAAATCAAGGATCTGGAAGGGCAGATTGAGCAGCTGCGCAAGGAAAAGGAAGCGTTTATCAAGAGTCAGGATTTCGAAAAAGCTGCTCATATGAGGGATCAGGAACGGAGCGTGCGCGAAAATCTGGACCGGATCCGCGCGGAATGGTCGCAGAAACGGGATAACGTAACGATTACCCTGGGAGAGGAAGAGATCTCAAAGGTTATTTCCCAATGGACCAAGATCCCGTTGGTCCGGCTTGAGCAGAAAGAGACGGAAAAACTTCTGAGTATGGATAAACAGCTCAGGAAAACCGTTGTCGGGCAGGAGGAGGCTATTAGCGTGATTTCCCGGGCGGTCCGGCGTTCGCGGGCGGGAATCAAGAACCCCCGCCGGCCCATCGGGTCGTTTGTGTTTTTAGGACCTACCGGCGTAGGGAAGACGCACCTGGCCCGGATTTTAACGGAATATATGTTCGGAGACGCCGATGCCCTGATTCAGATCGACATGTCGGAATACATGGACAAGTTCAACGTGTCCCGCCTGATCGGGGCGCCCCCGGGCTACGTGGGGTATGAGGAAGGGGGGCAATTGACGGAGAAGGTCCGGCGCAAGCCGTATTCTGTTGTCCTTCTGGATGAGATTGAAAAAGCGCACCCGGATGTTTTTAATCTTCTTCTTCAGGTGTTTGAGGAGGGCCGGTTGACGGACAGCCTGGGCCGGAAAGTGGATTTTCGCAATACGATCATTATTATGACGTCTAATGTCGGGGCGGACATCCTGCGGACCAAAGGGGCCTTAGGTTTCGGCGCCCAGACCGCGGATGCTTCTTATGAGGACATGAAGGTCCGGCTTCTGGAAGAAGTCAAAAGGGTGTTTAAACCGGAATTTTTAAACCGTATTGACGACATCGTTGTTTTCAGACAATTGACGAAAGAAAATCTGGAGGAAATTGTCGATATAGAAATCCGGGAGGTTGCCAAGCGGCTGCAGGAACAGAATATCTCTCTTGAGTTAAACCGGGAGGCGAAAGATTTTCTCATTGAAAAAGGTTTTGATCCGGTCTTCGGGGCCCGGCCGTTGAAACGGACGATCCAGCGGTATTTGGAAGACCCCCTTGCAGAAGAAATTATCGCCGGGCAATTTAAAGAAGGCAGTAAAATTCAAGTTGTTTGTAACAACGATTATCTGCGCTTTGAGTCTTCGGCCTCATAACCGTGCGCGTTTAGCAGGCAGGAGAGGGTGGCCATCTGCGCCCTGGGATTATTTTAATGTTCCCTTTTGGCTTGTGAGTTTTTGTGCCCTTGTCCTTTATACGGGTGTCGCCGCCGGGGAACAGGTTATGATGCAGGGTGAAATTAATTTCATCCAGAAGGCATTAAGGGTTCAATTCATTTCCGGAACAGAACATAAAGCCGTGTTTGAGATCAGTCCGGCTTCCGAAAGGTCTTTTCAGATTTTTGCGGAACTGGATAACTGGCCGAGCAGGTTTTTTTTTATTTCAGCCGTTTTTGAGTCGTCTTTGGATATCGTTTCAGACGGGGGGAAGACGCCGGAGTATGCCGGGCAGCTGCACAGCCGCTCCATGTTGCTGAATCATAAGCCGGTAGAGGATATCTCCGTGAGGTTTATATTAAAAGATCGTTCGGTTTTGCTGGAGCGGGTTTCTCTGGGGAATTGTGTTGCCAGCGGGAGTTGGATAGGGGAACCTCCCTATTCTTTGCGGGCGACCGTTGAGTTTTCGGATGTCCCGCTATATGATATCGTTACTTTGTTCCTGGATGTGCCGCGGGGCGAAGTGGACGGGACGGCGGCCGGGAAAATCCGTTTGAGCGGGAACGGCTTGGACGTTCTCTTGCAGGCGGAAGTGTTGCTGACAAGCGGCTGTATCGGCGATCTGGAATACCGGCAGCTGCGGCTGAAAGGAGAGGGGCTTTTCCCGAAGTTCAGAATAACGGATTCTTTTATTTCCAAGGAAGATGGATTCAGCTTTAAGGTGTCCGGCATGTTAAATTTGGCCAGGTTCGATAATTTCGCTCAACAGTTACGGGCTCTTCAGAGACAGCCGGTGGTAAAATCTACGGCGGCGGAAACCGAATGGACCTTGAAGCGGCTTGAGGCGGCTGACAAATCCGGGACAACGGAATTAAAATATCTTTACCGCCGTAAAGAGAACATTAACACCATGTCGGATGAGGATGTGGATTTGATCGGCGTCGAGCAGAAATTGAAATTTTAGCCGGCGCGGGGTGGATGGCAGCCCCAGGACAAGGGCCGGGGTGTGGCGGCGGAAGCGAGGCGGTTATGAAGACAAAAACTTTTTTTGTTTGCCAGGATTGCGGGGCCCAGTCTCCCCGTTGGATAGGGAAATGTCCGGCCTGCCAAAGCTGGAACTCGTATGTGGAAGAGAATGCCGCGTCGTCCGCTCCGGACGGCCGCGACCGGGGGACGCTGACCGAGGCGCCGGTGCTCCTGAAAGAAGTGAAGGCCGGGGAAGAACCCCGCTGGCTGACCGGGATCCCGGAATTTGACCGGGTCTTGGGAGGAGGGCTTGTTCCCGGATCCGTCACTTTGATCGGCGGGGACCCGGGGATCGGCAAGTCCACGTTAACGCTGCAGGTCGTGTGTCACCTGGGGCAGAGCGGGTATAATGTTTTGTACGTTTCCGGGGAGGAATCCGTGAAGCAGACCAAGATGCGGGCGGACCGCCTCCGGGGGCCGCTTCCCGACCGGGTGTATATTGTTAATCAGATTGATCTGGACCATATCAAGGAGCATATTAAACAGCTGAAACCCCAGGTGATCGTGATCGATTCGATCCAGGTTGTTTATTCCCCGGAGCTCGGCTCCAGCCCGGGGACCGTGGCGCAGGTGCGGGAATGCGCCTCGATTTTAACGCATATGGCCAAGGCCCTGGGCATGGCCCTCTTTATTATCGGACATGTCACCAAGGAAGGGATGATCGCCGGCCCCCGGGTTTTGGAGCACATTGTGGACACGGTCCTTTATTTTGAAGGGGAGCGTTATACCACGTACCGGGTTTTGCGGACGGTTAAGAACCGTTTCGGTTCGACCAATGAAATCGGCGTGTTCGAAATGACGGCGGAGGGCCTCAAGGAAGTTTTGAACCCCTCTGAAATTTTTCTGGCGGAGCGGCCGGCCCACGCTTCCGGCTCCGTGGTTGTCCCGGTTCTGGAAGGGACCCGCCCCTTTTTGGTGGAAGTCCAGGGGCTCGTCAGCCGTTCGAATTTCGGCATGGTCCGCCATAAAACGCACGGATTTGATGCCAACCGGCTGGCGCTGTTGACGGCGGTCCTGGATAAAAGGCTGGGGATGAGTTTGCAGGATAAAGATATTTTCCTGAATATCGTCGGGGGGTTTAAAGTTTTGGACCCGGCCGCCGACCTGGGTGTCACTTTGGCGGTTGCGTCGGCCTTGACCGATAAACGCGTCCCTCCGGATACCGTGGTCGTGGGCGAGGTGGGCTTGTCCGCGGAAATCCGTAGCGTGTCCCAGGTGGCTTTACGGCTGAAAGAAGCCGAAAAACTCGGTTTTAAAAATTGCGTGCTTCCCGGGCCTAATATGACGGCCGCCCCGCAGATGGCGGGTGCGCGTATTAGACCGATTCCTGTTGTTCATGTCCGGGAAGTGTTGGACATATTAATCTAGCTGTGGAACTGGCGTTTGCCCGGAGGAGGGGGGATCATGACACTGCTATTCATTCGGACATTTTTTCTGATTATCAGCACGCTGGTAGGTTTTTATGTGGGGTCGATATCCTTGTATCCTGTTTTGGGTGTCTGTTTCGGGTTCGGCACGGGGCTGGCGCTGATTTTGTTGGAAATTAGCCTCCGCCGGGTTTCGGTGCGGGGTTTGTCCAGCATGGTGTTCGGTCTGCTTCTGGGCGTGTTTATGGCGAAACTTGTTTCCGATATCCTTTCCTTGCTTCCGCTGGGTGATTTTGTTCAGTCGGTTTCGCGGGTGGTGTTTACGCTCGTTTTTTCATACTTGGGGGCGGTGATGGCTCTGCGGGGTAAGGACGAGTTTAACCTGATTATCCCTTACGTCCGGTTTAAAAGGCAGGATGTAGAGGAACGGCTTGTGCTTCTGGATACCAGCGCGATTATCGACGGCAGAATCCTGGATATCTGTAAGACCAATTTTTTTGTCGGCCGGCTTGTGGTCCCGCGGTTTGTCCTGCAGGAACTTCAGCGGGTTGCGGACTCCAGCGATCCGCTGAAGCGGCAGAGAGGCCGCCGGGGTTTGGAATTTTTGCGCACCCTTCAGAAAGACGCCTCTTTCGAGCTGCACATTCATGAGGAAGAGTTTCCGCAGGAAGGGGATGTGGATGCCAAGCTCGTGAGTTTAGCCAAGAGAATCGATGCCCGGATTTGTACGACTGACTTTAACCTGAGCCGCACCGCGGCTATCCAGGGCGTTCAGACTCTGAATTTGAATGAGCTGGTGAACGCGTTAAAGCCGATGTTTTTTGCCGGGGATGAATTGTCGGTCCGCTTGGTTCGGGAAGGCAAAGAGCCGGATCAGGCGGTGGCTTACACGGAAGAAGGCGTGATGATTGTCGTCAGCGACGCCAGGAATCTGATCGGAAAAACAGTTCCGGTTCAGGTGGCGTCTGTCTTGCAGACGCAGAGCGGCCGGATGGTTTTTGCGAAGCTTGTCAACGGAACGGAAGGGCAGCAGAAGCGCACATGAAAACTCAGGTGATTCTCGCGGCCGCCGGAGACGGCGTACGTTTAAAAAGCGATGTCCTTAAACCTTTTGTCCGGATTCAGGATAAACCGATGCTGCTTTATTCCCTGGAGGTCTTTGCCCGTTCCTCCCTGATCGACAGTGTTATTGTCCTGACCCGGGCCGATTGGGTGGACCGATGCCGGGACCTTGTCGAGAAAAGCGGCATTCAGAAGGTGTCGGATGTTTTGCCCGGAGGGAAAACCCGCTGTGAATCTGTCCGTCAGGGGCTGGCCGCTCTGGACACGGACACGAAATATGTGCTGATCCACGATGCCGCCCGTCCTTTGATCACGCAAAGGTTAGTTGAAGAATCTTTGAGGGTTTGCTATGATGAACATTCTGTGATTCTGGGTGTGCCGGTGAAGCCGACGATCAAGAAAGTCCGGGTGAAAGATAGTACCGTGGAGGCGACCCTGGACCGCAGTCAGTTATGGGAAGCCCAGACCCCGCAGGTTTTCCGCAAGGATATTATCCTGGCGGCTCACGCCAGGGCCGATGATTTGTGCGCGACGGATGATGCGTTCCTGGTGGAACGTTGCGGGCATAAAGTCAAGGTGCTCCGGGGGGACTATTTTAATATTAAAATCACGTCTCCGGAAGACTTGGTGCTGGCGGAATTGTTGCTCCGGGGCCCAAGGGATTCCGGTGCGGCACCAGCAGGGAAAAAGCGATGAAACAGAAGATCGGCTTGGGGTATGATGTTCACCGTTTTGTGGAAGGGAGAAAGCTGTTTTTGGGGGGGGTGGAAATCCCGTATCCCAGAGGCCTTGAAGGTCATTCCGACGCGGACGCCCTGCTGCACGCGGTTTGTGACGCCCTGTTGGGCGCACTGGGGAAGGGGGACATCGGGGAACATTTCCCTGACACCGACAGCCGGTATAAGGATATTTCCAGTGTCCAACTCCTGAAAACCGTTTACGCCCTGGTCCGGGAAGAGGGCTTCCAGGTCAATAATATCGATGCGGTGATCATTGCCGAGGAACCGCATTTGAAATCCTACAAGGAGGCCATGCGGGCCAGGATTGCCGCGGTTCTGGACATGACGCCGGGGGATGTGAACATTAAAGCGACAACGCAAGAGGGGATGGGTTTTCTCGGCCGTAAAGAAGGGGTGGCGGCTTATGCCACCGCGCTTTTAATCCAGTCTTAAGATGAGGGTAAGGCCATGACGTTATTAGCTGTTTTGCTGTTTTTTTGCGTGATCTTTCTTTTGATCTCCATATTTTTTTCCGATGAGATCAAAGCCAGTAAAGAACGGGACCCTGCGGCGAAAGGCACGCTGGAGATCCTGCTGCTGTATCCGGGGCTGCACGCGATTATCCTTTACCGTGTGTCGCACTGGTTATGGACCAAAGGCATCCCGCTGCTGCCCAGGCTGTTATCGCAGGTGGCGCGGAGCCTGACGGGGATCGAGATCCACCCCGGGGCCAAAATCGGCAAAGGGCTTTTTATCGATCACGGGACAGGCGTGGTGATCGGGGAAACAACGATCATCGGAAACAATGTGACCTTGTATCAGGGCGTGACCCTGGGGGGGACAGGCAAGGAAACCGGCAAGCGCCATCCGACCCTGGGCGACGATATCGTGATCGGGGCGGGGGCCAAAGTGCTGGGGAACATTGAAATCGGATCCAACGCCTATATCGGCGCCAATGCCGTCGTGGTCAAAGATGTGCCCCCCAACACCACGATTGTCGGTGTCCCGGGGCGGATCACCAAACAGGACGGCAAAAGGATCGACCGGTCCCTTGATCACACCCATATCCTGGACCCTGTCATGCAGCAGATCAACGATCTGGAGAAAAGGTTGGACGCGCTGGAAAAAAACCGCCCGGCACCGAAATCTAAAAAATCAACGGAAGAGTAATATCCGGGGCCCCGGTCAGGCCGGGATGTTTGAGCCCGAGGACAGCGATGAGTTTATTTATTTATAATTCTTTGACTAAAAAAAAGGAGCCGTTTGTCCCTCTCTCGGGGAAGACGGTGAAAATGTATTCCTGCGGGGTGACGGTTTATGATAAGTGCCACATCGGGCACGCGCGCAGCCTCTATATTTTTGACGTGATCCGCCGGTATCTGAAATACCGAGGGTATGACGTCACGTTTGTCCGCAATATCACGGACATTGACGACAAGATCATAAATAAAGCCAGAGAACGTGGCGTCCCCTGGCAGGACGTCGCGGAGAAAAATATCGATTTGTATTACCAGGATATGGATTCTTTGGGCGTGGGCAAAGCGGATATCGAACCCAAGGCGACGGAGAATATCCCCGACATGATCGAGCACATCCAGGGGCTTATCAAGGCCGGCGTCGCTTATGAAGCCGAGGGCGACGTGTATTTTGCGGTGCGGCAATTCCCTGATTACGGGAAGCTGTCCGGGCAAAGCATCGAGAAGATGCTGGAGGGCGTGAGGATCGAGAGCGATGAAAAGAAGCGGGATCCGCTGGATTTCGCGTTATGGAAGCATTCTAAAGAAGGCGAGCCGCAGTGGCCCAGCCCCTGGGGGCCGGGACGTCCGGGCTGGCATATTGAATGTTCCTGCATGAGCCGGAAACATCTGAATGGCGACACGCTCGACATTCACGCCGGAGGGAGGGACCTGATTTTTCCTCATCATGAAAACGAGATCGCGCAGGCCGAAGCCCTGACCGGCAAGATGTTCGCGAAGTACTGGATCCATCACGGGCTGATCACGATCAACGGCCAGAAAATGTCAAAGTCGCTGGGGAACTTTATTACGATTGAGGACGCGGTGAAACGTTTCGGGCCCGATGACCTGAAGCTGTTTTTCCTGTCTTCGCATTATGCCAGCCCCATTGATTTTTCAGAGGAAAAAATCGCGGAAGCCCATAAAGCGCGGCAGCGGTTCGCGGTTTTAGTGCAGGATGCGGCCCGCTTGAAGGAAGGGGCAACGGACCGGATTAAGCCGCACGACGGCGCCCGGGCCGTTATTGACCGCGCGCAGGCCGCGTTTATTGAAGCCATGGATGATGATTTTAATACCCCGAAAGCCCTCGGAGTCTTGTTTGAGCTGGTGATGGACGCGCATAAGTATAAGGGCCAGCCGGGCGCGGATTATATGGTCTGCCAGGCGGTCGAAATGATTCAGCGGTTATGTGAGGATATTTTCGGGGTGAACGTCTGTTTCCGGCCTGTTTCCAAGGATATTAAGCTCGTGTACAACATCAACGGCCCCATTGTCCAGAAAACCATCGATGAGCTCATTCAGGAACGCGAGGCCGCGCGGCGGAATAAGGATTTTAAGCGGGCTGATGAAATCCGCGCTTTATTAAAAGAGCAGGGGATCATCGTGGAGGACACGCCCCAGGGGCAGCAGTGGAGAAAAGGATGAAAGGCGTTTTTATCACTTTTGAAGGGTCGGAAGGGTCCGGGAAGAGCACCCAGGCCGCCATGATATGTAAATATCTTAAAGACAAAGGCCGTCCGGCCCTTCACCTCCGGGAGCCCGGCGGGGTGAAGATCAGCGAGACCATCCGCAGGATTTTGCTGGACGTCCGCAACAGCGGGATGACGAAGGAGTGCGAAACATTGCTTTACATGGCCGCCCGCGCCCAGCTCGTTGAAGAGAAAGTCCTTCCCGCGCTGAAGCAGGGCCAGGTGGTCCTCTGCGACCGTTTCCTGGATTCCACGGTCGCTTATCAGGGGTATGGAAACGGTGTTGATATCAACTTTATCAAGGACATCGGACGGATGGTCACCCAGGGGCTGGTCCCGGACCTCACGTTTTTATTTGATATTGAAACAGAAAAAGGGCTGGAGCGAACCGGCCAGAATAAAGACCGTATCGAATTACGGTCTTTGCATTACCATAACCGGGTCCGCAAAGGGTATTTGAGATTGGCGCAGGAAGAACCAGGCCGGATTAAAATTATCCGGGTTAATAAATCAAAAGAAGACATTCACGCTTTGGTGAAGAAAGCCGTTGATGCCCTCCTGGGATGGTGATCCCGGCTTCCCTCAGTTAATTATATTATGACTCTTCAGTCGGCGTTTATAAATCAGGACGTGCTCCGGCGGTTCGCACAGCTTGTGGGCCGCGACCGTTTGGCCCACGCGTATCTTTTTGTCGGGCCGCAGTGCGCGGGCAAGACCCAGACCGCTTTGGGCGTGGCCAAGCTCCTCAATTGCGACCATCCGCCTCAGGGCGATGCCGGCTTTTGCGGCGTATGCCCGTCGTGCCGTAAAATCGACTCCGGGAACCATCCGGACGTGACCCTGATTCAACCTGAAAATTCCCGGGTGATTTCAATCGACCAGATCCGCGGTGTGATTACCTGCTGTCAGTTACGGCCGTTTGAGGGGAAAAAGAAAGTGTATATTATTAAAGAAGCCGGGCGTCTCAGCCTGGATGGCAGTAATGCTGTTTTGAAGACTTTGGAAGAGCCGGTGAAGGACAGCGTGTTTATTCTCACGACGGCCGTGCCGGAACGCGTTTTAAGCACCATCAAATCCCGATGTCATAGTGTGTGTTTTTTTCCGTTAGGACAGGATGCCCTGACGCGGGAATTGAAAGATTCCGCCTGCGGGGACGAAGAGTCAGCGCATTTTTATTCGTTTTACAGCGAAGGCTGCGCAGGAAAAGCCAAGTCCCTGCGTGAGGCCGGCTTCCTGTCCCGCAAGAATCAGGTCGTTGATCATATCGTGTTTCAAAGGGATAATGAGCCGTACCTTAAAACACTGTTGTCGGACCAGGAAACCGCGCAGGAAGCGTTGAATATCCTTCTCAGCTGGTTCCGGGATATTGTGCTCATGAAACAGGGGGTCGGCGCGGAACGGGTGGCCCACCGGGACAGGATTCAGGAGCTCGCCCGGGCTAAACAACAGTATACAACGGAGCAGTTATTTGCTATTATTGATGAAATTGTCCAAACCCAGCGGATGCTGTATGAGAACCTGAATGTAAAAATTGCCTTTAATATATTGAGGGATAAAATATGGATCAGATCATAGAGGTGTTATTAGGGGATTTTCGTCCCGTGTTTTATTTTGACCGGAATAATGTTGAATGCCAGCGGGGCGATCTGATTATTGTGGAGGTGGAGCGGGGGACGGAATTTGGCAAAGTGGTCGGGCTGGTGGCCCCGGAGCCGCCGGATAAGAAGGGCCATAAAAGTGAAACAATTTCCGGGAAAATTGTCCGGAAAGTCACGGAAGGGGACCTTAACCAGATCAAGAATAATCGGATCAAAGTTCAGGACGCCATGAATTCGTGCCTGCGCAAGATCAACGAGCAGCATCTTGATATGCAGCTGGTCAACGCCGAGTATACATTTGACTGCAGCAAGATTATTTTCTTTTTTACAGCAGAAGGCCGGGTGGATTTCCGCGGACTGGTGAAGGACCTGGCGAAAATTTTCCGGGTCCGCATCGAGCTGAAACAGATCGGAGTGCGGGACCGGGCTAAAATGGTGGCCGGCTACGGGGTGTGCGGCCGGCAGCTGTGCTGTTCGTCCTATATGCGCTGGTTTCATCCTCTGTCGATCAAGATGGCCAAGGAGCAGGCCCTGCCTTTAAACCCCTCCCGGATTTCCGGGGTGTGCGGCCGGATCAAATGCTGCATGGCATACGAGTTTGTTGTCTACCGGGACCTGGTGAAAAGCCTTCCCCATATCGGTGAAAAAGTGAATACCCCCGAAGGGAAAGGAAAAGTGAAGGACATCAATATCCTGAAACGCACGGTTTTTGTAGACATGGGGGAAGGGAAAGTGACAAAACTCGTCTATTCGAATGATCATGAGTAAATACTACCTGACAACGCCCATTTATTATGTGAATGATAAGCCGCACATCGGGCACGCCTATACGACCATCCTGGCGGATGTCCTGGCGCGTTTTCACCGGGCGCAGGACCAGGACGTGTTTTTTTTGACGGGACTGGATGAGCACGGCCAGAAAGTCCAGCAGGCGGCGGAAGCCCGCGGCCTGGCGCCGCAGGAGCATTGCGATGATCTGGCGCCGCGGTTTATTCAGTTATGGGACAAACTGGAGATAGGTTATGACGACTTTATCCGCACGACGGAGGCCCGGCATATCCGTGTTGTCCAGGATGTCCTGCAAAAGGTTTACGACGCCGGGGATATTTATAGAGACGAATACGAAGGATGGTATTCTGTCGCCGAGGAAAGGTTTATCACCGAAACAGAAAAAGATTCCGGCGCTTTCCGGGACATCAAAACGCTGAAGGAACGCAACTGGTTTTTCCGGATGAGCAAGTACCAGCAGCAACTGGTGGATCATATTACGGCCCACCCGGATTTTATCCGGCCGGAATCCCGCCGGAACGAAATCCTGGGGTTTCTCCGGCAGCCTCTGGGGGACCTGTGCATTTCCCGTCCGAAAACCCGGTTGAGCTGGGGCATCGAACTGCCCTTTGACAAAGATTATGTGACGTATGTCTGGTTTGATGCGCTTTTGAATTATATCACCGCCCCCGGCTACGGGGAGGACGCATCCGGCCGGTTTCAGTCCTGGTGGCCGGCGGACCTGCATCTGATCGGCAAGGACATTATTACCACGCACGCGGTGTACTGGACGACCATGCTATTTGCCCTCGGTCTGGAGTTGCCCCGGACGATCCTGGCGCACGGGTGGTGGCTCACCGGCGAGGTCAAAATGAGCAAGTCCCTGGGGAACATCGTGAACCCGTTGGAGCTGGTGGAAACGTACGGGGTGGACGCGGTGCGGTATTATTTGATGCGGGAAATGGTCTTGGGCCAGGACTCGAATTTTACCGTGGAGTCCTTTATCAAGCGTTATAACAGCGATTTGGCGAATGATTTCGGCAATCTCTTGAACCGGGTGAGCGGCCTCCTGGGGAAATATTTTAACCATCGCGTGCCGGCTCCGGGGGCTTTTTCTGCCGAGGACACCGCCGTGCAGCAGACAGGCGGTGCCCTGCCTGGACGAGTCGCGGCGTGTGTGGAACAGTTAAGGATTCATGACGCGATCGAGGAGGTCCTGCAGTTGGTCCGGCAGGTCAATAAGTACCTTGAGGCTGCGGCGCCATGGAAGCTGGCCAAGACCGATTTGGAAAAGGCCGGGACCGTGCTTTTCACCGCGACGGAAGCGCTGCGGATCTGCGCGGTTTTGCTGCAGCCGGTGATGCCGTGTAAGTCCGGTCAGGTTTTGGATGTCCTGGGCGCGCAGGGAAGCTCGCCGGTCTGGGGAGGCCTGAAGCCGGGTGCCGGGCTCAAGGCCCACGACGCATTGTTCCCGAGGATAGAGATAGAATCATAAGGGCCGGGCGGGTCAGGGCGAATAACGTGAATTAGAATCCGATTCCTAAACTATGGTATGGACAATTGGATTCGCGTGAACGGGATTCGCCCTGACCCGTCTGGTTCATGTTATATATAAAATGAACAGGAATCATTATGGCTGTCACGACAATCCAATGGGTGAAAGACCACATCAAGCTGATCGACCAGACACGGCTTCCGCAGGAGGCCGTGTATATTGACTGTTATGACCTTAAAACGTTATGGGACGCGATCCGGCGCTTGAGCGTGCGGGGCGCTCCGGCGCTGGGTGTGGCCGCCGGGTTCGGCGTGATGCTGGGCCTCAAGGATTTTCAGGGGACGCATAAAGATGCATTTGTCCGCCAGTTGAAGACAGTGTGTGATTATATCGCCACGTCACGGCCGACGGCCGTTAATTTGTTTCATGTCCTTGACCGTATGCAAGCGGTGGTCGAGCAGAATCCGGACGCGGGTGTCCCGGAATGGAAGCGGCGGCTGAAGCAGGAAGCGTTCCGGGTTTACGAGGAAGACCGGCAGGTCTGCCGGTCCCTGGGGCGCTGGGGCGCTTCTTTGATCCCGGACGGGGGGAATGTCATGACCATTTGCAACGCCGGGGCTCTGGCCACCGTGGATTACGGGACGGCGCTGGGCGTTTTTTATTCGGCCCAGGAACAAGGTAAAAATTTTTCCGTCTACGCGTGCGAAACCCGGCCGCTTTTGCAGGGCGCCCGGTTGACCGCCTGGGAACTCACAAAGGCCAAAATCGACACCACGCTTATCTGCGACAGCATGGCGGCGACGGTGATGAGGGACAAGCCTATCGCGGCGGTTTTTACCGGCGCGGACCGGATTACGGCCAATGGGGACACGGCCAACAAGATCGGGACCTACAGCCTGGCGGTCCTGGCGCATCATCATAAAATTCCGTTTTACGTGGTGGCGCCGCAGTCGACTTTTGATTTGTCTTTGCCCGACGGCCGGAAGATCCCGATCGAAGAACGGGACGCCTCCGAAGTCCGCGGCTTTAACGGCCAGCTCTCGGCTCCCAGGCACGTGAAGGTTTTTAACCCGGCCTTTGATGTTACCGGGCACCGCTTAATTACGGCCATTATCACCGAGCACGGCATTATCCGGCCGCCTTTCACGCGCAACATCTCCCGGGTTCTTGGAAAAAAGCCGAAAGGCTGACAGGCGTAACCTGGACCGGTTATGAACGGGGAGTTCCTTCCTTATGAAGACTTTATCAGATATGGGTGAATTTGGCTTTATTGAACGGATTAAACATAAGCTGCCGGCGGACACGAGCGTTCTGACCCCGGCCGGGGATGACACGGCTGTCGTAAAACCCCCTGCCCGGGGACAGCAGCTTTTAATGACGGCGGATATGCTGGTGGAAGGCGTGCATTTTAAGCCCGGGACGTCCCTGGAGTTGGTCGGCTGGAAGGCGTTGGCCTGTAATATCAGTGATATCGCCGCGATGGGGGGAGAGCCGCGCCACGCGCTTGTTTCCGTTGCCCTGTCTCCCCGGACGGAAGTAGCGGCGGCGGAACAGCTTTATAAGGGGCTGACCCGATGCGCCAGGGAATTCGGGGTGAACATCGTCGGGGGCGATACCGTCAAAAGCCGCGGCCTGGTCGTTCATGTGGCGCTCACCGGAGAGGCCCGCCCTCAAGACGTGGTTTTGCGCAGCGGCGCCGCTGCCGGGGACGTGATTTTTGTGACCGGCCCTTTGGGCCGGGCGTGGAAGAGCGGCAAGGATTTCCGGTTTCGACCCCGGGTCACGGAGGCGAGGGCTCTGATTTCCAATGGCCTGAAACCGTCGGCCATGATCGACATCTCCGATGGATTGGCCGCGGACCTGGGGCATATCCTGGCCCAGAGCCGCTGCTCTGCCTGTTTGGAGGAAGCCCGTATTCCGCTTGCGCGGGGGGCCTCCGTGCACGAGGCGCTTTATGACGGGGAAGATTATGAATTATTATTTTCCTTATCGAAACAAAAAGCGGCCCGATTGCGGAAGATCGACCCCTGGGGCCGGACCTATTTCCCGGTGGGAAATATCCAGGCCGGGAGACCGGCCGTGTCTTTGCAGGACCGCCAGGGCCGGGTCCGCGAAATCGTCCGGAAAGGGTTTGTTCATTTTTAACATATGGCGTCCTTGACTCTGACAACGCGAGCGGCAGAGGAAACCATGGCTTTCGGACAAAAGCTCGGCCGGCGGCTTGTCCCGGGGAATATTGTCTGTATGTTCGGAGACCTGGGCAGCGGTAAGACCACCTTTGTCCGGGGTGTGGCCAAGGGCCTGGGTGTTAATCCGGATGAGATTCACAGCCCCACGTTTGTTTTGCTCAATGTTTATCGCGGGCGGCTGGCGCTGTATCATTATGATTTCTACCGTCTGGAGAGCCCGGATGAAATCGCCGCGATCGGCTATGACGATTTTCTTTATGGGAAAGGCGTTTCGTTCATCGAATGGTCGGAACGCTTCGGCCCGCTGATCCCGAAAAATTTTTTGCGCGTTGAATTTGTTTTTATCGATGAAACCCGGCGGCGCATTACGCTTTCTGCGAAAGAGAAAGGGTATGCCCGGCTGGTTGAGGATTTAAGGGGCCGTGTCTATGAGTCATGAATCTTACCTTTTGATGGATACCTCGACCAGGAATTTAAGCCTGGCTGTCAGCCGGGCCGGCGCTGTGGTGCGTTTCAGGAATGTCAAGCTGGATAAGGTCTTGTCATCCTCAATCGTCCCCTGCATTGACCGGCTTCTGAAACAGGCCGGCCTCCGGATGGCGGATGTCAGCGGGTTCGGGATCGGGACGGGGCCGGGATCGTTCACCAGCCTGCGGGTCGGGTTAGCCACGGTTAAAGCTTTTTGTCTGGCGTCCGGCAAGCCGGTGGTCGGGGTCCCCAGCCTGGACATCCTGGCGCAAAACGTTTCGGACACGGCGGCCCCCTTCATCGCGACCCTGGTTGATGCCCGCCGGGATCTGGTTTACGCGTGCCTTTATCAGGTGCTTCCGGGCGGGCTTAAACGGGTTTGCCCGTATTTGTTGACCGGGCTGGATGATTTTTTGCCCCAGCTCAAAGGAGAAACCGTTTTTGTGGGCGACGCCCTGCCGCTTTATCAGGACCGTATTGAAGCTTATGCCGGCAAGGAACGCGGCGGCTCGCCGGCGTTGATGTGCCATTGGGCTCCGGAGCGGATGTGGTTCCCCCGGGCTCATAAGATGCTGCCGCTGGTATCGGGCCGGCTGCTCCGGGGAGAAACGGATGACCCGGACACGCTTGTCCCTTTGTATTTATATCCGGAACATTGTCAAGTGAGGAGGTGAGGCATGAGCTCCCGTAAAACGCACAATTATTTGTCATGGGTGGAAGTGGACTTGAAAGCCATCCGGAATAATTTTAAGCAGATCAGGACGATGGTGCAGCAACGGCAGGTCGAGCTGCTCCCGTATCCCGTGAAAGGAAGGAAATCCACCCGTTTCCCGGAGGTCCTGACGGTTATTAAGGCGGACGCCTACGGTCACGGGATGCTTCAGGTGGCCCAGATGCTCAACAGGATGAAGGTGGACTTTTTCGCGGTGTCGGATATCCCGGAAGGCATCCTTTTAAGGAAAAACGGCATCAAGAAAAAGATCCTGCTGCTGGAAACGTCGCTCCCTTCGCAGGTCAAGGACGTCGTGGATTATAATTTGACGCCGACGGTTTGCACGCTGTCTCTGGCGGCGTCTCTGAATACTTACGCTAAAAAAATCGGCCGGATGATTGACGTGCATATTAAAATCGATACCGGAATGGGCCGCCTCGGGGTCTGGCACCGGGGCGCGGAGGGGTTTATCAAGGATGTGATGCGGTTTAAGAACCTTGCCGTCAAAGGGCTTTACACTCATTTCCCCCTGGCGGACAGCAACCCGGATTACACGGTCGCGCAAGTGCAGCAGATGCACGAACTGGTCAAAACGCTTGATCAGCAGGGGCTCGTGGTTCCGTATGTTCACGCGGCCAACAGCGCCGGTCTGATTGATTACCAGACGGTGATTTTTAACCTTGTCCGTCCCGGGATTATGCTTTACGGGCTTTATTCCGACACCCGCCTGGCGCAAAAAGTCAAGCTGCAGCCGGCGATGAGCGTGAAATCCAGGATCATTTTTGTCAAGACGGTTTTGAAAGGCCAGGGCATCAGTTACGGGCATACGTTTGTCGCGCCGCATGACCTGGTGGCCGCGGTCCTGCCGATCGGATACAGCGACGGGTATTTCCGCAGTTTATCCAACAAGTCCTCGGTGCTGGTGGACGGCCTGCGCTGTCCTATCCTGGGGAGGGTCACCATGGATCAGATTGTCGTGGATGTGTCCCAAGTCCCGGGAGTGAAAATCGGGAAGCCGGTGGTGATCCTCGGCAGACAGAAGCAGGCGGAGATTACCGCGGATGAACTGGCCGGGTACGCGGAGACGATCAATTACGAAATCCTCTGCAGTCTGGGCAGCCGGCTCCCCCGGGTGTATAAAAATTAAGGGGGGCATCCGGCCGGATCCGAAGTTATAAAGGATATTTTACCGGAATTTGTATTTGATCAGATAAAGGGCGGTGCCGGTGAAGATCACCGGGGCCAGCCAGGCCGCGAGCAGAGGCGGGAAGATGCCTCCTTTCCCCAAAGCCAGGCCGACCGCGTTGGTCACGTAGTAAAGGAACCCGATCGCGATGGCTATCCCGAGAGACGAGAAGGTCTGGGCGCGGCGCCGTCCGGTGCTGAGCGTGAGGGGGAGGCCGACCAGAACAATGATGATGTTGGTCAGCGGGAAAGAATATTTTTGATAAAGGTCCACCTTCAGGTTGCTCAAAGCCCGTTTCGCGCCGCTGTTGGCAAAACGCGCGATATAATCCGTCAACTGCTGGATATTCATGGCGCTCACGGTGAGCCGCTGGTTGAGGAAGTCTTCCGGGGTTTCCCTGATATCGAGCAGCTTTTCTTCATACACTTTCACCTTGATTGTGCTTTGGGGGTCTTCCGGGAAAAGCGTCACGTGGCATTGAAAGCATTTCCACGCGATCCCTGTCCAGGCTCCTTTTAAAGCCACCAGTTTTTCCTTAATATTCTGTTGCTGGTCGTATTCGATGACCGTCAGCCCCGCCAGGTTATAGGAGTCAGGATTGGGGTCAAACGTGTCGATAAAATAGAGCCGGTTTTTGAGCCCGTAAAAGGTGAGGTTTTTGATCGCCGCCAGCTTTTTCTTCTTGCGGTCCACTTCCAGGATGAGGTTCTCGTTTTTAATTTTCTTGGTCTTCTCCTCCGCCTGGGGGATGTACCGTTCGTTGATGAAGAACGTCAGGGCCGCCATCACAACGACAAAACCCAGGGCCGGGCGGGTGATCTGCCAGAAGTTCATGCCGCTGGCCCGCAACACGACCACCTCATTATGGGCGTTCAGGGTTGAATACGTCAGGAGAACCGAAATCAGCAGGGCCATGGGGGTCGTTTGCACCAGCACGACCGGCAGGTACGCCAGGTAATACTGGAATAAAATTTGGATGGACACCTTCTGCCCGATAAATTCATCGAGGTTGCTGGCGGAATCAACAAGCACGAACAGCAGCCCGAACGTGAAAAACGTCACGATAAAGATGAAAATAACGGATTTGATGATATAACGGTCAAGGATTTGCATAATGAAAATCTTTTATATTCCGTTTCCCCGTCCCGGGGCGCCGGACGGACGTTAAAACCGGGTCAGCCGGTAGTTTAAAAACAGCGTCGCCGCCCCGCCGATGATATTGGGGACCCACATGATCAGCGCGGCCGGGACGATTTGCTCGATGCCCAGCGCCTCACAGCCCAGGGTGATCAGGTAATAAACCGCGGCGGCGATGATGGCAATAATGACATTGGCGGATTTTTCCCGTTTGTTGGTGATGACCGCCAGAGGGAACCCCAGGGTGACGAAGACCAGCGGGGAAAACGACCAGGTGATTTTTCGGTAATACTCGGTTTCCAGCCGGGAGGTGTCGACGAGAAGCTGCTGCAGGCGGCGGCCTTCCGTTTTGAGTTCTTTCAATGTCATGCTTTTGGGCTTTTTGTCGATCTTCTGCTCGGCCTGGGCGGTGTCCAGGGTGATAAACAGCGTGTTGAAGTTCAGTTTGTAAAAGTTGTTCGGGTTTTTCAGGTCCGGCTCATCAGACGTGCCGTTGATTAATTTCAGGATAATCTGTTTCTTCTCGGGAACGCGGGAAAATTCCCCCCGGCTGGCGATGATCGTCCGGGTCGGTTTGCCGTCGGGCTGGGGCTGGTAGATGGTGATATTGTACATGCGGTTGTCTTCGACCCGGTGGATGAAAAGGATCTGCCCGTCAAAGGCGTGAATAAAGACCCCGGGCTCCAGCAACGCGGTCGGATTCTTGGTGCCCAGGTCTTTCAGGAGTTTGCGCTGTTCGTGATGGGCGTAAGGAATAACCCGGTCGTTTAAGATGAACATCAGCAGGGACAGGATGACGCCGACCGTGAATAAGGGGGCGAACAGCCGCCGCAACAGGATCCCGCTGGCCCGCATGGCCAGGATTTCGTTGTCCGAGGACAAACGGCTGAACCCCAGGATCACCGCGACCAGGCAGGCGATCGGCAATGTGTATCCCAGAAGGACGGGGATATACAGCAGAAAGACCTGGCTGACCGTCACAAGGCTCACGCCTTTATTGATGACCATGTGCGCCAGTTGAATCAGGTTCCCCAGGAGGAAGACGCAGGTCAAGACTCCCAGCGCCAGGAAAAAGGGGACGATGCATTCTTTCAGGGCATAATTTCTTAAAATTTTCATGCGGAGGAACCCGTGCTGGGTTGAACAGCGATGGCCAGCGTCAAGACAGCCACCTGTTGTGCCCCGGCCTGCTTGAGGACGCGCGCGGCTTCTGATGTCGTGGCTCCGGTCGTAAACAGGTCGTCGACGATTAGTACATTTTTATGTTTAAAGATAAAAGGACATTTTATTGTAAAGGCGCTCCGAATATTTGTCCAGCGTTCTTTTTGTCTTAACGTGGTTTGACTCTTGGTGTTACGGATGCGCAAGAGTGAGCGGCCCAGGACAGGGCACCGGGCCGTCCGGCCGAGTTCCTGGGCGAGGAGCGCGGATTGGTTATACCCCCGCTCCCGTAATCTGGCGGGGTGAAGCGGGACAGGGACAACGCAATCGAACGCGGCCAGCGAAATCCCGTAAGTTTGAAGGAAAACGGACATCCGGGCCGCGAAGAAAAAGCGTAACGCGGTTTTTTCCCGGTATTTAAATAAGTGGAGAAGATCTTTCATGGCGTCCTGATAGGGGCAGCAGGCCCAGACCCAGTCGAAATGATAAGACGTTCTCTGGCAGCGGGCACAGAACGGGCCGGTGTCCGCTGTCACCGGGCAGGAGCATCGCTGACAGAAGGGAGGCCGGTTCAGCACAACGCGGCTTTGGCAGATGCCGCATAATTGAAATTGTCTGCTTGATAAGGAAAGAGCTTTTCGGCACAGGATGCACGTTGGGGGGAAAAGGAGATCAAGCAGGGCCGGATAAAGATGCCTGATCATGAAGGATTCTAGCATGGGGCTGGATGCGATGTCAATGGGACGTGTGACCGGCACGGGGGATTCGTTTCTCGGGGAGCCCTGCTGAGTGCCTGGCTGCAATTTGGGATAAAAAAAATGGATATGGCGTGCATTTGATCTTTGGGTAGTATAAAATAAATTCCCTACGCTGGGTTTCCTAAGGCCGGCTATGCAAAAAGCGTTTGCGTCCCGGATTACATAAAATTTATTATTAGAGCATGTCGAAAGGGAAAATTCAAATGAGAGTCAAAATTGTTGACAGCGTTTTATGCGTTTTTATTCTGGCTTTGTTTACGATGCCGCCGATGGCACATTCTCAGGAAGATTTGTTGGATTTATCTTTGGAAGAACTGGTCAATATCGTTGCCGGCGCCTCAAAACGCGAGGAAGCCGTTGAAGATTCTCCGGCCGTCGTGACGGTAATCACTGAAAAAGAGATTAAAGACTTTGGCGCGAACACCTTGTTTGACATCCTGCAGCGGGCGCCGAGTATTCAAATGCTAAGTTCAAATTTCTGGGTCCAAAATCTCACGTCCATGAGAGGAGACCTTGATCAGCATTTAGATACCCGCATACTGTTATTGATCAATGGGCGGCCGGTACGGGATGGGATGATGGGGGGGATCAATTTCGCTATTTATACGAATTTCCCGATTGATATTATCGAACGCATTGAGGTGATCCGCGGCCCGGGCTCGGTGCTTTACGGAACCAACGCCTTCGACGGCGTTATTAATATTGTGACCAAAAAGGTCAAAGACGATATCGAGTTCTCCGCCAGCACCGGAATCGGGTCATTTAGCGCGGTCAGAGAAACAGTCAATATGCTGTATGACAAACATAACATTTCTCTGAACACCGCGCTCATGTATTTCGATGAAAAAGGCTGGAAGTATGAAGCCAAAGACATGACCGGGGCGAGCAATTCAATAAATTATAGCGAAGAGAATTTTGGGATTTTCGGTAATTATTCATATAATTTCAATGAAGGGAAAACGGATATTATCCTTAACAGTTTTTATAGTGATTATGGCGTTTCACATTTCGGAATTGTGCCGAATTGGACGCACGCAGGAAATCACGTCGGCAGAAAATATTTTAATGATTTAGAATTAGCCCACAAGATTTCCGACGACTGGGCCGTGCACACGAACTTGACGATGAACGCGAACCCCTGGAGCACTTATACTAATATTGAAAATAACGAAGATTTCCTGGATTGGATTTATGAAACTTGCGTCCGGGGAACGCTATTTGAAAAAGTCCATTTGATCGCCGGGGGGTTGGTGGAAGACCGGACGTTAACAAAAGTGGAGAGCGATTCAAGTTTTACGGACACGTACTTTCAGCGGAATTATACCATTTACACCCAGGTGGATTATAAACCTTTTGAAAAATTGAAATTAATTACCGGCACGCAATTTGTAAAACCTTACCGCGTTGATGGTAAATATATCGTCCGTGTCGGCGGGATATATAATTTTAATAAAAAGTTTGGGACTAAGCTTTTATATGGCGAAGCTTATCGCGCCCCGTACCCGGCTGAACAATATATGGCCATTGCTTCTTTGGTCGGTAATCCCAGTTTGAAACCGGAACAAATTGCCACTATTGATTGGCAATTGTTTTATACCGCCCAGAAAGTGGACGCCAGCATCACTTTCTTTAGAAGCCGATATACGGATATCATAACCCGGACCACCACGACTCCCGCCAGCTATTCCAACGGCGGAGGATATGAGATAGAAGGCGTCGAATTGGAAGGGAAAGTAAATATTGCCGATAATTTGTATGCCTTAGGCTCACTTATGTATAAGGACGAAAAGGACAATCTTATGTACTCCCCGGATTTGATGGTTAAATTCGGGTTGTCTTATATGACAGATTTTGGTTTGAATGTCGGTTTATATAATTCAATTTTTTCTGAACCGAGGGCCACCAGTGCGGCGGTCCATAATCCGAGCGCCCATACGGTAGACCTTGTTGATTTCAACATGACCTATAAATTGCCGGTGAAGATGGATCTCGAATGGAATGTGTACGTTCAGAATTTATTGGATCAGGAATATGATTTTGTCGAGTTCAACAAGAAGACCATGATGACGACACTCCCACAGCAATCAGGCAGGGCCATATATACTAAACTGACCGTAAAATTTTAAAAAGCCTGAGATCCGATGACTGAAGACCCGGCTCCCCGCGCACCTGTGTTAGGATCAGCCGTATCGATAGAATGACGTTAGCTTTCAGCCTGAAGAAGGTTGGTCTTTTGACCGTTTTTAAGGCGGCTAGCCCTATCGGTCCGGCCGGTGTTTCACCTAGAGGGGGGAGGTTTCTATGGAAAGAGCCTTGCGGGGCATAGCCGGTTTTATCATTATCTTAAGTCTGCTTCTGGCACACTATGTGGATATGCGTTGGTTGTGGTTTACGGCTTTCGTGGGCATCAATCTTTTTCAGCCGGCGTTTACGAACGGGTGCCCGATGATGGTGGTGTTTAGGAAATGCGGGAGGAAGAAGTCAAGAGGGGCGCTCGCGGATAACCTTCTCCTGCCGCCCTGCCTTATCCTCCGGCGCAGCTTCTTCCGTTTAAGATATTTTTAAAAAAGTTGTTTTATCGGGCAACCGGTGAGAAAATAGGAAAAAATGACGGGGCGGATTTTGCGCGGGAGGGAGATATCCATGAAGAAGATCGTGTCGGGATTCAAGAGGTGGGCAGGGGCTTGGTTTTTGGCCGCGATGCTGATCCTGGGACATTCAAGCGCGGCCGTGGCGCAGGGGTTTTTATATTCTGTCCCGATTCTTGACCAGGAGGCGGTCCAATCTCTGTCGGACGAGAAACTGCTGGAAGTTTACGTGGATGTCCTCGTTGATCTGGAGGCCAGCACGACCTTCAGCCGGACGGCGGGGTTCAATAAAAATGAATATATGAAGTTTAAAGAGCTCATCCATTTCCGGGTCAGGTTATTTAACGAAATCAAGCGGCGCCGGCTTGAAGTTCCGGAGACCGGTTCGCCCTGTTATTCTTAGGCCATTGGAACGAAAGGATTTTTTACCGTGGGGTATTCCGCAGACAATCAGGACAAGGAGAAGCTTTTTTCCATTCTCAAACAGCAGGCTTTTTTCCGGGAGAAGATTATTTTATCGTCGGGTAAAGAAAGCGATTATTATATCGACGCCCGGAGGGTCACGCTCCTTTCGGAGGGGGTTTACCATGCCGCGCGGGTCATATGGGATTTCGCCCGGCAGCAGCGTTTTGACGCCATCGGCGGCCCCACGTTAGGGGCCGATCCGCTGTTGGGGGCGCTGAACGTTTTGGCTCACCAGGACAACTGCTCGTTAAAAACTTTTATTATCCGCAAAGCCCCCAAGGCGCACGGGAAGCAGCAGCAGATAGAAGGGCCGTTGCTTCCGCCCGGGGCGGACTGCCTGTTGGTGGACGACGTGGCAACGACCGGAAAAGCTTTTTTGCAGTCGCTGGATGTCCTCGGCCAGGCCGGGTTTAAATCCCGCGCGGCGATTTGCCTTGTCGACCGGCAGGAAGGGGCGAAAGAGGCGCTGGCGGCCCGGGGCTGTCAGCTGATTTCTCTTTTTACAGCCGCTGATTTTTTGCGGGACAGGTAATCCGCTGATATTGATCCCATGAAAGCGCATCCTAAAATTATTTTGGCCTCCGCGTCCCGGCGGAGGGAAAAACTCCTGCGGGAAGCCGGATTGACGTTTGACGTTGTCCCCAGCCGGGTGGAGGAACAGCATGGCCAGACATCATCCTGCCCGTCCCTGGTCAAGCATAACGCCCTTTTAAAAGCGAACGATGTTGCCGCGCGCCTCCAAGAGGGGATTGTGATCGCCGCCGACACCCTTGTGTTCGACGGAGAAAAAAACGTGGTGGGCAAGCCGCGTCACGCCAGGGAAGCGGCCGCGGTCCTTGAGCGGCTCTGCCGTTTGCCGCACTGGGTTTACACGGGAGTCGCGGTAGCGGACGTTTCCGGGGGGCGGCGGATCGTGGACTATGAAAAGACAAAAGTTTTCATGCAGCCTTTGTCGGCGGAAGAAATCAGCCGCTATCATCAAAAGGTTTCGCCTCTGGATAAGGCCGGCGGTTATAACATTGAAGAGTGGGGCGGTTTGTTTATTGACCGTATCGAAGGGTGTTACACAAATGTCATGGGGCTGCCCATGGCTAAACTTCGGATGATGCTCAAACAATGCGGGGTGTTTTTACTATGAACCGGAAAATAGTCTGGATGATTTCCCTGTGGGCCTGTGTTGGAGCGGCCGGAGGCTGCGCTTCGGAATACAATCTCGCTACAGGCCGGGAAGAGCGTCTTCTGTACGGGACGGAGAAAGAAGTCAGCATCGGAGACGCTGTCGCCCGTCAGGTCGAACAGAATTATCCGATCAGCCGGGAAGTGGACCTGAACCAGCGGATGGAGACGATCCTGGACCGCCTGGTTCCGGTGGTTGACCGGAAAGACCTGGTTTACACGATCCGGGTGATCGATGAGGACACGGTCAATGCCGTGAGCCTCCCCGGCGGATATGTTTATGTTTTCAGGGGCTTGATTGATAAGGCGAAAACGGATGACCAGCTCGCCGGTGTCGTGGCGCATGAACTGGGGCACATCACAGCCCGGCATGGAATCAAGCGGATGCAGACTCTATACGGATACACGCTGCTGCAGGGGCTGGCCATCGCCTCCCAGGATGCGGACGCGGTCGTGGGGGTCAACGCGATTTATACCAGTGTTTTTCTGGCGTATTCCCGGCAGGATGAGTTTGAAGCCGACCGTTTGGCCGTGAAATATATGAAGAAAGCCGGGTATGACCCGGAAGAAATGATCAAAGTCCTGGAGATCCTGAAAAAAGAGGAAGAGCGGGCGCCCGCCCGCCCGGTCAGTTATTTCCGGACCCACCCTTATCTTGCCGAAAGAATGGGGGTTGTGCATCAGGCGATCACCGGAGAACTGCGGTTTAAGGATTATTTGAATTTAACGGGGAGTGAAGTTCGATTATGAGGGGAGACCTGATTCCAAGACGGTGGGCGTTTGTTTGTGTGCTGACGCTTCCTCTGCTTTTTTCCTGCCGGATGGCGGAGCCCCGGGACCGGGTGTGCTTCCCCGGCGCCTGCTATGACGTGGAGCTGGCGTTAACGCCGGAAACCCGCCAGCGGGGGCTGCAGCGCCGGGTCCAGATGCCTGCGGACCACGGTATGCTCTTTGTTTTTCCGAAGAGTTCCGCGTACGGGTTCTGGATGAAAGAAACCCTCATCCCCCTGGATATGATTTGGATGGACCACAACCGCCGTATTGTCCACATTGAAGAGCATGTCCCGCCCTGTGAAACAACCGCTCAAGACTGTCCGGTTTATACTCCGCCGAAGCCGGCTTTGTACGTTTTGGAATTAAACGCGGGACAGGCGGCGGAAAAGCGTTTAAAGATCGGCCTGACAGCCGTGTTTCATCTGTCTCCTCAACCCCCGGCAGATAAAACGGCCCCCTAGAAAGACGGGTTGAATTTTTCGGATTATTTTTTAGCCGCAGGGGCTCCTTTCCCTAACTTTTTGAAAATAATAAAGTTAATTCTAATCCAAATCTTGCTCTTATTCATAAGGTATGATATATTTAATTTACCCTTTCAAATCACCCTGTCCCAAGATTTTTGACAAATCTTGTCTTATCTCATTCTATAATTTTTTTAAAGCGGGAGGAAAACCCAGATGATGAGTCATTTCCGGAATTGCCGTAACCAGTGGTCTTACAAACTTCTTGTATCATTTGTCAGTTATTCTTTTGTGGCGGGACTGATCCTGCCTCCTGTGACGCTTTCGGCCGCTGACCCTCAAAAAGGGATTTTAGGCCTGCCGATGCCCGGGTCTATGGTGATGAAAAGCGACGTTTACACCCCGGCATGCCTGAAAGGCATTAAGATCGACCCGCAGAATCCTTTGAAATTCGATTTTATTATCGATTCCGGCAAAGATGAGTTGACAGGGCAGGCCCTGGAAGAAGAGTCCAATAAACTGATTAAATATTTTTTGGCGACTCTGACGATTCCCGAAGAAGACCTGTGGGTGAACCTTTCCCCGTATGAAAGCGACCGGATTATCCCCGAGGGCTTCGGCCTTACGGAGATGGGCCGGGACCTTCTGGCCCAGGATTACATGCTCAAACAGCTGGTCGCGTCCCTGATTTATCCGGAACAGGATTTGGGGCAGGAATTCTGGCAAAGGGTGTATGACCGCGCGTCCAAGGAGTACGGCACAACGAATGTTCCTATCAACACGTTCAATAAAGTGTGGATCATCCCAGAGGACGCTTTGGTCGTCGAACATAACGGCAGCGCTTTTGTCGTGGACAGCCATTTGAAGGTCATGCTGGAAGAAGACTATCTCGCTTTGGAACAGAATCTGGCCAACCAGAAACTCGGCACGACCAAGATCACCGAGGATTATGTGAAAACGTTAAGCAAGGTTTCTTCGGATGTGGTCCGGGAAATCCTCCTCCCGGAGATTGAAAAAGAGGTGAATGAGGGAAAAAATTTTGCCAAGCTCCGGCAGATCTATAATTCCATGATTTTGGCCACCTGGTATAAACAGAATCTGCGGGCCACCCTGCTGGGCCAGGTGTATGTGAATAAAGGAAAGATTAAAGGGGTGGATGTTGATGACCGGGAAATAAAACAAAAGATTTATGAGCAGTATCTGGAGGCCTTCCGGAAAGGTGTTTATAACTATATCCGGGAAGATTATGACATGACGTCGAAGCAGGTCATCCCCCGGAAATATTTTTCCGGCGGTTTTGACGCCTCTGCCGTGTCCAGCGCGGTCCGGGCGGTGGATCTTCAGGATATCCCGCCGTCATCTCCTTTACGGGCGAGAGTGGATCAGGGCTTGAACATTTCCAGCCCTGTGGTTCAGGTATCGGCGATTCTGGCGGAAAACCCTTCAGAAACCTTGGCGGCAAAGGGGGTTGTTACGGCAGAGGACATTACAGCCCCGGTTGTGGTGGCTTCGCCGGTGGTGGTGTCTCCGGAAATTTTGAAATTGTACCAGGGTGATATTGAGGAGTTGCAGCGTGCTGCTTTTGATTACGGCGACAGATCTTTTATCGCGGATGAGAACCGGGCGGTCGCCAAGAGCGAACTGGCCCGGGAGAGCAAGATTATGGGGGTGCTTCTTTGGGCCAGCCGGAACGCTTTGCCGGCTGAGATCGCCGGAAAAATCGGGGCCCAGTTGACGGCTTTAGTGGATGTGGCCAATGAGGTCGTCGAGGAAGGTTACAGCATCCGGCTGGCTGAGGCGATAACCAAAGCCGAAGACGCGCTTTTAGAGAATTTAAACGAAGCGGAACTTGCCCTCCTGGATCAGGCGGCTTTATCGTCTCCGATCGCGGCCGGCACGATCCGGTTCCAGGACCTCAGCCCCTTCGGCCAGCAGTACGCGGAGTTGCGGGTTCGTCATTACCTCGGATATGTGGTGGGGTCGCAGGGAAGAGGCGGGGTGACGGAGGCGCAGGCCGCGGCATTCCTGTCAAGGCTCAACGCGGACATTTCCCGTATGGTGCAGGAAGGGCGTACCTTAAAAGAAATCGGCGAGCAATATTTCCCCGAGTTGAGCGATGAAACCCGGGCCTTTGTTGAACATTCCCGGACGCAATATGAATTGAACAGGAAATCCAACGCCAGAGTCATGGCCGATGTTCTGATCGCGTCTTTATCGGCTCCAGAAACGGACCGCTATGACAGGGCGACGATAAAAGCGGAACCCATAACTTTTCCTTCACGCTGGCCGCAGCTGGATGTTTTCAACACTTTGGAAAGAATCGTGCGGGAGCGGGGCCAGGTGCTCGTCAGCCCGTCCTCACCGGTTTCACAGCAGTTTGCGCAGTTGTCGTCTGACGAAGTCGTCGGAGAAATAGCGTACAATTTCGGGCAGTCGTATGACACGATGATGTCTTTGGTGCCGTTTTTAGCGGAAACCACAGGCGTGTCGGAAGAGCGGATCCTGCAGGAGCTGAATGGCGACACCTACGCGGTGTTTGCCGACCAGCTGGCCCAGATCGCGGAGATGGTCAAGGCCAGGGACATATTTCCGGAACAGGTGAATGTGCGGGTTTCCATGGAAGAACCGGAGCAGGCTCCGATACAGCTGACGGGAGAGCGGACGGTCCCGAATGTTTTGTTCTGGGCCATGAAAGGCGACCCGTGGCAGTCCGGGCACATCTGGATGATCCTGGAAGCGATCATCAAGAACAAGATCGACAAGGTCGTGGTCATGATCGACAACAGCGATCCGACCCGGAAACCGGATTTAAGTTCGCTGTCGATCCGGGAGGCGTTCACGTGGGTGATTTTTGAAAAGTATTTAAAGCCGTTTGTGCAGTACACCACACTTCCCAAAGAAATGCTGGACTTGTTTTCCGCGGACGGGGAAACGGTAATTTTTTATCTCGCGGAACTTAACGCGAATCAACCGATGAACCTGTTTTACGGCGCGGGGTCGGATCACGCGAATTTGTACGAGCTTAAGAAGGTGGCAATCACACAAAATGACTTTATGAGCACGATCGCGGGGATCGAAAACGCGGTGGAGCGTCAGCGGATTCAGCAAATGTTTGCCGACGCGGGGTATATTAACGCAGAAGGGCAGCCGGTGGAAAGCGCGTTTCAGGCTCTGGTGGACCGGTTAAAAGAACGGGGATACCTGGATGCCGAGAAAGGCAAGCCGGTGAGCGGGAAGTTTAGCGCTTATTTAGAGGAAGGTAAGCCGGAAGAATTGTTGTTAAGCGACCTGGAAGGGACAGGGTTGGAAACGGAAGACGCCCGGAGGGTTGTGTATCAGGCGTTATTCGCTCCGGATGTGCCGCGGAAACTCCTCAACAAGATGACGTCCGGAGAGCAGGGCTTAAGAGGGTTCCAGGCGCGCAAGGATATTCAGAAAATGAATATTGTTTTCAGCCAGCGCCGGGGGAAAGAGGTTGATGAAACTCTCCTTCAAGCGTATGAGACGAAGCTGGCGGCGGAGTTGAACGCGCGGGGATTACCAAGGCTGGGCTTGTCAACCATCACCCAGCCGATGGACACCTCATCCACTGATGTGCGCAAGCGCGGGCAGTTCTGGAAAGTGCCATGGGTGTCTTTGCAGGTGGCGAACGCGTTTAAGATGTGGGGCTATGAAATGGATGGCGAATCCGCGCAGCAGGAATTGCGGGCGGAGAATTTGACGCAAAGAGTGGCCCAAGTCTTGGCTGGTGACCTCAGTGAGGAAGCGCGCAATGAGGCGCTGGAGAGGATGGATGTGTACGCGTTAAACGGTTTGGGCTTGAATGCCTTTGATAAATACATCATGGGCGAGATTATAAAAGTAAAGGCCGAGTTAAAAGAAAAAGCCGGCCAGCCGGAATCGGTGCGGTTGGAAATTGTCGACACCTGGCTGAAACAAGTCCGGGAACTGATTTTCGCGCAGGCGCGAACTCTCGCGATGGCGGCGATCGAGAACCCTCTTCCCATCCGGCGGCAGGACCAGGAAAGGATGAGGGATTTATTGATAGGCGGGCGGGTGGTGCCGCCTGTGGTGGTGAAGGAGTATTATGAGACCCGCAGCCAGCGGGGCCTGTCGCTTGAGCCGGAGGAAGTGGCCTTCGAGTTGAGGGTGACCGCGGAGCTCATCAGGGCCACGATGTCGTCTCCTATAAAAAAGATCCTTGTCGTGGATGACATGGAAGAATTGAGGAATTTGAACAGGGATATTTTTAGTACTATCTTCTCCGGGGCGGAAGTTATTACGGCCGTGAACGGCGAAGAGGGGTTGAATATGTTCCGGGAGAATCCGGATATTGATTTGGTGGTCACGGACCTGGAAATGCCGCTGATGAACGGGGAAGAGATGGCCAGGACGATCCGTTCCGAGCGCGACGTCCCGGTCGTCCTGATGTCCGGGAATTACTCGGAAGTGCAGCGGTTGTCCGAAATGGACGAGGCTTCAGGGTTGAAAAGCGGGATTTTCACGGAAGTCATTCAGAAGCCGTATCAGTTGAAGACGGTTATCGATTTAAAAGGCAGGCTGGCTACATCGTCTCCTATTAATAAAATCCTTCTTGTGGATGACACCGAGGGGCTGAGGTCGCTTCTGAGGGCAGAGCTGGGTGATATTTTTACCGAAGCGGAAATCATCACTGCGGCCAACGGGGAAGAGGGATTGAGCCTGTTCCGGGAGAATCCGGATATAGGCCTGGTTCTGACCGACCTGCAGATGCCGGTGATGAACGGGGAAGAAATGGCCCGGACGATCCGTTCCGAGCGGGACGTGCCGGTCGTGCTGATGACTGGGAACAGCCGGGAGATGACACGCTTATCCGTGGTCGATGAGACCTCAGGATTGAAGAGCGGACTTTTCCTTGAAGTGGTTGAAAAGCCGTTTAATTTCGACACGATTGCCGCTTTAAAAGACCAGTTGTCTTCATCTTCTCCGGTTCTGCAGAGCATTACTCTGGACGCGGAAGATTTGGACCTGATCGGGGATGTCTTAACTGTTGACCGGGAAGTTTATGGACTTCAGGACGCCTGGGCTTACGCGGCGATCTCGGTCTTGCTGGCCAATCAGTTGAAGTATCCGGAGGCCATGCCGCCGTTAAGGCCGGCCGCCAGAATTTTAGGCATTAAATGGCAGGACGGGGCTTATCCGGTAGAAGACGCCATGTTCCGGCTGCTTCCGGCCAGCTTGGCGGTCGGGTACGGCCTGCTGGATGCCGTGGCGTACCGGACTTTAAAAGAAGCCATTGACCTGGAGAGGGCCGGTCAGTTTGAGCAGGCGGAAAATAAATTGACCGAGCTCGAAGGGATTGACAAGGGAAAGGCGGACCAGATCTTGAAGATGGCCGCGGCGGTGTTCAATAATTCCGTCGCTTTGTCCATTGATAACGACCTTGACCTGCAGATGACCATTCTGGGGGCCGGACGGGGGGAAAGGATGCCTTTCGTGGATTTCGTCGCGCTTTCCCGCACGGCTCCGATACAGCTGACAGTGGAGAATAAGGAGAGGCTGAATGTTCTTCTCACTGAGGCTGAAACGGTTCTTCAACGGGTAGAGATTGAAACGGTGGAAGACCGGGTTGTTTTGGAGCAAATTCGTAAGGACGTGACCGGTATTTTGGAAGAAGCCGGCGCGATCTTTTCAACGTTCGCCCTTGAGGAGGAGTTGAGAAAACCCGCCCCGGCCGAGGAAGCGGTGCGGCTGCAGCAGGTCATAACTGCGATGGCGGAGATTGAGACCAAACTGGGGCCTTCTCCGGCAGCGGATTTAGCGTCCGAAGAAGAGGTCTCCTCCCCGGTCCAGGTGGTCGAAAAAACAATGAATAAATTCAGGTTACAGAACCGCGCCACCCGGGAGCTTCTGGACGGATTTGTCAACGGTTCCATCGAGAGAAATACCGCCGGCCGGGAACTCGCCCGGCTGCTGCGGTCGGAAAGACAGGCCCGGGGCGTTTCTTCGGGAGGGGTGCTCAGTTTCGCGCAGCGGTTGAACGGCCAATTGGAAGCGCAGTCATCGCCCCTCGGCGGTATCAACCTGAACCCGGCTTTGCTGAACCTGCAGATCAAACGGGATAATAACGGCGTGCCGCTGCCTTTGCCGCAGCAGCCTGTCGGGGATATGAATATTGACGGATTCCTGCCGGTCATTATCAATATCACGCCCATCCCGAATCTGCCGATGCTGCTAGGCAGAAACCTGGGGGACGTCCCGGCACAGGGCGTTCCGGCTGAGGAGAAAGAAGGCCGGCAGCAGGGGCCGTCTCAACCATCGGAAAAAACAGGCGTGCAGTTTTTCTTTGATGATAAAGACCAGTTGAGCTTGTTGAATTATAATTAGGTTCACGGGTTTTGAATGAATAGCGCATAAGAAAACCCCCTTGGGGCGGTTAGGCGTCGAAGATGATGCGGAAACTCCAAGGGGGTTTTCTTATGTATAAATGAAGAATGTCCTTCCTTCTTGAGGGCGGGGCCTGTATAATTTTGGGATAAGAAAGTGTTTTGAGGTCATAAAAAATCTGGGCGCTGCCTTTACCCCATAAAAGGGCGTGTTTTTCCTGAAAGCGTATGCTTTTTAATTCCTTAGAATTCGTGATTTTTTTCCCCGTGGTGGTCGCGGTCTATTTTCTTTTGCCCTTCCGTTTCCGCTGGGCGTGGCTGCTTGTGGCCAGTTACGCTTTTTATATGGTCTGGAATGTCCCGTATGTGCTGTTATTGGTGGCGTCGACGGTGGTTGATTACGCGGCCGGCCTTAATGTGGCGCCGTCGGAGGGAAGAGCGTTCAGGCGCAAAATGTTTTTGATGTTCAGCCTGACCGCTAATTTCGGGATTCTGGGGGTCTTTAAATATTTTAATTTTTTCTCCGCCAGCCTGAACCGCGTGTTTGAGACGGCGGGCCTGGATTATGTCATCCCGCATCTGGACGTCCTGCTCCCGCTGGGCATATCCTTTTACACGTTTCAGACTTTGAGTTACACCCTGGACGTGTACCGCGGGAGGATGGCGCCGCAGAAACATCTCGGCGTGTTCGCCCTGTATGTGACGTTTTTTCCCCAACTGGTCGCGGGCCCTATCGAAAGGGCCACGCACCTTCTGCCGCAGTTTTTTAAAAAGCACGCGTTTGACTACGAACGGGCCTGCGACGGCTTCAAGCTGATGCTGTGGGGCTTTTTTCAAAAGATCGTGATCGCCGACCGGCTGGCGTATTTTGTGAATCTTGTTTACGGGGACCCGCAAGGCTGGCGGGGCTTGCCGGTTTACCTGGCCACCAACTTTTTCGCCTTTCAGATATATTGCGATTTCGCCGGTTACTCGGATATTGCTATCGGCGCGGCCAAAGTGATGGGCTTTGATATCATGGAAAATTTCCGGAGGCCGTATTTCGCTTCGTCCATCGCCGATTTCTGGCGGCGCTGGCATATTTCCCTTTCGACCTGGTTCCGGGACTATTTATACATTCCGCTGGGGGGCAACCGGGTTTCTGTCCGGCGGTGGTATTTTAACCTCATGGTGGTGTTCGTGGTCAGCGGGCTGTGGCACGGCGCGAACTGGACGTTTGTCGTCTGGGGGGCTTTGCACGGTTTTTATATCCTGTTTTCAATTTTGACAAAAAGTTTTCAGGACAGGGTTGTTAAACTGTTCCGGTTGGACGCCTGTCCAAGATTGCATCGTTTCTTGCAGGCCGTGGTCACATATCACCTGGTTCTGTTATCCTGGGTATTTTTCCGGGCCCGGACCTTGAGTGAAGTGGGGATCCTGGTCAGGAACATGCTGACCTTTGATATCGGCGCACGGTTTCCTTATAAAAATTTTGATTTTATCGTCTCATTAGGATGCATCGGGCTCTTGCTGCTTGTTCATGGGCTGCAAACCCGATGGCGGCTGCGGGATGTGATCGCCGGATGGCCCAAGGCTCTGCGCTGGAGTTTTTATTATTTTATTTTTTTAGTGATTATATTCCTGGGTAAATTTGAAGGGGTCGAATTTATTTATTTCCAATTCTAAGCCATGAGACACGCCCTCAAAGAAATGACCGCGTTTGTGTTGATTTTTCTGGCTCTATCCGTGGCCTTGCATTCCTATCTTATGGAAGGGTTAAAGGCGCGGACAACCGGGGACTTCGGCGACTGGAACAGGATTATCAACGGCCGGATCAACGCGGATATCCTGGTGACCGGAGCGTCCCGGGCGCAATGCGGAGTGGATGTCCTTACTCTCGAATACTATTTTAAGAAGAAATGTTTCAACCTGGCGATGAAAGGCAATTCTTTGACCCTGCAATTAGCCCGGCTTAAAGTGTATTTGAAACACAATAAGGCTCCGGAGGTCATTATCCAGGTGGTTGGCCGCAACGCTCTGCGAAAGCCCCGGGCGTATAATCCGGGTCAGTTTGTCCCTTATCTGAACGAAGAGGAGCTTTTCCGGCCCCTGATCCGGATTTCCCGGCATTTTATTTTTGCCCGGTATATCCCGCTGTACAGCTTTGCGTTGCAGAGCCCGTCTTTCACGAAGGACGCCTGGCAGGGGTTGACCGGGCAGGAAGACCCGCCGCAATGCAATAACGGTTATTGTCCGGTCGATATGGTGTGGGATAGGAAGAGCGACCTCGCCACCGTAAAAAAGCTTTATCCCAACGGAATCATTGACCAGATCACGCCGGAGGGGAAGGATGCTTTTGTGGAGTTGGTCCGGCTCTGCCGGGAGAAACACATCCGGTTGATCCTGGTTTACGCGCCGGGGTATTATGAGTTTAATAACTTTGTCGTTAATTATGAAGAGGGTAAAGCTTTGTATCATCAATACGCCGGGCAATACGGGTTGGATCTGCTGGATTATTCCTCTGCCGACATAAGCCGGCAAGAAGACATGTTTTTGAATTCCCAGCATTTGAATTATAAAGGGGCCACCCGTTTTTCAGAAGATCTCGCGCGGGACCTCGGCCCTTTGATTACGGCAGGACGGGACGGGGACGTGAATTTTTAGCAGGGAAGCATTTTTCCTTCTTGACCTATGATGCCCAAGGCAACGTGTATTCAATCGAAGACCCGGAGCACCATCTCACCACGTTCGAGTACGACGCTCTGGGCCGCGCCACAGCGGTCCACCGGCCGGATACGACCGATCTTTATTACACCTATGACTTAAACGGCAACATGACGGTGGTCACGAATCCGTCGGGCATAGACCATGGTTTCCAATACAATCTGGTCAACCTAGCGGATGAATACACGCCTCCTTTATCAAACAGCACGACCTACACCTATGACCGGGACCGGCGGCTGACCCGCACCACGTTCCCGTCCGGGGCCGAAATCGTCAACGTGTATACCGGGGACCAGCTCACCGCTATCCAGACACCGGAAGGGGATGTGGCGTTGTCGTATTATCCTTCGGGCCAGGCGCAGGCGGTCAGCAAGACGGGAGAGCAGATCGTCTATGGTTATGACGGCAGTTTGGTGGTTTCCCAGGGGATGAGCGGCACGCTGAACCAGGTGCTTTCCTACACGTATAACAATGATTTTAACCTCACGGGATTCACGTACGCGGGGGCTACCGCCGCCTATACGTATGATGACGACGGGCTCCTCACCCAGGCTTCGGGCTACACGGTCACGAATAATGCGGCCAACGGCCTGCCGGAAGGGGTGAATGACGCGCTCATCGCGCTTAGCCGTTCCTTTAACGGTTACGGCGAGGTGGCGGGGCAGAGCGTTACGGTGAACGGCGCGCCGGCCGCGTCCTGGCAGGTGACGCATAACAATAACGGCCAGATCGTTACCAAGACAGAGACGGTGGCCGGGGTCACGGCGGATTACGCGTACAGTTATGATGAAGTGGGCCGGCTGCGGGAGGTTGAAAAAGATGGTGTCCTGGTAGAGGAATACCGTTATAATGATGCTGACCCCTTAGGGATACGGACGTATGAGATGAACGTGTTAAGGGGGATAGCGGGACGTTCTTTGTCATATAACATTGAGGACCAGCTGTTGACCGTTGGGTCAGCGGTATATCAGTACAACCTTGACGGGTTTTTGCGCGTCAAGGTGGATGGCGCGGATTCCACTGTCTATGATTATTCTTCGCGCGGGGAGCTGTTAAGTGTCAATCTGCCTTCGGGTGATGTGATCGAGTATGTGCATGATCCGCTGGGCCGCCGCATTGCCAAGAAAGTTAACGGCGGGGTCGTTGAAAAATACCTCTGGTCCGGCTTGACGCGCCTCTTGGCCGTGTATGACGGCGCTAATAACTTGCTGATGCGGTTTGAATACGCGGACGGCCGGATGCCGGTGGCCATGACGCAGGGAGGGAACAAGTATTATCTGGCGTATGATCAGGTCGGCAGCTTAAGGGCGGTGACTGATGCCGCGGGTACGGTGATCAAGCGGATCGATTATGACACGTTCGGGAACATTCTGGCCGACAGCAATCCGGGTTTTTCGGTGCCGTTTGGGTTCGCTGGCGGGTTGCATGACCGCGACACGGAGCTGATCAGGTTCGGAGTCCGGGACTACGACCCGGCGATCGGGAGATGGACCGCCAAGGATCCGATCGGTTTCGCCGGAGGGGATGATGACTTATACGGCTACACCTTAGACGACCCCGTGAACGGGGTGGATCCGGAGGGGCTACAAGACGATGAGGAGAGTGTATGGTCATATATTTCTTCAGTTGCTTCTGCTTGGGCTGCCGGATTGAAACAGCTCCGAGAGTATCCAACATTTTTTAAAAATTTAAGCCCAATCGGTATTGGTTCAAAGTATAATTTGAGTTCTTTGGGTGCAGATGCAAGTGCTCTCCTGGCAATAGGTGGAACATATTGTGAATTGAAGAATATAAGTTCAAAGGATATCGACCTACTTGATAAAGGAATTGAAAGTGCTATTGTTGTAAGTAGTAATATTGGAGCAGCTTTTCTCTCCGGTTTTGTTACTTCAACTTTAGCATCTACACCTGGAGGTGTAACTCTTACTGTGTTCGTTGATTTCTTTATCGGGGCAGGATTTGGTTACTTAAAAGAAGTTGGAATAAATTCTTATGAAAATATACGGAATATAAACAATGAATACAAATAATTCAAGCAATGTTTACCCATTTCATAGAAAGCCTTTTTTATTCGTTAGTAGTTTTCTCTTTTTTGTTTCTCTAATTATTGTTATTAATGGGATTTCAACTTTGAAAGAATTACTTCTCTTTTTTTTTAATATAGTATGTCTATTTTTTATTTATTTTTATTCAGAATTATGCATAGTTACTGATTGTGAAAGTATTAACTTGTGTAAGTTTAGCAATAATTCAATAAAAAAAATATTTGTGTGCTTAGAATGGGAAAAAATAGAAAAGGTTTCAACCAATAACACTAATAAAAAACAATACACAATTATATTAGGATTAAACAATTTTGATCAACTGAAGAAAATTTGTTTTTCAAGTGATTCATTAAATAATTATCATGATTTATTAACTCAAATAATTAAAAATGTTAGCAGTGATAGAACGGATGATAATACAAAAAACTGTGCCCGTCTTAATTCTGATCGGGTGGAAAGGTGCCAGGCACGAGAAGGGGACAAGTAGAAAATAAAAAGATTTTTCCCCTTTGTATTGAGACCCCGCTGGCCCGCCGGCGTTCAAGCGAACCCGTTTCCAGGATCAGAATTGAGGAATCGGGTTCTAATTCACGCCGCCAGACCAGCGGGGTTCTCTTGAGATATTGAAATACCCACCCCCCTCTAAAAGGAGGACATATTGTCCCTGCCCTTCGGGCAGCTGCCGCTCGCCTGATTTAGGCGGGCTCGCGGCACTCAAATCTCACTTCGTTCGATTTGCGTCCAATGTCTCCTCATCCCAGTATAATGATGCTGAGATGCCCCCGTTTTAACGGACAGGTTAATTAAAGAGCAATGGCTGCCTC
>ENA-UPTA01000502-UPTA01000502.1-activated-sludge-metagenome-genome-assembly--contig:-NODE-502-length-45375-cov-89.811364_pt1 | contig 45375 bp, 30 predicted proteins | sample MGYA00238184_ERZ773361 | MGnify/ENA primary metagenome ERZ773361 (study PRJEB29100, sample SAMN05720205) | activated sludge metagenome | isolation source: anaerobic digester from wastewater... | reverse complement strand
GGTCTATACATATTCCGCATCAACAGCCAATTATATAACCAAACAGGAAAACTTTCAATCGTCAAATAGGATTCTTTTTCGGTTTAGGTTTACGAGGTGCATCAAACCCGTCCGTTGAGAAAAATTCGGACGGGTTTACTATTTTTGAGGTATGGTAAGCTGCAAGATAAAAACCGTTATTCTACTTGTTGGTATGATGCCCCTTGGCGCAAGAGTATTCGCTCAGCCCGACAGCACTTTCGACAGCAACGCAAGAAGAAGCGCTTTGGAAACATGCCTCATACTTGGGAAAATCATTCCCCATGACGATACCCTTAACCAGCTGGTAAATAGAAATATAAAAGCAACAGAGATACAGTATAGCTTTAAAAAGTCAGGAAGGGTAATCCCCTACCACCAGGGATTGTCGCTGGTTATTGCCGACCTTGGTAACCATGATCACCTGGGCTACGCCTTTGGCGTAATACCCAATGTTTCCATAACCACGAACACAAAAAATCGGGTGATGGTTAACCTTCGTTTGGGCCTGGGTGCTGCATGGGTAACAAAAAAGTTCAGCTTTGCATCGAATATTGAAAACGTTGCCATATCCACAAACCTTAACATTATGGCCAGCCTGAATGCCAACCTGCAAATCAGGATAACAGAAAAATCGAAAATTTATCTCGGACTAAATGCTCTTCACCTGTCAAATGGCGGGTTCAAAAAGCCAAACTACGGGTTGAACATGCTTGGGGCAAGCGGTGGTTTTAGCATAGCTTTCAGTAACAAGAGGGAGTGTAAAGTCCCGAAAAAAAGTTCTGATGATTTGCAAATAGAAACCTGGCCTCAAATTAAGCTTTATGTTGGCATGGGAGTAAAGGAAACAGGCGATGCCGGTGGACCTAAGTACTTTCCTGTTTCGCTACAAATAGCTGCAGCAAGTAGGGTAGCCAAATTTGTTGCCCTCGGTTTTGGGGTTGATATAGCGCACGATGGCTCATCGAAGTTTCAAATTGAACAATCGAATGAAGTTTACACCTCGCCCAACGATGCCTTTCAAGTGGGGGCAAGCATTTATGCGGAGCTGCCGCTTAACAGGTTTTCGGTTTTTGCCCGGCAGGGTTTCTACCTCTATAACGCCAACCCCGACCTTCCATTCGGCTACCAGAATATAGGATTTAGCTACAGGGTTGGCCATAGAGTAGCCATTTTTATATCGCTTAAAAGCCATCTTAACAATGCCGACCACATCTATGCCGGGTTAGCCTTAAGCATCTGAAAGGTATTTGCCCAACTGTGGACTATGCAGCAAGCTATTTTTTTTCGAATAACAAGGGGAATGCCAGATTTTCGGCAGTGCTGAGTATTGCTTTAACAGAACCAATCAGAATTTTTGCTTCAACCATGATTGGAACATGTCCAGGGTCGTCGCTGGCCCAAACCACCATATCCTCACCTCCTTTAAAAACCGTTCCCTCCACCAGCTTAACGCTGAATTTCACCGTATTATAAATTCTTCCATCGCGTAGCTCCAGCCTTTCCCTTCCCTGGTAACGAATATATAGCTCAAATACCTCGTTGTCAATAGCAATGGCAAAGGGTATTATGTCGCCCTTGCTATGGCTCGAAAAATCCAGCCCCCTGCAGTAGTGAATGGCGCTTAAAACATCAAAGGTGCATGTTTTAATGGGTTTAATATCAATCCTGAAGGGTCGTTCGGATGTCTGGGTCTCCATGTACAAGGAGCTGCCGGTATAGTTATAGATGTACTTGTTGAAAGCTTTATAGCCTCCCTCGTAGGTGTCGCGAATGAAGTAAAGGGGTCGAAAACCCTCCTTGGCCACAATGGATTCGAACCTGTCGCGAACCTTGAAAAAAAGGTCGTACTCCTTTAGGCTCCGCCCTTCGGCAAGAAAGTGATGTGCAGGCACATTATTATAGGAGGTATCGTTTGAGGTAAAAAGGATGTCGGCTGCTCTAAGCCATATAAACTTCCAGTTATAGTAAGCCTTGTAGGTGATGCGCTCGTTGGCGCTGAGATGTGGAATGTCCCTGGAGCATCTATCAACCTGGGCAAATGTGGGGTGGCATACAAAAAGTGCAAGCAATGCAAACACCACTGCACTGAAATAGCAGTTGATAGCCGCTGATTTCCTTGAAATTACTTTTGAGATGAATCGTTTTGCCAAGTCAACTACTACTTGTTGGAGTGTTAGCGTATGAATAATAATAATGGCAACTGGTAGCTGAACGCTGATTAGCCTTGGGCGCCTGCAGCCAAATAAATCCATGGAACTTCAGCTGCAAATTTTTTAAATCAACAGACAAAGGACAATCATTTACCCTATAACATCCACCAGGCTCCCATAATTCCAATGCAGGCCATACAATAAGTGCATGATCCTATCCTTTCTTGTATGACCTTATCATTGGGATTAAATATTTACCAAAGATCTACTTAAGTTGGGCTATTGCTGCTTAAGGTTATCGGGTAGAAAGTCGAAAAAGGTATCGCCTCTAAGCCCGAGCCTAAGGGTTTCGAGTGGTATTGACTCGTTGGGAGCAATATTTCCAAGGTTTACATTAGCGCCCAGAAGTTTAATAAACCATGCCTGCTGGCTTTTAATAGGGGCTTCCCAGATAACATTTTCAATTTTGAGGTGCCTGGTGATATCCTCAATAAGCTTCACGTTTGCCGAATGATCGGCATTATATATGCCCACATTTCCACTTTCTCGGGCCTCAGCTATTACCTTCCAGCTGCCGGCTTCAACCTCCCTTTTCATCATGGCTACCCACTCATCATCGGGAATGATTACATCGGCCTGCTTGGACCCCACCTCAGAAATCACGGTAAATTTCTCGGACAGCTTGGAAATGTAGTCGCACTTCACCTTATTATCCATCTTCATGGAGCCATCGGAAACCTCCACCAGGTCAAGACCCAGGTCGCTGACAAAGCGGACAAAGTCATTAAAGAGCCCCCTGATAATGAATACTTCAAAAAGAGTTCCTCCCAGGTAGGGACGAATGCCACCCTTCTGGTATAGCTTGATTTTTTGCTTCAGCTTATTGGTGATGAGCGAGGTACCAAATCCCAGCTTGACGAAATCGACAAATTCAGCGCTCGATTCAATAAAGCCCTCGGTTTCGGATAGGCTTAAGCCTTTGTCCATAACCATTGTTAATCCCACATTGCGCGGCTTGGCAGGCCGTTCCGGAATAAAGGGAAGATTGTAGTTCATAGTACTTTATTTTTTATTAGGGTTTAGATTCGAAAAGTTCAAAATTTACTTTCCTTGCCTGGCATATTCAAACCAGCGGCCTCATTAACTAGTGGCATTTTCAACTTCCATTAATCAGCTATGGAACGCACATAGCTCTTATTATTTCTTTTACATCCACCTTGTGCTTTTCAATGCTATCCACCGCAGCAGTTAGTATCGCATCATTATTTAAAAAGTTAACCGGGTTCATCGTAGAGAGCTGACACCCTAAAGCAAGTTCACCTTTTGAATAAAATCATCATCGTTGACAATAGAAACCAAGCTAAAAAAATCCTCAATTGCAGAGGGGTCTAGACGCTTTGCATCGCCCAAAATGGTTAATGCCTCCTTTTGCCTATGCGAAAGGTAGAGAGCAGCGGCATTAATCACCTTAATGGTGGCATTTGAGCCAAACTTGCCACCCAGCTCGTCAACCAGCACCTCAACCTCCGAGAACTTTTCCTGGTATAGCAGCGCTTCGGCCAGTGCAAGATAGCCATCAGCCTCATCGGGATTGATTGTAATTGCCTCGCGGTATGCTTTTATTGCCTCATCAATTCTATTGAGCTCGTAGTAGAGTTTTCCCAGCCCAACCCAAAAGTCATACTGCTCGGAGTCCAAAGCGATAGCCTTCTGAATGAAGTCAAGGCTTAAATCGTACTTCTGGCGGTCGGCCATTACAACTCCAATTCCAAAGTACCCCTCGGCCAAATCGGGTTCAATTGATATGGCCTTGTTGTAGCAGCTTAAAGCCATATTAAGGTTGTTAACCCGTTCGTAGCACTCACCCAAAAGGGAGTAAACACCAGCATCATCGGGTTCCAGGGTGAGCAGCTCGGTAAAAACCTTTATCGCCCCATCGTATCGCTCTAGGGCCGAGAGTGTATTACCCTTATTATGGTATGCGGAAATGTAGGAGGGATCAACCGCAATGCAGAAGTCGTAGCATTCTAAAGACTCATCGAACTTCCCCTGTTTAGCGTAAATTATGCCCATGTTGTACCAAACATTAGCTGAGAATGGGTATATATCAAGGTAGGCGTTGTAGTAGCTAATGCTTTTATCCAGCTCGTTATTGCGCTCGTAGCAGTAACCCAAGTCGAAGAGCACTGCGAGGTTGCTGGCATCATACCTATGGCACTTCAAGAGGTATTTGATTGCAAGGTTTACCTCATCGCATTCTAAGTAAAAACTTGAAACTCGATACATCATTTCGGAGCGGTCATCGGTTGCAACGGCAATGGCCTTGTCGAAGCTTTGTAAGGATTTGTTGAGGTCACCCAGCTCATAAAATATTTCGCCCTTGAGATACTGCAATTCGGGGTTATGATAATCAACGTTCTCAACAAACTCCAGTAAATGAAGGGCATCCTCGTATCGTTCCTCAAGGAAACAAAACTCTGCCTTTTTTAGCTGAATTTCCGAAGAGTTGGGATATATATTTTCGGCAATTTCAATGGCCTTCCTAACCTTTGCCCGATCGTCGCCGGCAAGGTAAAAGTCTATAATACCCTCAAATTCATGTAGATCGAAAAATACAGACCTGTTAAGTCGCAGGTTCTCCTCAAACCGGCCCACCAGCTCAACCTCGCTCTCCTCATCCAAGTAGCTATCGTAGTCCTCTTTCATTGTTTAAAATAACATTCTAACTACAAACATAGTCATTTTAACGAAAACTTAACTAAGCTCCACATTAAATTTAGCTAACAATGCCCCTCCCATCGTTTAGTTCAACATCCAACTTGTGTGGGTATAAATATCACCACCTAAGTTGGCTAAACGATGCATTTGAAGAGTGGCCTTCTGCCCGGTAATAAAGATGTTACCTGCTCCTGCTGACTTAAACCCACCATTTAATGCAATGCAAGCAGCTGCTGAGGCCTACGGCAAATGCAACATTCAGGAGTAAAACTGGATTCAAGACAATCATTAACAAATTTTGTAAGGGTAGCAGGAAATGCCAGGTAAAAAATTTGCATAATCACAGCAAAAACAAATCTAACGGTTAACTTGTAGTATGTTATTCACTAGTCCAGTTAATGCTATGGGTACATTTGGTAGAATAACCGGGTAGTCAGCCATAGTTTTAGATTAGTAGGAATTACTCCTTTACAAAGTTTTTTATCCACGAGTTCCCATCAGCATCAGTAACCCTGACCAGGTAAAGACCATTAGGGAAATTCGCTGTTTTTATACTAACGGCCTGGTAAATGTCGGTTTTTGAATAGATTAAATTACCCGAATAGTTAAAGATTTCAACAGAAAAGTTTTGTGAAGGAAAAGAAATGGTCAGGGATAAGTGGGAGGGGTTGGGAAAAATTTTAAATGTTTTTTCATTTCTATGTTCTCCAACACTAGTGGGTTCATTGCAGTATTCCTGTCTGGGATTGCTCGCCAAATTACAGGGATAGGTATAAAAGGTATCGGGATGTGCAAAGTTAGGGTAGTCGGTTTGCACTAAATTGTGCATTCCGCCTGGCATTGATACCTGATTTACGCTACCATTACCCAATGCTACTTCTTTACCGGCAGCACTTCCATTAAATGTATAGTCACACAAGGCATCAAGAATACGATATATGGCAAAGTAGTCAAGGGCATCAAAGGAAGAAAGAGTATTTGGAACGCCATGAATTGCCTCATAAAAGTATCCGTCAATTGTGTCGGACTTCACCATAAGATAGTCCTTTTCAGTAATCGGAATGTTGACGGTATTAAAAATATCATTTGCCATGCGGTGGTCGTTTGTGGAATCGTTCTCATAAACCATGGTGAGGAGTTTGGTATTCGATGGGAAAGACTGTAATTCGGTCTGCGAGATGTTGAATGAGTAATATTGAGCAGAAGCAAAAATAAACCGCCCCGATTGTCCCCAACTCAAACTAGTAAAACAATGGTAGGCATTGGTAAAGGTGGCACCACCACCAAATGAGTGCCCCATAAAACCAACTTTTGTGGTGTCTATAATATTAGGAAAATCATGTACGGCTTTAATAAAACCATCTAAAAGGGTACTATACCTTTGCTCAGTAGTCACACCTAGCGTTTGGTAGGGCACAAAAACAATGGCATACCCTTTCCTGGCTACAAAGCTAAGCAATCCTAAAACATTATTAGGGTCAGAACCTCCAAAACCATGACTATAAAATATTGTAGGCACACTTGAAGTGATACCAGAAGGGTAGTAGATTCTTATATCCTCATCGGGAAAACCCGGGTTAGAGAGATGCTGAATCGCAACAGTGTAACCACCATCAGCGCCATATCCGCTAGTAGGTTTGGGAATAGGCCCGGTATAAATTTGTCCATATACATTCAAGGCCACATTAAATAGTAGAAAAAGAAATGTATATCTAGGATGAATGAATCTTCTAAACTGCTGTTTCATAACATTCCCTATTAAGAGTATTCTGATATTCGTATTTCAGCTGTCATCTCCTGCTATTCTTAAAATCGCGACGGCCCGTTATTAAACAATCCAATCTTTGTCAAATTTTCTTAACGTTAAACGCTTATGGGGTTAATTTGTTTAGGCTGTAATAACTAAAAATTGACCAACTCCACACCTAGTTTACGGTTCAGCCAGCTCATTGGCTAGTTTATCCCTGAAAAATTAATCAACCCATCATCTTTTTATATTTTTATACCTTATGGCAAGCATTCCAGTTGGACTACCCATATTTGTTGTTTGTTTAGTAAAGTTTCTACAAATTTGCCCAGAAATTTGAGTATTCACCTAAGATAAACCATTTTTCAGTTGAACTGAAATACTAAAATTCTCCATTTCCTGTGAAACGAATTCTACTGTTTGCCCTTCTACTAATTCTCCAAATAAATGCTGCCATTTCTCAGGATGCTGAGAAACATCAGGTAGAGGCTAAAGTATTTGGGTTTATCGGCTACGATGCCATTCTGGACACCTACAAGTCGCTCGATGCCCGCGACGGTGAGCTAATCTTTTACCCCTTGCGACCACGGCTCGACAGCACCGGGAAGGACATCAACAATGTAGTTCAGCTTCAGATGCTGAGCATATCCACCCGGCTGGGGCTTTCCGTTAAGGGACCAGATATACTTGGGGCAAAATCGTCCGCGCTGGTCGAAGCTGATTTCTACGCTACCAAAAACGACTACGTGAGCCTGTTGCGCATCAGGCATGCAATGTTCAAGCTAAAGTGGGCTACCACCGAGCTGCTGGTTGGCCAGTACTGGCACCCGGTTTTTGTTACCGATGTTGCACCATCAGTAATTTCGTTTGGCTCGGGAGCGCCGTTCCACTCGCTCAACCGTTCGCCCCAGATTCGCTTCAGCTACTTCCCTTACCCTATGGTCAGAATCTCGCTTACCGCCCTCATGCAAAGCTACCACAAGTCATCCGGCCCCGAGGATGCCCAGCGTAACTCCGGCAAACCCGAGCTAATGCTGCAAGCCGCTGCAGGTAGTGCTGAAGAATTTTTGGCCGGGTTGTCGGCCGGATATAAGTGGCTCACCCCCAGGCTAGTAACCCAAACAGGCTATGCCACGTGTAAAACATCCGGCCAGTACCTTTTTAGCGTATTTTTATTGAAAAGATTTGGTAAAACTGTTGTTAAGGCAGAAGCAGTTTACGGGCAGAACCCAACCCACCTGAATATGATTGGCGGTTACGGAATGGCTTCCGGTTCCGGTCCAGCTCCCAACGATGATTACGACTACACCAGCCTTAACACCCTTAGCACATGGGTTGATGTTCAGCACCAGGCGGGGAAAATGGGAGTTGGCCTGTTTGCCGGGTACTCTAAACTTTACGGCGCCGACAAAAACTACACAAGCCTTGCGGGTTACTCCCGTAACGACGACCTGAACAACATCTACAGGATTTCACCCCGTCTATCATACCAGGCGGAAAGTATTACCTTTGCCCTGGAGTACATGCTGACAGCCGCTACTTATGGTAGTACATTTGACAACAGGCACAGGGTTACCTCATCGCTCGATCCCGTTTACAACCACCGTGCAACCCTTAACATAAAGTATTCATTCTAGCCTCCCGACCAGCGGCATAATGCTGCGGACAGCTACCCAAAACCAAGCAGCTAGCTCCGGAGAGCTACATCATAAAATTAAACCTTATGCAGCGCAGACAAAGGGTTACAGCCATCATAACAGCAACCATAGGGCTGATACTGGTTTTATACGGACTGTTCAGAAACAGGATGTTAAGCTACGTTTTTGAGCAAAAGACTGAGAGGCTAACAACGGCATACAACCTACAAGTGGCAGCAGACAGGCTAAAATTCAGGGGAATCAGAACGCTGGATATTAGCAACCTGGTTGTGCTCAACAGCCATGCGGATACCCTTGCCCAGGTTGGAGCTGCTCGCATCAAGCTGGGTTTACTTCACCTGCTTGTATTGAAGGTTAACCCGCTGGCCATAGAGCTAAAGGATTCATGGTTTAACCTAAATACGTTGCTTGAACGAAATTCCATTCAAAATAAAGAAGCCATTACAGCGGAAGCCAACAAACAGGAGAAATTTAACCTGCTACCCATTTATAAAGTTATCAAGGGCACATTTGGCCTATCAACAGCTAAAATCAACATTGATAATTTGACCATTTCGTACATCGACTCGTTGCACTACGAAACGGCTACAGTAACCAGTTGGAATTACAAAAACAGCCGTTTCTCCGCATCGGTAGCTACCCAGCATGGCGATAGAAGGGGTAGCTTTGAGCTGGCCGGCGAATCGAGCAAGAGCCGTAACAGCTTCAGGGTATGGGTTTATGGTCGCTCGTTTCAGGTGGAAATCCCATTTATCGAAGCGCTCACAGGCGTAGGAGTGTACCTGGATAGCGCGAAACTTGACTTTCGTGCAGGCGAGCTGCATGGTAACCTTATGGCATTAAACATTGAGACCATGGCCAAAAACATCTCGATGGAGGGAAGCAGAATAGCCCCATACCCGATGAATATAGACAGCGCTTCGCTTAAGCTGGACATAAAGCTCAAGCCCAGCGAAATCTGCCTCGATTCAACCTCAACGTTAAGCTTAAACCGACTTTCAACCAGCTTCAAGTCGTGTTACACCCTGGACAAATCTCCAACCCTTACGTTGAAGTTTAAAACCGCTACTACCCGCTGGCAGGATCTGGTGGAGTCGCTTCCCTCAGGTTTATTCACCCATATTGCCGGGATGAAACTTAGGGGAACATTCAGCTACACTCTTAAAGCCAGGGTAAACCCTGAAAGTCCAGATAGCCTGGTTATTGAACCGCTGCTAAGCTCCAGCGGGTTTGGAATCAGCTCATTTGGACAAACCAACTTTTACGCCCTTAACGATACCTTTACCCATAGGGTTTACAAGGATGGCAGATGGATTCGCAACATTCGGGTTAGCTCCGATAATCCTGAATTTACTCCGCTAAACCACATTTCGCCATTCTTGAAATGGGCTATAATCACCAGTGAAGATGGCAACTTTTATACCCACGGCGGATTTGACCTCGATGGCATACGCTATGCGTTGGCCTGTAATATACGTGAAAGGAGATTTGCACGTGGTGGGAGCACCATTACCCAGCAGCTTATCAAAAACCTATACCTGAACCAGGAAAAAAACATTGCCCGTAAGGCAGAGGAAATGCTAATGGTGTGGATAATAGAAAATACTGCGGCGGTGAGCAAGGACCGCATGTTGGAAATTTACCTGAACATCATTGAGTGGGGTCCTGATGTTTACGGAATTGCCGAGGCAGCCAGCTACTACTTCAATAAAAAGCCCAACGAGCTTACACTTCAGGAGTCGTTATTCCTGGCCTATATTGTTCCCCGACCAACAAAATTCAAGTACCTGTTCGACGATCAGGATAGGCTGAAACCGTTCCTGTACCAGAATTTTACCGATGTTGCATCGAAAATGCTCATGAGGGGTTACATCACCGAAAATGATTTTCAGGCCATTGACTCCACAGCGCTGCAGCTGCCGCTGCATGGAAGGGCTTTAGAGCTAATCGCAGTAGAGCCCGATTTGGCCGACTCAGCCCAGCTGGTAGAGGTGGAATAAGGGGAATATGTGGGCTATCATTTAGCCAGAATACATTCTAGGTGCACCGGATGTAATTCTCCATGCAAACAGTTTACTTCAGGTGCAAAACGCTGTCAGCAAGCCTATCGTCAAATAGGAAGCTCTCGTAACCCTCGGGTTTCGCCTTTTTCAGCGCTAGGTTGAAGTAGCTTGGTAATTTCCGATAGTCATACATGATTTCGAACAGTGCCTCCTTCCCCAGGGTGGTATAGACAAGCCCAAGAACCTCGGCGCCGTAATAGTAGCGTCTATCCAGCGCAAATTCTTTTTTCTCCACCTCGCCTGCCTTCCATGTCCAGTAGCGGACAAACCGGTTGTAGAATTGTCCGGCATCCACCGAATCGCTGTAGGCTATAAAGTTTAGAAATGACTTAACCGAGTCGTTAATGGCCTGAAAATCGGAGATAAAGTAGTTCCAGTTTTCAACCCCTTTTGGAATAGCGGCATAAATCTCGTTAGGGTATGGTTTTGGTGTAAACTTTCCAGGCGCATTGCTGCAGAATTTTTGGGCCATACCCTCCTTAACGATGTCATACATAAAATCAATGTAGAGCTTAAGCCTGTCATTTGGGGGAAGGCTGTCGTAGCCCACCTCATTAGCAAAACTGTTGAGCGGGATTCCAACGTGGTGCAGCTCGTGGGCCAGATTTTTAAAGAACATATCGCTGTCGAAATTCCTGCTGTCGTCCATCAGAAACAGAACGCTATACATGATATAATCCTTCCCGTCGGAGGCTTTGTATGCCCAGGCAGCTCCACCAATGTCGAACATTACAAGCACCTCCGCATTCAACCCCACATTTTTGGGAAGCCATTCGGTAGCAAGCTGCACAGCTCCGCTAATGTACTCGTTCAGCTGAGCTTTGAGCTGGTTCACAAGCTTTTTGTAATCCGGGAGGTTACTATAGGTATCAACATACCGGCTTTTTAGCATTCCCAATCTGGTATTTCCCTGGACATCAACCGAATCGGAGATGAAACTTTTCAGAAAGCGCTTATACTCCTCTAACGAAACGGGCGAAATTTGATTCTTCGCACCAAAGCGTTCGGCGCTAACAGCGTAGGCATGTAGGGCAAGCATTCCATCAATAAGGCTGTCAACCTGTTTTTCTGATTTTCCCTGCTGCATGGCTTCAAAAGTCCCAATAAAAGCCTCAGCAGCCGAAATGTCGAAAGTAACCCTTGACTCTGCAATTTGCCCAGCTGCAAAAGCCGGCAGCAAAAAAGCTGCAAGCAGGTGGTAAGTAGCTACTTTCAACTTTATTGCGGTTAAACGGTTACCTTTCATCCTTAATAAATCATCAATTGAACTCCATTTATAAGTTTTCGACCAACAATTTCTATGCTTACAGGGATTGTTGTAGCTACTTAGGTTTTGCCGAGTAATCCTCCTTAAGCACCCTGAACTCGGTTCGACGGTTAATCTGGTAAACTATTTCCTTTTGCTCGTCCGAGGTGAGCGTATCGATAAACGTCTGGTCTAAAACTGTTCCAACCTGAAGGAAGGGGTACCTGGAGGCCAGGGCATCGTCAACAACTTTAGGTTGGGTTTGGGCATATCCCTTGGCCTTCAGCCTAACTGGCTCTATACCTTTCTCAATCAGGTAGTTCACCACCGACTGGGCGCGTTTCTGGGAAAGCTCATAGTTGTACTCTTTGGTTCCCCGGCTATCGGTGTGCGAGGCCAGCTCTATGATGATGTTGGGGTTATCGTTCAGGATTTCCACGAGTCGGTCAAGCGCCTCACGCGATTCGGGCCGAAGTTCCCACCTATCGTAATCGTAGAAAATATTAGGTATCTCGATCGGTTTTTCGGTGGAGGTTAGGGCAATGGAAACCTCAAAGTCCTTGCTCTGGGTAAGCCCTCTGGTCGATTCCTTTGCCTTGTTATTGAGGTAGCCCTTCTTGGAGGCAATCACCACGTAGTCGGCGTTAGGAGTGAGGTTGAACCTGAAAGAGCCATCGGCCAGGGTTTGCATGGTAACCACGGAACCATCGTTTCCAACCAGCTTAACGGTAGCCTGTTCAACGGGCTTTTTGCTTTTCTCATCGGTTACATGCCCAATCAGGTTGAAGTTGATTGGGGGAAGGTAAAACATGTAGATATCGTCGGCGCCTCTGCCACCCTGACGGCGTGAGGAGAAAAAACCAGCCTCGCGATCCTTTTCAAACACAATTCCGAAATCGTCGGCGGAGGAGTTAATGGGGTAGCGCATGTTTTCCACCTCCCTCCTACCCTCATCGTTCACCCACGACCTGAAGATGTCAAGACCGCCCATTCCGGGGTGCCCGTCGGACGAAAAGTAGAGCGTTCCATCGGGGTGAATGTAGGGGAACATCTCGTTGCCCGCAGAATTTACCTCGCCTCCAAGGTTAACGGGTTCACCCCAATCGTCGGAGGTTGAGCTGCTTCGGGTAATCTTCCAAATATCTAGCCCCCCAATGCCTCCGGAGATGTTGCTAACGAAGTACAGCTCGGTGCCATCGGCCGAAATTGAAGGATGGGCAACAATCATGCTGTCGGCGGCAAGTTTCAGCTCATCGGGTGTAAGCCAGCCCTGCTCGGCTCGTTTGGAAACCAATATCTGGCATCCCAGCTTATCGCGCTTGCTCACCTTGCAACGGGTAAAGAAAAGGGTGTTGTAATCGGAGGTTAGGGCGCAGGTTCCCTCATCATAGGAAGTATTTATGGTTTCATCAATAGGGCGTGGCTTACTCCAAACATTCTTATTATCACGTTCGCTAATAAAAATATCGGTAAAGTTCTCTCCCGTTACCGAGCTAACCTTGCCGCCTGTTGCCTCATTGCGTGAGCTGGTGAAAAAAAGCGTGGCATAGTCGGACGAAGCATAAGCAGGGCTAAACTCACTGGTACGGGTGTTAAGGCTACGCATGTTGGTAATTTCATACCCCGAGGGTGTTTCCTTCCACTTAATGGATAGCTCACATGATTTTATACCGGCATCAGCCAAGGGGTCAAGCGGAACAGCCACCTTGTACTTTTGGTACTGCTCAATGGCCTCGTTGTACTTTTCGCCCATTTTAAGCATTTCAGCATAGTAGAAGTAAACCTTAGGGTCGGGATACTCACGCATAATGGCTTTTTGATACCAGAGTTCGGCCTGTCGGGCGTTACCGGTGAGCCGGTAGCAGTTGCCCAGCTTGTAAAGATACTTTGGTAACTCATTCTTATCGTTAATCTTATCGATATCAGCCTTGTACAGATCTATTGCTTCAAAATAGGCTCCGGCCTTATACAGGGCATCGGCTTTAGCCAGCTTGCTGGTTTGGGCAAACGATATATTTGCAGCTATAGCAAAACATGCCAAAAGGGCTATCCGTCGGGTTAAGGTTAATTTATTCATGGCTATTCCTTCAAGTAGGGTAATGTTGAATACAAAAATATTCAAAATATTTATTCCACCATGAATTAGCTCACCACGATTTCAAATATCAACGGAACAGGAAAAAGTTATGATAGGGTGATAAAAAACAGAACGAAGCTGTTGGTTAACTGCTTCGTTCTATAATGGATTATTGCGACGTTTAATGTAATGCAGGAGCTATGCAAACCTACAAGAAATTGCAAAATTTAACCAAAACATCCAAAACCAAAACCACAGGGCGTTTCAATTACCTTATAAAGAGCATTTCCCTGTACTTGGGCAGAGGCCACATCTCGTCATCCACAATCATCTCCAGCTTATCAATGTGAACGCGTATGCTTTCGATGAAGGGCTTGACGTTTTGAGCGTATAAACGAGCCCGTTCAACCACATCGTCAACGCGGTTAGCCTCCTTGCGACGTTCAACCATATCGTTAACCTGGTTGCTTATCTCGCTAATATGCTCGGAGATTTCCTTAATAAGGCCTATTTGGTGCACGGCCAGCTTCTCCCATTCGTCGGGGTAAAGTTCTTTTAGCCCTTTTACATTGCTAATCAGCGTGTTCTGATAAGAAATAGCTGTTGGGATGATATGGTTAATGGCCAAATCGCCCAGAATACGGGCTTCAATTTGCACCTTCTTCATCAGGGTTTCGTTAAAAATCTCATGCCGGGCTTCCAGCTCCTTCACAGAAAGGACATTGTTGCCGGAGAGAAGCTTTTGGGACGAATTGTGAAGAAATATACTGAAGGCCTCAATTGGGTTGGGAATGTTGGGCAACCCTCGTTTAGCAGCCTCTTCGACCCATTCATTGCTATAGCCGTTGCCCTCGAAGAGAATTTTTCGTGACTCGATAATTGCCCTTCGCAGGCTCTGCATAATGGCCTCATCCTTTTTTATGCCTCGCTCAATCGCCTCGTCAACCTCCTTTTTAAACTGGTTAAGCTGGTTGGCAACGGCAGTATTCAACACAATCAGGGGCGATGCGCAGCTTCCGGAGGAACCCACAGCACGGAATTCGAAGCGGTTGCCGGTAAAGGCAAAAGGTGAGGTGCGGTTGCGGTCGGTGTTGTCGAGCAGAATTTCCGGAATTTTCCCTATAATGTCGAGTTTAAGCTCCGTTTTTTCATCAGGGGTCATTTTTTTATCGCTAACCCGCTCCTCCAGCTCGTCGAGCACGCGGGTAAGCGTTTCGCCAATAAAAACCGACATAATGGCGGGTGGAGCTTCGTGGGCGCCCAGCCTATGCGAGTTCGACTCCGACGAAATGCTTCCAATCAGTAGATCGGGGTAGTCGTGGACTGCTTTAATAGTGTTAATAAGAAAAGTGAGGAACTGTAGGTTGTTTTTCGGTGTTTTACCGGGCGATAGCAGGTTAATCCCCGTGTCGGTCATCATGGACCAGTTGCTATGCTTGCCTGATCCGTTAATACCCTTAAAAGGTTTTTCATGGAAAAGTACTCTAAATCCGTGTTGGCGGGCAATTCTGTCCATAAGCGACATGATGAGCTGGTTGTGGTCCACAGCCAGGTTGGCCTCCTCGAAAATTGGGGCGCATTCAAACTGGTTGGGTGCCACTTCATTGTGACGGGTTTTCACCGGGATTCCAAGCTTACAGGCTTCAAATTCGAAATGGCGCATAAAAGCAGATACCCGTGCCGGAATGGCGCCAAAGTAGTGATCCTCCAGCTGCTGATCCTTTGCTGCAGCATGGCCCATCAGGGTTCTTCCGCAAAGAGCAAGATCGGGACGGGCATTGTAGAGCGCCTCGTCAATCAAGAAGTATTCCTGCTCCCACCCCAGGGTAACGAAAACCTTTTTAGCATTCCGGTCGAAGTACTCCAGAACGGAGGTAGCTGCCCTATCGAGTAGGGCCAGCGACTTCAGCAGGGGTGTTTTGTAATCCAGTGCCTCTCCTGTGTAGGATACAAATATGGTAGGTATGCAAAGCGTATGCTCCATGATGAACGCTGCAGAAGAAGGGTCCCATGCTGTGTAGCCCCTGGCTTCAAAGGTGTTTCTAATTCCTCCGTTCGGAAAGCTGGACGCATCGGGCTCCTGCTGCACCAGCATGTCACCATTGAATACCTCAAGTGGCTTCCCGTCGTAGCTTACCGAAAGAAAAGCATCGTGCTTTTCGGCTGTAGAGCCATTCAGCGGGTGAAACCAGTGGGTGTAGTGTGTTGCACCATGCTCTATAGCCCATGCCTTCATGGCTGCAGCCACCTGCCCTGCAATTTTCCGGTCTATATGCTTGCCCTCATCTATTGAGGTAATCATGCTCTCATAGGCTTCTGCCGACAGGAAATTTTTCATCTTTTCCCTGTCGAAGACATTTATTCCGAAAATTTCAGACTGCTTGGCACTATACGTACCGTTAGCATCAACTACCGGACGATTTACTGCCTCTTTGAATGCCGAGAATCGTAATTTTGACATGAGATTTTAGTTTGATGCTGCAAATATATACTTATTTTAACACACACCCTCAAATACTAATATCATTTATTAAATTATTTGTATAAATATTTTTATTTACCCATTTTTTTTAAGGGTATAAGTGTAAAATTCGTAATTTGTGTTTCTATGGCCTTTATACTAAAAAATTTTAATTTAGCAGCTGAACATTTACAGAATTCGCTACGTTTGTAAAAAAATACCCTTCAGCCACTTCATCATGGGAAACATCAGGAAGAAGTATAGCAACGATGAGATAACTGTTTACTGGCAACCGGCAGAGTGCATACATTCAACAATTTGTTTCACGAGGCTGGCATCGGTTTTCAATCCCCGTAAACGGCCATGGATTGACATGAGCGGGGGAACCACCGATCAGATACTTAAAATTGTAAATGAGTGTCCGACAAACGCCCTCACCTTCAGCTGGCTCGAAAACAGCAGAAACGAGCATGAAACCTCTCCCAAGGTGGTCAGGGAGATTAAGCCAACAAGTGAAGCAGGCACTGAGAATGTTAAACCGGTGAAAATTCAGGTAATGCCCAATGGGCCGTTGCTTCTATCCGGAGATTTTCAGCTATTCGATGCTGATGGTGTCGAGCTGAAAAGCATGAAAATGGTATCGGTGTGCCGATGTGGGCACTCGCAGGGAAAGCCATTCTGCGACGGCATGCATTTCAAGATTGGATTTAGGGATAAGGAGGAGCAATAACAATGATCGAATCGGCAAAACATGCAGCATCGCTGCATTTCTTAAAGCATGGCCCGGTGAGGGTTGAGGGGACATTCAGGATAGTTGACATTGACGGAAACGAGCTGGAGGTTGCCGAAGCCGGTAAAGTTTACCTTTGCACCTGCGGAAAATCGAACACCAAGCCCTTTTGCGATTGCAGCCATCAGGAAGAACTTAAGCTAAGAGCTACTAACTAAACTATTTTGCCCTTCGCAGGGCATCCTCGATAACCAGCGTTAGCATATCGCGCATATTTTCACCCATTACCCTCACCTGCTGGGGCACGATGCTAGCTTCGCTCATACCCGGGACGGTGTTTACCTCCAGAAAGTAAATGCCATTTGCTCCCGCAATATAGTCAACCCTGACAATTCCCCGACATTCCAAAACGTCATATATTTTAGAGGTTAGCCCCTGTATGGTTCCATACAGGTCTTCAGGAATGGGAGCGGGAGTAATCTCTTTGGATTTGTTAAGATACTTGGCTTCATAGTCGAAAAACTCCTTCTCGGGAACAATCTCGGTAACGGGCAGTATGAACTCCCTGTTAAACGACTTAAAAGCACCACAGGTCAGCTCCCTACCGGCAATAAACTCCTCAATAATGACAGTGCTATCCTCGGAAAATGCCCTATTGAGAGCAGGCAGAATTTCGTCCGGGTGCTTCACCTTGCTAACCCCGTAGCTGCTACCGCTGGCGTTGGGCTTCACAAAAACAGGCAACCCGAGTTTACTAGCTACAGCATCAACATCAATTTCTTCTCCCCGATGAACCAAAACCTCTCTTGCCAGCTTTACCCCTGTACCTGTGAGGAGCAACTTGCAGAAGTGCTTGTTGAAGGTAATAGCCTCGTTGAGCACACCACCCGTTGTGTAGGGTATGTTGAGCATTTCAAAGTATCCCTGAAGTAAGCCGTTCTCCCCGGGGTTTCCATGAATAACAATTAGTGCACAGTCAAAAGTTACCCTAACGCCATTCAATGAAACACTAAAATCATCCTTCGAAACCGGAACAGCAACACCATTACCAACCATGCATGTCCAATCGGTTCCCTTAACCAGAACCTTATAAGGATTGTACTTTCCAGGGTCGAGCCAACCCTCCACCTGCGAGGCGCCCATAAGTGAAATATTTTCCTCTGATGAGTTGCCCCCAGCCATAATGGCTATATTCAATTTTTTTTGCATGGCAGTAAAATTAAGCTGCAAAGCTGCAAGAAAATTTGCAAAAATTGGTGTTCCCCTTTTGAAAATTTTTCTACCCTAAATATGAAACTGTTTGCTAGTGCAGGTATCAGCAGCGATTAGCTAAACGTTATGCCCACCAAAGTAGCCGTAAAAGCGGGCAATCGTATCGATACCATTGAAAAACTGGTGGAGCGAAAAATTTTCGTTAGGGGAATGAATGGCATCCGATTCAAGACCAAAGCCGATGAGTAGGGATTTTACGCCCAAAATCTGTTCAAAAGTGCTGACAATTGGAATACTTCCCCCACTTCTGAAAGGAATGGGCTTTTTGCCATATACATCCTCAATTGCCAGGCTGGCAGCAAGGTAAGCGGGTGTTGTGATTGGAGCCATATAGGCCTGTCCACCATGATGGATATTTACTTTCACCTTAACGGATTTGGGCGCCAGGGATTCAAAGTAATCCTTAAAAAGCAAGGCAACTTTATTGTAGTCCTGGTTAGGGACAAGACGCATAGAAATTTTAGCAAAAGCTTTTGATGGCAGAACGGTTTTAGCGCCATTGCCCGTATAGCCGCTCCACATACCGTTCACGTCTAATGAGGGGCGAATTCCTGTTCGTTCAATGGTGGAAAATCCAACTTCGCCATGAACATCGTCAATGTCAAGTGAGTTTTTATAGCCCTGAAGGTTGAAGGGAGCCCTGGCCATTGCTGCCCTCTCTTCTGCGCTTACCTCCAGCACATCATCGTAAAAACCGGGTATTGTAATTCGGTTGTTTTCGTCATGGAGCGAAGCAATCATTTTGGCCAAAATAATGGCAGGGTTAGCTACTGCTCCACCAAAAAGTCCGGAATGCAAGTCGTTACTGGGTCCGGCTACCTCAACCTCAACATAAGCTAAGCCCCTTAGTCCAACGGTGATTGAGGGGGTATCGGGACCCATCATTGAGGTGTCTGAAATTAAAATGATATCGGATTTAAGCAGCTCCTTGTTATCGGCGCACCACTTCCCGAGGCTAACCGAGCCAACCTCCTCCTCCCCTTCGATCATAAATTTCACATTGCAGGGAAGGGAGTTGGTTTTTACCATAAGTTCAAAAGCTTTGGCATGAATGAACGATTGTCCCTTGTCGTCGTTGGCACCCCGTGCCCAGATTTTACCATCACGAATCTGGGGTTCAAAAGGGTCTGAAATCCATTGCTCTAACGGGTCAACGGGCATTACGTCGTAGTGGGCGTAAACCAAAACTGTGGGAAGAGCTGGGTTAATAATTTTTTCAGCATAAACCACAGGATTGCCTGCGGTAGGCATAACCACAGCCCTATCAGAACCAGCTTCTATAAGTGTTTTTTTCCAGTACTCAGCAGCTTTAAGCATGTCGGCTTTATGCTCCGGCAGGGTGCTAATGGATGGAATGCGAAGAAGCTCGAACAGTTCTTCCAAAAAGCGATTTTTATTGGCTTCAACATACGACTTTATGGTATCCATGGCAGGTAAAAGTATTGGTTTTTAATAATTTTAGCTGTCGGGTTGCCGGGCAGAAAGCAGCTTGCTTGCTTCTTCAAGCTGGTTGTAGAACTCCTTTCCGTAGGCACGCTCAATAGCATCTCTTAAAAAACGGAAAACAGGCAGCCCTAACTTATCGCCCAACAAGCGTGCGGGGTCACATACCTTCCAGACATCGTAGTTAAGTGCGGTAAACGTGGCGTACTGTTTTACCCTGATTGGGTACAAATGGCACGAAATAGGCTTCTGAAAATCAATGCTTTTATTCCTCCATGCCTTCTCAATGGCACAACATGCAGCTCCATTTTCAAAAATAGCAAAGGCGCATTCCTTGTCTTCAACTAGAGGAGTAACCAGGTCGCCATCCAAATCAACCACAGAGACTCCATGCCCTTCAATGGTTTGCATGCCCTTTGCTGAAAGAAATGGCTTAATGGCTGGGAGCAAAATGTCAAGTAAGTCAGCCTCCTGTTGGGTAAGAGGTGCGCCCGATACCCCTTGGACACAGCATAAACCCTTGCAGGAAGCAATTTCGCAGCAAAACCTTTGGGTAAGTATTTCGCTGCTGACCACCTTGTCGTCAATCTGAATCATCATGTTGGCGGGGTGTGCTAGTGGCACAAAACCCTTCCGGTCATTTCCGGAGGAATAGTCAGCCCCATCAGGGTAAGAATGGTGGGTGCCACATCGGCCAGGACACCGCTATCAACAGCTTTGAACTTATCGGAAACCATGATAATGGGGACGGGATTAAGCGAATGGGCTGTGTTTGGCGAACCATCGGGATTAAGAGCATAGTCGGCGTTACCATGGTCGGCAATAATAATTACGTCATATCCGTTAGCCCTGGCCGTGCTAACAACCTCCCCGGCACAAGTATCAACCGTTTGAACGGCCTTTTGGATGGCCGTGTAAACGCCAGTGTGCCCCACCATGTCGCCATTAGCAAAGTTAAGGCAAATAAAGTCATGGGTTTGCTTTTTAAGCTCCTCCACAATGGCATCCTTAACAAGAAACGCACTCATTTCGGGTTGCAAATCGTAGGTAGCCACCTTGGGCGAAGGGATAAGTATTCGGCTTTCGCCTTCAAACTCCTGCTCCCTCCCACCCGAGAAAAAGAAGGTAACGTGGGCATATTTTTCGGTTTCAGCAATGCGTAGCTGCTTCAGGCCATTAACAGAAACAACCTCGCCCAACGTGTTGATGAGGTTATCCTTCTCGTAAATAGCGTTCACATTTTTAAAAGTGTCGTCGTAGCGGGTAAGGGTAACGTAGTGAAGCGGAATGGTTTTCATTCCGAAATCGGGCATATCCTTTTGAGTAAGGGCAATAGTAATCTCGCGCAGACGGTCGGTGCGGAAGTTAAAGCAGATAACTACATCGCCTTCGCGAATAAGGCCGACAGGGTTTCCGTTCTCGTCAACCCTGACAATGGGCTTGATAAACTCATCGGTTACGCCCTCCCGGTATGATTCTTCAACAGCCTTAGCCATGTTGGTCGTGGGCTTGCCCTTTCCATGAACCATCAGGTCGTAACCCTCGCGAATGCGTTCCCAACGCTTGTCCCTGTCCATGGTGTAGTAGCGACCAACCAGCGAGGCGATAATCCCATTGCTAGTTTTTATATGGTTCTCGAGATTTCTGATAAAGCCCAGACCGCTTTGTGGGTCTGTATCGCGGCCATCGGTCAGAGCATGAATGAATACTCTTGACAGGCCATACTCCTTAGTAATATCAAGCAGGTTATACAAATGCTTATCGAGTGAGTGAACTCCGCCATCGGAAACCAGACCAATAAAGTGAACGCTAACATTATTACTCTTGGCGTAGCTAAGAGCCTCAACCAGCACGGGCATTTTGCTCAGCTTGTTTTCCTTAATATCCTTGTTTATCCGCACCAGATCCTGGTAAACTATTCTACCAGCGCCAATGTTCAGGTGTCCAACCTCCGAATTTCCCATTTGGCCATCAGGTAGGCCAACGTTTTCACCACATGCCAGGAGCTGGGCGTTTGGGTAAGCTGCCGTTAGGGTATCAATATTTGGCGTTGGGGTGCTGTATATTACGTCCGATTTATCCTTATTTCCAATACCCCAGCCATCAAGAATCATCAGTAAAACCTTTCCGTGTTTCATATCCTGTAAGTTATATTTTCATTTAAAACCACACACCAGGAACGTTTTCAGTAACCTTTATGTTCGTACACGACTACAAAGTTACCCTTTTTTAATTGCCTTCGGCTAATGTTGGCTTATTATTGACCGGTTGTGGCGTAAACGTTTGAAAATTGTACTGACACCTATCAGCTTACCCTGCTATTTGTTAAAAAATTAACCGTTCGTAGTAATTTTTTAATAATTTTATCCCAAATGATGAAAGGTTGTTATTGCCAGATTTAAAAATCGAACGGAGCATATAAACCAAAGTCCATTAGAAACATAGCCCATAAAAATGAACTTTTCTAGGAGTATTAAATCAACCAGCATAACCAAAAGGAGCATCCCTCTGCTTACCACATTATTAATATTCACTTTTACTCTAGGCCATTCACAGATAATTACCACAGGATTGCCTGTAATGAAGCATTTCCGAAAAACTGACTACAGGGCAGGCACGCAAAACTGGGGTATTTCGCAGGATAAACAAGGTTTTATGTATTTTGCCAATAACAATGGCCTGCTCCGGTTTGACGGGAATAGCTGGGATCTTTTCCCCATCCCCGGAAACAGCCTGGTTAGATCGGTGCTGTGTATAAACGACACCATTTATGTAGGGGCATTCGAGGAATTTGGCTACTACACCTACAGTAATGGCAACGACCTTACCTATACTTCGCTCACCCAAAAAATTGCGGGAAAGGCGTGGGGAATAGATGAAGTTTGGAGAATTTACAAGTACAACAACACCATTCTTTTTCAAACATTTACCTATATCATGGTACTCGAAAAGGGTGAGATAAGCGCTTTTCCCACTCCCGAAGTGCTCCAGTTTTCATTCCTCATCGGGAACGATTTTTTTGTTCAGGGGAAGAATGGTAAAATCTATAAATTCCTGCAAAATAGATTTGAGCCAATAGACGATGGTGGAAAATTTGCCGGAAAGCAGATTTGGGCAGTACTAAAACAAGAAAATGGTTCAACCTTGCTGGCAACAATAAACCACGGCGTATGGGAGTATAACAATGGGACTGTTAAGGCATGGAACAATGCTGCAAATAGCTATTTAATTAAAAATCAAATTTTCACAGCTTCAACGCTGCGCGGGGGATACATAGCTTTTGGAACCATACAGGCGGGTTTGGTGGTAACCGACGAAAAGGGAGAGATTGTTCTACTAATTGACAAGAAGAGAGGGCTTCAAAATAACACCATTTTAAGTCTTTACACCGACCTGCACAACAACTTATGGCTAGGACTAGATAATGGCATTGACTACATGGAGCTGAACTCGCCCATATCTATTATTGACGAAGGTTTGGGGTTGTTTGGTTCTTGCTACTCAACAATACTGTATAATAATAAGCTGTTTGTAGGAACCAACCAGGGGCTCTATGTTTGCGACTGGCCAATTAGGAAAAATGATATAGGTGGAAGTTTTCCTTTTCAAAGAGTAGAGAAAACTAACGGACAAGTGTGGTGTCTTGAGGTGATTGATGGGAAACTATACTGTGGCCATAACTTTGGGACTTTCGAAATTGATTCCAAAACAAATGTAGAGCATACTTCCACCGAAGAGGGGTCGTGGACCTTCCTGAAGCTAAAAAATCATCCGAATAAAATGCTGGTTGGAAAGTACAAGGGAATACATCTATATGTAAAGGAGAATGGTTCGTGGCGATTTCTTAAAAAGGTTAAAGGTTTTGATGAGTCATGCCGTTTTATTGCTGAGGATGAAAATGAAAATATATGGATGGCTCATGGTTACAAGGGTGTGTATCGGCTTGTGCTGAATGAAGAAAAGGATAGCGTAAAATACTCCTACCTTTTCGATAACACCAAAGGGTTTCCGGTTAAAACAGGGATTAACATGGAAAAGCTTCGAAACCAAATAATCTTCATTACCCAACAGGGAGTATTCAAGTATAACGCACTAATAGACAGGATGGAGCCATATTCCGAATTTAACCGGAAACTGGACGATACAATTAACATAAGACGATTAACCGAGGATAGCGAGGGCAATATATGGATACTAAAATCAAACGATGTAAAAATCCTAAAACAGCAACCGGATGGCAAGACATCCCTCGAGCCTACCCCTCTTGTACTTTTTGGCAATTCCTTTGTTAGCTCTTACGAAAATATTTACATTCCTGATATTTCAAATGTTTTCCTTGGAACTGAAAATGGATTAATTCACTATAACCCAAGCTACCCCACTGCCGACAGCATTAAATTTAAATGCTACATCAAAAGCATGCAAACTCTTTCCCGCAAGGGTGAAAAGATCTTTACGGACTATAAAATTAACAGGACGCAACCTATCAGCATAAAATACTCCAACAACTCCATTGGGCTTACGTTTACCTCGCCCACATACAACGCAGGTGAAATTGCATATAGCTACAAGCTCGAAGGTTACGACACCGGATGGTCCGAGTGGAGCAGCAATCCCATAAAAGAATTTACCAACCTACCTTACGGAAACTACACCTTTAGGCTAAAAGCATTGGATGCCAAGGGTAGAGAGAGCGATGAAGTTGAGCTTAAGTTTACCATCAGCAACCCATGGTACCTTTCGCTTTGGGCATTTATAGCATACGGAATAACCTGCGTTCTGATAACCCTCATACTTAGAGCAGCAGTTAAGGCTAAAATTAGAAATGCTACCACTAAGGTTAAGGAACAAAAAAACCTTGAAATGAAAGTTAAGGAGGAGGAGCATAAAAGGGAGGTTCTGGAAGCAGAGCAGGAAATAATAAGGCTACAAAATGAAAATTTAAAGGTTCAGGTTGAACATAAAAACAGCGAGTTGGCTAGCATTGCGCTCCAAATTGCACACAAAAACGAATTTTTAAATCAGCTAAAATGCAAGCTGGAGGCTCTTACAAAAAATACAAACCCGGCCTTACAAAAGGAAGTGCTGGAGCTGATAAATAAGATTGATTTTGACTTAAGGATGGATGACGAGTGGAAGCGCTTTGAATTTCACTTCGATGAAGTCCATGTTGGATTTTTGAAACGCCTGAAAGACCTATACCCTACCCTTTCACCCAACGAACTTAGGCTTTGCGCCTATCTCAGGCTAAACATGACTACTAAGGACATTGCCCAAATACTGAACATCAGCATAAGAGGAGTGGAAATTAGCCGCTACCGGTTGCGCAAAAAGTTGGGCATCGAAGGCGATACTAACCTGATAGACTTTATGATAAACCTTTAGGGAAAAGAGGATTCAGCGAGTACTATAGCTTCACGAGTTTAACTCTTGCTGAAAAACCTTCACTATTGAGAGTGGTAACAACATAAACCCCTGAAGGAAGTTGCTTTGTGGAAATAAAGCATGGGTTCTGACTTGATTCAAAATAGCCTGCCAAAGATCCCTCAATAGTGTAAATGCTGACTTGGTAGGTTGTAACTACCTGACTATCAAAATAAAGACAAATGTAATCATTGCATGGGTTAGGATAAACGCTTAAAAATTGAGACTTCTGCTGAATATAGCTTGCTGAAAGAGGATGGGTGCTGATAGCTATATCGCTTAGCCATAGGGAATCAGCTGCCACCTTGCCATAAATGCCATAGTCAACGTAAAACCTCACGCCTTTAACCTGGTGCTGGTTAACTACCTGACCGTATTCCGGTGAGTTGGACCCCCACTTGTTTTTAAAATCAAAGGAGTAAACATGAAATTGGCCACCAGGCTCAACCGGAGAAAACTTAAAGACAGGCGAAACATCGGTTAGCCTGTTATCCGTATCAAATAAATCGGCTCTTAGCACAACCGAGTTGCTAAAGTTCCACGTTTTCATCCAAATATTCAGAACGGTGAAGGAGCTCATGTCAACAGGGTTTGGTAAGGTGTAGGCGAAATAAGGAAAAGCCGAGGGATCGGTAATGTTATAATCTACCCTAAGTAGCGAATCCTGAAGATTCAGGTTGATGGTGTTGGGGCCGGTCAGCATTCCTGACCAGCCCTCTATTCCATCATGTTTGAAGTTAACAAGGCTATACCTGTCACCACTAGGAGTAGTTGAAGTTTTGACGTTGTAAGTATATGTTCCTCCTGCCTGAGGATGGGTAATTTGAACGGAAACCTCACCCGCTTGCTCACCCCAGTTCACCACAATGCTGTTTGTTCCCTGCCCGGAAACAATAGTAGCATCGTTGGGAATCGTCCATATGTATGAGGCATTTACAATATTTGGAATGGTAAAGGACACCCCTGTTTGGTTAGGAGCAACATAGCCAGGCCCCGTAATAAATATTTGCTCAGCCGAAAGGCTCTGGTAAACCCTAACGTAGTCAACAAGCATCTTTTGAGGCCAAATGTTTGGGTCAACCCCTTGAGCTCCGCCCCAGTTTCCACCAACAGCAATATTCAACAGCAAATGAAAAGCTTTATCGAATGGCCATGTAGTGTAATCGGTATGCTCATTGGCAAAAGTAAAGTACTTGGTATTGTCAACATAGATATCTATTTTCTCGGGGCTCCATTCTACAGCATAAAGGTGATAGGCGGTTTCGGCTGTAGGCACATTGATGGTTGAGGTAACTTGAGTTCCAATGACATGGTTGTAAGCTTCGGTGTGGATGCTACCATGAACTAAACCAGGATCGTACCCAACATATTCCATGATATCAATTTCACCGCTTTTGGGCCATGAACCGTAAGCCCAATTGGTAGGAAGCATCCAAATTGCAGGCCATGTACCTCTCCCAGAAGGTAGCTTGGCGTAGGCCTCCATTCTACCATATAGCCAATCGCCTTTTTGGCGTGTAACCAGACGGGCAGATGTGTACTCCATCCCACCATAGTTTTCCTTACGTGCCTCAACTACTAAATTCCCGTTTTCAACCCTTGCATTTTCCAGGCGATTTTCGGTGTAGTACTGCAGTTCGTTGTTTCCCCAACCGCTTCCGCCAACATCGTAGCCCCACTTGGTTGCATCCGGAAGGCCAGAGTAGCTGAACTCATCATTCCAAACCATAACTTGAATTTGGGAAAAGATAGAACTTGTTATGGTTAAAGCACATATTATCAGTAATAGCTTCTTCATCACTTTTTCTTAATAAACAGTCAGCTTGAATTTAATATTTCGTCTCTTAAAATATAGCCATCGATTGGGAAAGTTAAAGCAAAAAAACCTTCGGATCGCAAAACAAATCCGAAGGTTTGATGCAAAATTACTCCTCTAATCGAAAACCTAACCCTAAAGACGCATCGGAGTTTCCACCGATGAAAAGCATGAAATCACCAGGTTCTGCAATATATTCCATGTTTTGGTTGTAGAACGCCAGATCGTTGGAGGTGAGACTAAACTCCACCCTGGCCGACTCACCGGATTTAATGAATATCTTTTTAAAACCTTTCAACTCCCTAATGGGTCGAGTAACGCTGCCCACCATATCGCGAACATAGAGCTGAACCACCTCCTCACCATCATACTTCCCTGAATTACGAACGTCAACGGAAACTTTAAGCGTTTCATCCATCTTAATAGACGGGGAGCTGATGCTCAGGTTGCTATATTCAAAGGTGGTATAGCTAAGACCATATCCAAAAGGGTAAAGCGGTGATACAGGGCTGTCGATATACTTTGAAGTGTATCTTTCTTCCTGACGAGGGGGTCTGCCGGTGCTTTTTTGATAGTAAAATATGGGGATTTGCCCTACATTTCTTGGAAACGACATGGGCAACTTGCCCGAAGGGTTGTAATCACCAAAAAGTACATCGGCAATGGCTAAACCTCCCATAGTGCCGGGAAGCCAAGCTTCGAGTATTGCAGGAACAGCCTTATCCATCCATTCTATGGTTAGCGGGCGACCATTCATTACCACAACTACCAAGGGTTTATGGAGAGCATTAAGCTCCATTACCAAATCCTTCTGCACTCCTGGCAAATCGAGAAAAGCTCGGCTAAGCGCTTCACCAGACATCATGGCCGATTCACCTACCACAACCACTACCGCATCAGCCTTTCGGGCAGCATTAATGGCCTCATCAAATCCAGCCTTATTTTCACCAACAATTTCGCAGCCCTTAGCGTAGTAAATATTTCCATTTGGCAGCTTTTCACGAATTCCCGATAGCACAGAAACAACATGTTTGCCCTCACCTCTACCTGACCATGTTCCAATTAGCTCGTCCTGATTGTCGGCTAGAGGGCCAACTACGGCTATAGAGCGAATATTCCTACTTAACGGAAGAACGTTCTCATTCTTAAGCAACACGAGCGATTTACGGGTTACCTCGCGAGCAATCTCCAAATGCCTGGGGTTTAGTAAAAGCTCTTTTTCGCGAATGCTATCGCAACCTTTATAGGGATTATCGAACAAACCTAGCTCAAATTTCACTCTAAGGATTCTGCGAACAGCTTCGTCAAGCTGTTCAACGGTTATTCTACCATCCTCAACCAACTTTTTAAGCTGGGCTAAATAGATACGACCTTCCAAATCCATATCCACTCCTGAGCTCATGGCCAGGTATCCGGCTTCATACTCATTGGCAGCATACCCGTGGTAAATCATCTCACGAATAGAGCCCCAATCAGAATCAACAAAGCCATTAAAGCCCCATTTTTCCTTAAGCAAATCGTTTACCATGGCCTTATTTCCTGTAACAGGAATGCCATTAAGCTCGTTGAATGACGACATGAAGGTGACAACACCTGCATCAAGCGCTGATTTAAAAGGAGGCAGGTAAACCTCGTAGAGTGTTCGCTCGGAAATATCTACCGTGTTGTAATCCCTCCCAGCCTGGGCAGCGCCATAGGCAACAAAATGTTTGGCACAGGCAGCAATAGAGCTGGTGTCGGATAGCTTACTACCCTGAAATCCCTTAACCCGGGCTCTAGCAACGGCAGAACCGAAGAAGGGGTCTTCGCCAGCACCTTCCATTACCCTACCCCAACGAGGATCACGGGCAATATCAACCATTGGTGCAAATGTCCAATGCTGCCCTGCCGCCGACGCTTCAATTGCAGCTACTCTGGCCGACTTTTCAATAGCTTCCATATCCCATGATGCAGCCTCGCCCAACGGAATTGGGAAAATTGTTTTGTATCCGTGGATAACGTCGTATCCAAAAATCAAAGGAATATGTAACCGGCTCTCCTCAACAGCAACCTTTTGCACCTTGTAGGTATATGCTGCACCGTTGATATTCAACATCGAACCAACCAGTCCCTTTCGGAGTGCTTCCATGTATTCGGCAGGGAAAGAAATTGGGCCAGTAACCTCGCCGTTTCCAGATAGCTGATTTAGCTGTCCGATTTTCTCCTCAAGCGTCATAAGGCTAAGCAGGGAGTCAACCTTAGCCTCAACCTGCTTATTAACGGCAAACTTGCCACTACCAACTTCTGTCTGTTTCAGCTGCTGATTTTTGCATCCTACAAGGGCAACGGCAATAAGAATTGGCAATAATCTTTTAAGCATCTTTTTCATTTTAGTGTATAAAAATATTGAAGTGGAATGCGTTGTCGGAGCAAACCAGAGATAATTCCAACAAAGGAATTACCTCTGGTGCATTTCAAAAATTTACTTTTTCCACCCGTTTACTGTTGGGCCTGCCCAGTTATCCAGAATAACGCTATAGGTTGCAGTAGCATCACCCGGGTTAACCATAATGCGAACAACGTTGTAGAAGCCCGTATTAAAGTTAGGATCCGTAGTAACATCACTTGTAAAGATTGTGCCTGTCCAATCCCATCCGGCGCCAATGCCCGAAAAGTTAAATTCGGCAATTTCCCACTCGTTAGATTCCTGAATGGTGTAAAACAAATCATGAGTGGCAGTTTGCCATGCATTGCCTCCCATATCAGTGTTCTCGAGCTTAAGCAACACCTTGTCGCCAGCATTACCGTAAACCAGCACTTTGAACTTGGTTTGAACGGTTAAATCGAACCTGTATGCGCTGGAAAGCTTAATGTAAACATTTGCCCATTGGCTGTTGACCTTGGTAAATTGAAGGCAGGTCTTACTGTCGTTTTTGTAACCTGTTTCGGGGTTAGCAATCAAGCTGAAAGAACCCACATTGTCGGCATTATCAACAGCAAACTTGCAGAATATATCGTCAAAATTGGCATAGATGGACATGCCCGTCTCAATATAGGGCACATAGTCGGGGTGATCAGCAGCAACAACAACCTGACTGGTAACCACATAGGTGTCATGGTTATTGTCGGTAACGGTTACCTTAACCGTATAGGTGCCGGCAGCCATGTAGGTAAAGGTTACAACCTCGTTATAGTCAGTTGAAGTGTACACGTTGGGTGAGGAAGCATCGCCAAAATCCCATTCAACTTTAGAAATGGTTAGGTCAGCGGGAATGGTAACATTAGAAAGCTGCATGCTATACTCATTTGGATTTAACGTGGGAGTAATGCTCAGCTCGTAGGATATTTTGGGTTTAACATAACCTTTAGGAATAAGTTTGTGGTAGCGTGCGTTTCCGGCACTTGCACTCCTAAGGTATAAGAAGTTGTCATTCCACTCTAAAATTTCATACGATCTGGGATTTCCATCATCATACGAAATGTTACCGCTTTGGCTGGAAATGTTAATATAAGACTTTCCGTTTACCTCATTTATTGACCAGGTAAGAGCACCGCGTGCTGCATCATTAGTAGCAACGTCAGCATCATAGGCATCATTCCAAAGCAATGAGGTGTAGTATCCCCCCGCAAATCCATCCTCATCAGCATTCCCATCGTGGTTTACATGGGTTTTACCATGAGTGTCGATACCGTAAACAAAATCAACCAACTTAAATGTAAACTCATCATCGTAGAGGAAGTGTCCTGTTTTCTCTCGTGGTTGAGCCGACCACCAGCTAGGCTTGGTTTCATTAGCTGGCCCAACACCTAAATGTCCGGGATTAATGCTATCAATAACCCATGTTTTGCCGTTGGCAGACTCAACGCCCCCTGTTATAGCAGTAATCAGCGGGCTAGCAAGGAAGTCCCAGTCTGTCTCATTTTGAGTCAACTCCTGCGAAAGCGAGGCGCTTCCCCCCGAAGCGTACAGGGTAAGCGTAACTGTGTAGGTTTTGGCAATAGGGAAATAGGCAGTAACAGTATTCCCGATAGCCTTAGAACCATTTCCCAAATCCCAGTTTGCAATTCCCTTCAACGAAGAGGTGTTGGTAAAAACAAAGTGAAATGCATCTTCGCCGGGGGTAATGGTAAAGCTCAGGTCTTCAACCCTAGGTGCTTTGCCAACATCAGGTTTACCAACTTCAGATGGTTCGCAGGCATGCCACGTAAGGCCAACTAGAACCAGAACTCCGAATAGTATATTTTTTTTCGACATAGCTATTAGATTATTGTTAATAAATTAAATGTACCCCTCATTCTGCACCAGGATATTACCCGAAATGGAGATTTCCGACTGTGGAATGGGCAGTAATCCCTTGGTTGCAGGTTTAAATGTTTCGTCGTAGGGGCTTGCACTGCTTGCAGCATCAATTTTTTGCTGTGCATAGTTTAAACCACGGCGTAGTAAATCCCAGTATCTAATGCCTTCGCCGGCAAACTCTACCCTACGTTCATGGTAGATAAGGTCAAGGCCGTTCTGGTCGTTGGTTAAAGTTGGGGCAACATGCGACTGGCCAAAAGCACGCTTCCGAACCTGTTCGTAGTATCCCTGTGCCTTAAGAAGATCGTTATCCAGGTATAGCTCAGCTCCCATTAGCAGAACGTCGGCAAGGCGAATTACCACCCTGTTGTAGCCCCAGTTTAAGTCGGGATTCGACAACGGTTTATCGGCTTTCTTTGGATAGTACTTTTTAAAGGCGTAGCCGGTATGCTGGTAGCAATTCTGAGGCTTATAAACGAGATTTTCAGCAGCTGCATCCAAAATGCTAACGGAGAAGCGTGGATCGCCAGGTTCAAATTCATTAGCCAGAGACTGGGAGGCAGGCTGAAAGCCCCAACCCAAATCGTAAATAGGGTCGGATACATCACGAAATCCCGACATTACAACGGTCCAGTTACCTTCAGTTCCATTTCTCCAGCCCCAATCACCCCAGTTGCTTTTATCGGTGTGTTGAATTTCGAATATGGACTCCTTGTTATTTTCATGATTTACTCCCCACAAATCGGCAAAGTTAGGAACAAGGGCATGGCCGCTTAGATTAATTATGTCATCAACAATCTGCTCAATATTCGATTCGGTTATGGGGACATTGTCAACAGTTAAATCAGAAGTAATCCCAAGAACACCTTTTCCATATCCCTTGTGGAAGAGGTAAACTCGAGCGAGCATTGCTCCGGCAGCCCATTTTGAAACCCTACCATACTCAGCAGCTGAAATGTTGCCTGGCAATTTTTCCCATGCAAAGAGCAGATCGCTTGCAATTTGATTGTACACATCAGCAGGATTGGCCTGAGATTGCTTATACTCAGATGTGGTAAGGGTTTTAAGGATTAAGGGAACATGACCGTAGAACTGAACCAGCTCAAAGTAAAAGTATCCCCTAAGAAAACGTGCTTCGGCAATGTAGCGATCTTTAAGTGCTTCATCTTTGAATTGGATTCCATCAATTTTTTCGAGAAAAATATTGGCTCTGTATATACCGGAGTACCTGTCTTTCCATAAACCAAGCGCCTCCTCATCGGTGGTATAGCTAGAAAACTTTCCCATTCTATTAAGACCTGGTCTATCGCCAGGGCCAGATCCACCACTAAAAGCATCATCGGAAAGAACGTTAGAAACTAAATCCCAAGGATGATAACCGTAGCTCGACTGCCACTGGAGAACATCATATATAGAAACCAATGCCTCAAAGGCATCCTTCTCTGTTTTGTAAAAGTTACCCTCAACCCTGTCGGTTAAAGGCTCCATCTCCAAAAAGTCCTGAGAGCACGAACCCATTCCGAGAAGTAACACTAGGGTAACAGCAAAGTATTTAATTTTTGTCATGGTGATAAAATTTTGTGGTTTAGAAATTCAGGTTGACTCCGAACATGAAGGTCCGTGATTGAGGGTAAATGTTGCGGTCAATACCAACATCAAGTGCAGATTTTGCACCAATTTCAGGGTCAAAACCTTTATAGCTAGTAAAGGTTAAAAGGTTGGAAACCGACATAAAAACTCTCATCCGCTGAATTTTCACCTTTTGGCTAATAGTAGTAGGTATAGTATAGCCCAGGGTAAGGTTCTTAAGTCGAAGGTAGGAGCCATTATGAACATAAAAGTCGGAAACATTTACATAGTTTTTGTTGGGATCGGCAATGGTAACCCTTGGATTTGAATTAGAGGTTCCTTCGCCTGTCCAACGGTCGAGAACACTAGCATTCCAGTTTGACATGGGCAGATCGTACCGGCGGGTTCCATCGAATATATCCTGGCCAAAAGCACCGTACCAAAACATGTTAAAATCGAAGTTCCGGTATGCCAGGTTAACATTTAACCCGGCGGTAAAATCGGGATATGGATTTCCAATCAACATACGGTCATTATCGTCAATTTTACCGTCATCATTTTTATCAACCCAAATAAGGTCGCCAGGTTTAGCATTAGGTTGAATAACGGTGCTATCGGATGAAATGTAGCTAAGAATTTGAGCTTCATTCTGAAAGACCCCGGCAGTTTTATAACCCCAAAAGTAAGCTATTGGAAATCCCTCCTGCATCATGCAGATATTACTCATTCCAACGGCAAGTCCTGCTCCATAAATTTTACCCTCGGCATTATTTATATCGGTTACCTCATTTTTATTGTAGGCGCCGCTAAGGCTTACATCTACATCCAGCTTGTTGATGCTGGTTTTATAACCCAGCTCCAGCTCAACACCCTTGTTGGTAACTGTTCCACCATTTACGGTTGGTGCTGCATTACCAATATACCCTGGAATGGGAGCAACTACGAGTAAGTCTTTTGTTTTCTTGTTATACAAGTCTAGAGTAAAGTTTAACCTCTCGTTAAAAAACCGCGAGTCGATACCTATGTTGTACTGCTCGGAGGTTTCCCATTTTAAATCGGGATTGGGTATGCCCGAAGGATTGGAACCTACCGTTATTACCTCATCTGAACCAAATGTGTACTTGCTTCCTGAACCAATTATTGAGGTGTACTTGAATGCTCCAATAGCTTCATTCCCATTTCGACCCCAACCAGCTCTAACCTTTAGGAATGACAAGGGAGTAAATCCCTGAAGGAAGTCTTCCTTGGATAATATCCAGCCGGCTGAAAATGCAGGGAAGTAACCAAACCGGTTGTTCGATCCAAAATTGGATGACCCATCGGCTCGTAAAACAGCCTCCAAGAGGTACTTCTCGTTAAAGTTATAGTTAACACGGGCAAAGTAGGAAAGCAAGGCATGCTCATCGGCACCACCCCAGGCCCTGTAGCTTTCCTCATCGGTGCCGTTGTTTATCCAGGCATGTTCAAAATCATCAAATAGCAGGTCGGTTTTTCTACCACCCACAAATTCATGATGATACTTATTTGCTGTCATCCCAACCATGGCGGTAAAGCTATGCAGGTCTATTTGGTTGCTGTATGACAGCGTATTCTCGTTCTGCCAGGTAAACCACCTGTTCTCGGTTACGCTAGCCTCCGAAACCAGTGTCTTAATGTTTCCTCCCAGATCGTAAACAGGGGTGAACGTGCGGCTATTCCCGTTGGCATAGTCAATACTAAAATTTGACTTCACCTTTAAGCCTTTTACTAGCTCCAGCTCCCCCCACACATTTCCTACCAGCTTGTTCTCGGTATAATCGCTGTGAAGAACGCTTAGAAAAGCCACCGGGTTTACAACTTCCTGGGCGGCATAGCTGGACACTCCCCATGTGCCATCGGCATATTTTACCGGAGTAAGCGGGTCCATATTAACTGCTTTGGCCAGTGGCCCGCCAAATTCGGCGTTAGGATCAATCCCTCTGTTTTTCTTATTGCTGTATGAAAGGTTGTTGCCAAATCCAAACTTTCCATACTGATGGTTGGAGTTAATCCGGTAGGTATAACGTTCATAGTTCGACTTTCCTTTCGCAACAATACCATCCTGGGTAGTATAGGAAAAGGATGAGTAGAACGAAGAATTGTCGTTGCCACCGCTTACCGAGAACTGGTGGTTCTGCACGGGAGCGTTTTTATAGAATAGCTCATCGAGCCAGTCGGTTCCACTACCAACCGTATCAATCAGTGATGCTACATCAGCAAAAGGGATTGCAGCATTATCGTTGGCATAGCTTTCGTTCATAATCAAGGCGTACTCGCTGGCGTCAAGTAACGAAACTTTACGCCATGCATTCTGTAAACCGAAAGAATAGTCGTAGGTAACGGCCATTTTTCCCTTTGAACCGCTCTTTGTTGTTATAAGCACTACTCCATTAGCACCTCGTGCACCGTAAATTGCCGTAGCCGAAGCATCCTTCAACACCTGAACAGATTCAATATCGTTTGGATTAAGGTAGTCTATCCCACCCACTGGCATTCCATCAACCAGGTAAATAGGGTCTGACGTACCATTAGTACCAATACCCCTAATACGTACAGTTAATCCATCCCCAGGCTGGCCGGAGTTGGAAATAATTTGAACCCCTGCCGTTTTTCCCTGTAAAGCTTGTTCAACTCGCAAGGGATTTGTCTTGGCAATTTCATCACTTCCCACCTTGGCTACCGAAGAGGTGAGCAGGCTCTTCTTTTGGATGCCATACCCAACTACAACCAACTCGTCGAGAACCTGGGTAGCTTCAACCATGGAAACATTAATTATTGTTTGCCCGTTTACAGGCATTTCTTTTGTTTCCATTCCAACAAATGAGAACAAAAGTGTAGCGTTGGCATCAACCTTGATGCTGTAGCGCCCATCAATACCGGTGGCTGTTCCAATTGAAGGATTGGCCTTAACGGTAACCGAAACACCCGGTAGTGGTATTCCATCACTAGCCGAAATTACAGTTCCCGTAACTGTAATTTCTTGTGCTGACAGAACCCACCCCCAAGTGATCAAAACTAAAGTCAGTAGTGTTTTTTTCATTGGTTTGGTTTTTGGTTAACAGGAGGCAAGGTATTACATCCTGCTGGTTCATGTCAAAAAACCACCCACATCATAACCACTATATAATAATTTCAAAAGTTTCTCATCTGTCGAAAACGTTTTCGGAGCAGTACGTCAACCGTACGTCTCTATGCCTGAGGTAAGATTTATAATGCTGTATTTTAAGCTATTATAATTTAAATGTATTCTGTAAAATTTGGTTTAATGCCGCCGCAATTTTTATAATTTGAGCAGGCTTGTTTTTACAAATTCTCAACTATGGCATAAAAGTTGATTTTTGCCGTTTCGCATAAGGTAAACATTCGGTAGAAAGGGTTGTTTTAATGTTACTTTTGCAAATGAGAAGTTCAAGGATAAACATGACGAAAAGTAAGCTACTACCATTGGCTATCCTGCTGGGAATCACCTTGTCATCGGGTCACTCGCATGCTCAGGTTAGAGATTCGGTTGTGGTTAACCTTTATACTATTGTTTTCTACGAGGGTGATACAATACCCTACATCAAGTTGCGAGAGGTAGTAAAGTACGGCAAACGGCGCTTTAAAAGCCGTAGCGAAATGAACCAGTACTATAAAATGATTAGAAATTTAAAGCTTACCTACCCCTACGCCCAGCTTGCCAAGTACAAGCTACTTGAGATGAACGAGGATCTAAAAATGATTAAGACCGAAAGAGAACGCAGGGAATACATCAACCAGGCCGAAAAGGAGCTCCGGATGCAGTATGAGAAGGACCTGAGAAAATTCACCGTTTCTCAAGGAAAAATGCTGATGAAGCTCATCGACAGGGAAACCGGCGCAACCTCCTACGATTTAGTAAAAGAGCTGAAGGGTGGATTTTCAGCAACATTTTGGCAGGGTGTTGCACGACTTTTTGGTTCAAACCTTAAGGTTAAATTTGACCCTGAAGGTGAGGATAAGCTGCTAAACGAGCTTATAGGTCTTTATGAAAAAGGCTTGCTATAATATATTCTCCCGCTATATCCATTTAAGCATTTCGGAAACTATAGCCTTGGCCCCCTCGGCAATATCCACAATTGTTGCATCGAGCATGTAGCATGGTGTAGAAAAAATCATGTTTTTTTCATCCACCACAACCTGCGTTTGCAGGGCCATCTGATGTCTTGCACCCAGGGTTTCTATCTCCTTTACTGTTGCAGCATCCTTTCCTATTGTTACTGTAACTCCTCCAAGTATCCTGGCAATTACAACCGGAGCTATACATAGCGCTCCTATTGGCTTATGCAGCCTATGCATAGACCGAACCGCATTAGCCACATCGGCATTCACGCTGCAGCCCGCTCCATCAAAAGCCCACGACGATAAATTCTTGGCCACCCCAAACCCTCCGGGGAAAATAATAGCATCAAACACATCGGAGCTAAAGTCGCCAAGCGGTTTAATCTTTCCACGTGCAATTCTGGCCGATTCAACAAGAACGTTACGGGTTTGGTCCACCTCGCTTCCATTAAGGTGATTCACCACATGATGCTGGTTTACATCAGGGGCAAAAATTTCATAGCTGCTCCCCGATAAAGTGATAGCGTAAAGCGTCATTACTGCTTCGTGAATCTCGGAGCCGTCTAGTACGCCGCACCCCGAAAGAACCACAGCAAATTTTTTTGAGTTGGCCATGCCCAGTCAATTTTTTTTATTTTTGGCTACAATTTACAACTTTTTAAAAGTTTTGCAAGGAAAGTACATAAATCTCCATGAAAGTTGAAAAAGGAGCGAACCTTCATTGCGGTTGGCATTAAGCCTGAAGCCAAACTTTTAAACTGCTGGCACAAGCTTAAGCAGCAGCATAACCTCGATTTCATTAACTGGGTTGACGAGGGCATGCTTCACCTCACACTCCGTTTTCTGGGAGAAATACCGGTTGATCTTGTAGGCGACGTTTCTAAAGTGCTTTCTATATCGCTCACTGGCTTCAACTCATTCAGCCTTAAAGTTAAGGAGCTTGGAAGTTTTGGGCGTCCTACACCCCGGGTTATATGGGTTGGCATTGAGCAAAATGAAACTCTGAACAATCTTAAACAAACAATTGACAAAGCGCTTCTCCCCTTAGGATTTGATAGGGAAAAAGGCCTTTTTATGCCCCACATTACCCTTGGTCGGGTTAACTTTATAAGAAATCCTAGAGCGTTTTATGATATGACCGAAAAGCTGCAAAACTACACCTTTCAGGAATCGGAGATTGAGGAAGTAACCTTTTACCAAAGCCTGCTTACGCCAAAAGGAGCTATACACAAACCTATTAAGAACTTTTTGCTGCTTAAGGGTTAAAGTCCTTTCCCTTTAAAAATCGTTAAAATGGTGTAAATGATAATTTTCAGGTCCACAAAAAGCGACATGTTTTCAAGATACAGTATATCGTACTTCAGCCTCTCCACCATTTCATCAACATTTTTAGCATAGCCGAATTTCACCTGCCCCCATGAGGTAATACCGGGTTTTACCTTCTGAAGGTGAACGTAGTGTGGTGCTATGCGAACAATCTGTTCTATATAACACTGCCTTTCGGGACGTGGGCCAACCAACGACATTTCGCCCTTTAACACATTGATAAAGTTGGGAATTTCATCAAGTTTAGTTTTCCGCATAAACCGTCCAATAGGTGTAACCCTTGGATCATCCTTGCCTGAAAGGGTCGGCCCTGATTTTTCGGCATCAGCATACATGCTCCTGAACTTGTATATCCAAAAAGGCCGGCCGTACTGTCCAATTCTCTCCTGCTTAAAAATTATAGGCCCTTGGGATGTGCACCTTATCGCAATTCCAAGAATAAGAGAAACCGGCAAAAGTAGGACTATGGCTAAAGCCGATACCGTGTAATCAGCTATACGCTTAATGTTGGCTTGCCATAATGGCATTAGGTCAAACGAAACGCTGATTAATGGTGCGTTCAGAATCCCGGTCATCTTAACCCTTCCAAGCAAAAAGTCGTACATGCTGGGAATAGCCCTTAAATTCACTTTCAGGGGCAAAAGCTCGTTGATACAACGGGTAAGTGTTGAGACATCTTCTCCCTCCACCGCCAAAATAACCTCCTCAACACCTTGCTTTTTCACTACTTCTGCAATTGAATCCATCTCCCCCAACCTTTTTTGCTGACTTTGCAGCATGTCCTCATGGTTATTAACCTGGGCAATGTAGCCAACAAACCTAAAACCTTGAGATTTCTTTTCGGCTTCAAGCTCCCTGTAAACTTGCAGCGCCTTAAACCCATTACCTACAATTATCGTTGGGAAGCCTATAATTCGCCTATGAATTTTCCGAATAGTTCCCGTTGTAAGCACAAGCCTTGGGAAATAGGTAAATGTTAATTCCAAAATGAACATGGAGCCAATAATGGAAAAGTTGTCATTGTATGTTGCCAGGCTGTCGTCAAGAAGAAGTATAAAGAAAATCACAACGGTACCCACAAACGTATAGCCTACCGATTTTGTAAATTCCTTGAGTCTTGATTTTCTGTACAAATTATTGTAGAACCCTGCAACTATAAACAGCGCTAGCCAAAACAGTACGAAGAAAACAAGGCTGGCGTAGAACTTCCCATCGAACTCAAATGTTGCCCCTGCTCTTAAAAACTCCAACCCAACATCCTTTGCGGGATAAATACAGAAAAGAGTCCAGGCAGCTGCGCTTCCAACGACATCAAACAGTATGTACCAGATTTTAAGGTAATTCTTTGTCAAACCACTAAAAATTAGCTTTGTTAATCAAGATTTCTTTAGAAAGAAATAAGTAACGCTACCTGGCCATTTTTTGAGAAATCGCCTCAACCGCACTAAGTATTTTCATTACAAATGAAATGCCCAGCAACGGCTCCCTTTGGATGCCAATACAACCCGTAAAGTTGTTTAAATCATCTAAAAAAATGCTAGTCGAAATCATCCCGCCAAGGGAGCTTGTTGCAAGTTTTATCTCATCCTCATAAAGTTCAATTGCCTCACCAATTGAGTTAAGCCGAAGTTCCAAAAAATTTCTTTTAGCCCCTAACGTCAGGTTATAGGTAATTGCTGAGTTGTTAAAGAAATCGATAAAAACCATCATGCAGCTTGGACATTCACCCGATTGGGGCAGCACATAAGTTCTAATTCTTCTTACTTCACTTGTAGTTAGCGATAGAATAGTGGCTATATCGAACCTAAGCGTAGCCGCCATTTCAAATTGATTAAGCTGGTTCATGGTTATTCCACGTGTCAGATGGGCAATTATTGGGCTGACTAAGGGATAATTAAACCCGCTAAACCGGTGGTAGATATGGCTAAAACCAAGCTCCACCCCCATCTCAGCGCTAAGCAGGCTCAGCTGATTATACGTAGAAAGCTGAAGGTCGGGCAGTCCAACAACCAGAGGATGCACTCCATTTTTAATGGCTGCCGTAACTATATCCATAAAGAGCTCGGATGATGAAATGGAAATAACTCCCACATCAATACTGCCATATAGCTTTTCAGGATCACTGAAACAATTGGAAAAATTCCGTTTGCCGTCACCATTTAGAAGGGGTTCTGCCCATATCCCCTCCACTTCTATATTGGCTTGTCTCCCTAAATCTCCTACCAATTCAGCCAGCTGCGTATTATCAGTAAAAAAACCAAGTTTAAGCATATGTTGAATGGGTGAATAGTTGCAAACTTATAGATTTTACCGTCATCTCCAACATTTTAGTCGGGTAACTTATCAACTACAATGGTTCAAATAAATAGCAACACCATGATACAACAAGCTGGCATAAAAAAATTAGGTATAGCAAAAAAAGTGTAAATATCTCTTTTGCTGTCTATTACATTTAAAATTTTCAAATGCCCTTTTAGATGTATATTTGAACGACCATTTTAACTTGATAAAAGTTGCGATGCAGCAGGACACCTATAAGCATAAAGGGCTACGGAAACGGTTAATTGAAGAAATTGAATCGAAGGGGATTACGGATAAGCAGGTGCTTGGGGCAATGCTCCGGGTTCCCCGTCATTTTTTTATGGAAAGTTCCTTCCTAAAGTTTGCCTACAGCGACCAGGCTTTCCCAATTGGATATGGGCAAACCATATCTCAACCCTTTACCGTGGCGTTCCAAACCCAGCTCCTTCAGGTTGAACACATGAACAAGGTGCTGGAGGTAGGAACAGGCTCGGGTTACCAGGCTGCAATCCTTATGGAGCTGGGCGTTAGGCTGTTCACCATCGAAAGGCAAAGAGAGCTATACCTTAACGCCAAATCGCTGCTGGAGGAAATGGGCTATCACCCCAGCTTTCATTTTGGCGATGGGTATAAGGGATTACCGGGCTATAGCCCTTTCGACAGAATTATTGTTACCGCAGGTGCGCCAACCATTCCTGATGAGCTTGTTGACCAGCTGGCGGTTGGTGGAAGAATGGTTATTCCGGTTGGGGATGAAAACGGTCAGGTGATGACGCTAGTTGAAAAAATTAGCAGCACCGAAGTAAGAAAGACTACCCACGGAAACTTTATCTTTGTTCCGTTGTTAAAAGGAGTGGAAAAAAGCAAGTAACAAGCCTATCTATGCCTACCAACACATGTAACCATTTACCAACACACCGCTATAATTCCCACACGTTTTTGTTTACATCGAAAACGCTTCCAAACGAGTTTTGCACTGTAGTAAAACTAAAGCCAACCAATCATAAGCATTTTCCCTGGCTGGTAGCATGCCCCTTTTGGACTCATCCACTCGTTGCAAGAAATTCAAAAAAAAGTTAATGATTTGAATACTTATAACATAATTTGCCAATGCCGATGAAAGTAAAAGTTTTTGTCTTCAACCCCTTTCAGGAGAACACATACGTGATTTCTGACGAAAACCACAATGCAGCCATTGTTGATGCTGGTTGCTATAATGCCACCGAGGTTGCTTTAATCAAAAGGTTTGTTGACGACAATGAATTAAAGGTAAAATATTTTGTCAATACCCACTGCCACGTTGATCACCTGCTGGGCTTAAACCTCCTAAAAAGCATCTACAATGTTGAAGCCTATGCCCATTCGGATGATTTACCCTTACTCAAAACCTTTCCGCAACAGGCCATGTCCTTTGGTTTTTCGGTTGATAAAACCCCAGAAATAGATAAAATAGTGGCCGATGGCAATACCCTTCTGCTTGGAGATGGTTCAATTGGCATTATTCATACCCCAGGCCATACACCCGGCAGTATTTGCCTTTACCTTCAAAACGAGAAAATGCTACTAACCGGTGATACTCTGTTTTACCGGTCAATTGGCCGTACCGACCTTCCTGGCGGCAGCTACGATGCCATTATCAGGAGCATTACCACTAAGCTTATGGTCCTCCCCGACGATGTGGCTGTTTACCCCGGCCATGGCGAAAGCACTACCATTGGAGACGAACGGAGAAGTAACCCTTTCATCAAGACTTAAATTTTTCAGTAATGCTTTATAACATGTTTAAAGCCCTACCCAGCACATAGCCTGTGTACTTAAAAAATATAATTTTGCTCAACTTTTATACATCCTCTAATTAAAACACAACACAATGACAACCGATAATTTTGTTGCACGTCATAATGGCCCTCGCGACCATGAAATTGATGAAATGCTTAAGGAAATTGGCGTTTCAACGTTAGACGAACTTATAAATCAAACCGTTCCTCAAAACATCAGGCTGAGAAAGCCATTAAACCTCCCTAACCCTGTTTCAGAATACGAGTTTCTGGGAAGAATGAAGAAAATTGCGGCTAAAAACAAGCTTTACAAATCATATATCGGTATGGGGTACTATGGAACTGTAACCCCTTCGGTTATTTTACGAAACGTATTTGAAAACCCCGGATGGTACACGTCCTACACTCCCTACCAGGCTGAAATTAGCCAGGGTAGGCTAGAGGCCCTGCTCAACTTTCAAACTATGGTTATCGACCTCACCCGAATGGAGATTGCGAACGCCTCTCTTCTTGATGAGGCAACTGCCGCAGCAGAGGCCATGATTATGATGCATAACCTCCGATCACGGGAGGCTGTTAAGGCCGGGAAAAATATACTTTTTGTCGATCGGGACATTTTTCCACAAACGCTAGCCGTTATTACCACGCGCTCAAAACCGTTGGGAATTGATGTAGTTACCGGCTGCTACAGCGAATATAGCTTTACAGGACGTGAGTTTGGAGTTGTGATTCAGTATCCTTCGGCTAAAGGGAATATCCGTGATTACAGCTCATTTACAGCAAAAGCTCACGAGGCCGGAACCCTGGTTACCGTTATGGCCGACCTGCTAAGCCTGGCCTTAATTACCCCTCCGGGCGAATGGGGAGCTGACATTGTAGCTGGCTCAACCCAACGCTTCGGAATACCAATGGGGTTTGGCGGACCTCATGCAGCATACTTTGCCTGCAAGGACGAATTTAAACGCAGCATGCCCGGCCGGATTATTGGTGTTTCGATTGACCGACACGGGAATAAAGCGCTTCGAATGGCTCTCCAAACCAGGGAACAACACATTAAACGGGAACGTGCCACTTCCAATATTTGCACCGCACAAGCCCTGCTGGCTACGATGGCCGGAATGTATGCAGTTTACCATGGTCCAAGTGGAATTCGTAGAATTGCCTCATATATCCATAGCGTAGCCATGCTTGTTGCCAAGCAGCTGCAACTGCTTGGCTATACACAAAATATTAAAAATATTTTTGACACCCTCGAAGTTACTTTACCAGCAGGTGTTAGCCTGGAGGATATCCGTCGAAATGCTTTGGAAAATGAGCTGAATCTAAACTATAAGCCTAACGGATCAATTGGTATTAGCTTTGATGAGGTAACAACAATTAACGACATCAACGCCCTGTTGAATGTGTTTGCCAAGGCTATTGGAAAAGAGCACAACCCCATTTCATCTGTTGAGGAAGCTAATGGAATACCTGCAAACTTACAACGCAGGTCACCCTACCTGACCGAGAAGGTATTCAACAGCTACCAATCCGAAACCGAGATGATGCGTTACATCAAGAAACTTGAACGTAGAGATATTGCGCTTAACCATAGCATGATTTCGCTGGGAAGCTGCACCATGAAGCTAAACCCTGCAGCAACCATGCTTCCTTTAAGCTGGCCGGAAATGGCTAATATACATCCATTTGTACCAGCCGACCAGGCTGCCGGCTACCACGAAATCATTTCGGAGCTGGAGCACCTACTCGCCGAAATCACAGGTTTTGATTCAGTATCACTTCAACCCAATTCCGGAGCAGCTGGTGAGTACACCGGGCTAATGGTTATCAGAGAATACCACCTAAGCCATGGTGATAGCAAGCGAAATGTAGTATTAATCCCATCATCAGCCCATGGCACCAACCCTGCTAGTGCCGCTATGGCAGGTATGCAGGTAGTGGTAGTTGCTTGTGATGAGATGGGGAATATCAATGTGGACGATCTAAAAGCAAAAGCCGAGCAGTACCGAGAAACTCTTTCGGCTTTCATGGTAACCTACCCCTCAACTCACGGTGTTTTTGAAAGTAAAATCCGTGAAATGGTAGATATAATCCATAAGAATGGAGGCTTGGTTTACATGGATGGAGCCAACATGAATGCCCAGGTTGGACTAACAAGTCCCGGAGAAATTGGAGCTGATGTTTGCCACCTAAACCTTCATAAAACTTTTGCCATACCTCATGGTGGTGGCGGCCCTGGCGTTGGCCCTATTGCTGTAGCCAAACATCTAACCAAATTTCTTCCCTCCCACCCCGTAGTAAAAACCGGTGGAGAAAACGGTATTTCGGCTGTAGCGGCTTCACCTTGGGGTAGTGCCAGCATCCTACCTATCTCCTATGGCTACATCCTGATGCTTGGCGCCGAGGGGTTAACCCAGGTAACCAAAATGGCTATTCTTAACGCCAACTACATGGCAGCCAAGCTAAAAAAGCACTTTAAGATTCTTTACACCGGTGAAACAGGTCGGGTTGCCCACGAAATGATCCTTGACTGCCATCACTTTAAAACAACATACGGGGTTGATACAAGTGATGTAGCCCGCAGGCTTATGGACTATGGATTTCATGCGCCTACCGTTTCATTCCCCGTTCACGAGAGCTTGATGGTTGAACCAACAGAAAGCGAATCGAAACAAGAACTCGACAGGTTTATTGAGGCTATGATTTCAATCCTTGCTGAGCTGGAGGACATCAAGGCAGGTAAAAATGCAACCCCAACCGACAACCTGGTGCTAAACGCTCCTCATACCGCTCCCGAGGTGTCTGCCGACGAGTGGCATCATCCCTACTCCCGTCAAAAAGCTGCATACCCCTTGACATGGATTGCTTCCAATAAGTTTTGGCCTTACGTAAGTAAAATTGACTCGGGATACGGAGATAGAAACTTGGTTTGCACCTGTGCGCCTATAGAGGATTACCTGTAAAAAAAGCAACTCCAATACCCATGGTTGCCAAGGCTAGTTTCCAAAAACTGGAAGCTAACCTTAAACAGGGTAAGGCAAGCTTGCAAGAGTAAAAGATTAAAGGGTTGTGAATGACAAGTTATGGAATCCGTCAGGAGCCGGACAAGTTCCGCCAGCAGGCGGACAAGTTCTTGAATCTTGAATCTTGATTTTTTTTATCCTTTATCCTTTATCCTTGTCTTCAGCCCCAACTGGG
>ENA-UPTA01000499-UPTA01000499.1-activated-sludge-metagenome-genome-assembly--contig:-NODE-499-length-45590-cov-97.292039_pt1 | contig 45590 bp, 35 predicted proteins | sample MGYA00238184_ERZ773361 | MGnify/ENA primary metagenome ERZ773361 (study PRJEB29100, sample SAMN05720205) | activated sludge metagenome | isolation source: anaerobic digester from wastewater... | reverse complement strand
ATGATTGTGGAGGCACGTTGCAACGTGCCTCCACAACAAAAACAACCGAACAATTTGGGAAACCCACAAAAAATTCAATTCCGACCATTGTACGGTTGTTCAAATCGACCACCACAAAACAAATCAACCAATTGCGTGGAGGCGTGGAGACACGTTACAACGTGTCTCCACGCGTCTCCACAATACCAATGCAACCATTGTGGCAACGAAATTATTACGAACACATCATCCGGGATGATACCGAATTAACCCGCATACGGCAATATATCATTAACAATCCGAAACGATGGGGAGGATAATTTGAATAAATTGCCGTAAATATTGCCACGGTACATTTTTGCAATAAATACATAAACATTCGTTCCCGCACACATAACCAGCCGATTGCATTCCCTTTCCGGACGCCAGTGTACACCACACCCTACCCTCCTTTGGTTACATGTTAAGCTTATTACATCAAAAAATTTAACAGGCGGTTGTTCCAACCAGTCAAATAAACTAAATTTGGGCCGGTTAGGCAGTGGTTAGGCTTGCTGTCAGTGCGTGTAGAACTAAACAACACAAAGGAGATGAAGAAGAAAACTACCCTGTATATTGTAATCGGAATAGTAGTGGTAGCGGTAGCAGCTCACCTACTGCTCCGTCCCAGAATAGCACAAAATAGCTACGAAAAAGGAATCGTCCTTCTCGACTCGCTGCAGTATGGGCAGGCCTACGAACAGCTTAACAGGGCTGTCAGGTTTAGCCCGAAAAATCCTGACTACCTTTTTGGAAGGGGAATGGCGCTTGCCGGCCTTAACCGCGACTCTGCCGCCATTGCCGACTACACCAAAGCTATCGCCATTGACTCCATGAACTTTGACTACTTCCTAAACAGGGGTGTTTCCCTTAGAAAAATTGGCAACTACACCGCCTCGCTGAGAGACCTTAACCGGTGTATTTCATTAAACGACTCCAACTCCAGGGCTTTCTACCAGCGCGGCCTGCTCAACGCAGCCATGATGGAGTACGACCAGGCGGTAAAGGACTATAACCGCAGCATTGAGCTAGACGGCTCAAACCTGGAGGCATTCTACAGCAGGGGCGAATCGCTGGCCAACATTTCCGACTTTAAGGGCGCCATCGCTGATTACGACAGGATGATTGAGGGAAAGAACGCCACCCCCGAATCGTACAAAAAGCGCGGCACCTTCAAGCTGAAAATTCAGGACTTCAATGGAGCGATTTCCGACTTGCTGGTTGCCCTTAACGACCTTCCCAACGACAAGGAGCTGCTCTTCAGCCTGGGTGAGGCCTACTCCAACCTGAAGGATTTTGACCAGGCAATTGGCTACCTCGACAGGGCTGCCTCGATAGACCCCAACGATCCGCTGATATATGGCACACGCGGAGGAGCCCTGCTCAACAAGGGCGATTTTAAAGCAGCTATTCAGTCGTTCAACAAGGCCATCAACCTAAAGCCCGACTACCTGAAAGCTGTTTACGGGCGTGGGATTGCCAAAGCTTTTTTGAAGGATTACCGCGGGTCAATCGAGGACTTCAACCGGGCCATCTCTATTGATAAAAACTTCACTCAGGCTTACTATAACCGGGCTATATCAAAAGCAATTATGGGCAACCATAAGGATGCCCTACCCGATTTCGACATCGCCATTAAATACGATCCTAAGGATGCCGAAGCGTTTTTCAACAGGGGAATTTCGCGCATGAACGTGAAGGATACCAAGGGCGGCTGCGAAGATTTCCGGAAAGCACTTGAGCTGGGCTACCAGCCTGCAGAGCAAATGGTTAAGATATACTGCTCCGGTTCGGGCAACTAAACGCCACGCGCTAACTTAGGCTTCAAAGTGGAGTAATCTAGTTGGAATCGTCCGCATCCCAAGGGGAATCATCGGCTTCCGAATCAAAAAAGTCGTCGAGCGAACGACGCTCCTTCTTGGTAGGCCGGCCTGTTCCGGGATTTCTGTATATGCTAAAAGCCCTGAAGGACGGATCGAGCTTCTGATACTCCTCTGGAGGGGTAAGGTTTTCGGCATACTCATCCACCAGCTTTGCACCAATTCGGCTACCGGGGAAACCCTTTACCCTGAATGTTAACGTAACAGGGGGTTTGCGCACCGCGACCAAGTCGTTAAGCTGAACGGTGTGGGAGGCTTTAACAGGCACCCCGTTCACCGTTACCCTTTCGTTACGGCAACAGTCAATGGCCAGGGAGCGGGTTTTAAAAACCCTCACCATCCACAGCCACTTGTCAACCCGCTCGCTCTCGGCGCCCATTTGTTGGTTAGCTTACTGGTTGTTAAATAGATTCATAGTGCGCTCTATGCCTATTGTGCCAAAGCACAAAATTGCCTCTCCGGCCTTAGCCAATCGTTCGGGGAGGATTTTCAGCTCCTCATCGCTCCACTCACCCAAAACGTAGTCAACCTGATGGCCGCGGGGATAACCATTGCCGATACCAAACCGCAACCTGGCGTAGTCCTGTGTTCCAAGCGTTTCGTTGGTACTTTTCAGCCCATTATGCCCACCATCGCTACCTCTGGAGCGTATGCGAATAACGCCTAAAGGCAGGGCAAGATCGTCAACGACCACCAGGAGGTTTTCAAGGGCAATTTTCTCCTTCTGCATCCAGTAGCTCACCGCCTTACCGCTAAGATTCATGTAGGTGGACGGTTTTAGCAGGATAAAAGTTTTGCCTTTGTGCCGTAGCTCGGCAACATCACCGTAACGGGCACTTCCAAAAGTAATGTTGGACGCCCTGGCCAGGGCGTCCAACACCATAAATCCTACGTTATGACGGGTGTTGGAATATTCCGGTCCTATGTTTCCAAACCCTGCAACCAGGTACTTCAATCCATGTCAATTTACTGCTGAGGAGCAGCCTCAGTCGGTTGAGTTTCGCGTGCAGCACGGGTTGACTTAACGCTGGCAATCACAGTGCTCATGGGATCAACCAGGGTATAGCCTTTGAACGACAAATCACCAACCTTTATACTTTTGCCAAGTTCTAGTTGAGTAACATCAATGCTGATATTTTCGGGCAGATTCTTAACTAGACCATTTACCTTTAGCTTTCTAACTACCTGAATCAACTTACCACCCTGCTTGGTGCCCTCTGCCTGCCCGATTAGCACAACCGGGAGGGCAATGGTAATATTTTTATCGTTGCTTACCTGGTAAAAGTCAACATGCAGAATGGCATCGGATACTGGGTGAAATTGAATTTCCTTAACGATAGTGTCGAAATTCTCACCATCAACGTTTAGCTTAACCACAAAAACATCGGGGGTGTAAACAACCTTTTTCATATCCTTTTCGCCAATCGAAATCATAATGTTCTTTTGGCCACCATAAATAATTGCCGGGATGAGTTCGGATTTACGTGTTGCCTTGGCTGCTTTTTTCCCGGTTTCGCTACGCAGCGTGGCACTAAGCTGAATTGTTTTCATCGTAGAAATTTTGTTAACCAATAGGTGCTACTCAGGACTGCCCTCGAAAATTTTTCAGCCCCCCATCACACCGTTAATTTTGAGGGATATTTAGGGCTGCAAAGATATGAAAAGGCTTTAAAAACACAACGCTAAATAATAAATTTTTCGCTGATAGACTTGTAGTTGTACACCTTCTCGATAACATCGGCAAAAAGTTCGGCAACGGAGAGAACCTTAATCTTGGAGGTGTCCCTGTCGCTACGCAGCGGTATGGTATCGGTAACCACCAGCTGGTCAATCTGGGAATCGCGAATGAGCTCGTATGACTTGCCCGACATAACGGGGTGTGTGGCAAATGCCCTAACAGATAGCGCACCCTGATCCTTCATTAAACCGGAAGCCTTGGTCAGCGTTCCGGCGGTGTCAACCATGTCGTCGAGTATTACAACGTTTTTACCCCGTACGTCGCCAATAATGGTCATCTCGTCAACCTGATTAGCCTTTTCGCGGTTCTTATAGCATAGAACCAGCGAGGCATTCATAAATCGGGCATAGGCATTGGCACGTTTTGCGCCACCCATATCGGGTGAGGCAATGGCAATATTATCAATTTGCAAGCTTTTAAGGTAGGGAACAAAAACGGAAGAGGCGTAAAGGTGGTCAACCGGTACATCGAAGAAACCTTGAATCTGATCGGCATGAAGGTCCATGGTCATAATACGGTCAACGCCAGCTGCCCTAAGCATGTTGGCAACCATTTTTGCGCCAATGGCCACGCGGGGTTTATCCTTTCGGTCCTGCCTGGCCCAACCAAAATAGGGCATAACCGCAACAACCTTGTAGGCCGAAGCTCTGTGGGCTGCATCAACCATTAGCAGCAACTCGAATAGGTTGTCGACAGGTGGAAAGGTTGATTGGATGATAAAAACGGTGCAGCCCCTCACCGATTCATCAAAGGAAGGCTGAAATTCGCCATCGCTAAATACCGTAACGTTGGATTTCCCAAGAGGAATGCCAAAACTATCGGCAATTCTTTCAGAGAGATACCGGGAGCTGCGACCGGTAAAGAACTTAATGTTGTGCTTGCTGTGCATTTTAGGAATTTTTTCCTGTTAATGCCCGCAAATGTACTAATTTTACCAGACCCGTTCAACCTTTTTGGGCTGGGTTGACTTAAAATTTGCATTTATGCTGTCGATGTAGGATAGCACATCCTCCCTTCCAGTTCGGGTAACGGCCGAGGAGGTAAATATTGGAGGTAACACCTCCCACATCTCCATCATTTTATTTTTAAAAGCTTCCATGTTGGCCTCAAGGAGAGCTTTAGGCGTTTTATCGGTTTTAGTAAATACCAGCGCTAGCGGGATTTGGTTTACACCCAGCCAGTTAATAAAATCAATGTCTATTGGCTGGGGTTCAAGACGTGAATCAATCAGCACAAAAAGTAGGGTAAGGCTTGAACGTTTAAGTATGTAATTTGTGATGATTTGGGAAAACTCCTTTCGTTTGTCTTTTGAAGCCTTGGCATAGCCATAACCCGGCAAATCAACCAGATACCATGACTCGTTTACCAGAAAATAGTTGATGAGCTGTGTTTTCCCCGGGGTTTCGGATATTTTAGCCAGCGTTTTGGTCCCCGTCAGCATGTTGATTAGCGACGATTTTCCTACGTTTGACCGGCCAATAAATGCATACTCGGGAATTGACGAAGCGGGGCACCTATCGACACCGGGGTAGCTCGCTACAAATTTAGCAGATCGAATCACCATAGTTGTAAATTTTAGTTTGATGTATTGTCCCAGAATCCACCTCAAAGATACAAACCTATAAAATTAAAAAGCAAACCATTGGTCAAAAGAGTAGAAAATACATACAAATAGAAAAACACAGCAAAATATCCTTCATCGGGAATAATAAGCTGAGAATAAAGGTGAACGCTCGGGGAAACTTGCTTGGATAGCTTTATATCCGGTGCAAATAGCTCATTGGGTAGTAGCCACATCAGCATAATACGCCGTTAGATAAAGGTTAAACCAGCCATGAGCTGGCTGGTGTGTTGATTGCAGGATGAATGGAGAAAATTCAGCTATGGTGATGCAGGTATTACTATTGTGAGCAACTCAGCAATAGCTACTTGCCCTGCCCATGAGCTGCCGCATAATCGCGGGCCTGCCGGAAAACACGCAGGAAATTCTCGCCCCAGATTTTCCTGATATCCCGCTCGGAATACCCCCGCCTTAGGAGTTCAATGGTTATTGCGTGTAGCTCAGAGGCATCGCGACATCCATCAACACCTCCACCGCCGTCGAAGTCGGTTCCGATGCCCACGTGGTCAATTCCGGCAACCCTAACAATGTGGTCGATATGGTCAACCACGTCGGATACCGTGGCAAGCTTAGCAGGGTACTGCTGCTCGAGGTTTCGCCAGTCTGCCTCAGCCTGCTCCTCCTGTTCGGGAGTAAGGTTTCGGAAGTTGCCATACTTGCGACGCAGCGCCCTAAATGCGCTATCGCGTACAGGATTCTTCTCACCCTGCTTGACGTAGTCGCTGAGAATACACATTTGAACTACCCCGCCATTTTTAGCTAGGGCCTTCAGCATGTTATCGTCAAGGTTTCGAGGGTTATTGCAAATTGCCCTGGCACAGCTGTGCGAGGCAAAAACAGGCACCTTGGAAACGGCAAGCACGTCGTAAAACGACTTGTCGGAGATATGCGAAACGTCAACCAGCATACCCAGCCTGTTCATTTCGGCCACTACGGATCTCCCGAAATCGCTAAGCCCATTATTCCTTGAACCTTCAGGGTCGGTTGAGGAGTCGCAAATCTGGTTGTTCCGGGTATGGCAGAGTGTTACGTAGCGAGCGCCCAAATCATAGAAAACCTTAAGCTGCGATAAGTCCTCCCCAAGCGGGTATCCGTTTTCCATGCCAATGTAAATGGCTCGTTTCCCCGCAGCTTTCAACCGGAAAATATCCTCGGGGTTTACAGCAATTTCAGCCCTGTCGGGGTACTTGGCAACGGTGTTTATAACGGTACTCGCAATTTGAAGGGCTTGTGCGTTGACTTTTCGGTATGCGTCGGGGGTGCATTCATCCTGACTTATAAATACAGCAAAAATTGCGGCATCCAGACCACCTGCTTCCATCTTTGCTAGGTCAACACAGCTACCAATGGCTTTGTTGTTTTTACCGCTGAAATCATACCCGGTACGCATGAAGGTGAGTGGGGCATCGGTATGGGTATCAATGGTTACAATCTTTTTATGCAGCTCATTGGCACGCTCAACCAACTCCGGTTCACTCACTACTTGCCTGTTGCACGAAAGTGCAAATATTGCTGCCGGCAGAAAGTACATTGCTAATCTCATTTTACCAGAAAATTTAAAAAAAGACTAAAGGATAATAAAAGAAAATGCACAAAAAAACTACAATTCCCCATATTTAACAGCTGCGTAAACTTTCAAAAAAGCTGTTTTCAAACTTTATAGCCAGCTATCGAACAGAAAAATTGACCGAACAAATCGGTTATGGTTTAGCTAGAAAACATCAAGAATTGAAAAAAATCCCCTGTACCCGTACACGAAGGGGATTCTACAAACAAACAACTAGCTCCAATAGGTTAAACGGTAAAGCAGGCTACACAAGCTGCATTTTAATCCTCAAAAGTATAATCGCTAATGTTGAACCTCTCGAGAATGGACTTATCGTTAATTTCTTTCGACAGGGAGGTAATGGTCTGAATAGGGACCTGAAGAAGGTCGAGGATTAGTAAACCGTCAAGGGCATTGTTAAACTTAGGGTCAACGTTAAAGCCTAGGATTCTACCGTTGAGCTTCAAGTACTTTTTAAGTAGCACGGGCATGCGGTAGTCGTAGGGTTCAACCTCCTTGATGAACTTATCAAGTTTGTCGAGGTCATCGGAAGTGTCGAAAATTATTTTGAACTCCTCCTCCTTCACAGGCACCCGAAAGCTGTTGCGCGGACGAATGAACCTTGCGAAGTTATGGTCAAAGTAATTCGATTTCATAAAGGTGATGATAACCCCTTTGGAGTAATCGGAGAAACGGCTCGAAATACTCACAGGCCCAATCAGGTAGCGGTATTCCGGATTTTTAATCAGGAAGTAGAGAATTCCCTTCCAGAGCAGGAATAGGGGCAGTGGTTTGCGCTGGTAGTCGGGCACAATGAAGGAGCGCCCCAGCTCAATGCACTGCTCCAGGATAGGGGCAAACTCCTTATCAATTTTGAAAAGGGTTTGTATGTAAAAGCCTTCAATGCCATAGTTTTCGATTATCTCCTTGCCCTTTCCTGCCCTGTAGGCACCCACAATTCTTTTCTCCTCCTCATCCCAAATAAAGAGCTGCCAGTAGTAAAGGTCGAACTCATCCACATCAATTTTCCGGTTGGTTCCCTCTCCCACCTCGCGAAAGGTAATCTCCCTTAGCCGGCCAATTTCGGTCATCAGGTTGGGCATCTCAACCGATGGGGCACAAACCACTGCGTAGTTTTTGCTGCGGAAAAGCAGGTACTTGCTGAGCAGCTTTTCAACCTCGTTTTCCACCGCACTAAATGGGACCGGCGGTATAACAGGTTCGGGTACTGGCGCAGACCTTAGCTTGTAGCTAAGAAACTTATCCACATCAAGCGACGAACCCAAAGCATAGGTTTTAACCCTGAGGAATCGGCCATACCTGTCCAAATCGCAGTAGGCATCCTGCTCCTCCACGCTGATGGGGTACCCAATTCTCACCCTGATAACCTGGTTCTTCTTATTAAGCAGCTCCGAAGGTAGCTTGGCGGTGCGAAGCATAGGGTGAATAAGTCCCAAAAGGTGGAATATACGGCTATTTTCACCCTGAAAGTAAATAGGAACAACCGGAACGCCTGCTCTTTTAATAAATTTAATCATGGATGGTTGCCATTGCCTGTCAACTACACCAACCTCATCCATGTTATCGTAGTAGGTTGAAACCTCTCCGGCAGGGAAAAGCCCTAATGCCCCCCCATTGCTAACATGAGTTAAAGCCTTTTTGAGCCCTATCAGATTCGATCCACGCTTAACTCCGTTGTCGAATGGGTCAACCGGGAACACAAACTCTCCTATCTGGGGAATACGCTGGATGATAAAATTTGACAGAATTTTTATATCCGTGCGCTGCTGCTCCAGCATCATCTTAATAAGAATCATACCGTCAACCCCACCAAACGGATGGTTCGACACCGAAATGAACGCACCGGTTCGGGGTATTCGTTTGAGCTCCTCGGGGTTAACCTCGTAGGTTATCTCAAAGGTATCCATTGCTGCCGAAAGGAACTCCAATCCTTTCAGGTGGGATATATTTGAGTACTTTTCGTTCAGCTTGTTGAACCGCAGGGCCGACATTATCAAATGGGCTACCCCATCACCAACAATAGGCCCTAGGTTGACCACCTTTTTTACCTCGTGAACATCCACAATTTTCTTCTTCTCCATTGCTCCCAGGTTTTCTGAATTTGAATGAGAATGTATGCAGATAAGTTGATATATAGCAATTTATACTGGTAACTGCCACCATTTCCACCGTTCAAATCTACATAAAATTTACCGATTTAGCTTTTTTGAACTTAGCTCCGTTCAAGCTTACCCTGGAGGGAAACATTTTTTTGTTTTCAGGTTAGCCCTAATTTTGTTAAGGAACCTTTGATTAAATCATGAATTTTTAAAAAAAGAAGTATAAATTTGCAATCTATAAATGCAGAGGTAAAGAACCTGGAATCATGCATAATCTCATTTTGCCGGGCCAAATGGTAGAGATTAACCAGCTTCAGAAAATTTAGTTCAGGTTGACTTCCGGCGAATTGCTCTTTAAGGAATTATTTGTAAATTACGTGGTTAAAAATGTCTAAGCTCATGAAAAAATTTGCAGTAACATTAGCGATTCTTTTTGGAGTGGCAAACCTCTATGCCCAAAGAAATCTGGTAAGACCTGAGGATGTTAAAACATTCATGGCGTCGAAAACTTATGTTGTGCTTGAGGAAAACCCTACATCGGAGTATAACATCGAAATTCGTGAAGCTGTTGAGCGCTCATGGAAAATTACACCCTACGAGTTCATCACATCCAAGGAGTTTGAAAAGGTGCGTCAGGATATAGACAAGTCTTTTCTGGTGCTGTTACAGGTTAGGTTCGACAACGATAAGGTGGCACCCGTTTACAACTTCTTAAGCGTATCGCTAGGGGCTGCCGTCAAAAAGTTAACCGATATGCCCGATATATGCTCAGTTCCTTTAAGCTACAAGGAGGTTTCAGAAGATACCTACACCTACAAACTCGAAGGGTTGATTAACTTCATGCAGAACTACATCAGGGATATCAACACCAACCCAAAACTCATTAAAAAGGACGCCTTTAAGCTCTACAACAAGAACATGAAGCAAATTAAAAACAAGGAGTTATGGGTAACCGAAAGCAGTCTTGATAAAACCACCCGTGCCCTAACTGACATCAGGAACAACTATAAGTACTCCATCAAGGTTGTTAAACCCGAGGATATTCAGAAAGCCATTTTGGAACGCAACCCGAATGTAGTATTCCTACACAAGGTTGGTCCCGAGGGAACAAGGCTGCAATGGCGCGTCTGGAAAATGATTATTGGCGCTGGCGATGGGATGATGTACTACTACGACATGCATACCATCTCGAAATCAGCCGGTGATGGATTCCTGGTTAAGGACTTCAAAAAGATTGGCAGCTAAATAGCATTACACTAACCAACCGCTGGTTAACATGCTTCGCCAGCGGTATTTTTTATACCCTGTAACAGCGAAGTAAATGGCCGACGAAAAAATTATTTTCTCCATGGTTGGGGTGTGTAAAACATTTCCACCTCAAAAAAAGGTGCTGAACAACATCTACCTGTCGTTCTTCTACGGCGCCAAAATTGGAATAATTGGGCTTAACGGCTCCGGAAAGTCAACCCTGCTACGAATAATTGCCGGGGTTGAAAAATCCTTTGATGGCGAGGTGGTATTCTCGCCGGGCTATTCCATTGGCTACCTTGAACAGGAACCACATCTCGACGAAAGCAAGACAGTAAAGGAGGTTGTTCAGGAAGGTGTTGCCGGAACAGTTAAACTTCTTGAAGAATATGAGGAGCTGAATGCCCGATTTGCCGAGCCTATGGACGACGAGCAAATGAATAGGCTCATCCAAAGGCAGGGTGAACTCACCGAGTTGATTGATCATGCCGACGCATGGAATCTCGATTCCAAGCTGGAGCGAGCCATGGATGCACTTAGGTGCCCCGAGGGCAGCACTCCGGTTAAAATCCTCTCAGGCGGTGAACGTCGTAGGGTAGCCCTATGCAGGCTGCTGCTCCAGGAACCCGATATTCTCCTGCTCGATGAGCCTACCAACCATCTCGATGCCGAATCGGTGCAGTGGCTCGAAACCCACCTGCAGCAGTATAAGGGAACGGTTATAGCCATTACCCACGATCGCTACTTTCTGGATAACCTGGCCGGTTGGATACTGGAACTTGACAGGGGTGAGGGCATACCCTGGAAGGGCAACTACTCGTCGTGGCTTGAGCAGAAAACTCAACGCCTGGCACAGGAGGAAAAACAGGAAAGCAAACGCCGGAAAACCCTTGAGCGCGAGCTGGAGTGGGTACGCATGTCGCCAAAAGCCCGTCAGGCTAAGTCGAAAGCCCGTCTATCGGCCTACGACAAGCTGTTGAACGAGGATGTCAAGCAGAAGGAGGAAAAGCTGGAGATTTTCATCCCCAACGGACCACGCTTAGGGAACTTGGTTATTGAGGCTAAAGACGTGGCAAAATCGTACGGTGAAAAGCTGCTATTTGAGCACCTGAATTTTATACTTCCACCTAATGGTATTGTTGGTGTAATTGGCCCCAACGGAGCAGGAAAAACAACGCTATTCAGGCTTATCATGGGCATGGAAACGCCCGACTATGGCGAGTTTAGAATAGGCGATTCGGTTAAGCTGGCCTATGTTGACCAGCAGCATCAAGCAATAGACCCGGAAAAAACTGTTTTTGAAGTTATTTCGGGCGGTCTCGATAGCATGATGCTTGGCAGCAGGACGATAAACGCCAGAGCCTATGTGGCCCGCTTCAACTTTAGCGGCGCCGACCAGGAGAAAAAGTGCGGAATGCTATCGGGTGGTGAGCGCAACCGGCTTCATCTGGCGCTAGCCCTGAAGGAGGAAGGAAACGTGCTGCTGCTCGACGAACCCACCAACGACATTGATGTGAACACCCTCAGGGCGCTGGAGGAGGGTCTTGAGGATTTTGCCGGTTGTGCAGTGGTAATTTCACATGACCGTTGGTTCCTCGACCGCATCGCCACCCACATACTTGCCTTTGAGGGAGATTCGCAAGTTTACTTCTTTGAGGGTTCATACACCGACTACGAGGAAAATAAAAGAAAACGGTTGGGCGATGAGGGTCCCCAACGAATTAAGTACCGCAAGCTAAAAGAGTAGCCAACCCTGAATGTTAAATGGAGTGAGCAGCCCAGCCATGAAACAGCCTATATGGCGGAATCTTCAAAAATTGAAGTGAACGTTGTAGCCTCGCTAATAGGCGTGAGTACTTAAGCTGCTATGGAGATCAGCAAGCCCCGATTATTTTACGAATCCAAGGAGAGGCTCATCCTATCTGGTTTTTTGGTAGTAAAGCTGTAACTTTTTCTGAAAAACCCTTTCGTTAGCCTCGTTGATATTCCTAATCAGCCCATCAATAATTGCAGTGCGACCCTCGAGTTCCTTTCCCGAAATCACCTCGCCATCAGAGTAAACGATTCTATCAATCCGGTAGCCGTTCATATCGAGAGTTAGTGCTACAGCTGCATTGTAGTCGTCAAAAATGATGATGGAGGGAAGGGTGTTAACGTTGTACTTAAGCACGGCAGAAATTACGCTGTTGCTTATATGCCTAATCTGATCCTCGCCTAAATACTTAGCACCAAGCAGCAACCTGATGAGGTTAATCTGTGCAACCTCCCGGTTCTTTTGTTGCCGAACCAGCTCTTCATACTTCTTTTGGGAAGTGTGCAGAAACAGGTTGGTAAACTGAAGTGGAACACCCTGAAGGTCTTTCAGGTCGTTTTCTTTCAGGCGTATCCTGTACTCCTTTTGCGCCAGCTTCTGGTTGTCAGGATAAAAATAGCTCCACTTATGTGTACGCTTGTACGATTGGGTTACGGGATTAGGCTTCCACCTGGTAGCAGGACGCTTGAATATGGGGTCGTTAAGCTTTAGGTTTTGCGACTCCAGGGCGTAAATCAAGCAGTTAACAAAGTGAATGTACCCACCGCCAAGATTGGAATGCAGCGCCGACCATAACGTTTTATAGCTAGCTGTGCGGTTGCTATCGGCCAGTGAGAGGCTGTCGCTGGTGTCGATTTTCTTACTCTTAATGTAGTCCACAAACTCCCTGTCGAGGGTTACCGGATAGTAGGTGGCAGAGTTGTCGGTAGTGTCAACAAACAAATCCCTCCCGGTGTGGTATAGGCCTCTAACATCAACAACATAGGCCGAGTCGTTTGCCAACCTAACATGCAGCTTGTAGTCAACGCCCCATTTCATGGCGGCAATGGTAGGTTGCAGCTGCTTCTGACCATATGAAGCAACGGGCAGCAACACTGCTCCGATTATCAAGTACCTTGCTTTCAAGCGATTGCTCGTTTAATTTTCCTTTATAAAAATAGGGAATTATTTGCTTGCTCAGCCAAATTTAACCAAAAAGTAGCTCTACGTAGTTTTATGCTGTGTAAGTCCCATGAAATCATAATGCTCAAAATTTCCAGTATATCTGTTTTTTAGCATGTTAGTGTCAATCCTGATTTCCGATAAACTTCAAGTCCTTAACCCTAAGCTGCAGGGTGGTAATGCCCCTGTAAACATTTTCGTAAATGTTGAAGCAGACGTTGAACGATTTTCCATTGTGGATATCGCGGTAGTACTCGCCCAGCTGGAAGGCAATGCCGTGGTAGATATTAGGGTTGCCCTCCTCAGCCAGCGAAAGTTTAAGGTGTTCCTTATCGGGACCCACCAGCCGGCATTCGCCGTTATCCCTCACATTTTCAGCAGCAAAAACAGGCGACATGTTTCCGGGGCCAAAAGGCTGAAACTGCTTAAGTATGCGGTAGAACTTATCGTTAATGTCGCTCAGCTTGATTCTGGCGTCAATCTCAATTTGGGGCATCATAAGCTCCGGGGTGATGGTTTGGCTTACGTACTCCTCGAAACGGTTTTTAAAGTTCTCGACATTTTCAAGCTTAAGCGACAACCCTGCAGCGTACATGTGGCCACCAAAGTTTTCGAGCAAGTCGGAGCAGGCCTCTACCGCCTGGTAGAGATCGTAGCCCGGTACCGACCGTGCCGACCCGGTTGCCAAATCACCCGATTGCGTAAGCACAACTGTAGGCCTGTAGTAGGTTTCAATCAACCTCGAGGCAACTATACCCACCACACCCTTATGCCACGAAGGGTTGAAGAGAACCGTTGAATGGCAGTGCTGGAGCCTGGCATCGGCAGCAATCATCCTGAGCGCTTCGTGGGTGATGCTTCGGTCAACATTCTTTCGGTCGTTATTACACGAGTTTACCAACGATCCCATTTCGTATGCGGTTCCGTCATCGGCTGCGCAAAGCAAATCAACAGCCGATTTGCCCGATTCCATGCGGCCGGCAGCGTTAATACGAGGGCCTATTCGAAAAACAATATCGTCAATGGCTATTTTCTGTTTATCAATTCCGGCAATCTGAATGATTGTTTTAAGGCCCTTGGATGGGTTGGAGTTGATTTTTTCAAGGCCATAGTATGCTAAAACCCTATTTTCGTCGGTGATAGGAACAATGTCGGAGGCAATGCTAACAGCCACCAGGTCTATATGCTGGAAAAGTTCCTGCATGGGGGTACCGGTTTTAAGGCAGTATCCCTGAAGCAGCTTAAAACCTACCCCACAACCCGAAAGTTCCTTATAGGGGTAGTGGCAATCGGGCCGTTGCGGGTCAAGAACTGCAACCGCACCAGGCACCTGATCGCCAGGGAAATGATGGTCGCATATGATAAAATCTATTTTCCTCTGGCTGGCGTATAGAACCTTTTCGTTGGCCTTAATTCCGCAGTCAAGTGCTATAATTAGGCTGTAACCATTCTCAAAAGCGTAATCAATGCCCTTGTATGATATTCCATAACCCTCGCCATACCTGTCGGGAATGTAGTAGCCAATTTTAGAGTAACGCTGGCGAAAAAAAGAATACAACAGGGCAACAGCGGTTGTGCCATCTACATCGTAGTCGCCATAAAAAAGGATTGACTCTCCGTGATGAATTGCTGTAACTATACGGTCAACAGCCTCCTTCATATCCTTCATAAGAAAAGGATCGTAAAGATCGTCAAGAGATGGTCTGAAAAACCGTTTGGCCTCATCAAATGTCTTTATTCCACGCTGAACAAGTAGCGAGGCGAGTGTGTGAGGAATATTCAGCTCAGCAGCAAGCTTGTTAACGGCTTCATCGCCGTCAACATCCTTGAAAACCCAACGTTTATCCATTGTGCTTCCCTCCCTCATAGTTCGTAGCTAGCTTCAGGTTCGGAAAAAGCCGTGTGTTTACAGTAAAATTAAACTTTCTGGCAAAATGGTCTAAAATTCGCTGTTTCACCATTTCAGGATTCACCTCTTCTCCAAGTTCCCGCTGTAACGATGTAACGCCTTTATCGGTAAAGCCGCATGGGTTGATGTATCCAAAATAGTCGAGGTTTGTATTGATGTTGAAAGCAAGCCCATGCATGGTAACAAAACGGCTGGCCCGGACACCGATGGCGCAAATCTTCCTCTCCTTGCCCTTAATGCCGGCATCAAGCCAAACACCGGTAGCTCCATCAAGACGGTTTGCCGGTACTCCAAAATCGCCGAGGCAGTCTATAACCACCTGCTCAATAAGGCTGATGTATGATTTCAACGAGAGGCCAAAAGCCTCAAGGTTAAAAATTGGGTAGGCAACCAGCTGGCCGGGGCCATGGTAGGTGATGTCTCCGCCCCTGTTGATATGGTAAAAGGAGGCGTTGATACGCTTTAGCATCTCGTCGGAGACCAGGAGGTTGCTCCTTTGGCCACTTTTTCCAAGGGTGTAAACATGCGGATGTTCGCAGAACAGCAGGAAGTTCAGGTTGCCATCGCCCTCCGCCTTGTTTAGGCTTACCTCATCGAATAGTTTCTCCTGTAGATCCCATGCTTCCTTGTAATCTATTGTTCCAAGATCCGTAAAAATTACGTTTTGCATTATATGTATTTTTTCTTTTTCTCATGGTGGGTAAAGCATTTAAACACTATCAGGTCGAGTTCCAAACAGCTTCTGTGCCTTATCGGCATGGTAGGAGGAACGAACCATAGGTCCGGCTTCGGCAAATACAAACCCTTTTTGGCGGGCTATTCTGGCGTACTCCTCAAACTCTTCGGGAGTAACATAACGCTGAACGGGCAGGTTGTTCGGCCGAGGTTGAAGGTACTGGCCAATGGTTATCATTCTGCAGCCCACAGCGGAAAGATCGTCGAGGGTTTGAACTACCTCATCGAACGTTTCGCCTATACCCAGCATTATTCCCGATTTGGTTGTAAAACCCCTGCTGGCAATGTAGCTAAGGGTTTCCAGGCTGGTTCTGTATCGGGCTTTTGTTCTTACCTCAGGGGTAAGCCGCTCAACTGTTTCAAGATTATGCCCAACAACGTTGGGGTTTGATTCCAGGAAAATATCAATAAGATCGCTCCTCCCGTCGAAATCGGGGATAAGAACTTCTATCATGGTATTTGGGTTCACCCTACGAATAGCATTCACCGTGTTACGCCAGTGAGCGGCTCCCTGATCGGGCAAATCGTCTCGGTCAACCGAGGTGATAACGCAGTAGTTCAGCGCCATTAGCTGAATGGAGCGGGCAATTTTCTCTGGTTCATTTGGATTAGGTGGAAGGGGTCTTCCGGTGGTGGTAGCGCAGAATTTGCATGCACGGGTGCAAATATCACCAAGTATCATAAATGTTGCCACACCGTTTCCCCAGCATTCGCCGATGTTTGGACACATTCCGCTGGAACAAATCGTGTGTAAGCTATTATTCTTCACTATGCTGTCAACCCGTCTGTAACCCTCGCCTCCGGGCAACTTCACCTTTAACCAGGCAGGTTTTCTAACTTCTGTCATCCTTCAAAATTTTTACAAAGTAAAAAAAAATTGGGGTCTTTCACGCTAAAAAATACCATTGCCCTGTAAATTGACGCTAATAAAAAATTATGCTGATCATAATGGTTTCATCTGTTCAAAATTTTCAGGTTTCCGATTACAGCTACTTTAGCTCATGCCTTTTAGGCATTTGGGCTGAGCGAATGTAACGCCTAAATTTTAGCTTCACCGGACTTGCAAGTAACGCCTGGTTGTTCATACGTGCTTATGCAAACTGTGTCCTGCCTGGGTACTTCATTAAAAATGAAGAAAGGTCAACATGAACTCTACAAAAGATAAACCGTAAGCAGCTATTGCCTTTAGACCATAAAACCATAATAAGCATAAAAAGTTTAGACGGAAGGGTAGAAATATTCGTCAGCAGGATTACCTGAATACCTTATTGTTCCTAAAACGGTGAGGTTAACCAGAATACGCTCTGCCTCAGTAGCCGGGAGAAACCCAATTTTGCAGAACTCGTCAATGGTAATGCGTGGATTCTGTTTGAAATGTTCAAACAGGGCTGTTTGCGCATTGGATAGGTTAAGACCGATGGATTTGCGCGAACGTTCCGCCTTCCAAATTTTAAGCTGGGTTGATGTAACCACCATGTTTTCGTCGGCTATCCGGATGTAGGCCTTGTAATGCCCATTCTTATCGGGGGCCTTATGGGGGCGTAATTTTGAAGGTTTTACCTTCACTTCCAGAACGGTTTTGGCGTTCATGTTCCACTTAACCACCTCAAAAGGTACTTCGGGCCTGCAGTAAAGTGTTGAGGCAGCTTCGACCATGTAGTACTCCTCATCGGTATCGACACCCGTAATGCTGCCGTTATCCTTTACCCCAACCAGCAGCGTCCCGCCCTGGGTGTTTGCAAATGCAGCCAATGAACGGGCAATCTTTTTTGAATCGGTGATGGAATGCTTGAAATCGAGGGTCAACCCCTCCCCCATGCCAATTAAATTAGTAATGTACCTACTCACAACTTTCTCCTCCCCCTGCATGGTAAAAAAATTCGAATTTATCAGGCTACGAATCGCTTTTAGCTTCTCCCCATCGGTAATGAGGCAGCTCAAGCCCTGCCAAATCAATCATCCTGAAAACGACAGTCCTAACCAGCTCTTCCATGGATGAAGGGCGGCTATAAAACGATGGGCTGGCCGGAACAATAATACCGCCTGCGAGGGTAACGGTTCGCATGTTCTCAATATGTATAAGGCTCAAGGGTAGCTCTCTCGGCACTACGATCAGCCGACGTCGCTCCTTGAGCATAACATCGGCTGATCGACAAATCAGGTCGGAGCTGGTTCCTGCAGCTATTCTTCCCAAGGTTCCCATGGTGCAGGGCGCAATAAACATCGTGTCGAACCCAGCCGATCCGGAGGCCACAGGAGCAAACAGGTTGTTGTTGTCGTAAACGCGGAAAGGAGCAGAAAAAGGTGGAATATGGCCAAGCTCAAACTCCCAAACTGCACGCCCGTTATCGGAAAAAATAAGCGCTACCTCCTCCAGCTGATCGGAAAGCTCACCCAAAATCTCTAGCAGCGAACGGGCATATATGGCACCGCTGGCGCCTGTTACCCCCACTACAATTTTTCGTCCCATGTCAAAATCAATAGTTAGCAGTCCGGACGTTTGCCTACAGCATTCTACTTGTTATATTGCCAACAAATGTATCAAAAAAACTTTCAACTTGTTGATTTTGTTCACACGCCAATCCGGCTTAGCGTGTCGTTAGCTAACTATTTACCATGGCGCTAAGGACATTATGGGTAGCTGCTTTATTGCGATTTAAGCAGGAAGGTGCATCACAATCCATTTACAGCTCAAGGCTTTGGTGAATCACTTTTAACCGCCCAGGTAGAAAGCCACAGCGTCGGCACATCGTTCGCCGTCAAAAGCAGAAGAAACTATACCACCGGCATAGCCGGCGCCCTCTCCGGCAGGAAATAGCCCTTCCACCCCTACATGTTGAAGAGTTTCGGGGTTACGGGGAATTCTCACAGGTGATGAAGTTCTCGACTCCACTCCCAGCACAACCGCCTCGTTGGTGAGGAACCCTTTCATTCTTGCGCCAAATGCCCTGAACCCTTTCCTAAGCCTAAACCCAATATCATCTGGAAGCCAGGCGTGAAGTTCGGAGGAAGTAATGCCGGGATGATAGGAACAGCTTGGTAAGCTCGCCGAGTAGTTTCCATCCACAAAGTCAACCAACCGCTGTGCAGGAGCTTTTACACCAAAACCGCCATGAAGGCTGGCCAACTCTTCAAGGTAGTGCTGGTACTCCACACCGGCAAGCTCCCCATATTTGGAGTAGGACTTCAAATCGTCGAGCCTAACCTCAACCACTATACCCGAGTTTGCCCAGCGGGAGTTTCGAAGTGAGGGGGACATGCCATTCACCACCACCTCGTTGGGTTCAGTGGCAGCAGGAACAATGAACCCTCCCGGGCACATGCAGAACGAGTAAACACCCCTTCCTTCGACCTGCTGCACAAGCGAGTAGGATGCTGCTGGCAAGTAGTCGCCCCGAGGAGTACCATGGTACTGTATGGAGTCAATAATAGCCTGAGGATGCTCCACCCGAACACCCATGGCAAAGGGTTTCGCTTCTATCTGAATTTGCTGATTCAACAGCATGGAATACACGTCGCGAGCGGAATGCCCGGTTGCCAGTATGCAGGCCTTGGCCTCCACAAGTCGGCCATCGGAAAGTTTAACACCCGTAACCCTGCTCCCGTCGGTTTTAATACTTTCAACCCGGGAGTTATATAGAATTTCGCCCCCGTAGCTAATGATTGTCTCCCTGATTTTCACAATAATGCCGGGCAAGCGATTTGTTCCAATGTGGGGGTGCGAATCGAAAAGTATATCCTCGCTAGCCCCGTGGTTACAAAGGATGTACAACACACGATTGTAATCACCTCTTTTTCGCGAACGGGTGTAGAGTTTCCCATCGGAAAAGGTTCCTGCACCTCCTTCGCCAAAAGCATAGTTGGAATCGGGGTTGAGCTTATGCTCCCGGTTTAGCAGGGCAACATCCCTTTTGCGGGCGCTTACTTCTTTGCCCCGCTCTACCACTATTGGCTTGTAGCCGTGTTCAATAAGCCTTAATGCGGCAAACAACCCAGCAGGACCTGCGCCAATAACTGCAACAGGAGGCGATTTGGAAACATCGCCATAGGTGAATTGGGGTTTACCGTCAGCAATAGGTTCATCCCTATCAAAAACCCTGATGCCAAGGTTTACCCTTACCTTTCCGTGTCGTGAGTCTATTGACCGTCGGGTAATAGTGTAATGGCCGACATCTTTAACACTCATTCCCAGCTTACTGGCAACTGCTTTCAGCAATAGCTGGCTGTTGGCCGCATTTTCAGGGGTGAGTTCAAGAATTATATCCTTAGCCATGGTGAAAAATTATCAGCATCAGTGTGAAAAAAAGGAATTTCTCCAAACAATAGTGTTAAGCCCCTTCTCAATAATCCTTACAACCCGGCGAGGTGAACAATTTATAGCTGATTGAGGGTATATCAAAATTCCGCGTATTACCCCAACTACAAGAAGATGGATGAACAGCCTGTTTTATGCTACACTTCCACTTTTCTACTCAAAATGGAAGGAAATCATTATCAGCCTGGAGTTCATAGCATCAACAGCATAGCGGTAGTTCTCGGCCCCCTCGGCATAGTCGCTTGAAATAACGTTGCCAATGCCTGCCGACCATTTCACCTCTGTTGAAAACTTAAAATATTCAAAAAAGAAGTCAACACCAAACCCGAGCTCGTAGTAGAAATCCTGCTTTTGCAGCCTAACCAGTATTCCCTTTTCGACCTTAAGCCGTTTATAGGCAGCTAAATCAATACGGTAATCGCCACCCACGTATAGATACGGCCTAATGTTGCTGGTTCGCTCGGCAAGGTACTTAATGCCTAAAGGCAAATCAATAAAATTCGACTCAATATCCATTGTAGTTTCATGGGTAACCCGTCCATTTTCGACCTTAAAAAAATCGAGATTTCGCTGCCCAAAGGAGTAACCCGGCAAAAAGCGTAGGTGAAAATTTTCGGCTAGCCTTAAATCGGAAATAGCGTTGACATTTAAACCCGGGTTTATATGCGTAACCTCTGTGAAGTACTGGAACTGGGAGCTGTCGGCATTAAGCTCGGGAACGGAGCTGTTCTTAATATCAAAATCCATAATGTTGATGCCGATGGAGAAACCAAACCTTAGGGGTTTGCCAACGTCATAATCGGGATCGTTGAGAATGTTAGGCTTACGGTACTGCGCCTGAGCTGCAGTCACCGAGCACCAGATAACCGCTATTACAACAAAGATTTTCTTCAAAATAGTTATAAACTCTTAGGGTAAAACATCTACGTAAAAAAATTACCTTGGATGAATGACTCTCAAACGGATACTGCACCTGAACATTTATGTACGATAGGTAAAGCCTGTTATCAAACGTGCAGGGTATAAAAAATATTGCAAACAATAGCTTAAACAGACGTCAAACATTCGTGGTAGGGTTTCTAATGGTCGGTTGTTGAGTAAGCAATCAGGGCTTCTCCCCTGAAATGGCTTCATGCACAAAATGAATTTAAGGTTTAAAGCCTGTATATATTGAAGCAATCCCGAAAGTTAAACTCTTGCATGTGCAACCTGTAAACCCAACTTGCCTCATGATTTCTAAGAAATTCTCCTTCTCAGGAAATGCAAGTACCGATTCGGGCAGGTATTTATATGCTGTCCGGCTGCCCGAAATAATCCCCCCGAACAAAGGCAGCACGTGCCTAAAGTAGAACCTGTAAAGCTGGGCAACAGGGAACTTATCGGGAATGGTAAACTCAAGTATGGCAAACTGCCCGCCATTTATAAGGATTCTATATACCTCCGATAACCCCATTGACAAATCCTCAAAATTTCTTACCCCAAAAGCCACCATGGCAGCATCAAAAGAGTCGTTTTCAAAGGGTAGGTTCAATGCACTAGCCCTGTGGAGCGAAATCTGACCTGAAAGATTTTCGGATTCGACCTTTCTCTTGCCAATGGCCAGCATGTTCTCCGAAATATCCACCCCTGTAATGGAAACACCTCCATACTCCCGCGCCAGCAGCATGGCCAAATCGGCTGTTCCCGTGGCCACATCAAGAACCTTCTGTGGGTTACCCTTAGCTACCAACCGGATTAACCGTTTGCGCCACTTTCTATCAATTCCAAGGCTTAAGAAATGGTTCAAGAAATCGTAGTTTGAGGCAATGCTGTTAAACATGGCCTCAACGTTCTGGCTGCTTTTGTCAGGTGTTGGCATAAAGCGTTAGGAATACTAGGCCATGATCTTCTCCAGAGCAGTGTCGTAAAGCTGCTTCAAATCGGCAACAAATCCAAACGAAACATCGTCAATTCTGATCTCGGATTTGGTTACATGCCCCAGAGCGGTAAACGGGATGCCATGCTCAACCATGTAGTCAATGAAATGGGTTTCACGCGATGGAGAAACGGACACTACAATTCGACCCTGCGACTCACCAAACAGGAAAGCATCGGTTCGAATCTCGGCATCAGTAGTGATATCGAAACCCAGGTTACGGGGCATGGCACTCTCAAGAAGGGCAATAAAGAGGCCACCATCAGAAACATCGTGTGCGGATTGCACCAAATTCCTAGCAATCAGGTCGAGCAGTGCCTGCTGAATGGCAAATTCCTCATCCAGGTCAAAGAAGGGTGCAGGCGATTGCTTAATGCCGTGGTAGCTGTAGAGGTATTCCGATGAGGCTATGTCGTTGCGTGATTTGCCAATAAGGAAAATCATGTGCCCCTTTTCCTCAAAAGCCAGCGTTGTATGGTGGTTTTTGTTTTCCAGCATGCCAATCATACCAATTGTCGGAGTAGGGTAAACAGCTTCCTCCCTCCCGTTGATTGACGATTGGTTGTAAAAGCTTACGTTACCCCCGGTTACTGGAGTGTCAAACTTTTTGCAGGCCTTGGCCATTCCCTTAATGGCCTTAACAAACTGCCAGTAAACTTCAGGGTTGTAGGGGTTTCCAAAGTTCATGCAGTCGGTTATTGCCAAAGGAGTTGCACCGGAACAAACGATGTTTCGTGCGGCTTCGGCAACTGCAATCATGGTGCCAACCTCGGGGTCGGCCTTAACGTAACGCGAGTTGCAGTCAACGGTCATGGCCAACGCCTTGTTAAGCTCTTTAAGGTTGAAGACTCCTGCATCGGAGGGGAAGTTGGTAGTCATGTTGCCCGTTCCAATCATGGTGTCGTACTGCTGGTAAACCCATCGTTTCGAGGCTATGTTGGGATGGGCTGTCAGAAACCTTGCCACCTCAACTAGATCTGCAGGCTCAGGAATCTGATTCATGTTGAATTTTTTAAACTCCTTGTAGTATTCAGGCTCGCTGTACTCCCTGTCGTAAACCGGCGCACCACCGCCAAGCACCAGCGATGAGGCCGGAACCTTAGCAGCCAGCTCGTTGTGGTAGTAGAACTCGAGCGAATCGCCCGAAGTAACATTCCCGATAACAGCGTATCCTATATCCCACTTGTTGAGAATTTCCTCCACATCCCTTTCGCGACCCTTCTTAACCACCATCAACATTCGCTCCTGCGATTCGGAAAGCAGAATTTCCCATGCTTCCATGTTGGTTTGACGCAGAGGAACCTTGTCCAGATCTATCCTCATGCCATGCTTGCCCTTTTCGGACATCTCTGAGGTGGAGCAGATAATACCCGCAGCGCCCATATCCTGCATGCCCACTAGTGCACCTGTTTTAATAACCTCCTGGGTGGCTTCAAGCAAAATCTTCTCCTGAAAGGGATCGCCAACCTGTATGGAAGGAATGTCGTCGGCAGAATTCTCAGTGATGTTGGCCGAAGCAAAGGTTGCCCCATGAATACCATCCTTGCCGGTAGCAGAGCCCACAATATATACAGGATTGCCAACACCCTTTGCCACAGCCGATACTACGGAATCCTTCGACACAATTCCAACCGACATGGCATTTACCAGAGGGTTGGTGTTAAATGAATCGTCAAAGAAAACCTCTCCGGCCAAAACCGGAATGCCAAAGGCGTTTCCGTAGTCGCCAATTCCCTTCACCACTCCCCTCATTAGCCAGCGAGTTCTTTCGAGCTTAGGATTTCCAAACCTGAGGGAGTTAAGCTGGGCAACCGGACGAGCGCCCATGGTAAAGATGTCGCGGTTGATGCCTCCTACACCAGTAGCAGCTCCCTGGTAGGGCTCAACAGCACAAGGATGGTTGTGCGATTCTATTTTGAAAGCGCAAGCATACCCACCTCCTATATCAACCAGGCCTGCATTCTCGGCTCCAGCCTCTGCCAGCAACGCCGAACCCTTCCGGGGCAGGGTTTTTATCCACTTTATGGAATTTTTATACGAAGCATGCTCTGACCACATCACCGAGTAAATGCTCAGCTCGGTATAGTTGGGCACCCTTCCCAGAAACTTTTTTATCATCTCAAACTCCTCGGGGAGTAACCCCAACTCCCTTACGGTGTCCATGGTAACTTCATGCTGCTGCATAGCCTGATGTTCAATCATAAATTATTGAATAAACCTTGTGCCAAAGATACACGACAATTTTCAATTTACGCAAGGTGGGGAGAAAAACCGAGGCATGCACCCACCGGCTAAGAATTGAATTGATAACAGTGATCCAGAATGTCTTGAACCTGTCAAAGCTGAACAGGTTTTCTTTACTTTTTACCCATTCACTTTAACCTAGTTAATACCAGCTGCTTTTCAAAAATATTAGCTGTTTACGATGTCCGCCAGACTAAATATCCGTACATAATTTATCTTTGAGTGTTTTAAAAATAAGCCATGCGTACGTTAAATCGTTTCAATAAGTTAATTTTACTTGTAGCTGCCCTAAACTACCATCAGGCGGCTGCACAAAATGGTATCCTGAAATCACCCTTAGACCTGAAACCTGCACTATCAGGCTCTTTTGGTGAATTACGAACAGCACACTTCCACTCCGGCATAGATTTGCGGACAAATGGTAAAATTGGTTTTCGGGTTTATGCATCCGAGAAGGGGTATGTATCACGAATTAAGGTTAGCCCAGTAGGGTTTGGAAAAGTTATCTACATAACCCATCCAAACGGACTTACCACAGTTTATGCTCATCTCGACCGTTTTACAAATGCAGTTGCAGAATATGTAGAGAAGCAGCAGTACGCCAGCCATTCCTTTGAAGTAGAGCTATTTCCCAAACCAGGTGAGTTCAACGTGTCAAAGGGAGAGGTTATTGGCTTTTCCGGAAACTCGGGCAGCTCGGGTGGGCCTCATCTTCACTTTGAGGTTCGCAGCTCTGCAACCCAATGGCCCGTTTCACCATTGAAGTACCTTGATGGTAACTTTCTGGCCGATAACTCGGCCCCAACAATCAAAAGCGCATGGTTTTACGAGATTGACAGTATGGACTACCTAAACGATAGCATACTGCCAAACCCCATCAGCATTAAGAAAACAGGAAACCTGTACTTTGCTCCCGACACCATCAGAATTGCCGGAAAAAGCAGGATGGGTTTTGGAGTTGAGGCATTCGACATTATCAACGGGAGTAGTACAACCTGCGGCTTCCACAAGTTGAGCATGCTGGTAAATAACAAACAGACCTTTTCCTTTGCTGTTGACTCGTTTTCGTATGCAGAAACCCGATGCCTAAATAGCATTATTGACTACAGCATACGGCAACTTCGACAACAGGAAATTGTACGCCTGTGGGCTGATCCTGGTAATTTGTTTAGCGGATTAAAGGCAGACAAATCATTGGGAATTTTAACGGTTGAATCCGACAGCATTTATAAGATAACCATAGAACTTGAAGATTTTTATAAAAATACTTCCAAACTCGAGATGGTAGTAAAGGGAGTTCATCCGTTCAAAAACCCGGAATCAACCCCCGGCCTTTTGCGACACAGCTATGTGAGCTGGTGGAACAGCTATAGCTTCGATAGCAAGGATTACTCAATCTACATTCCCCGCCGAACCCTTTACCATGACATTCTCCTCAGGCATTCAGCTCTACATACCGACAGCCTGGCATTTCCCGTAATTAGCATTCACCATGCGAGGACTCCCCTTAACGGGAAATTTACCCTAAGGGTAAAAATTGCAGGCGTTCCGGCCAACTTGCGTGATAAATGTTTTATTGGATACATTAATGGTAAAGGTATCGAGTACTGCTCCAGCCGGCAGGATGGACCCGACATGGTTACCAGCCCCGACAAGTTTGGGAAGTTTACCCTGGCTTTGGACACCGTTCCTCCACGCATAATTCCTCTAAATATTTCACAAAATGCGGATATTGCGGGTCAAAGCAGCATAAAAATTAAACTTACCGATAACTACGGAATTGGCACCTATTCAGGATTCATAGATGATGGGTGGGTTCTGTTTGAATGGGACCCGAAGACCAGCCTGCTAACCCATACCCTCACACCTAAAAGGGAAAGGCAAAACACCTGGCACACCCTTAGGGTCGAGGTAGCTGACCTGCTGAACAATAGGGTAACCTACAAATGCCGATTCTACTGGTAGGCTTATTCTAACCACTTGTGCTTTCCATAGGAATCTCCATAATAAACTGAAGAAAAGGTTGAATGCTTGTAAACTTTTTCACCCTCCCAGGGCAAAATAAAGAATAACATTGGGTTTGCTCACTTTAAAGCCGGTAACTTATATGTACCTGGTAGTGAAATATAGTCCGCAAAAACCAACGTTTTTCCCTTACAACAACTTGCATTAACCTATTTTTATATTTGCTGGCATTAAAACCTTTGGCTGGCTATAAATTAAACCAATAGATATTTTATACTCAAACATTATAATACTCTAAAATGAAGTATCTTTGGTAAATGATATGCACCTATTGGTAGATGAACAACAAGGTAACCTTACCAGCAAATTCAAACCTAAAATTTAAGTTCTCCGGCTGTACGGTTGGCACATAAAAATTTTACAACTTTACCCTCAATAAAAATGATTCATACTCACAAACAAACTCAAACAAACTCAATGAAAATGAACAAACGCCTATTGCTTTTAATGCTTCCGGTATTGGCTGCCTGTGGAACCAAGGGGCCCAAGGAGGCTGTAATTGCGGGGAAGTTTACCAACTCACCCGATAGTAATGTGTACATCTCTACTGCCGGCATCACCGATACGGTGGCACTTGATGAAAATGGGGGCTTTGTCTATAGGGCTAAGCTCGATAAACCTCAGCTCTACAAGCTTAACATAGCCCGTACACAAACCATGGTTTACCTCAACCCCGGCGATAGCAGCTACATGGAATTTGATGTTACCTCACCTGTTGATGGTCCGGTTTTCTCGGCTGACCTGAAGAACATCCACCAAAGTATTTTCAGCCGAAGAGCTGCCTTGCATAATTTAATGGGAAGCGTGAACACCCTTTACTCCCTTAGCTACGACAACTTCAACCGTAAGCTCGACTCAATCCAGCAGGTGCTGTACTCCATGATAGATTCTGCTAGTATTGAACCTAAAGACCTTGCAGAACTCGAGAAGACCCGCACAAGGTATGTAATTCTAAACGTCAAGGCCAACTACCCCGAATATTCTGCATACCTGGGTGGTAAGGAATTTAACCCCGACAGCGTTGATTACTCCTTCCTCAGCGAGGTTGACCCAAATAACGCCTACCACCTGATGTTTGATGAGTATACCAGTTTGGTATCAATCATTACCCAGAATCAACTTGTGAAAAAACCCGGCTACAAGGAGCTATTGGCTAAATCTTCAGGTGAAAGGCTGCCTTTTGAATTTAAGCTTATCGACAGCATGTTGGCTAATCCAAAGGTACGCGACTACCTAAAGATGAACAAGCTGATTAACGATATCGAGTACGGGGAGTTCTACGAGCTGGAAGGAGTTGTAAAGAGCTACATGGATAGCTGCCAAACACCCGCGTACAAGCAGAGCGTTGGAAACATATTCAACCAAAAGATGCAGCTGGCACCCGGGAAACCTGCACCTGTTTTTGTGTGTAAGGACATTAACGGTAAGGAATACTCCCTGGAGGATTTCAGAGGGAAACTGGTTTACATTGATTTTTGGGCAACCTGGTGTGGCCCCTGCCGACATGAGCTCCCCTACCTCGAGGAGCTGCAAAAGGACTTTAAGGGTAAAAATATTGTTTTTGTAAGCATTTCGCTCGACGACAACAAGGCCGCCTGGGAGAAAATGGTTAAGGAAAAACAGATGAAGGGTGTTCAGCTTTACGGAGAGGATGCATGGAAATCAATACCCGCCACCAGCTACCAGATTAAGGGCATTCCTACCTTTTTCCTGATTGATGCCAAGGGCAACATTATTAAACCAAATGCCCCAAGGCCATCTTCCAACGAAATTAGACCGCTGATAACAGCCGAGCTGGAAAAAATATAACCGCATGGCTGTTGCTCAGCACCAGGAATAAACTAATTAAAATTAAACCCCGAAACAAGTTCGGGGTTTTTTTATTACTTTTCTTTCAGAAAAATTGTAGCAATCCGTTGCTACCTGTCGGTCCTGGCAGCTTTAAACAACATAGTTCGGGTTATTCAGGTTAAAAAATAATTGAGAGAAAAATTGAAAGTATCCTTGTGGACAAAATTTTTTATCGTAATATTGCAATATTTAAATATATCTATGGGCGTTACAAAAACAGAGCATTACGCCGAACAGCAAAAGGCCATTTCGGAGTTGGCTAAGGCCATGGGACACCCCGCCAGAATTGCCATAGTTGAGCATCTGGTAAAGGTGAACGCTTGTATTTGCGGCGATATTGTTAATGAGCTGCCATTAGCACAACCCACTGTTTCCCAACACCTTAAAATACTTAAAGAAGCAGGGTTGATTAAAGGAGAAATTGAGGGGAACTCCATTTGCTACTGCATAAACCAAGATGCTATTAATAGGCTGCAAAAATACTTTGACGACCTGTCAGCCAAGCTTAACTTCAAGTCAAACAATTGTTGTAAGTAAAAAAGAAAAAAATGGAAGACTCTGAAAAAATTAAAGAATTTGTTAGGCAAAAGTACAGCGAAATTGCCTTACAGGACAAGGAAACCAACCAATCGTCGTGCTGCGGTTCCGGATGCTGCTCAACTGAGGTTTACAACATCATGACCGAAGACTACAGTACCGTGGAGGGGTACAACCCCAATGCCGACCTAGGCCTGGGATGCGGGTTACCAACGAAGTTCGCAGGAATTAAAAAGGGCGACACCGTTATTGACCTTGGTAGCGGGGCAGGAAACGACTGTTTTGTAGCCCGAAACGAAACCGGAGCGGATGGACGGGTTATCGGCATTGACTTTACCCCCGCCATGATAGAAAAGGCTAAAGCAAATGCCAGCAAGCTTGGTTTCGCAAATGTTGAGTTTAGGCTAGGCGATATCGAACGCATGCCGGTTTCGGCAAACATGGCCGATGTGGTAATCAGCAACTGCGTGCTTAACCTTGTCCCCAACAAGGATAGGGTGTTCAATGAGATTTTTAGGGTGCTTAAGCCAGGCGGTCATTTTAGCATTTCAGATGTTGTGCTGGTGGGCAACCTCCCTGACGAGCTTTGTAATGCCGCCGAGATGTATGCCGGTTGTGTTGCAGGAGCAATTCAAAAAGACCACTACATAGAACTTATCCAGAAAAACGGATTCACAAACATTGCCATCCAGAAAGAAAAGCCCATTACCATTCCCGACGACATCTTGAAAAGCTACCTTGACGAGGCCGCACTTCAAAACTTTAAATCGGGAACCACAGGAATTTTCAGCATTACGGTGTATGCCGAAAAACCGGCCGCCTGTGGCTGTGGAACCGGCTGCTGCAGCTAAATTTTATTACCCGTACCTCGGGCTACTATTTCAAAGTGGCTATAGTATGAATGAGTCGCACAATGGTTCCAAGCTGTGCATACGGGAGGGTATGGGGTGAATTTTTCCCCCATCACTCCCCACAACTTCGGTCAAGTGGCAAACACATTCCGGTTTATCAACAATAGGTTTAAAACGCATAATCCAGCCGGATTATAAAAAAATAACTTCGTTAAGTTCCCAGCCGGCTGACGGAAGGGCTTGTGCAGTAGCGGGGGTTAAATTCTGATTTTATCAAAAATAATTACACATGGCGGTTGGTGGTTTGGCACGCTGGGGAGTTAACATCCAGCGGCGTTATCCGCCGTTAAAGATTAGTTAAAGGTATTAAAAATTCCGTATCAGCAACATCAGCCCCAGTGAAAGTAACAGCCTGTTAGCAGTTGTTTTTTAAATTCAAAAATGAACAGAATCAATTTCTAGTGTCCAAGGTCTAAAAGAATCCATTTGTATAACTTGTCCCAATTTTATCACTTTCGAGTATCTTTTATCTTTAACAATAGTCGTTGAATATGAAGCTTCATTGTATTTTTCTTCAAAATATTCGTAATTGAATTTTCCTGTTTCAAAGTCATAATTCATAAGATACATTAGTTCTGCATTTCCACCAGAAGTTTCTGTAGACCTAAGTATCCAATTATTATTTTGGTAGATAAAGCAATGTGAAAGGTTCCATTTATCTCTACTGCCACCCCAAAAGGAGGTGCAAATTTTATTCCCTGAAACTGAAATTCCTTGATATGGGTCTCCCATCATTCCTCCTTGCCCCGATGTTAAAATTAATTCATTTGCTTGGCAACCAAGTGAGAAACCATTTTTCGTTCCTTTTAAAATGAACAATATTCGAGGCTTATCATCCATTTCCATTTCTACACTACCCCACATTTTATTATATTTTACATTTTCGTTAGTTTCTATTATTACAACATAATCCAATAACGAATCATTATTATAATCAAATGACACTGAATCTAATATTACCCAACCTGTGGGGATAAATTCAGTCAAATTTTTCTTAACCCTTTCAATAATTGGATATTTAAATAGATTATCATTCTCAATAACTTGGTTGTTAACATTAAAGAAATCTTGAGTTTCATTGTTTGTAATAGATTCTTTATCGTTTAAGTTCCTTTCTGTCTTGGATATACATCCATTAATTAATAAACTTAAAACTATAAAGAGAACTAAATTTTCCATAATGAAATTCGTCTTAAAATAACTGCTAACGTTTGCTGCTAAATTGTCGGCCGGGATGAAGACGGCCACGTCTTTAACCTGCGACAATTTAGATACCAAGGTAGGAAAAACTTGCCGAATGGCAAGTCCGCCCGGCTGAAATTTAGCAGCTGTTGTGCATAGCTGTTTTTATAGTAATATATTAGCGTCAACACTATATCCAACTGCTTTTAATTCCTTGACAATTGCAAATTTCCATGTTTCAGACTTATCAATTGGCGTGAAAAGAAGTCCATGAATGTCACTTGGTAACTCAACGCCTTCTGAGTATAGAGGTAAAACTTTTTCTCTACCAAGTTTTCCGATAAAATAGCCTAATTCTAAAATAACATTCTGTCTAGCTCTTTTCTTTAAATCAATATCAGATTTTGCCTTTCCCTCATCGTCATCTGTCAATAATATTATTGCAAAACCTACTTCTGAATGTTTTTCAAATTTTTCAATTATGGTTTTACCGTTATTTGGTTGTTCATGAAGTATTACTGGATTTAGTCCTAGTTTTTCATCTTGCAACAGATTGTTGTACTGATGTATTGTGTCCATGAACAATAAAAACATTATTATTATCTATTGTTAAAAATACACTTTCTTTTATTGCTGGTTGTTCTGATATCTCAGATTTTAACAAATCTACTGTATCAACTAATTCTTCAAAATTTGCAATTTTATTACCTATTTTTTCTCTTAAAGCAGTATATTCTTGTTGAGGAGTAGTCAATCCTCCAAAGAAACTGCCAACCCAATCGTTAACTTGGTCGTACGAATGTTTATAAGTGTTATTCTCATTATTAAAAACTTGTTTTAAATATTCTGAGTTATAGTCATTCCATTTATTAAAGTCTTTCTCCAATTGGTCAAGTTGGACAGATTGAGTTACAGAACGATTTAAAAATTCTTTCCCTAATTCAATTCGCTCTTCAAGTTTTGTTTTAAAAGATGTTCTTTCAACAATCAAAGCATCAGGTATACTTTGGGGTTCAATTGTCGGATTTCTTTTCGAGGACATAGTTTATGGTTTTTTACAATTGCACACAACTCTTTTTATACCCCCCACCCCATAGCGCCTTATTTCCACATTTGGATGGATAAACGCTATAATGTGGTGTCTTACCTTTAAACTCAAAAGTAATATAAAATCTCATTTAATAATAAACCAAACACATTTACTTATTAACAACTCTCCAGGTGTGTCGCTGGCTTTAGTTAAACTTTTGCTTACGTGGGTTTCAACTTTTTGTGGTCTTTTAAATCATTGGCAATGAATGATTTTTGAATGCACCGCAAATCGGCTACCGCTTAAACCATCCTGGTGGCGCAGCTGCTACCTAGACAGGGCAGGATGGCCGATAATGAAATGCTAAGATCCGCCCAAAAGTGACCGGTTTTTCCAGCAGTCAACAGGATTGCCACATGGAAAGGAGTGTCCATGCTTCATGACATTCCAAATAGCCGCATGGGTCGTTACTATTACACGGCAGGTCTATTCATTATTGTTTCTATCGTCTGATTCAACCTGTTAGCAGGCTGAAGCTTGTTTGTTAATTTTCGGCTTAAGTTAAAACCTAAGCCTAGCAAGGGCATAAGCCGAACGATGGGCACCCACCTCTTTCACATGCCCGGCTGCAAAATTAGCTGCCACCTAAAAAGTAATTCGATATTTAGAATACGCCCAAGGGCTTATTTTTATACCTTTAAGCCGGCGATAATTGTGGAGGTTACCTTAACAACCTGCTACGGGTATTCAGGCATACATGTTGACTTTAAAAAATTAAGCTATGACAGGAATTGTTCTGGTTGGAATTCTGGTGGTGTTGGCTGTGGTGGGCATATCCATTCTGCTGATTAGGAAGCCCACAGTGGATATTAAGCCCCAGCTGCGTGAGGTTGAAAATTTGATGGTGGGTTTTGGCGCCACCCTCGACCGTGTAGAGAAGTCCATAAAGGACGAATTTCAGCGGAACCGCGCGGAAACCAACGAAATTTCAAAAACCAACCGGGAGGAGCTTACCAAATCGCTCGATACCTTCAGCAGCACTTTTGAAAAAAGCGTTAAGGAGCTTAACGACGTGCTTAAAGCCAAGTATGACGAGCTACGGAACCAGCAGGCCGATTTCAACAGGCAGATTTCCGATGCCAACAAGGCCAACCGCGAGGAGCTGGCAAACAGCCTTAAATCGTTCGAGACAAAATTTACCGAGAACATCCGGGAGCTGAACGAGCTGCTTCGTCAAAAATTCAGCGACTTTTCGCAGCAGCAGACCGAGGTGAACCGCCAGCTGACGGAAAACATAAAGGACGTGAAGCAATCGGTTGATAACCAGCTGAAATCCATTCGTGAGGACAACACCCACCAGCTCGACGAGATGCGGAAAACAGTTGATGAGAAGCTGCAGAAAACACTTAACGACAGGCTTAGCCAGTCATTCGAAACGGTTGGCAAGCAGCTTCAAGCCGTACAGGTGGGGCTGGGCGAAATGAAAAACCTTGCGGCCGATGTGGGGGGACTAAAACGGGTGCTAAGCAACGTGAAAATGCGTGGGGGAATCGGTGAAATCCAGCTCTCCATGCTGCTGGAGCAGATTCTTGCACCCGACCAGTACGAAGCCAACGTTAGAACCAAGCAGAACAGCGCAGACCTGGTGGAATTTGCCATTAAGCTGCCCGGAAAAGACGACTCCGGGAAAAACGTATGGCTACCTATTGATGCCAAGTTCCCTAAGGACATCTACGAGCAGCTTCAGGATGCCTACGATGCCGGCGACCAGAACCTCATTCTGAACGCCCAGAAAAATCTGGACAGCACCATTAAAAAGATGGCAAAGGATATCAGCGACAAGTACCTCGACCCACCCGATACAACCGATTTTGGCATCATGTTCCTGCCATTTGAGGGAATCTACGCCGAGGTTGTTCGCAAGGCCGCCCTGCTCGAAGACCTTCAAAGAAACTACAAGGTGATTGTAACCGGACCCACCACCCTGGCTGCCATTCTCAACAGCCTGCAGATTGGCTTCAAAACTCTGGCCATTCAAAAGCGTAGCAGCGAGGTTTGGCAGGTGCTGGGCGCTGTTAAGAGGGAATTTGAGAATTTCGGCGGGCTGATGGAGAAAGCCCAAAAGAACATCCAAACCGGTCTGAACCAGCTGGACGACGTGATGGGCAAGCGCACCCGCGCCATCCAGAAAAAACTGAAAAGTGTGGAGGCGCTAAGCGAGGCCGAAGCCAAAAGCATACTTCCCGAAATATCCGAATCGGCTATTGTTGATGATGAGGATGACGATTTGGGTGAGGTATAGCTAAGCTCTTATTTAACCTTAATTCGAAAAAAACCAAATAATCCAGGGTGCAACATTGAACAACAACAATGCAACAACCTAAAATAACAAGCCATGCTAAAAGCAAAAATTTTGATGGGAAGCCTGCTGATTGCAGCTTCTCTGGCTGGAATTTCACAGGAGGTTCAAATGGACAATAGCAGAGTAAAGCAGCTCACGCTGAACAACGGTTTAACCGTAATACTTGACGAGAATCACGCTCAACCCAAGGTTTTTGGATTGGTTATGGTAAAGGCGGGCGGTAAGAATGACCCTGCCGATGCCACCGGAATGGCACACTACCAGGAGCATATGCTCTTTAAGGGCACCCAAACCCTTGGCACCATCAACTGGAAAGAGGAAAAACCTTACATTGATAAAATTTTTCAACTCTACGACTCCCTGGGTAAAACTTCCGATGAAGCTAAGCGCAAGCAAATTCAGCAGGAAATAAACGAGGCATCGCTCAAGGCAAACAGCTTCGCAATTCCCAACGAGTTTAGCAACCTGGTGAACGAAATAGGCGGTTCGATGCTCAATGCCGGCACCGGCCCCGACTACACCGTTTTCTACAACATGTTCCCTTCAAGCCAGATTGAACGCTGGCTCGACCTTTACGCCCATCGTTTTGTTGAACCTGTTTTCAGGGGTTTTCAGGCAGAGCTGGAGGTGGTTTACGAGGAAAAGAATCTATACAACGACCAGTTTTTCACCAAGCTGCTGGAGGAGTTCCAAAAGCAGTTCTTTAAGAATCACCCCTACGGACAGCAAACGCTCATTGGCTCCATTGAGGATTTGAAGAACCCCTCGCTCACCAAGATGTACGATTTTTTTAAAACCTACTATGTCCCCAACAACATGGCACTTGTTCTCTCCGGCGATTTCAACTCCGACGAGATTATTCCCGTTATCGAAGAAAAATTTGGCAAATGGAAGGAGCATGAGCTACCAGAAAGTAAGATTTGGACAGAAAAACCATTTAACGGAAGGGAGTTCTACCAGGCCAAGCTTTCCCCGGTGAAAATGGGGCTTCTGGGATTCAGAGCTCCGTCGGCTAAAGACGATGGTTTCCTGGCAGCAGAGGTGGCTACCCGCATTCTCAACAACAGCTACTCCACCGGATTGCTCGACAAGCTAACGCTCGATGGAAAGCTGCTGGCCGCTCAAGCTTTGCAAATGCCCTACCTCGACCATGGCGCCGTTATTGTGGTTATGCTTCCAAAGATACTTGGCCAAAGCCTTGAGGATGCTGAATCACTGGTTAATAATGAACTTGGTAAACTTAAACGAGGCGAATTTGACGACTGGATGCTGGAGGCTGTTAAGCTCGACCTCTACCGCAACCACGTTACCACCATGGAGAAAATTGATGGGCGTGCGCTCTACCTGGGAGAAGCTTTTGCCAAAGGGCAATCCGCTCAGGAAGCGCTCGACTACCCTAATAAAATAATGAGGCTTACCAAGGATGATGTGGTTGCTGCAGCTAACCAAATCTTCGGAGATAGCTATCTGGCCTTCTACTCTAAAATGGGCTTCCCCAAAAAGGAAAAAATAGAAAAACCAGACTTTAAACCCCTGTTGGCTAACACCGAAGCTAAAAGCGAGTACGCTAAGCATTTCTTCAACCTACCATCCAAAAAGCCTGATTTCAACCCCATTGTATTTGATAGGGATGTTGAAACAGTTGAAATAGGCAATGGGCATAAGCTGATGTGCGTTCAGAATCCCGCCAACGATATTTTTTCCCTAACAATAAACTTCATGATAGGGGAAAACACCATGCCCCTGCTTCGCCTGGCCTCACAGGGAATGGGCCTTAGCGGCGCCGGCAGCTATAACGTAACCGAGTTGAAATCGGAGTTTGCCCGAATTGGCGCATCGTACAACATCACCTCAAATGATTACAGCGTGTCTATTGAACTACAGGGAGTGGAAAGTGAACTTGACCGAGCGCTCGAGCTTGTAGGAATGCTGGTAGGCGACCCCCGCCTTGAGCAGTCGAAAATTAAAACAATAGTTGACGGGGAGACTACCGCTCGAAAAGTTGAACGTTCACAGCCCGACAATGTAGCTCAGGCGCTACTGGAGTACACCCTTTATGGCGATAGTTCAAACTACCTAAACCGCCTATCGTCGAAGCAGCTAAAGAGCCTGAAAGCCGAGGAGCTGATTTCAACCTTTAAAAAAGCAACGGAGTACAACACTCAAATTTACTACTGCGGAAAGACAGGCGCATCAAATGTAGCCGCAGAGGTGAGCAAGCATGTCCCATTGGCTGCCAACCCAAAACACGATACCAGCTCAAAGGACAGGCTGGCCAAGCATTACAATGAAAACACCATCTACCTGGTTGATAAGCCAAAGGCCAGACAAAGCAAGGTGTTTGTATTTATCAACGGCCAAAGCTTTACACCTGCAGATGCAGCTGTAATAGATGCTTTTAACGACTACTTCGGAGGAGGGTTCTCTGGACTTATTCTTCAGGAAATAAGGGAATACCGCTCGTTGGCCTACTCTGCCGGAGGAAAATTTAAGTTGCCCCGCCAAAAAGGAAATCCAGCTGATTTTATAGGCTACGTTGGAACACAATCCGATAAAACCCTGACGGCCATGGAAACATTCAACGGGCTGATGCGCCAGATGCCCGAAAAGCCCGAACGTATGGGCCTTATAAGAAGCCACCTCGAACTTTTGGCGCAAACCGACCGACCAAACTTCAGGGAGCTGGCCTCAAGGGTTGACGAGTGGCGTGACCAGGGTTTTGAGGCCGACCCTGCCTTTGTTAAGCTACCTGCCTACCAGCTGCTTAAATGGCAGGCTATAGAGCAATTCTATGCCGACAGGATGAAGGGTAAGCCGGCTGTTTACATGATTGTTGGCGACAAAAAGCAAATCAACCTTAAGGAGCTGTCATCGTTTGGAAAAGTGATTGAACTCAAGGAGGATAAGCTGTTCAACAAATAACTTTGGGAGAGATTACTGAAAAGTAAAAAAAGACCAATACGCGTATTGGTCTTTTTTTGTTGTGACCCCGAAGGGATTCAAACCCCCAACCTTCTGATCCGTAGTCAGATGCTCTATTCAGTTAAGCTACGGGGCCTTGTGTTTCAAGTGCAAAATTATTCAATATTTCCATACCATGCAACCATTTCCTGCTGAAAAAAAATAAAAAACCGTCATTTCAACCAGTAAAATTTACTCCTTACCAAAGCGTTAACCGGCTGATTTAACTACAAATCAGGCAATTATCAAAACAATAAAGGCAACCACTTGCAAACGCCTGCCTACAACAAATTGCGCATTAAACCCAAACTGATATTCAGAAGGGATATGGGAGCTATTAAAATGGTTTAAGCATGGGTGGTTAATAAAAAATCCCCAACTTAAAGGGGATTTTATCAGCTTACTCTCCAATATCGAGCTTGCGTTTTTTCTCCTTAATGCGTGCCTTTTTACCCGTGAGGTTGCGCAGGTAGTATATTCGGGCTCTGCGAACTTTTCCCTCCTTAGCCACTTCAATTTTTTCGATAAATGGGGAGTTAAGCGGAAAAATCCTTTCAACACCTACACCACCTGAAATCTTTCTTACGGTAAAGGTTTCGGTTGCCCCCACGCCTCTTCTCTGAATTACGACGCCCCTGTAATTCTGAATTCGCTCCTTGCTACCCTCAACAATTTTGTAGTGAACTACAACGGTATCACCACTCTTAAAGGAAGGATGCTCCTTTTTAGAGGCAAATGACTCTTCTGCAACTTTAATGAGGTCCATTTTAGTTTGATTTTTAAGTATAACTGGGAAATGCAATATTACCGGCACCCATGTCCTGGTAAGAGATTACACTTCAAATTGGGCGCAAATTTAGAAAATTAATATTAATAAACAGGTAAATTAAAGCCAATAATTTGATTTTTTTCATGAACCATATGTTGAAACACCCCTGAGTAGGCAAACCGCTAGCGGGGATGATAAGGGGAGTAAACGCTTGCCCTCAACTATTTCAACCAGGCTCATCCGAAAGATAGCCAACATCAAAAACATCTAACGCAACCTGTTTGTCAACCGGTAAAAATGTGCATTTGAGGGGAAAGAAAATGCGGAGGAAAAATTTTCCTCCGCATAGCTAGGTGGCTCAATAATACTAGTGCCCCCCTTTGTTTTCAGGTACAAGAAGTTTATCGCCGGTAGCATCAATTACTGCTTTCTTCCACCAGTCGGGGTATTCAGGATTGCTTACCCGTGCTGGACACTGGTGGTACTCGTTGTAAATAAACTGACCATTCTCGTCAACCTGCTTCACATTCCCATCCATGTATTTCAGCAGCAGGAACTGGAAAAGCTTTTCCCAACGCGTAACAACATAGTCGCCTGTATTAACGGAGTAGTCGGTAAGGAACCTGATTGCCTCGGGTTGGTTTTGCTCGTAGAGCTTAAGAGCGGTAGCATCTACAACCTGGGTGTTGCTAATAAACCTGCCCTCCAGCTCGTCCTGCACCTTTTTAATATCCTGGCTCATCAGGTCGTACCTAAGGTAGGCGAAGTTGGAAACCTTATTAAAAGTCCAGAAAGCACAATGGTCGCAGTAGGTGAGCATGTCGCCCTTACCCTCGGCGTACGATTCGGGAACAGCTGTTATACCGCAGTATGCCGGGAAATAAACGGTTGAGGCCACATCGTCAACACTGAACCAGAAAATACCGCCAATTGGGTCGGGCAGCCAGTTCCGAGCCTGTGCAACAAACGAGAAGCCAGTTTGCTGGGTGGCGGTTGCGCGTTCGTTAACGTACTCCTTACCCTCGTATTTCCACTCCATAGGACGCCAGCGATATGGCATGGCATGAGGGCCAGCTCCAGGATCCTTCCGCATGTCGAGCTCCGTTCCTTCCAGATGGTCGCGCATGAAGTTCATCATGTCCTTAACGGAAATCTTCCTTTCGGGCTTGATGTAGAGCGGCATACGATGTTTTAGGTTATGCCCTTTGGCATAGTCGAAGTAATCCCACATGGACTGGTTTACCTCCTTAAAAAACGACCATACCCGAATCTCGCAAGCACGGGCAGCACCAAAATCGAGCGGAGCATAGGTATCGGAAAAGCTAAAATCCTCATTTGTGCCGGTATAGTATCCCTTGGTACGGGCGAAGTCAATGACATCAGAAGAGTAAACCACCTCAACACCCGGATCGAAAATCTTGTCAAGGTTCCTGGAGCTTATAGAATTTTTCAGATTTTCTTGAGGGAAGGTAGTGATGCGGGCCTGGTTGGCATGTCCCGAGATGTAGCCGTCGGGAATACGAATGGCTACCCAAACAGCTCCCTTATCGGCATTGTAGGATTTCTTTGTTTTCTTGTCAACCTTCAGGTTAGTCCCCTTTCCAATCATTTCAAAAATCCATACCTCATTTTTATCAGCCACAGAGAACGATTCCCCCTCGCTGTAGTACCCGTACTGCTCCACCAGCTCTGCCATAACCTTGATGGCCTCACGAGCGCTCTTGGAACGTTGCAGGGCAATGTACATCAGCGATCCATAGTCGATTAATGCTGTGCTGTCCTGAAGCTCCAGGCGCCCCCCGTAGGTGGTTTCACCAATGGATACCTGATACTCGTTCATGTTTCCTACCACCGAGTAGGTGTGGCCAACCTGGGGAATTTCACCCAAATACTTACCGGTGTCCCACTCGTATATTTTCATCATTGTGCCTGCAGGGTAATCGGCCGCAGGACGGAAGTAAAGCTCGCCAAACAGGTAGTGGGAATCGGCAGAGTAGGTAATAAAGGTTGACCCGTCGGTTGAGGCACCCCTGGTTACCAAAAAGTTAGTGCACGCCCACCCCGTATCAGCAAGAAAAGCAAAGGATACCAGAGTAAAAATTTGAACAGCAAGTTTTCTCATAGCTTGTCATTTTAAGAATTAGCAAATTGCAAACCTAGCATTTATTTCGATTTTTCTGCATGATGAAGGTTTAATCAACCATATTCTTCACCATCAGAATTATAGGTATAGACATCCGGAAATGGAATCGGCAGTGGCACCGGTTGATGAGGCAAGCGCCGAAGGGGTACCGTTAAGGAAAAGGGCTGCAAGAAAGGCAAAAATCAAAGCTTCCTTAAAATCAACCAGCATGTTTTCTGGAACTACCACGCGATGTTTCACTTTTTCTGTAATGAGCTGCACAAGAAATCTATTCCTGGCGCCACCGCCGGTAACCAGCATAGCACCTGGACTAATTTCTGCTGTTGATTTAGAAATCTGAATGGCAATATGCTCGTAGGCTGTACGTAGCTTATCCTGAAGGGATGCATTGCAGCTTGCAAAAACAGGAACTACCTTTTGCTCAAACCACTCCCTACCGAGTGATTTCGGCCCGAGCAACCCGTAAAACTCCAGCTCATTAAGCCGGTTGAGCAGGTCATGGTTAACCATCCCTTTTGCACCAGCATTGCCATAAGCATCATACTCCATTCCCAGCTGGAGCGAAAGGAAGTTGAGCAGCATGTTGCATGGTGCAACGTCGCAGGCCACCCTTTCGTTGTCAACATTGTCGAAGCTTATGTTGGCTATTCCTCCAAGGTTCAGGCAGATGTCATAACTGGTGAAAAGCAGCTTATCACCAATGGGAACAAGGGGTGCACCCTGTCCATTTCGACAAATGTCAGCAGCGCGAAAATCGGAAATGCACGGAATGCCCGTTTCTGCAACTATAGCAGCACCCTTGCCAATTTGAAAGGTATAGCCCATGCCAGGATTGTGAAAAGCAGTATGCCCATGCGAGGCAACCACATCGGCATGGCGGTTTATTTGCTTCAGGAAACTAAAAACCTCCTTCCCAATAAAGTGGCCATAATCGTAATCGAGCTTTGATATTTCCCACGCTGTCAGCTTTTCAATATCACTTAGCTTGATTTTTACTTCAGCACTATAAGGGACAGTATTGGCTGCTTCAATGGTGTAGGCCCACGAATCTGACTTTTTTTCGAAATGAGCTAGGCAAATATCCAAACCATCAAGCGAGGTTCCAGACATTACACCAACTACGCTCAACGGATTTTTGTTGAAGAGCTTTACCATCACTTGTTCTCGTAAACGCTGATGATCAGCTGCTGCGAGGCCTTATCAATCAAGTTGTAAAGCGTTTCAGCAGAAGGATTGATGCTGCTGTTCACCACGCCGTCGAAAAAGGAGCTGCTAAGGGTAATAATGCTTTTTGTTGTAGCCTCCCCAACACAATTTGCCACCGGTATAACTCCCTTATCGGAGTATATGGTAAGCTTTGCAACTACTTTTGGTTTAATCTCATCCTCTTTAAGCTGAACTATTTTCCTAGCAGAATCAACGTGATTTTGGGTGGTGTACTTAGCAGAATGCTCCGGAACTAATTCCAAATCTAGCTTAATATAGTACTTTGATCTTCCCTTTGAAAGGGCTTTATTTATACTAATATCCGGAAATCCGTACATATCGTAGGAAAACTTATCACCATAGGCATCTATGGGAAGTATAATCATACCTACCTCACCCTCGAGCCTTCTTTTTATTATATCCCACGAAGTGTAAAGTATAAGGTTGTCAATCTTGTTTACCTTACTGCTAGCCTGAGGCTCGGGGAACAGGTTGCTATAACTTTCAAGTTTTGCCCGATAGTCGGGGTCAACGTATAGCTTGAATGAGATTAGCGAAATTTCCTTTTTGCGGTATCGCTGCGCTTGCGCCTGGTCAGCCAAACCTAGAGCTGCCAGTAAAAACACGACCATTATAGCTGTAATTCTTTTCATCCCCCAATCAATTTATAAATTCCGGAAAAAACTCTACGAGCAAAGATAGTCAATTTTTCAAACGAGCTCCGGGTTCAATAAATTGTACTTTTGCTACAAATTTCACGTTTGTAGCGGGGTTCTCAATTGCTTCAGCATAAAAGTGGCAGTGAGCTGCCAGCAGTTAGCTTTTACACCCGGACTATGGAACCGGAATCGAAGTACCAAAGGTAACCTGTCACATTGGGGTAACCCATTTGCGACAGGAGTTCCGAATACCCTGCCACCTGCTTCTTGTGGGCATTCTGCTGCTCGCCAAATTTAAAGTCAACTACCACGGCATGGCCATTGCTAACCATCACCCGGTCGGGGCGATAGGTTTGCCCGGTTGGGGTGAGGATGGAAGCCTCAACTTTCAACTCTTGCCATTTTTCTGAAAACCAGTCAGCTACAGCATCATTCTGAATAGCTTCGCTGACATGCTGTTCCAACGCAGGAGCTTGCTGGAGAGAAATCAGGCCTTCTGCAACAAGTCGGCTGACGGCCATGCTCACATCACCTATTCCCCTGATCATTGAAAACAGGCGGTGCATAATTCTCCCGTGCTCTACTCCTGAGGTAACGGTTAATTCTTCATCCTTAAAAAAATCGGATGCCTCAAGGTGTCCTGCCAGGGAAGGAATTTTTTTTCCAACAGGGTACTGCTCCATCAGCCAAACATCGGGGCGATTCTCTACCTTACTCTCGGATGTTTTTGGTATTGGAGCAACCAGCCCAAACTGGTAAACAGCTAATGCTGAAATATCGGCAAACCTGTCATCGGTAAATTCAGGGGCATCCATATCTTTAACAATGGAAAGAATGATGTCTCCGGTATCCTGCACCGTTTTGGGTTCATCAGCCTGGTGGCTAAGCATGACGTAAAGTTCGTTCTGAGGTCTTGTAAAGGCTACGTAGAGCAGGTTTAGGTTATCCACCATGGTTTGAAACTTCTCGGCAAGGTAGTCGTCTCTGAAATCGCTATCCTTAAGGTAGTCGGCCATGCCTATCAGGAATTTCGGGTAATCGCAGTATGGTTCAGTAGCAGACGACACCCATAATGCTTTCTCCTTGTCGTTCTTAAAGATGCTATTGCTGGCGTAGGGGATAATCACAACCGGAAACTCAAGCCCCTTGGACTTATGAAAAGTTAAAATGTTGATTGCATCAGCCGAGTCGGGAAGCGAGAGGGAAACCTCGTGTCCACGGTCATCCCACCACTCCAGGAAGCCAGCAACTGAAGCCAAGTTCCCGTGAGAGTAGTTCAAAATCTGCTCGTTGAGCAGGGCTATATAGGGCAACTCCTGCTTCAACTCCTGCAAGTTATAGCGAAGTAAAACCTCCTCAAAAATGGTTGAAAGTGGAAGATTTCTAAGGCCAGTAAGCCAGGCAATCTCGTCATCAATATCGCTTCCAACGAAGGTATGCTCCCAGCTGGTTGAAATTTTAGCTACCACCATGCTCTCCTTGCAGAAAACGCCCCTTGACACGCCATCGTTGGTGTTTAATATAAGCTTAAGGGCCGAAATAAAGAGCCTAATAGCATGTGATGAGTCGAGTAGCAGGGCATCCTGGCTTACCAGGTTAAAGGAGTCCGCCCATTCAGGATTTTCGTTTTTGAGCGATAGCAACATGTCGGCAATCTTTTTGCCCTCGCTGTGTTTCCTAACCAGGATGGCTACATCTCCGGGTCTGTACCCACGTTTCAAGATGTCGGGTATCAGCATTGAGAACTTGCGTTTTAGAAACTCATCATACCTACCTGCTTTAATATTCTGTAAGCACGATACCTCCACAAGTCCACCTATGGCTTCATGAAATTTGCTTTCCTGTGCTGCACCTCCATACAGCTTTTCGACTACTTTCAAAAGGTCTTCGGGAGGATTATCCTCAAAGAGCCGATTAACCCAACCCTTCAACCATGTTGCAGCTTTACCAAAGAATTGGTTGTTAAAGTTCACAATCCCGGGAAGACTGCGAAAGTTTACGGACAAATTGCGGGGTTCCACCTCAAAGTCTTCCTCAAGCTGCGAGGCCAGTATTCGCCAATCGCTGTTACGCCAGCGGTAAATTGCCTGCTTCACATCGCCAACCACCATGCTAAAACCATCCTGAGCCAAGCTATTGCCAACCAGAGGTTTAAAGTTTTGCCACTGAATAACCGAGGTATCCTGAAACTCATCGAGCATAAAGCTATCGTAGCGGGTACCGATTTTCTCATAAACAAACGGTGCGTCGTTCTCCCCAATAAACTCACGAAGCAATGGTCCGCTATCGGCTAGCACCATGACGTTATCCTCTGCCTGAATCTCCTTGATGTACCTTCGTATCTCATTGACTATGTAGAGCCTATTCAGATTGGAACGTAGCGCCGTGGTTGTGTTGAACATTGAGCGGTTGTCCTCAATGTACTCAACCAGCCTGGCCAACCCGGGCTGTAACGATTGTTGAACTAAGTGCTGCAACTCCGATGATTTGCCTGGATTTGCCTTGACGAACTCCCTGCTCATCCATTGATCGCCAGTGTAATCTTGTGAGGCTACACTTGCCCTTTCACCAACTTCAATGTAATTAAACCCCAAACTAAAATTTGCGGTTTTCTCTATAAATCCATAAACGCCGCCCGACTTATTCTTAAAATCATCAACAGTAAAGCCGTTGCTGCTGATCTCCTGCATCAAGGCCTTGCCCATGCTGCAAATTGTTTGAACTATGGCATTTAACCTCTCCGTGGCCTGAGTGGTAATGTTGACCAGCAACGATTTATCGCCCATTTTGGCTCTTTCCTCGTCGGTAAGCAACCGGTACTGCTCGGAGTAAAGCAGGTTGCCCAGCTCTACCAAACTTTTCTTAATATCAGGGCTTTTTCCCTGATCGAGCTGATAGAAGATCATGGATTTTAAGTGAGTAAATAGCTCTGAATCTCCGTTAGTGCTGTCGAGCAGCCTGTCAACAGCCCTGTCGAGAATAGCATCATGCTCAAGCATGAGCTCGCCCAAGCTATGAAAGCCTACCTCCCAGAGCAGGTTTTGAATGACACGCTGAACAAAGCTGTCGATGGTGCTAACGCTGAACATGGAGTAGTCGTGGAGGATAGCATGCAGAACCGATTTGGCATTTTGGCGTATGGTGGTTTCGGACAATTTAGATTCTGAAATAATAACCTCGAGCATCGGGGTGCTGGCACCACCAGCCAGCTGGTTCAACTCCGAAAGTATGCGCTCCTTCATTTCGGTGGTTGCCTTGTTGGTAAATGTTACCGCTAGTATAATCCTGTAGGCATAAGGGTTAGTTACCACCATGCGGATGTACTCGGCAGCCAGCCTGAAAGTCTTTCCAGAACCAGCGGATGCCCTATAAACAACAAGCCTACTCATAGCAACAGCTAAAAATCAATCAACTCTAAAAATAGGAAAAATCTGAATAAATCCACAGGGTGGGCAGAATGTTGCTGGAATTATAAGTGGGTGTTAAAGGATAAAGGTTAAAGGATAAAAAAATTCAAGCAGGATTCAAGAACCTGTCCGCCTACTGGCGGAACTTGTCCGGCTCCTGACGGAACTTGTCCGCCTACCGGCGGATTCAAGAACTTGTCCGGTTCCTGACGGAACCTGTCCGCCTACTGGCGGACAAGTTCCTGAATCTGGAATTATTTTTTTCTTTAACTGTAGAAGCTTCC